>Ga0209914_1000106_pt1 | contig 123376 bp, 157 predicted proteins | sample ThiBiot_500_plan_FD_183949 | JGI IMG/M metagenome (GOLD analysis project Ga0209914, IMG submission 183949) | Wastewater bioreactor microbial communities from Cape Town, South Africa - Thiocy_cont_500_plan (SPAdes) | ecosystem: Engineered > Bioreactor > Thiocyanate-remediating >...
CTATGAGCTAAATATATAGTTATTTATGAACACATTCAAAACGACACCTCTATATAGTGAACACCTCTCATAGTGAACGCTTTTTTGACGGTCCCATTAGTGTTCACTATAGAGAGGTTTTACTGTAGTTATATCCATTTTAGTTTTCATTTTGACATTTGTGGCATGCAGCAATATTTCTGAAGACTGTAGTTATTTACTAGTTGTGAATTTTTTGCTGGAAATTAAAATCTGTCGATCAATTTTGGCATAGCCTACTCTGGTATTGTTAAAACCACACGACTGCAAATAGTATCCGAGAAATTCTGGGAGGGCTCAGGAAATTGCTAATTTATTTCGCAAATACTAATCAGAAAATTTTCTTCATGAACACTCATCATTTATGTCCCATATAATAGCTATATCAGTTTCATGCGGATTCCATGCTTCATAGCTAAGATTTAGCGTACTCAAAAATCCTGATGCCGCCTCTAACATAAACATCAATTCATGGGGTTGTTGTTGTTGTTGTTGATCATGAGAAATAACGTTTCATGAGTTATACACAAGCAGAGTTGCTTTTCTATTTATTGATTTATTTTCCTATCAGAATTAGAAATTCCTGGATCGTGTTATTGATTGATCGATTTATTTGCAATTGATTTTTTAACTGATCTAAATTTTTTTTCCTTTTCTCATTTCAAATACTTTCTCGTTTATTCTTTCTAATCAATAAAAAAGTATAATTGAGAAAATATCAAGCGACATCTGCACTGTCAATGTATTTACATATACAGACGAACGACGACTGTACCTGCAGCAATGGACTTTCTTTCTTCTTGTTGTTCGTGTGTTTTTCTTTTGTGTTATCTTAAAAATTTATCTTACTCAATAGGAAGTTATCGATCAATTTAGACAACTAAATACTTGACATTCTTTGACTCGTCTTACAATCAACTGAGTTGGCATTGCTGCAACTCTTGTCTGTTAATCTATTTGGCAATGAAAACAAACAAGGCCGATATGCAAGACAAAAAGCAGATGGCTAATTTTTCTTCGAAAATCTGAAAACCTTGTCTTAGATTATTTGAATACGAATATCAAAATCAAATAAAAGAACATCTTTTGAAATTGTTGCATTTTATCGTTCTTTCGACGTGTGCTATTCAATAGAATCGAATTAGACAATTCTTCATCGGTCTCTGTTTCTTTTTATTTGCCAATACATTGTATGGACTTGGCATTTTGTCGAAGAGAGAGAGAGAGAGAGGAAAAAAGTTGATATATATACATTGTTGTATTGGGGAAGTTTTTCTGTTTGCAGGATAGAGATGTCGAAGAATAAGAGAGTAAGCGGAAATACTTCACTGCGGTTGAGAAAGCGACAGAAAAGAACGAAAAAAGAAAGAAAGAAAAAACTGCGGTCTGGCCTAAGCAATACAAATAGGATCGTCTGTCAGTTGCAGTTCTACAATAGTCTTCAGATTATTCTCTCGTTTTTTTTCTTCTTCTTCTTCTTTTTCTATTTCTCGCCAACGAGCGATTTTTCTCATTTTTCTTTTGAGCAAATACTTCCTCATCATTTTCTTAGTTTTTATTGTTATTTCTATACAATCATAAAACATCATTCGCACGATTATATTTATGTTTCTTATTTAAATTCCAATGGTTCTCTACAAGGAAATCACAAAAGAGGTACGTTTTCACACGAGATTTTCACTTCAACATAACAAATGAATATGATTTCTTTTCTTCCTCATGAGATTTGAAATTTTACGGTTTCTTTTTCTCTCTTAAAAAATAACAGATATTGAAATGGTGAGTTTGCATGTGAGTGCCCGTCGATTTTCTTCCTCTTCTTCTTCATTATAGTTTTTTTTTGTTGACGTGATTGAAATTATTGATTATGTTTTAATAGAAACTGACATTTGACATATGAAATTCGATTAAAAACCAAACTAAATGAAACTTTTTTCTTCATCGAAAGCCATGAGAGATGATGATTAATTTTTCCTCCTATTTTCTGTTATTATTATTATTATTGTCATTACGATATACGCAAACATAAAGATGTATTATTTGTGATGAAAGATAGTTGATGCCTTTGGCTCATCAAAATGTTTTCATTACTAATCAATGTGATATTTAGATATGAATAGAAATGTTAGACGATGATAATTAGACATTCTAATGATGGACTCAGGGCTAGTGAAATAATCTGTCTCTCGTAATTCGATTTTATGTTTTGTTGATTATCTGAGAAATAAATTCACATCATTTTTTTTTATTTGCTTCATTTCTCTGTGTGATATGAATATGAATAAGGCGTTCGACTGTTTAGCATTTCTAATCGACATTAAAAATTAACGAAAACAAAACACAAGCAAAAGTTAATCGTCAGAGGATCTGCACCTTCAAATATCAAAGTTATTCGATCATATGATTGTTATTACTGTTAATGCATTCGTAGACATACATAAAGTGCTTGTAATGTTAGACATATGCAATATATGGGTGCCATATATCGTTCGCCATCTTGACTGAACCATTGCGCACTGGTCACTCAGTGGTTAAGTAGAGTAAAGAAAAGGAAAAAGAATGAGGATAGAGAAGAAAAAAAAACACGGAGAAGGTTCATTGTTAACTGAACAGAACAGACGAGACAGAACGAGAAATAAGAATAGGAGATTTGTGCGTGTGTGTGTGCATGTATGTTGCTTCTTTTTCTTCTTTCTCTCTTATTTTTGGTGGACCATTGAACACTGACTGCAGAACATCGGACACATTTGCTCGCTCAAGGGTCGAACGTGTTCTCGACATTGATTTCTTTTTTTTTTCGCTCGTCTTATTTCTCATTCATTAATAAGAGAGTCGATTTCCTGGAAGACTATTAAACATACTCGTAGACATTTTCTGCACTTAATTTCTTTTTTTACCATCACTTTCCTTCACCTACACAGACTCAGATTGAATTTCGTTTGTTTCTAATCAATCGTTTCTTTTTTTAAAACATTTGTCTATCTATTATTTCAGAGATATGTTCGCGAACAAACAAGTCAGAAAAATGATCAACAACAACAACAATTTAACAATCGAATAATGGTTGCAAACAACGACGTTATTATTCGAAATGGAAATCTTTCGAGTGGACAAATGATTACATTAAATATTCATGTTCCACGAGATAAGATTGCTCAACCGATGCAATTCGATGTACAAATGTACATTGGAGATATCATTCGAAGTATTCAAGGACATTTACCAATAACAATCGATCACGATCGTAAGTCGATCAAATAAAAAAAACGAGAACATTTTCATTGTGTTTTCTGTATGTAGCATCGGAATATGGACTATTTGTGAATGATGTTCAATATCCTTCGAGAAGCTATTGGCTTGATCCATCGAGAGCTTTGTATTTCTATGCATTCAAATCGGGAGTATGTTAAATCGAAAGAGAGAGGAAAATCAACAATCTAAAGATGATTTGCTGTTTTTTTTCAAGGATCATGTTGAATATAAAAATCGTTTTCGTACATTGAAAATTCGTTTATTAGATGGAAATATTCGAACAATTTTAGCCGATGATTCATTAATTGTCGCTCAGTTAATGGTCTATATTTGTACGCAATTTGGAATTGCGAATTATGATGAATATTCTCTTGTTTATGATCTCGAATCATCGGATTCACATAGTACAAAAACCGCAACACTTCGTCGAGTAAAATTCTTTTCGAGACAATGATCAAAAAACTTCATTTTACCTATCAATTAGGATCGATCTCTTCAACGAACCGATAAAAAAATGGAAGAATTAAAGAAAAAATGTCATACAGATGATGATAGTACGTTTGTTTTTCTTTTTTAAATATAATTTGAGTTTAAAATAAAAAAATACCGATTTTCTTTTTAGCCTTATGGCTCGATCAATCGAAAACACTCCGACAACAGGATATTGACGAACAGTCGATTGTTGTTCTAAAACGCAAATATTTCTTTTCGGATACAAATATTGATCAAAACGATCCTGTTCAATTAAATTTACTTTATATTCAAGTTCGAATATCAAATTCATTTCTTTTCTCTTTCATATTTCAATTCTTTTATATTCTAGTGTCGAAATGGCATTCTCGATGGCACACATCCCGTAACTTATGATGAAGCCATTCAATTTGCTGCTCTTCAAAGTCAAATACAATTTGGTGATTATCAAGAATCCAAACATAAATCGCATACACTCGAGTAAGAAAGAACAAACCGAATATTACTTTATTTTTCCTAATATTTCAATAAAATCTCAGTTGTTGTAATAAATGTACATCGAATGAAACATGGTAAAGAAAAAGAAAAACAAATCACAATTCAAAATCTTGAACCTAACTCCGAAATGTGCCTTTTTTTGCCACTGACATGGCGTTCCTTTGTCTTGTCAATCAAATGCAGTCTTCCTTTCCTGTTCTGTTTTTTTTTGCATGAATTTCCCTTGCAGTGACTAGAATTACCTGTGGGTTTTTTTTTTACTTTTTAGTGTTCGCGAGTTTTTACCCAAAGAATATGTCAAAACCAAAGGTGTTGAAAAGCAGATTTATCAAGTAAAGACTGGAGACTTTGGATTTCTCTGTCAAATCAATTTTTTCTTTTAAAGGAACATAAAAAGTATCAAAATCTAGCTGAACTCGATGCCAAATTGAAATATACGCAATTGTGTCGAGCTTTGAGAACATACGGTGTGACGTTTTTTCTTGTTAAAGTAAAGAAAGAAACTCGTTTTTTCTGTTATTCAAAAAATTTCGATTTTCAAGGAGAAATTGTCGAGTAAACACAAGCTCGTTCCACGTCTACTTGGTATTACAAAAGAATCGATTGTTCGAGTCGATGAACGAACCAAAGAGGTAAACGTTTGTCAAATCGAACTTCAATTATGCTTACAGTTTCAATTCTAGTTTCTCGAAGTTTGGCCGTTGACACATGTCAAACGATGGACAGCATCGCCGAATACATTTACACTTGTAAGACAACGCGAGAGGGAGAAAAACAATAGATCATCTTTGAACACGACTTTTGTTTAATTAAGGATTTTGGAGATTATGCGACAGCTTATTATTCCGTACAAACAAATGAAGGCCAACAAATCTCGCAATTAATTGCTGGATATATTGATATTATATTGAAAAAGGTTGGAATTCGAAATGAAATATTTTTAAAATTAGACGTGTTTTTTTTTGTATATTTAGAGAAAAGATCGAGAATATAGTGTTCGCGATGGTGCACCTGAAGATGAAGCAACTATGATTGAAGATATTATTACGCCTGGAAAGTATGCATATTTTTATTCGTACAAGTGCAGTGGAAATAGATTTATTTTCTTAGAGCAATGATTATGCAACAGAATTATCCTCCGTTTGGTTATGTTCACCAACAAAACGTTTATTCTCCGCCTTTAGCTCATGGAGCATATTTAGATGGTGGTGTTATGCATCATCCGTATCCAGGTTATGGACCAGAATATTACCCAGGTCCAATGTATCCAATGTATCCCGATGAAGAATATTATCCATCACAAATTCATGTAAATCTTTTCAAATTTTTAGCATTTCGATTTATTGTTTTTTTTTGTCTCGACAGGAACAAGCACCTTTGTCATCAATATTACACGGTGGTACTGGTGGTACAGTATTATTTTCTTCAATTGAAAATGCTCGAAATACTGTCAATTTTGCTCAATCACAACTAGCACGTGACTTACAAATGGAATATGCGCAAGAACCACTTGCATCCTATGTTGTACGTTGACATTTGCTTTGCTTTTTGTTTTCTTCAACGAACACAATTTTATTGTTCAAAGGATAATCAAGAAGAATATTCGATTGAAAATCGTCTCGATGTTAGCCATCAATTGCTCACAAGTGAACTAGCGGCTATCAATGCATCGACAGCTCAAATCGTTATTCTCACATCTGATCTATGTCAAAATCAGAAATCGAACTCAAAATATGCCGAATATAATCATTCACTTGGTGCTGCTATTTCAACAATAACGAATAATCTCAATGAATTTTGTAAAGAAATGGAAATCTATACGAATTTAATCAACGATAAAACCGATCTTATGGATCAAACGAGTCGTTTATGTTCAGCATTTAATGATCTTTTAACACATATCGAAAGTTTATCTGATAATCGTACGGATTCATCCATACGACAGAATATTCTCGTGACAGCGAGTCGTCTCGGCGAAATCAGTGGAAATCTTGTTCGACGTTTAGACAACGAACTAACATTGAATCCGTTCGATACATCAGTTGAATATCAAGATAAATTACTCTCACTAGCTAAATCAGTTGCGAATACAACGGCAGCCTACGTCTTAAAAGCTAAAGATATCGCAACAAATATTCAACAACAAGATAATGTTAACGAAATGATTTCAACGGCAACACAATGTGCACTTGCAACATCACAATTAGTTGCTTGTACGAAAGTTGTTGCTGCAACAATTTCAAGTCCATTGTGTCAAGAACAATTAATTGAATCGGCACGAACTGTAACACGTTCGATTGAATCTGTTCTTCAATCGTGTCAACCACCGATTGTCAATGAAGAATTACATTCGGAATTGGTTCAATCGGCTGGAACTGTTCGAAAAACACTCAATGAATTTCTTTTACATATTAAATTAGTTACCGATAATACAGCAGCCAATCTTGATGAGATTTATCCATTAACAATGAATGAAAATAAACAAACAACGACAACGATCTTAACGCGTCGTGTTATTGCAAACGATGAAATTGAAGAAGAAGATGAAGAACAACAAGAACAAGATAGAATTAATGTTGACAAATCTTATGATCAATCGATCGAACAGATTTTATTAGCTACCGATCGGTTATTTTCATCAGTTGGTGATGCACCTGAAATGGTTAAACAAGCTAAAGTTCTCGCACAAGCCACAGCTCAACTTGTTTCATCACTACGACGACAAGCTGAAACAGTCGATAATGATCCCGAACAACAAAATCAACTCTTATCTGCAGCTAAAATACTTGCTGATGCTACAGCTAAAATGGTCGAAGCGGCAAAGAATTGCGCAACCAAACCAAATGATACTGAACTTCAATATCAATTGAAACGAACTGCCGAGGAACTTCGCATGGCAACGAATTTAGCAACGAGTAATACAATGAAACGAAAGATTCTCAAACGTGTTGAACAATGCGCCAAATATTGTGCATCATGTGCAACACAATGTATTGCGGCTACATCCGGTTCAGCAATGACAAATAAAAATCAACTATCTCATCAACAACTTGTCGAACAATGTAAAACAGTTGCCGATCTCATACCGAAAGTTGTTCAAGGTATTCGCGGTTGTATGGGCAAACCGGATTCGTTTTCATCGCAAGTTAATCTTATCAATGCTTGTGAAGATTTTCTCGGACCAGCAACACGTCTTGCCAATCTTGCTAAAGCATCTGTACCAACAGTTCATGATCAATCGCAAGCACTTCATTTAAACAACAGTTCGAAACAGTTGACACAAGCTCTCATCGATCTTCGTATGTGTTTAACACGTGCACAAGAATTATGCGGTTCAATGCCGTTAGATATCGAATCGATCGTTGAATCGATCGATATGTTAGACAGAGAATTAGAAGAAATCAAACGACAAGCCAAAGATGGACATTTAAAAACAAAACACGATGAAACTCTCGATTCATCATCGACACAATTATGTTCCGTTTGTAAACAAGTCAATACAATTATCACTCGATTACTAAGTGCAGTTACACAAAACGATGAAAAAACTGTTGAATCATGTACACGTGAAATACTTGAAACACTTCGACAACTAACTAATTCAACTCGTGGTATAGCTGCTAACTCACAGGATCATCGTATCCAAGAATCGATTATCGAAAGTTCACATGAAGTACTTCAACGATCGACACGTCTCGTTCGTGAAGCTAAGAACGCAATTCATACACCGGATAATCACGAATTACAAACGAAACTCGCTGAAATAGCACGAGAGATATCGTCGGCATTGAATGCATGTTTAACAAGCATGCCTTCACAACGTTATCTCGACGAAGCCATTAAACAAATGTCTGAGTATGTCTACGTTCTAGCTGGCCCATTCGATTCCAATGCGCCTCGTTCGACAATCAATATTCAAGAGAAACAAACAGAAATTACACGTGCTGCTGCAAATCTTAATCAAGCAACAACAGATCTAATTTTGAGTACACGTACAGGTTTAACAAAAGATTTAGCCAAGAATTCGACACGTTTTACACGTGCATTCGGCGATCTCATGGATAATGGTGTTCATATAGCTAATCAACAATCGGAAGAAACTAAACGAACACATTTTATAACAACTTTGAAAAATGTTCATACGACATCGAATGCATTCTTAGAAAAAATGAAAACGGTTTCACTCGAACCGCAACCGATCAGCAATGAAAGTAAACAACAATTAACAAATGTTGCACGAGATGTTACTGATAGTATCAATCATGTTGTCAATATATTTGTCACATCGAAAGTGACATCGGAAAATTCAATCGGTCGTTTGGAATGTGAAAATGCCATACGAGAAATGGAAACATCGAAAATTCTTCTACAACAACCTGTTTTACAACCAATGAATCATTCGACGTATTACGAAGCTTTAGATCATGTTGTCGACAGTTCAAAACGTTTAGGCGAAGCTATGACACATATAGCCAGTGCATCGAAAAACACCAATCATCATCTATTTACTCAAGCTGTACAAGATGCATCGAAAGCTGTTTGTCGTCTAGCTGAATCATCGGCACAAGTAAAACTACGATATTCATTCGTATTTTTCTTTCTTATAGTTCTTTCTTTCTTCGATTAGGCGAGCTATTTAATCGGCGTTTCCGAACCATCATCAACTAAAGGAACGTCTATTATTGTTGATCAACCATTATTTACGCGTTCGGTAACTGCTATTCGACATGCATGTTCTGATCTATCTAATCCGACAGTCGATCGGAAAGAGGTAAGAATTCGACGAAAAAATTTCTATGTAGGTTTTTTCCCCGTTAGTTAGTAATCCATAACAATTACACCGATGAGAGATAAGAGAATGAATCATTGTGACTCATTTTTATGTTTTTCCTACTATAAAGTTTTTTCTTTCTCTTGTTTTATTTCAAAGATTCTTACATTAGCAACAACCATTGCAAAGAACACATCGGTATTATGTAATGCAGCGCGGGATGCATCGTCAAAAACAACGAATCCTCTTGCTCATCGACGTTTCGTCGAATCAGCAAAAGATGTTGCAAATGCAACAGCTGGACTTGTTCGAACAATTAAGGTTCGATTGAATCTTATTCATCATCTTGTTTCTTATTTTTTTGTTTCTCATTTTATTCAGATCTTGGATAGTTCATATACACAAGAAAACCATCGTCAATGTATCGAATCTAGTCGTCCATTACTTCAAACTGTCGATGAACTTTATACATATGCCATGTCAAAAGAATTTGCCAGTGTACCAGCATCGATTAGTTCAACTGTATGAAGTTCATTGCTTGTGAATAGTATTTCGTTTTATATTAAATACTTATTTAGGGACGTCAATTACAAGAACCTGTACTATCATCAGGTCGAAATGTCATCAATGGCGCTTGTCGAATCATTGAATGTTCGAAAAATTTAATTGTCAATCCCAAAGAACCAACACAATGGCAACAATTAGCTCAACATACGAAGAGTGTTTCAGAGTCGATCAAACGTTTAGCAACGTCTGTCAAGTAAGATTGTTTTTTTTGTTTCTTGATTGAATTCGTTCGAAAACCAATTTTCATATTTTTTTAATTAAAAATAGAGAATTAGCACCTGGCCAACGAGAATGTGATCGAGCAATTGAAGAACTTCGAATTCTATTCCAAGATGTTGATCGAGCTTTGAGCAACATCGATTCGATACATAAAACTGATAAATCTCTTCAAGTATATCCTTACAACGTAAAATAACACAAAATAACGTTTTTCTTTTCAGTTTCATCAAGAACAAATCTCATCGAGTTCACATTTTCTTACTGAACTCATTGTCGATATTCAACAATCATCGAAACGTGATGCCGAACGTATCGGTTCGTATGTCACACAGTTCGTTACCTACATCGAACCATTCGTTAAACATACGATCGATTATGTGTCATGCATGACTCAAACACGAGATAAATGTTTGATTCTCGATCAATTAAAAACAATTGTTGAAACAAGTTTACAATTCATTTTAAGTACAAAAGAATCCGGAGGAAATCTGAAGAATTCTCAATGGCATAAATCCGTTGATGATAATAGCGAACAATTAACTAAATCTATTCATCGATTAGTTCATACACTCGAAGAACAATCATCATCGATCGGTATTATGAGTGGTTTGAGTGAAAATATTCGTCAATTAATTTCAACATTGGATACGACGACCTTAGTTAATCAAGGACATTTCGTTGATTATCAGACACGTATGGTTGAAATACTCAAGCAAATGGCACGTACAACACAAGAAATTTTAACACAAACAAATCATACCGAGACGAGTCGACATTTAGCAAACCAATTGACTCGAGAATATAGTGACTTGATTCATGCCACGTATGGAGCCATTGGCACGACGACAACGAATGATTTAGCAACGAGAATCAAGAGTGTTGTCGCGGATTTAGGTTTTGCTTGCATTGATCTTATCGAAAAATTAGGCTTGTATCAACACAATCAACATGATCAAACTTTGAAATATAATATCGATAATTTATGTCAGAAAGTTATTGAAAAAGTACGAATATGAAAATTAAATCAAAATTTTTCTTGAAATTCATTTTCATTTGCATAATTTAGATTTCATATGTTCTCGCAGCACTACAAGCGAGTGCTCGTGGTACTCAAGCCTGTATCAATGCAGCTAGTATCGTCAGTGGAATAATTGCAGATTTAGTATGTCGATTGAATCCGAAAATCGAATATTCATTATGATTTTTTCTTCTTTTCAGGATACGACAATTCTTTTTGCAACAGCTGGTACATTGAATTCCGAAGAAGATAGCGAAACATTCGCTGATCATCGTGAAGCTATTTTAAAAACAGCTAAAGCACTTGTCGAAGATACGAAAACACTCGTTGCAGGCGCAGCATCTTCACAAGAACAACTTGCATCAGCAGCTCAAGCAGCCGTACGCACGATAACTAAGGTATTTCATCTTTGAATCACAAAATGTCTTCCGTTTTTATTGGGTATTTTCCCACCAATAAAAAGTCATAAAACAACAAGAAAAAAAAACATCAAATAATAATTTCTTCTTTTCTTCTCATTCTAGTTAGCTGAAGTGGTCAAATTAGGCGCAGCATCATTAGGTGCCGATGATGGCGAAGCGCAAGTCATGCTCATCAACAGTGTTAAAGATGTAGCTTTAGCATTGAATAATCTGATTAATGTCACGAAAACAGCCAGTGGCAAACAAATCGACGATCCAGAAATGCAAAAATTAAAGGAAACAGCTAAAGTCATGGTTACCAATGTTACAGCTTTGTTACGTACGGTGAAATCAGTTGAAGATGAAACACAACGTGGAACAAATGCACTTGAAGCAACTATTGAATCGATTGGACAAGAATTGCGTTTGTTTAATAACGGACAAATACCCAATAATCAAACGACACCCGAAGAATTGATTCGTGTGACCAAACAAGTTCGAGAAAAAGAATTTTCACTAAATTCAACAACAATTTCCGTTTATATTTAGATAACAGTTGCAACAACAAAAGCCGTGGCCGCTGGTCAATCATGTCGACAAGAAGATATCATAGCAGCAGCAAATTTAGGTCGTAAAAGTGCATCAGATTTCCTATTCATTTGCAAAGCTAATGCCTATCTAACTGACGATCGAAGTCTTCAACAAAAGACATTAGATACAGGCCGTTTATGTATAAAATATTACAAAGAACTACTAGAAACCATTCATATACTCATACAAAAACCATCGAATGAAACCAAACAACAACTATTGAATTATTCGCGTTTAATTGCACAAGCAACACAAGAACTTGTGCAATGTGCTAAACAATTAAAAGGTGAGCATCTATAAAAGATAGAGAAAACAGTAAAAAAAATAATTGTTATGAATAGGTGCTGATTTAGTTGATCCGGATGATCCGACATATATAGCTGAAAATGAATTATTCAATGCTGCTCAATCGATAGAATCGGCAGCGAAGAAACTGTCCGCTCTTAAACCACGTCGAAAACCGAAAGTATATATTCGATTTGATAATTTGCATGGTTTGCAGTGGATCCTAAAGGCATGTTGTCATGATATGTTTGATATTTGGTTGTTGGTTGCATGATTCAACCGAGTATTGCTCATATCAGCACAATTGTCCTCATGAATGAACGAAAAACAAAATACGAATTAAATATGATTTTCTTTTAGCATTTGTTTAACTTGTTAGTCTAACATGAAATCTGTTTTTGGTCGAAAGAAAATACGAGATACATGCATATGTATATAAGTGCTTTGATATAACTTATGTTTCGATGAGATCGGTAAATAGCTCGTGTGATCAAGGTTTGCAATCTGAGGAAAAACTAAACTATCCATTCATTCGTTATTTGTTCAATATTGCAACCTTGATCACACGAGCTATTAACAGGTCATGTTGTGACTTTGATGTCTGCAATTATATGAATATGCATGTGTATCAGTTTTCGTTGGATTCAAAAATGGATTTCAGATTATGCTGATATTATTCGTCGATTGATTTAGAAAATTCTATTTGTCATTTCTCGTTTATAACGTTGTTGATATTGTTTTTCTCTTTTTTTTCAAAGGAAATCGATGAGAATCTCAATTTTGACGAACAAATTCTTGAGGCAGCAAAATCGATTATGAATGCCGCAGGTGCATTGATCAATGCAGCTACATCAGCACAAAAAGAAATTGCTACACAAGTTAAAGTATGTATCGGTCGCATCAACCTTTGTCTCTTATCTATTTTTGAAAATAAAAAAAAAACAAGTAGTCAGATTCCACGATGCTCGTTTCTTTGCTAAGACATAAATTAATAAATATGCGATGAAAAACAAAAAAAAAAACATTTTTTAGAAACGCACGAATCCATTTTTGCCTAAAAATGTTTTCACTGTATCTACTATCAATAAAGGCACACCGCCTCGACAGGTATCACGATGAAAATCACATGGATGTTGTTCGTCTCGTTCAATGTCTAGCTAGATAATAGATGTCTTCTTCTTCTTCTTGCACGTAGCTTAATATGTTTCGTCGGGCTTCGGTTCAAATGATGATATCTTGGGAAAGAGCGATCGATTGAGATGGAACAGGAAAAATAGCTTTGGAAATATGACTATTGACTCTTGTAGCTTATGCTTCTTTATTTCGATGATTAACAAAAATTTCTCTTTTGACTAACATTATGCACGATGAAAGCAAAATCTCGACAAACGATCTAAAATGCGATTGATCTTATTTTTAGTTATCAAAGTCAGGCGCTGAAGAAGACGGTCAATGGTCACAAGGTTTAATCTCAGCTGTAAGTTCATTCATCAAGCGTATTCCATCGAAATTTATACTTTCTTTTCTCTCGTCTCAAGGCACGATATGTTGCATCAGCATGTCATGTTCTCTGCGATGCAGCCAATGGATTAGTTCAAGGTTATGGCACTGAAGAAAAACTAATTTCAAGTGCGAAACAAGTCAGTGCGAATACGGCAGCATTACTTGTCGCTTGTAAAGTCAAAGCTGATTTTATGAGTCAATCAATGGCACGTTTACAAACAGCTGGTAATGCTGTTAAACGTGCTGCCGATGCACTTGTACGTTCGGCTCAACATGCCGTTGAAATGCAACAAGAAGATCGATATATGGAAGTGTCATTACGTGTCGTACCTGGCATTGCCCAAGAAATCAAATGTAAAGAAGTCATTCTAACTAAAGAACGTGAATTGGACGAAGCACGTAATCGTTTGAAAGCCGTACGTCTAGCTAAATATGGTCATAATGAACAAGATTCAAATGAAAGTACATAAATTCGAATGATCATTATATCAGTGCAATTTGAAAAACGAAGGCAAAATGAATTCTGCTTCTATTTGTACAAAAATTTACAAAAACTAAATAAATATTCTTTTGCTAGTGTTAGTAAATCATGCTTGTTCTTTTTTTTTTCTCTCTGTCTTGGTTGGTTTTGCATGGTTGAATTTCTCTTTTAGTGTGTATCTTGTGAACAAAGAAATATCACAATAGAAAAAGTTTAACTTCTTCCTCTCTCTTTTTTCTTTTTATAAATATAATTATATTTGATTTGTATTTGAATTTCTTCTTTGTTTGGGATTATATATAAAAAGTTTAATTGATCAAAGAAAAAAAAACCCACGTTGTTTCGTGAAAAACAATGGTTCCATGGCGGCAATCTGCTTCATTGATTTTGCTTGGAAAAAGACAAGTTAACTTGCACAATGGAAAAAGTCTGTTCGATTATTCGACTTTGTTGTTAAAGCGTTCACCAAAAATGCGTTTTGCACCGGATATATCAGCGTAAGAGACTTGATTGGTTATGTTGTTATGGAATCGATTTTTGTGTGTCTCTTCCAGTTTTCCGGGTGGTAAACTCGATCCATTCGATTTATCATTCGAATGGCCAAAATATCTGTCATCACTAGTGAATATCGATCGATACTCTCGAAAGAATGCCGATATCTACAAAGATATCGATCATCCATATCCAGGTCTTGCCTTTCGTCTATGTGCAATTCGAGAGACATTCGAAGAAACAGGTCTGCTACTAGCTAAATCATCATCATCACCGAATTCATCGTAAGTTCAATCGATAACATTCTCGATTCATTTTGATTCTGATTTCAAAATCAGCTACGCAACAATCAGCAATCTTTCAACAACGGATGCGAATCAATGGCGTGATAAAATTCGCCAGGATGCTTCTCAATTTCTCGTTATGTGTCAACAACTTCGTTTACAACCTGATATTCATTCGTTATTCGAATGGGCACAATATCTAGCGGCAGCAATCGCTAAAATTCGATTTGATACGATATTTTACATCGCACCATTATCAACAATTTATCCATGTTCAATTGATGAAGATGATAATGAGACAGTTTCTGCTGAAGTTCGAAAAACAAAAGATATAAAATGATATTTACTTCTTTTTTTTTCTTAAATAATTTTCTAGTGGTCGGAACCAGATACTGCGATGAACGGTTATCAGAACAGTTCATTGAACTTTCTTCCACCACAAATACTCGAACTATCTCGTTTGGCTCGTTTTCAACAACTTGATAAATTAGTCGAGTATTTATCTAATTGTGATAAGAATGTCGATCATCATACAGATCGATTATTAGGCATATGTTATAAAATTCCTGAAGCGATGATCTTAGTTATGCCTGGCGATGATCATTATCCATCGGATGCATCATTTACAACTCCAATTATATCATTGAATAAAACTTTAAAAGATTTTGACAGTAAAAATCAAAATCGATTGGTTATGCTGAATAAATGTGACCAACGAAAATGGAAAATCTACTATAAAATTGACGATGCTAAGAAGTGAATAGTCGATTGATAGACATGCACGTTTATTATGCTTTTTTTTTCTTTCAATATTTAACAAAAATAAAGTTTTTGCTACGAGAAACTATTTTCAAACTACTTACACGCGTGTACGAGTTAGATTAGTTGTTGTCGGTTGTTTTTGTCCTGGTTGAAAATTGGCATCTGTTTGTTTGATTTCAACTCGTCGTACTCGATCATTTAACGGTGACGAACGATTTCGATTTGTTGTTGTTTGTTGTTGTTGTTGTTGTTGTTTCAATTGAGTTCGAGTTCGAGTTGATTTCGCTTCGCTCTCACTCAGTGGTTGTTGATCAGTCTGTTGAACCGAACGATTCGTTCGTGTTCGAGCTGTTTTACGTTCGCTCTCAGTCGACGTCGATTGGTCATGATTAGAAACTGATTTTGTTGGTACGATTGTTGATGTCGAAGTTGTTGTTAATTGACGAATTGAATTTCCTGATTTATCTTGTATTGATGATTGTACTTTGGTAGGTGGTGACTCATTAGATTCATGATTCATTTTTTGCCTGGGATGATGAGCATGATTAGTGTGCAAACGTTTTTTATTAGTCACAGTCGTTTCAGATGCATTTTTAGTGTTGTTTTTTGGTGGACGACGATGTGCTGTTGTTTGTCCGCGTCCGGCCAATGTTGCTCGATGATCAATATCAACATAAATCGGTTTTTCAATCGATGAATTAGATAGTATAGTTGTCGATTTACTCGTCGCTCCTGATCGATGTAGTGAAGGTCTATTTGGTATCGCTTCTTGCTTAGCAAATCCATTGTTATTTAGATCTGTATTTGTTACTGGTGTTGTTTCATGCCATGATTGCGTATTTGTTAGAGGTTTTTTTGCTGACATTTGCTGTTGAATTGGATGAGCAAATTGAACTTTTCTTACGAGAGTTTCGTCTTGTGGCACTTGTTGAGTTTGATTTAAAATCAGTTTATTCGTATTATTATAAAGATATTGATTTGGATCGTAGGATATTGATGTCATTGCAAGACCATTGGTATTATAATTCGATGACCATGATTGTGTCATGATATCATTTTGCATTGCAGGATATTGGTTTGCATGCGTCAGAGATATACCGGGCAGATCTGTTTCCAAACAAAAACGAAACGGATATTTCATTTGCTAGTGTACTCTCTCAAGAAATCGAAAAACAACAAAATCTAACCATTGATAGTCTGTATTGGCTGTTGCAATTCAATAGTTTTTGTCCATTCAGTCGATGCTCTCTGTATACTTTCATTCGGACTAGTTCGAGCAGTTTTAGTTGAAATCACTGTTTGCTCTCCTTCAGGTATTGTGTCTAGTTTTCGCAACTGATTTTGTCTCTCTTGTTTCAAACGTTTTTTCGATGACGATGACGAACGATGCATGATATTTCCCATGGTAATAAATATTTAATATGAATATGGTCTATACCTTTACAAAATATATTTCGTTTTTTTTTTCTTCATCAAGATCAAGGAAACAGAAAAAGAAACCTGTATGACGAATCGATCATTTACTATTCACTTCACGTGTTTATATTTGTAGAAAAGAAAAGAAATGTATATGTGTACCTTTTCAGTCTGCACCGAAAACCGTTCCGCATAAGTGATTATATATTCGGACGAAAAAAAAATCATGGCATATATTAAATATGAATAATAATAATAAGAAGAAATAAGACATGTACGTTTACACAGATAAACCAATCAGATTTGCTTTGGTTTTATTTGACAAGATTACATTTTTATTTCTACAACATCTAGACTAATAAAGAGAGGTTTTTTTCATAATACGAAGAAATTCTTGTTCGTTGATTTCTCCGTCGCCATCACGATCGGCTTCATCGATCATTTCCTGTCGAAGAAAAAATTTCAAATGAAGAAAAATTAGAAGAAAAAAAAGAATTCACTTGTAATTCTTCGTCAGTTAAATTTTCTCCCAATTCTTTTGCAACACGTTTTAAATTTTTAAATGAAATTTTGCCTGTCGTATCGTCATCGAAAAGTCTAAATTTCGAAAATAAAAATACTAGAAAATTCAAACAAACGAATAATTTCTACCGAAAAGCTTTCAAAATTTCTTCTTTCGAATCTTTTTCAGCCATTTTTTGAGACATTATTTGAAGAAAATCATTGAAATCAATCGAACCTATTCATAAGATCGTTTATCAAATCAATTCATGATTAACTTTTGTCAATTTACTCGCGTTTTCTTTCTGTATATCAGTTATCATTTTTTTAATTTCTTCTTTTTTTGGTTCGAAACCTAATGCTCTCATTGCCACCTAAATGAACGCATTCATCATTTGAATAAAATCGAACAAAATTTGATTTACTTTTAATTCTTTAACATCAATATTGCCTGAACCATCAGCATCAAATAAATCAAATGCTTCGCGAATCTCTGTTTTTTGTTCTTCGGTTAATTCAGGTCGAGAAGTCGCCGAACGTTTTTTACCAACACCAGTGGGTACCGCTCGTTTCGCTTGTGTAGTTGTTGCTGTAGCCTATTTTTCAATTATAAAATAAAAAATCGAAAAGAAAAATCTTTGTTTTTCTCCTACCATATTGAGTGGAATGAGATTGTTTGCTGAATGGAAGGAAATTTGAAGACTCGTTCGTTTATTTACTAGTAAACCATGTTGTCAATGGTGAACTTCTATGAAGTATTGCTATTGAACATAAGAAAAGATGGCAGTAGAGAGCAGGAATATGACGCTGCGTGTTGGTAATTTAAGTTCGACATTGGATATCCATTGAAATCGATATACTAAAGATTACATATGTCTGGATTGTAATTATGCGATATACAAATAAGAAAATTTCGATTTCGAAAACGAAGTTATACAACTAGGACTTATCGATTTACAACTTCACCATAGGTCGATAATAAACTCAATAATATAATAATAAAAACGAAGACATTGAATAGACATTTTTTCTGTTTTTTTTTCTTTCTGAATGTCAACCAGTGAATGAATATTTACTATTATACTCAATGTACCCCTTGCACGTGTACGTCAGTAAACTATACGCCTGCGTATTCACGAGCAAACATGTGACTCAACACGCCATCTCGCTTGTTCTTTTCTCTTTCTAAACCGGAGAGTACATCGGATTGGCGAGTATAAATACACGAGCGATTCACTGTTAGATTTCATTCTACAAACTCAACTCAACTCTACACTTTACATTTCAACGCAAATTCAATATAACCAATCATGCAAAATATTAAAGACGCTGCCAATGCTGCTACAGAAAAAGTTAAAGGTATGGACGAAAAAAAATATATATATTGAACTCGATTTTCATTGAATTATTTGTTCAGAAGTAGCAAGTGGTGCTTCGTATGAAGCAAACAAAGAAGCTGCTAAAAACGAAAATTTATCTGCAGGCAACCGTATCGGTCATGGTATCGATGCTGCTAAAGATAAAAGTACGAGATTTTATCGATTGAAAATAAAAAATCTATGATAATTTGATTTCATTTAGTCGAAGAAAAAGGGCATGAAGCAAAAAAAGAAGCTTATAAAGAAGGTGCAGAAGAAAAAGGTGTCATTGGTCAAATTGGTGATACAATTTCCAATGCTTACAACTTCGTCGCTGAAAAAGTTCATGGTTCGTATATTGATGAAATTTCAACAACGTCATTTTATATCGTTTGTTTTTTCTGTAGAAGTAACAAGTGGTGCATCATATGAAGCAAATAAAGAAAAAGTGAAGGACTCAGACAACACCGTTGGCGAACGTGTCGGAGCTGGATTCTCTGCTGTTGGAGATAAAATTGAAGAAAAAGCGCATCACGCCAAAGCAGAAGCTCACAAAGAAGCTTTGTAAATAATTATTTATCAAGTGGTTCTTTACAATGTTTTATTCTCAGATATAGAATCCTGTAATTTCATATGTTATTAGACCATTTTTTTTTGTTTGTGTTCTGGTTGTCTGTTTGTATATTCGAGCATTTCAATAAACAAAAAGAAAACAACTTTCTCAAGGTTCTTTCGTAGAAAGGAAAAGAAAAACGTATTTTAAAGTAAATATACGCCATTGAATTTTATCACATTGATCAAATTAATAAATAAATAAATTAAAATACAAACGCACAAGAACTATTTTTAGAAGGGCACAGAGTGTCATACAGTATACATTTGTTTACTATATGAATCATAGAGATCGATCGCAGACGGAAGACATTAATATATTCATAGTTATTGGTAAGAGGAAAATAAACTAAATGAATATGATTTTTAATCATTTTTATTTCACGAAAAAAAGACAAAAAACTACCACAGAAAAAAATAAAGTTCAGTTTAGTTCATGAGTTAGTTTATTTTTGATTTTGAATTGCTTTTTGGTCTTGCTGCGGTTCAATATAAGGTGCTTCAATCTTTAATACACCATCATCAGACAAATGAGATTGAAGTTGTTCGAGTTGTGTACCAGGTGGTAATGTTGTCGATTTGTAGAAGAACGATCGTTCAGAATGATTTTTATCTTTTTGTTTATGCTCACCTTGAACAATTAATTCATTGTTTTTAACCGTAACTTTCATTTCATTTGGTTGAAAATTTTTCATTCCAACAGTTAATTCCAATTGTTTTTGATTATTGCCTTTGTCAACAATTTTTGGTTGAAAATCAGAACCACCCAAGAAGCCAGTATAATCGAAAAATGGATCACGATATTGACCGAATTGTGCCAAACTTTTATTATCATTTTTGGCTTGTTCAAGTCGTTTTTCTTGTTCCGGATTTTTAATTGGAGCTTCGATGACCAACATGTTATTCGGCGTAACATATGAAGCCAAATGACTTGCATCTAAATCAGATATACGTACATCTAGATTTACGAAAGACAATTGATATGAAACATACCTGCATGTTCAGGAAGTTCGTAAGTTTTACGAATTTCTCGAATATGATAATCGCCATCTTGTTGTCGATCTTCTTGTTTGCCTTGAACAATTACTTTACGACCTTCAACTTTTGTATTGATGGTTTCAGGATTGAAACCAGCAACATTAAGCTGAACACGAAATTTTTCTGGATGCGTTTCAGATGATCGTGGTTGATGGAGCCAACGAAAAGCATTTGGTCGAGCAGAAAGTGCTGCTGGATATGTATCGAAGTCTCGCCATGGATCGAACCAATCAAGTTGATCGCCAAAGAATCGATCAAATGGATCGTCGAATAAACGATAACGATGAATTGGAAAGAATGCCATCGTTGTTAAGAAAACGTTTTCGTAAATCGCAATTGAATTGTTTTTTGACTATGAATGAATGTCGATGGATGACTCCTATTTATATGGGCACGAATATAATGAACTAGATAAATGTAGCACGATCCCGAACATTCTAGAATGCACACTATACTCGTTGTAATTTCTTTTTTTTCTTTTCTCGCACTCTTTATCTCGTTCTCTCTTCACATTTTTTTCGTTCTCTTTTTTCTATTGACAAACGTTGGGTCAACATAACATACGTTCCAGAAATTTCTATATAATTACATAGGGGACGCGAAAAGTCTTTTCGCCGAACTGTTCTAAAAGATTTGACGAAGAACTAATAATACCACGATACAGCCCAGATATATTTACGACTGTGCAAAAAAAAGTTCAGATTCTTATTTCTTTTATACCAAGCACAGATAGTTTTCAATATGTCATATAGAGGCCTAAAAGGCCGCATTTTATAAGTAATTTTTCAATTGTTTACTAAGTAGTTTGGAAAAAACAAAATAGACAGTAAAATGCAGAATGAAAAGCTCGATTTGAAAGATAGCGAACAGAAAATCCTTTTTTCTCCCTTTTTGTTTTTTGACTATCTATTCAGTTTGTAGAGCTTTTCAAGCTGTATCTTTCGCCGGGTTTTGTTTTGAGTTACTAAAATATTTAGGACAGTAAAAAAAAGAAAAAACGACAAAAAGTCTGTTTTTTTGCATGAAAACTATCTTTCTCTTGTTTTACCATCTATATTATAATGTTCAATGTGTGTCTGTATGTCTGTCTGTTCACTTTGTTTCCGAAAATTAAAGACGACAAAGGCCAATGATGAATGATTATCGAGTTTTCTGGAACATACCAGTGTCGTAGAAACACTGGATTTCCATAGCATGTTCGAGAACTTTCTAGAATGTTCAAGAAAATTCTATCGTTTTTTTTCTACTAACCAGCTCAAAGGTGAGTGAACACAGAATTGAATACTGAGTTCTCGCTAGTCATAAATATATGTCAACCTTATGGTGCTATCAAAAGTTCTTCGTCAACGATTTCAGAAGAGCCGGGCGAAAAAACTTTTCGCGTGCTCCATGTATATGAGAATTCAACAAGAAGAAGATTATGAATTAAATTCATTTATTTATTGCTTTAAATAAATTACAACAAAAAAACACACATAAAAATCTAGACTTTATATCTAACAGTTTATTATTATTATTATTGATTTTCAATAGCTGGCTGTTTGGGTTCAATGTAAGGTGCTTGAATTTTTAATTGACCATCGTCTGTTAGATGAGACTCAAGTTGATTGACTTGTGTTCCAGGTGGTAACATAATCGATCGATAGAAGAACGATTGTTGACTACCATTTTCGTCTTCTTGTCGATGTTCACCTTTGACAATCAAGGCATTGTCTTTGACTGTAACTTTCATTTCGTTTGGTTGAAAGTTTTTCATTCCAATGGTCATTTCTAATTGTTTTTGATTTTCATCTTTGTCAATAATTTTCGGTTGAAAATCAGAACCATTGACGAATCCAGCATAGTCAAACGATGGATCAAGAAATTGACCGAATTGTGCTAAACTTTGATTAGTTTGTTCAGGAGTTTTTATTGGAACTTCAATAACTAACATATTGTTTCGTGTAACAAACGAAGTTAATTTGCTTTCATCTAAATCAGATACACACATAGATTTATGAAAACGATTGCTATGAAACCTACCTGCATGTTCAGGAAGTTCGTAGGATTTTCGAAGTTGTCGAATGTTGTAGTCGCCATCTTCTAGTCGCTCTTCTTGTTTGGCTTCGACAATCAGTTTTCGACCTTCAATTTTCGTGCTGATCGTTTCTGGGTTGAAACCATTGACATCAAGTTGAACACGAAATTTTTCAGCATGCGGTTTTGTCAAATGTCGATGACATTTTGGTTGTACAACAAGAGCTGTTGGAATTAAACCAAGATCGAGTGGATCTTCGATGAAAGTAAAACGTTGTATTGGAAAGAATGGCATTGTTGTATTGTAATCGAGAGAGAGTGTGCGTTGAAACTATTGATTGAATACTGAACAATTTCTAATGTCTATATATACCCGTTTTATGCTAAACTGCTAGATAGTTGTAGCAATGTCCCGAATGTTCTCGAATGCTCTTGTATGTTCTCTTGCGTTCTGTTCTTATGTCCCTACACATTGCTCTTACTGTTCTTTTACATTCTAGTTTTATTCATTCAAAATTATATTTGACAAAAGCATGTAGTTAATAAAAGCAATAAAAAAATGGACGGTTATTAATTCAAAGCGAGACGAAAAAAAAAGACGAGACAACTATCAAATACGATTCCAATAGAGCGTACGTCCAACTGTACCATGCGGTTGAATTTCAACTGGTAAGAGTTCTTCAATCTCTTCGTCGTTGTCATCATCATCTTTAGGTTTGGTTTCCGTTGGCAATTCACGTTTTTTAATTGGACTAAAACTAACTGCTTTTGTCTCCTCTCTAACATCGAATTTCATTGAATCGTGTTGAACTAATTTTTTCTTTGTTTTCTTCTTTAATTTAACTGGTTCAACTCGAGCACTGATAGTACTCGTTGTACTTGTTGAATCATCATCATCATTGTTATTATTACTACCATTTTCATGTCGAATAGGAGGAAGTTGTTGTACCAATGGTTGTTCGCTTGAAATTGAATTCTGTCGAGATTTTAAGCTCAAACATTCTTTTATCAATACTTGTGTCGATTCAAGTATTAATGGATTTCGATCGAGATAAATTTCTTCAAGTTTAACAGGATATTTTGTAAATAATGTTAAAAATAATTGTCCAGCATATTCAGATAGATTACAACTTTCTAAATCGAGATGAGTTAATGTTCGACTAAATCGAAAATTAATTAGATCAATTTTATTGACAACGGTGTTACCTTGAAGCTATGACCATACTAAGCATGCCAGCAGTTGTACCATCAAAAGCGTTATAATCCAGTGCTAATCGTCGAATTCGAGAGTTGAATGATATCGAAAAGAATAATTCTGTCCAACCAGCATTTGTTATCAATCGATTCGCACTTAAAATTAATTCTTCTAAACCTAAAAATATAACAAACAAATTTATTTTTAAAGGAAATTTAATTTTCGTTTGTCTGACGAACCTTTTCGTTTTATATCAGGTAAAATCAATGAACATACATGAACAATCGATTTATTTGTCAATTGATTATCTCCAAGATCTAAGAGAGTTAATTTCGGACAATTTTCATAAAGAATTCGATACAATTGAGTGAACATTTCGTCAGTTAGATTATTTCCATGAACTCTACAAAAATAATCTCGTGAATAGAAAAAAAACAAACGGATCAACAGTCGTCAAACCGTAGATTCACTAGATTCGAACAATTCGATAGCATTTGAATAAATCGAAGAAAACGATTCGGCTCATGAATCATTTGAATATTAAAAATAAACGAGATAATCGATTGACCGTTTTTCGATAGACATTTCATTAATTCATCGAAATCACTAGAAATCAACTTATTGACAATTTCAATTTCAAAATAAAAACTCGATTATTATTACGTATCTGCTATTGAACATCGACGAAATTCCAATGATTTACATTTTTGTGTTTGAATAAATTGACAGAGATTAAGAATCTGTTGTTGATTGAGATTTTCTTCGATGAAAATCGTTTGCATTTGTCTGTCGATGAACAAAAAAAAACAGAAGGAACGTTGCCTATTTATTTCAACGATGAGAGTTTTTTGAATGATGGAAGGAGAGAAAAAAAAAGAAAATGTGATGGTGCTGCTGCTGCTAGGGTTTTACGATTGGTCGATGAAATGACTCATTCATATTCTTTGTATACACGAGAACATTTTCTATATTCGTTCGTTGAAAGGAAAAACACTATGTTTACATCGAAAAAAGCTCTACTTTTACTAGCAAATGGCAGCGAAGAAAGTGAAGTTGTTATTACTTTAGATGTAAATAAACAAAATCAATTGAACCAGAAGTTCGAAATGATTTATTTATCCTCTATTTTTGGAAATAGGTTCTTCGTCGTGCGGGAATTAAAGTCACAGTTAGTTCAATCGATGGTAACCGTGAACCATTGAAATGTGCACAAGATACGGTTATTGTACCTGATATATCGATAACTGAAGTATCGACTGATGATAAATTCGATGTTGTGATTGTTCCCGGCGGAGAGAAAGGCACCGAGTTAATGGAAAAGAATCTAGCAGTCGGAAATTTACTTCAACAACATTATGAAAATGGACGATTAGTAGCTGCAATTTGTGCTGGTAAAATAAATCGAAATGATCTTTGAAAATCGTTTCATTTTGTCGTTCAGGTCCACATGTTCTTCAAGCACATAAAATTGGCGTGAAAGTTGCTACTGTTACGGCCTATCCCGAGTGTCAAGAACAATTAAAAAGTGATTATAATGTTTGTATATAAATTCAATAGGAAAAAACAGACTTGAGAAATACAAAAAAATATTTTTTTTTTGAAGGTTGTTGATCAACCGGTCTTTCATTGTGAATTGAAAACAGCTAGTGGTCAAAATCAAATATTAACCAGCCAAGGGCCAGGAACTGCGTTCGCATTTGCATTGAAAATCGTCGAAATTATTCAAGGCTCATCGACAGTCAAGAATATTCGAGCTGATATGCTTCTTTAAGAGATTTTTTTTTATTCAAGCATCTGAAGATATAATCAAGCTAATTGTGATCTGTGTTTTTTAGATGACGAAAAAAGCTCTTGTTTTTATTGCTACTGGTACCGAAGAAATCGAAGCTGTGACAACGATTGATGGTTGGAATGAATAATTGTTGTTGTTTGGCTTTTTCTGAATTGTTGATTTCGTGTTTTAGTTCTTCGACGAGCTGAAATCGAAGTCGATGTTGCTTCAATTGAAACCAATGGCAAAGAACCAGTTAAATGCAGTCGAAATGTCTATGTTCTACCTGATAAATCATTAAATGAAGTTAAAAATAACCAATACGATTGCGTGGTTATCCCCGGTGGAAATGATGGTGAATTTCTAATGCGAAAAATCTGTTTTCTTTCCTTCTCATCAGTTTATTTAAATTCTAGGCTCGAAAGCTATGGCTGCTAATGCTGAAGTTGGACAAATCTTAAATCAACATTATCAAAATGGTAAAGTCGTTGCAGCTATCTGTGCCGGACCGCGAGCTTTAGTTTCACATAAAGTCGGTGCTGATCATCAACATACAATTACATGTTATCCCGGTGTACGAAAAGAATTTATCGAAGGTCAACCGTATAAACTCGATTCACCGACAAATGCTGTTTGTTATAGTAAATTTACAGTTAAAGGTAGCTCATTGAATCTTCTGAAATCTCTGTAGAAAAAAAACAATTGAAAATGATGAATTTTAGGTACAGAAGAAAAAGATTATCACTTAGTTACTAGTCAAGGACCTGCTACATCAATGGTTTTCGCATTAAAACTCATCGAATTACTCAAAGGTCAAGAAAAAGCAACTGAAGTCAAAAATGGTTTACTCGTTCCATAAATTAACGAACATAAAATGAAATCATCTTTTCCTCTTGTAGTTTGACAACACAAATTTGAAGATCTCAATTTAGTTCTTTTTTTAAAAAAAACAATAGAATTTTAACCTCGCTCTATTTCCTTCTTTGATGATTTTTCAGATGCCTATTCATCGAATGTCTGTAGAAGACACATTACCAATGACGACTACAAACGAACTAACCAACGGCAACGTAAATTGAATTTCATCATATGCTTTTTCCTCGATTAATTTTTCTGTTTCTCAGAAAACACAAACGTCAGATATGAATCTATCGATGGAATACGAACAACCACCGGTGGATAGTCTACCAATGGATGAAGATGAAGAAGATGATGATGAAGACGAAGTAATTTCGACTAAACAAAATCGCCATATTTACATATAATTCATTTTGATTTTTTATTTAGTATGAAACCGACAGTGAAGAACAGGAGATTGCCTATAATCCTGCTTGTCATACATGTGGTTTATCATCATATACAAGTCAATGTCAAGGCAAATGTCAATTCTATTTTCATCGTGAATGTATCGGCATATTCGACGATCAACAAACAGTCATTTGTCCTGATTGTTCCATTGGTTCGAGCAAGTTTTTTTTGAAGAAAAACAAATAAAAATCATTTGTATTCTTTCAGATCATTTGACTTGTACTCTCTGCGAACAATCGATCATCGATAATGAATTAAAATGTCAATTTAATCAATGTAATCGAACCTATCATTCATCCTGTTTGAAAAATTCCAGTTTAACCACCTCACCATCGCCCGATGTTTACTATTGTCCTCTTCATGTCTGTTCAACATGTCGTTTGCATAAACGATCGAATGATAACATCGGTAGATGATTATCGAACTTCAAACGAAAATTTCGAATTCAATTTCGATTTTCTAGGTCATCTTTTTACGTGTTTATATTGTCCGACGGCTTATCATGGTCATGAATGTTGTTTACCAGCTGGTTCTCTTTCGATATCGTATTCGTCTTCACTTTGTTGTTCGAATCATTTGCCTACAGAACGTAAACCTGCACGTCAACCAATGGCACCTTACTGTCAAATATGCGAACAAATCACACGCGCAACTGAATGTTTAGTTTGTTCAGATTGTTCGACAACAGTTCATCAGTCATGTTTAACAACAGATAATGAAAACAAAAGTCAAACATGGAAATGTGACCATTGTACGCGTGGTTTGAAGCCACTCTATGGCGAAATTTGTTGGATTAAAATCGGCAAATTTCGGTAGGAAAAAATTTAGAAAATGATTTAATTCGAGAGTTGATTGAATAGATGGTGGCCAAGTCGAATTCTTCATGAACGACATGCACCCGACAATCTTCTCACACAAGAACGAACTGTCGGAGAATTTCTTGTACATTTTTTTGGTTCCAAAGAATTCTATTGGGCAAATAAACATCATTATCTTTCGTTTGAAAGTCGATGTGTTAAATCGAAAGATTCACGAGATTTTTATGGTGCTGAACAGAGTTTTAAAGACGGTAGATATTTATACAAATGATTATTGTTTGCTTGTATTTTCAAATGTTTTATTAGGCTTTCGTGAAGCTAAACGTTTGTATGCTCGTTTGAAACAATTCTATTCAACAAATCCCGTGGACAACTATGGCGAAGCAACAAAACTTGAAGAAATGACATTGGATGATGTTTATGATGAATTCGAAGATGACGATGATGATGGTGATGAAAGCGATGATGAATCAGTTGAAATGAATTCCGATGAATCGATCATAAACGATCAAGAAAAAACTTCGCAAACAAATGGACGATCGAAATTAATCGATCGTAGTTCCAATAAAACCGGACAAATGCCGGTCTATCGACATATTAAAGTAAATCATCATCATTACATTCTTGTTTTTTTCTCTCAAAATGATTTTTTTTTACAGACACTGAAACCAGTTGGTGATGGTCAAATTATTCGTGTACCTTTAGCTGATATTTCACGATGTGATTGTGATCCAAATAAACCTGATCCTTGTAGTTCAGACGAACATTGTCTCAATCGAATGCTTAAATATGAATGTCATCCACATGTTTGTGCTGCTGGTTAGTTTTTTTTTCTTTTTTCTTGTCCTTGATGATCCCGTGATTAGATGGAATTTCGTTTTAAATTATCAAGGATTAAATATTGAGTAAAAAGATGAACTCTCATAATACCCTAGAAAAAAGTTTATCTCGGAACTCAATACAGGGATTAGATGTCTAACAAGTTTCTGAAAGCAAATCTTCGATATTTACTAACGTTGAGTAAACTGATCAGACACGTTCACGGAAGAAGAAAAAACGAGTAAATTAGCCTACTCGAGTGCGTGTTCATTGATACATTACATGCAAAGTTAGAGTACAAATATTAATCATGTTTTATTTTTCTTTCACTGTGCCTAGGTGATAAATGTAAAAATCAGGTAAATGTTTGTTAATCAATCGATTCATTTGATAGTTTGATTTTCTTTTGTTCAAATTCAATAGCGTTTTCAAAAACGTAAGTCATTTAAATATCAAAAAGAAAACATCACATTCATTAAATTCTTATAGGTAATTATCCTGCTCAACAAGTCTTTTGGACGGCTGGTCGTGGCTGGGGTTTACGTGCATTAGTTCCCATTAAAGAAGTAAAGTGTACCAAAATAATCTCGTAATATCAATAAATTAATTAAATGAAATTTAATCTAGGGTGAATTTGTCAATGAATACGTCGGCGAATTAATAACATACGAAGAAACAGAACGCCGTGTTAAATTAGCCCGAAAAAATAATGTTAAAGATTTCTATTTTCTTGTACTTGACAAAGATCGGTGAGTCAAAAAAAAAGAAACGAGTTCGTTCTGTTTGAATCTATATTTAGAGTTATTGATGCGGGACCAAAGGGAAATCTATCTCGTTTTGCAAATCACAGTTGTGATCCAAACCTACGAACAGAAAAATGGAATATCAGTGGAGATTTACGCGTAGGGTTATTTGCAGTACGGAATATTGAAGCGGGTATGACAGATGAAGAGAAAACAACTGTTTTAGTTGATTAAAAACTAAATCTTTTATTTGCTTCAGGCGAAGAATTAACGTTTGAGTACGGGGTCGAATCAGAATTTCGTGGTGATACAATATTTCATTGTCTGTGTGGAGCAGAAGCATGTACAGGTTTTATGGGCCGATCGAAAAAACTCGGCGGAGTTCCTTCAATTCAAGATTCAGCATTGTCAGTTTCGTCGAATTCAAATGGAGTATCAAACGGTCGACAGAGTAATAAAAATCGTACGCGTACATCGAATTTAGCCAATGGACAAGATGTAAATACATGTTTCGGTTGCGGTTTAACAGGCCAATTGATAGCCTGTCAAATGGCAAAATGTTCGAGAAAATTTCATCCAAAATGTATCAAAGTCAAAGGACAATCGATGCGACATCGTTCGCCAACACGTATGCAACAATCCATTTCTTTTGTTTTATCTTTTTCTGTCTACTTTTTTTTCTGTTTAGAACGTTGGATATGTCCTTCACATCGATGTGACATTTGTGGCATTGATGCCGCTATTGCGTGTGCTGATTGTTTGAATTCCTATTGTGCTGAACATAGAAAAGAAAATATGCATGGCGTGTATTGCTTACTACACGGACATGAATAAATAATGTTCATGTCAAACTAGAAAACGTGTGTTTTTTTTTCTGTACGATTATATTAATATATGTCAGATGGTTTATTTTTTTCTCCCTATCTCACTTTATCTTTTTTTTGTGTATGTGTGGATTCTATTGTGTGTGTATATATATATTGAATAGACTTGAAGAATGAATAAAATAGTTCAACTACATTGCATAATTTCTTGATAAATTAATCAAATAAATAATTGTGACGATGTGTTTTATATCATTCATTTTCAAGTGAGTGCACATCAATGGAAATACTTTATAATTCAGTCTATTTCAGTGAACATTTGTTAGATTATCTTTGATGTTTCCTATTATTGGAAAGATATTTATCTTGAACTTTTGCTGTTGTTTTTTTTTCTTCAAATCTAGTCTCTTAATCTACAAGAGGATGATTTAGTGAAAATTTTTAACAACTATAAATGTATTGTCGTTCAATTAGTAACAAAATATCAGATGATCTGCCTTGTCTCATTCGATTTAATAACATTAATTCTCCTTCATTTTCTTTTTAATTTTAATAGAACAATTATAAACAGGAAGAAAAGATAATAAAAGAAAGAAAAGAAAGGAAAAATTATTTTTTTCTTTTCCAGAAAAAAAAAGACGATAAAGAAAAGAAAAGAAAAGAAAAACGTGATGATGATGATGATGAGAATATTCTTCCTACTAAATCTTAAGCTTAAACTAAAACACTAGCAATATGTTGCATATAACGCTCGTCCATGTTTCTCTCTTCTTCTTTTCCTTCTTTTTTTCCGTTAGCTTTTTTCCTTTAGCTTTTTCCTTTTCCATCAACATGATTCTTCCGTTTTTCTGTCACATTATTGCCGCTTTTCAGACTATTATGAGGAGTTCCGCTCTTACCTGTATGCGAGTGGTATCGCCAATTTATATTCTTACAACACTCAAATAAAAAACAAAACAAAACAATCATATTCAATTAATCGAATACGAAAACGAAGAGTGTGTGCGTGTGTTTTTCTCCACCCCAATTATTATTATTTATTTTAGTTTTTATTGTCTCGTTGTATATTTCTCCTGTTATTAAATATAAATAGAAAAGACAACAAATGACACTTCAAACGTCAATCAACCATCGAAATTTAAATGGTAATGAAAATGAAGATGATGACGATCATCGTCATCAGCGTAAATTAGAAGAAAGCAATGAAGAAACCGAAGAGGATTTAATTGAAAACTATAGATTTCTAACGAAACATTGCGGTGTTTTGAAACAATCGACTACATCCGGCGTACTCAATCAAATTCAACAGCAACAATCGAAACCACAACCGAACTATTTACGAGCATATTCATCAGTTAGTGAAACGACTAACGAGAAAACGTACGACTATAAACATTCTTCAACTAAACAACAACAACAACAACAACAGCAACAACGGTGCTCACCAATAAATGATTTAAATAGTAATAATTTCACAACAATAGAACCGCCAACGTCAACAACGAGTCGTGTGCCCCCGACGATTTATTACGATGATATCGAAGGTGACGTGCACGGACACAATCGTTCGTTTTCCCTTGTGAGATTATTTACTCGTATGAAAACACGTTTGAAACATGATAAACGCTATCATCCAAAACAATCTCATGAACTACTTTGCGAAGCCGATACGAATGAATGGTATGAATTGACAAAAAACGTTCGAACCGTTCTAACGAAAGCTCTTCTACCCGATGGCGGATACGATGCTATTATTCAACGTTCGAAATCGTATCGTCATCAGTCGAATCATCGTCATCGTCATCGACCGAATTCCTATCGACGATCACGAGATTACGATCCTGTCTTAAATAGAGATAATGAAAATGATGATGACGACAAAATCGAAGTCGATATCGACGATGAAGTCAATGCCGAAGATGATGCAGAGTACGATGAAATCATATGGCAGAAATTTTTAACTTGCTCAAGAGGTCATCATTATCGACGATGTGGCGTTTGTAAGGCCGTTGATCGGCAACAATTTCAAGGACAATTAGTTTATTTCTATGGTGTTGCTAATAATATTTTAATAGACGAAAACCTAAAAGCTTCAGGATTGGGTTAAACAATTTTCTTCGGTTTTTTTTTGTGCGCTTTTTGTTTCTTCTCATCTATTGTCAAATATATCTACATAAACATGATGAGACATATGAACTTTGTATTTATTGAATAATTTATATTTGATTAATATTTGTTGATGAAAACGGAAGAAGAAGAAGAAAAAAAGAATAGGAGAGACACAGAGTCAGACATTATTATCTGTTATAGTATTTGCTTTTTTTTTTCTTTGTTGAATATTTTATGATAAAAAAAAGAAAAAGACATGATTATCACCATTGACATTGAATTTTTCTAATCAATAAATCAATTTCCGATCTTTAATTTGTTTTAATTGAATCGATTCGTAGAGTTTTATTCATTTTGCTGACAGTAAATATTTGCAAAATTTTATATAGAAAAAGAAAAGACACAACTGTTTTTGATGAGAAATTTGATTAGCATCCATCTAAAACAATATTTCTCTCTTTGAACTAGCGCACTCTTTCGTTTTAATTTGTATTTCATAACAAAGACCTGTCGTCGTAAATGTAAAATTCATTGTTACATACTCGTCGTCGACGAGAGTGTTTAGTTTAATTCTTGGCCTATTCATTCATCTCGAACCATCCGAAATAGTTAGTTAGAAACGGACGATCATGAATTCGAATCGACAAGTTTTACGTTCGACAGAAAATCGTTTACCATTACAAAATGTTTCATCGAAAAACTGTTCATCGATTGATTTAATTAAATCTTCGAAAACATCGCTTTCACAACAACAGCAACAACAGGAAAATTTGCTTTTGAAAACAAAAACTCAAACAACAAGACCCATTCTTACAGCTCTACGAACAATAAAACAAAATAGCAAAGAAAATGATACCTGTACAGATATGCTCGTATCACCTTTGGTTAAAACAAGTCCAGTTTTCGAAGAAAAACTTACGATTAAAACACGTGAACAGCTCGAAGAAGATCTATTCGAATTGCCTGATTATCGTCAATCAATATTCGAACATTTGAAATCAGTCGAACCTCAATATGCACCGAAGAAAAACTTCATGGAACAACAAGCCGATATCAATTCAGCCATGCGTACGATTCTCATCGATTGGCTCATTGAAGTTTCCGATGAATATAAATTACAAGATGAAACACTCTTTCTGTCTGTTCAATATGTCGATCGATTTCTTTCAACAGTTAATGTCACACGTTCGAAACTTCAGCTACTCGGTTAGTTTTTTTACTGATAAAAAAAGCGAATTAATCAGCAATCTCTTAATGATAATGTTTAGGTACCACGTGTGCGTATATTGCCGCTAAATACGAAGAAATGTATCCGCCTGCTTTAGAAGAATTTTCATTTATAACAGATAATACATATGAAACCAAACATATTCTTCGAATGGAACAAATTGTTATGAAAGTAAATTTCATTTGATCAACAAAAATAGATCTTCAAAATTCATTCGTTCATTTCAGATGCTTAATTTTTCTCTCTCAGGCCCGACAGCATACACATTTCTTCAACATTATCTCACTCATTTAAAACCACTCGATGAAACCGATGAACATAAATCTCTTTCGATCTTAGCGAAATATCTTTGCACATTAACACTTATTCATGATCATCCATTTTCATTCTATCGTCCATCGTTATTAGCCGCTAGTTGTTTACTTTATTCATTTCGTTTATTAAATCCGAAACTCATGAGTGATCAACTTTGGTCAAATGAACATGTTCAATTGACGACTTATACGCAAAATGATTTGAAAGATTGTTTACAAGCATTAGCAGATCTTCATTTGAAAACCTATGAACAAGATAAAACAAGTTCGAGTCTACTTCGACGTTATTTAAAATCGAAAAAAGATAATTGTCAATCGTATGAAAAACAAGTACGAGAACTTATTCATCATTCAACGAATCAGGACGATGATGACGATGAAATCCTTGATTTAACACTTGACGAATACGAAGAAGATAATAATATGAGTTTAGATTTACATCGATAAAGATCAAGTGTTTATTTATTTATTTGTTTTGCTCAATCGATATGCAATTTGTTTGTTATTTGAATCTCATGATTAAAATTCTTTCTTATTTTACTCTTAATCTGTTTTTTTTCTCCTCTTTTTTGACGCAATTGATTCTTATTTGTTGTTGTTGTTGTTGTTGTGACTTAATCAAACTAAAAATTATATCTCTGTTAGAAGAACAAAAAATAATAATAATAATATGAATTGTTTCTGTAAAAGGAAATCGAATTCTTTTGCTCTCTTTCTCTTTTCCTTATTTTTGTTTGTTAATGAACTGAAAATCTTTTTCTCTTTTTTTTGTAATGTGTGAAAGAACAATAAATTCTATGTTTCCAATGAGAGCATGAAAGATAAACAAGATTTATTGATGTGATACAGTGGCACTTCGAGCTTTTTTGTAGGCAAGTGATTCACATGCTGGAATATATTGAAATGTTGAAATTGTTTGAGATTGTTTCTTAGGAATTTTCAGTTGTTTTTTCGAATGAATAATTAATTCATTGGATAGAATCAGTGATGATGGTCGATGAAGATTCGAAGAAATACTTGAATGAAACGCAAAAGATCGATTTTGAAAAATCGATTTTCCAATGAAAACATACTTGGATCGTGTTTGTAAACAAACCGATGCGTTCAACGGAGTATTTTGAATTTTACCACAGAATGATGATGCTGAATTCGATGGTGTCATCGTGAGATTTTGACAAGATGTTCGATCCTGTCTTGCAAGACTATTCGTCATTGTCAAAAGAAATGTATCGATTATTTGTTGAATTCGTTCATGATGAGATTTGCTTTGTATTTCTACCGATGTCATGATCAAAGCGTTACAACTGATGTTTAAAAAAAAACAAGTTCGATTTGCCTTGCTAATATATTTTAATCGGCTTGTTTAGAACTGACTGACATCTAATGAGCGTAGATATAGACGAATTATTTTCACGCTTTTCCTGTTTTCATATATATATATCCATCCGTTTTGATTTAATTTTCCTTTTGCTCAATTATCATTCATATTTTTATTTTCTGAAAAAACAAACACAGATTCTCTCGATACTCATTTACGGGGTCGACATTTATATTTATCTTGATAGTATTCTTCGATAGCAACTTTGATTGTCTGACTATGATAAACATATGAACCATTCGAAACCGATCGAATGAGGATTGTCTCGTTACGAAGTTGTTCGAGAATTTTTAGTCGAATAGTAACATCGCCTTCCATTTCGATTAATTCATCGACGGTGAGTTCCGGTTGAGTCAAAAGACGACAGAGAATATTAACTAAGAATGTTTGCTCGTCGGTGCTGATACGACATTTGATTTTTTCAATTCGACGAGAAATATCTTGCAGAGTTCGTGATCGAATAGCTTAGCAAATAAGAGAAATTAGTGATTCCACAGAAAATGAAAATGATTTACTAGCAAAATCAACGCCACTTTCAAGTTTTGATGCAGCGTTTTGCAAACTTTTGATTCGACCACCAAACAATGCGTAGAGTTCTTCGGCATGATCTTTCGATAGATTTCGTTTTTCCATTAAATATATCATCGCTTCATTTTTCGAAAGATCAGGTATTTCGAAAAATGACGATGCTCTCGTTATACTACTTCGACCTACAAACAAAGTTTCCATCCACGAAAATAAATTCACTTTCCTCTCATACCTTCCATTTGTTCAGGTGCAACTCCTACTGACGTCACAAAAACTGTTACCCATAGGCAATCATCAATTGCATTCTTAGCAGTATCTTGTAATATCTCAAGCATTTCAGGTTGCTTTTGTCCAAGTAAATCACAGTTATCAAAGATTAGAATAGGTACAACACCGTATTTTTTCTTAAAATCTATCGCATATTTTTGAAAAGTATGCAGTACACGTTCCCAACTTGCCCTTTCGCCTGGAAAGAATTGGAAAAAAGTTTTTTTGAAATCGATGATTTTCGAAATACCTTCGTCAGGTGGCGAATCAAACATTTTCGATTCTATCCATGTGGATAAACGAATATGATCTTTGAAATGAAATCGTATAGATTTAGCAAAAGCAAAGCCAAATTTTTCTATATTAGCCGGAACTAGAAAGGATTAAATAAGCTTGTACGCAGAAGAGATCTAAAAATACTAATCAACCATCAACATAAATAACACCTCGACCAGCAATTCGTGCTGCTTGACGAATCAATGTCGATTTTCTATGAATGATTTGGTTATTTTCTTTGGTCATTCGAATTCAAAATCATACCCAGTTCCATGTTCACCAAGAACGATATAATACGATGACACAAGTTTTTCTTCAATAGGTGTGACCATTTTTATAAGAGAATTTAATAGAGATTTTCTTTCGAATAATTGTTCTTCTTTAAATTTATAATTCGGACATGAACCATGACGAAATGAATATTTGATTTCATAATCATTTTTGAATTGCTCATATATAACATATGTAACGCCAAGAACAACCTGAACAAGACGTTGATTTTATTTTCATGTCGATATTCAGAAGAAGAAAATTTACAAAAATAGCTATGGAATTTATTTGAGATGGTAAATATTTCTTAACAAATTTTTCAACAAATGATAACCGCTCTTGTTCAGCTTTTTCACGTGCTTGACGTGTTGCTTCAGTTTCAACAATGACTTTGACATCTTCGTCATTATCATCATCGTTTTGCTCTTCTTCAGGTGTTTTCTTGACATAGGACAATTGAAGTCTATCTGAATTTGTATTCTTGGATAAATTACGAATTGTCAATCTATTAACAGCCTAAGAAATCATTTCAAGACAAATAATTCTTTTCTTTTATTTACTGGCAAATGAATAAATACAGTTGATTTCCAATGAAGGAAAACATGTCGAAGATACATAGCAAACAAAAAAAAAACAATTAAAACATTCAATTTGCGTATACGGATCAATACTGTTTGTATTATGGATGGATGGAACAATCGAAATATGAAATCTATTGGTTTTTTATTATACCAAATAATAATAGATGACTGCAATAGGTAACAGTGACATCTTTTAGGAGAAGATTCTTACTTTAGAACCAGAGTATCATGTGTTAGTTTATTATAATTTATAAGTCTTTAAATCGATAATTAGATGAGAAATAAGTATGTCACACAAATGAAAAGAGAACAAGGTCAACTTTTGTTTCTTGTGTTCTTTTAACTTAACAAGATCTTATGGATCTTCTCGAAAGATCTTTTCTGTCGATTAGAGTTCGACTTAACTTTCTATTAGATACGAGGTGAAAGAAACGCAATGTACATAGATAAAGCAAGGTCGAATATGTAAACATTGTTAGAAATGACCTTGTACGAATTATCTTGAGATAGTTGCTTCATCGTTACCCGTGATAACTTCAAAGAGCTGCTTATCTAATGTCACATATCTGACCGTGAAATGTGAAATTTATATACGAATATTTTTGTAATCGCAATAGTTCTAGGAGAATACATTGTACTTAAGCGCAAACGAACTTCGTACGAAATAAAGCGTCCTTGTCGCTTATCTAAAGGTGTTTCTTACCCAAATTCCGTTGTTCGATTTTAACGAAAAAAAACAGATTCAAATGCATACGTGTACGTTCTTATCTGACGACTACGTATAATTTTTTTTCAATATTATCGATGATTGTGACACGGCCAAAGTACGTCACAGATTATCTTTTTTCTTATCAAAAACGCAAAATATCATGCGTTCAATGTGTGGAAATAAACAGTTGAATATTAGTGTTTCTATGTCTCCTATCAGAAAAATTTTAATTCTAATCAAACAGAGAGGGGTCAAAACGAACCCGTTTATCTCGGAGTATTTATACCAGTGAATCTACACGCATTTCTTCATTCAGTTGTTTCCAACTAATTTCTCTTCTTCTTCTTTGTCGTCTCAAATATCCATTTCAAACCAAGTCAATATGCCAGGTGATTACGTCGATCGTGTCATTGAACGTCTTCGTGCAAAGAATACCGATGAAAAAGAATTTCTCGAAGTTGCCGAAGAAGTACTTAAAACTCTTCGACCTGTCGTTGCCAAACATCCCGAATACGAAAAACTCGCTTTACTCGAACGTATTACTGAACCTGAACGTGTCATTATTTTCCGTGTTCCATGGGAAGATGACAACGGTCAAATTCATGTCAATCGTGGTTATCGTGTTCAATTCAATGGTGCTATTGGTCCATACAAAGGTGGATTACGTTTTCATCCAAGTGTCTACTTAGGCATCATTAAATTCTTGGGCTTCGAACAAATCTTGAAAAATTCACTAACTGGTTTACCCATCGGAGGTAAAAGTTTTAATAAAAAACGAAATGAAATCGATGAACATTTTCTTTTTTTGATTTTCAATAGGTGGCAAAGGTGGTTCAGATTTCGATCCACAAGGCAAATCTGATGCTGAAGTTCTTCGATTCTGTCAAAGCTTCATGAGCGAACTTTATCGACACATTGGACCCGATGTCGATGTTCCAGCTGGTGACATCGGTGTTGGTGGCCGAGAAATTGGCTTTCTCTATGGTCAATATCGTCGTATTCGTGGTGCTTTCGAAAATGGTGTCTTAACTGGCAAAGGTTTAACCTACGGTGGCAGTTACATTCGTAGTGAAGCCACTGGTTTCGGTGCAATGTACTACGCCGATGAAGTAATTGAAAATTCATCTCTTGATATTGATCAATTGTCTTGTTCGTTATTCTAGGTACTCAAATACAATAAAGATACATTGAACGGCAAAGTTATTGTTCTCTCAGGTTACGGTAATGTTGCTTGGGGTGTTTGTTTGAAAGCTCGTGATCTCGGAGCTAAAGTTATTTCAATTTCGGGTCGTGATGGTTATGTTCACGATCCCGAAGGTATTGCAACCGATGAAAAGATCGATTTTCTCTTACGTATTCGTGGTGAAAACAACGTCCGATTGGAAGACTACGCTAAACAATTCGGTGTTAAATTCTATCCAAAAGAAAAACCATGGGGTTTGAAAGGTGACATTGCTTTTCCATCGGCAACGGAAAACGAAATCGATTTAGCTGACGCTAAAACCTTAAAGGCCAACGGTGTTAAATACGTTTTCGAAGGTAAAATTCAAATTTCATTTCTTTCAAGTTCAATCTTAAAAACTATCTTCTAGGTGCGAACTTTCCAACAACACCTGAAGCTATGGAATACTTTAAAAATAATGGTGTCATTCTCGGACCTGCTATTGCTGCTAACGCTGGTATGTCATCGAAGTTCAATATGAGATATGATTTTGATTGATTTTCATTTTGTAGGTGGTGTTGCTGTATCCGAACTTGAAATGACCCAAAACTCGTCGCGTTTATTATGGACTAAAGAAAAAGTCGATAATAAACTCAAAGAAATCATGGTCAACATCCATAAGAAATCCGTCGAAGCTGCCGAAAAATACGGCCTCGGTTATGATCTTGTTTCTGGTGCAAACATTGCTGGCTTTGAAAAAGTTGCTGAAGCTATGATTGCTCAAGGTACATATTAAGAGAATGTCTCTCAAATACTCATCATCATTATTATTATTAAAACATAAACTTTGTCATGTATTAAAAACGTAGTATTTAATTAATTCATGTTTTCTTCTTTTCTGTATAATGTTCACTTAGAAAATTTTCAATAAAAATAAATCCATTGAAAAATGATGAAATAATCTTTTGATTGTCGGTGACTAGTGACAACATATTTTTCTCATTGCTCTATTCTTATCGACCAATCCGAGAAAGACTTTTTTATATTTTGTTGAAATTATAGATATTTTCTTCCTTCACATACAGAGCGATTGATTGTCCAAGAATGACTGTCGAAGACGTTGCACCTTCAACAATGACTAACATAACTTTTGTAAGATCTAATGAGAATGTTGTTTTTTGTATGATAATCAATTGATAATTTAGGATGAAACCGATATACTCTATGAAGAAGATTGTCTTCGAAATCAATATTCAGTTAAAACTTGGTTTCGTTATATCGATCATATTAAAGATGGACCTAATGAAAAAATCAATCTTGTCTACGAACGTGCTTTACGTGAACTGCCCGGAAGGTAGAATTTCTTCGTGTAAAATTTCCGTTGTTCTCACCGAAATATTTCAGTTACAAACTATGGAATAGTTATTTAAAACTTCGACGAAAACAAGTCCGTTCAAAATGTGTCATCGATCAAGCTTATGAAGATGTTAACAATACATTCGAACGAGCACTTGTCTTCATGCATAAAGTAAAAATCATACGTCAATTCAATTTCGAATGTCTTGTTTTTTTCTAAAATTTCTATACAGATGCCTCGAATTTGGCTTGATTATTGCCAATTTCTAATGGATCAAGCGAAAATCACTCGCACACGTCGTGTTTTCGATCGAGCTATTCGAGCACTGCCGATTACTCAACACAATCGCATCTGGCAACTCTATATTAAATTTGTAACGAGCTACCCGGAAATCTCTGACACGGCAATGAAAGTCTATCGAAGATATCTAAAAGTAAATGATTTTGAAATAGATTTTTCGATGAAATAATCGGCGAATTTCTACTAGTTACATCCGGAATGTGCTGAAGAATATATTGATTATTTATATGAAATAGGCAATTTTGATGAATGTGCCAAATTGTATGTTGAAATATTAGATCGAGATAATTTCGTTTCTCGTCAAGGAAAATCAACACATCAAGTAAGATGATAATTTACTTTACGTTTTTTAATTGATCAAATCTATGAATTTTAGCTCTGGAATGAATTATGTGAATTAGTTTCGAAAAATCCCACCAAAATCAAATCCGTCAAAGTCGAGCCAATTATTCGACAAGGTATTTTGAAATACAAAGATCAAGTTGGGCAATTATGGACATCATTAGCTGATTATTACATTCGAAGTGGTTGTTTTGAAAAAGTAAAACGAAAAACAAAGATTTTAATCATCGAAATATCGATTTGATTTTTCTAGGCACGAGATATCTTCGAAGAGGCGATTGAATCTGTTCTAACTGTTCGTGATTTTACGCAAGTATTCGATGCCTATGCTCAATCAGAAGAAGGTCTTGTCACTGCATTAATGAATAAATCCGCTGAAGACGACGAAGAAATCACCGAAGACGATGATCTCGAGCTCGAACTTCGTCTTGCTCGTTTAGAATATCTCATGGACCGTCGTCCGTTAATGTTAAACAGTGTTCTACTTCGTCAAAATCCTCACAATGTCAACGAATGGTTGAAACGTGTGAAATTATACGGTGATCAATACGATAAAATCGTTCAAACATTTACGACAGCTGTTCAAACGGTTGATCCAAAAGCATGTACCGGTAAATTACAAGATCTATGGATTGGATTTGCTCAATTCTATGATAAATACAAACATTCCGAAGATGCTCGATATATTTATGATAAAGCGGTGAAAGTTAACTTTCGAAATGTCGATGATCTCGCAGCGATTTGGTGTGCTTGGTGTGAAATGGAGATTCAACATGAACGACCCGATGAAGCAATTAAACTCATGGAACGAGCGACTGTCCTGCCCAAGCATAAAGTCGATTTCTATGATTCAAATGAAACTGTTCAATTACGTTTACATAAAAGTTTAAAACTCTGGTCGTTTTATGTCGATTTAGAAGAATGTTACGGAACATTCGAAACATGTAAAGCCGTCTATGATCGTATTCTTGATTTACGTATAGCTACACCTCAAATCATAATGAATTACGGACTTTATTTAGAAGAAAATAAATATTTTGAAGATGCATTCCGTACGTATGAGAAAGGCATTGCATTATTTAAATGGCCGAATGTTTACGATATTTGGTTGACTTATTTGTGTAAATTTGTTGAACGTTATTCGGACGGTTCGAAATTAGAACGAGCAAGAGACTTGTTCGAACAATGTCTTGAACATTGTCAAGCCAAATTTGCCAAGAATTTGTATTTATTATACGCGAAATTAGAAGAACAACATGGATTGGATAGACGAGCTTTGAAAATCTACGAACGAGCAACGAATGCCGTCGAACCCAAAGAAAAAGAAGAAATGTTTAATATTTACATAAAACGTTGTGGTGAAATGCAAGGCATAACAGCAACAAGAGAAATCTATGAGAAAGCCATCGAATCATTGGACGACGAACGTGCTGTTCGTGATATGTGTTTACGTTATGCTGAATTAGAAAGAAAATTAGGTGAAATCGATCGAGCACGAGCTATCTATTCACATTGTTCGCAAACATGCGATCCACGAATGCATAATGATTTCTGGCAAACATGGAAAGAATTCGAAATAAAACATGGTAACGAAGATACAATGAGAGAAATGCTACGAATCAAACGTTCAGTTCAAGCAACGTACAATGTTCAAGTCAATTACATGGCCGCACAAATGATGGCAACATCGATGAACGAAGAACCACCAGCAACAAGCTAAATGACATGAACTTTTTTCTTTGTTATGTGTTTACAGAAAATATCAAAAAATAAACATTCGAAAAAAAAAAATTCGCTGATCGTTTCCGAAACAGAATGAAAGGAAAATTTCCGATGAGATCAGCAGGTCCCTTAGCTCAGCTGGTTAGAGCGCCGTGCTAATAACGCGGAGGTCGTGAGTTCGATCCTCACAGGGACCATTTACCTTTTTGTTTCGTCGCTTTTATTTATTTATGCACTTAATATAGAGATTCTGTTTTGTTGTTGTAATATACTGCAAAGTGCAAATTGATCATGTAAGATATTAAAATAACGATCAATCAAAATTGTTCAAACTGCTGTTCAAAACTCTCATCGTCATTTCGATTCGTTGTCACTGTTTAAATAAATAAACCACTTGAAAATGAACAGATTGTCAATAGTTGTTTCTTCCTTCACGTTCAAGTTCGCACACACACACACACTCACACTCATTATCATCATTTATTTCGAAAAACAAATAGACAAACATTTCGACACTATGATGTCATCAATGTAAGGTTTCTATTTTACTTAATGAATATGAGAATTTCTCTTTTCTTTTGTTCGAACAAAAAAGAACAAGTGAGCATTGATTCGATTAAAGACGCATTTCGTTTCATCTCAGTCCATTTAATGTAAAGAGGGAGATGATCATTGAGAAGAAAGATATTTAAAAAGGCAAAACAAAAGATCAATCAAGCCTGACAATAATCGAGTGTTTAGAATGTCATTGATGCGTGCCATTGCTGCCAAAGGGGTTGATCAGTGATTAAAATCTGTCTGCTTCTTATTCACACAATTGAAATCTTTTCATAGACAAAAAAAGAAGAAGAAGAAAGAATCGAGTAACTTATTGTCAAAACTTTCTCTGTTTGCATGTCTTTTGCCGCTATCTCCCGACAACAATTATAACACTAGGAAATAACGTGTGAATCAAATTAAAAGAACGATTGTCTTTTAAAGTTATCGTTTATTTACAATAATTATCATCATCATCATCATCATTCTCTCGCAAATATATAAAAGAAAAAGAGCAATATTCTACACTAATATCGATTGATTACTATTCCAAGGTATTGATGTAGGTAGATGTTGATCATCATCGATCAATTGAACATTAGGTAACATTGAATGAAGAATCGTTCGTAAATGTGCAGGTGAACAATCGATTGAATTGCCGAAGATTTCGCTTGGATTACGATGAAAATAGATTTGATTGCACATTGCAATTTGTAATTCATTTTCTATAAAAAAGAAAAGATTCGAAAATGTGTGATTTTTCACAGATTGTTTCTCTCTACGAACTTCTTGCCCATTGTGGAATAGGTTTCTTCTGATGTGTACTTGACTTAGTTGCAAATATGGAACTGTCATCGATGTCATCATCAATATTCGCATGTAAAATGGTCATGTCATAGTTCGTTTGTATTTGATAATCTTCGGTTGATTTGTTATTCTCAATCACAGATTGTGGTCTAAAGACGAAAGTAAAGATTAATTGAATTACGTAATGATAAGAAACTATCTACTTGGAACGTAATGAACGTTTCGATGACTGACGACGATGTTGTTGTTTTTTTGTTTTCAATGCTTGAACGCCCATGAGTGGTGGGCGAACATTTCGTGATGGTGAATTCGACTGAATATTTGTTGATGAAGGAGAAGTTGTAGGTGAAGACTAAGTTTTCGAAAATAAAAAACACTTACAAATAGAACAACACATTGAAAAAGTAGTGATTTGAATGTTTTCATCGTCTTGTCTCGTTTATTTTTCAATTGAATCGCAAAATGAACTGACTTTAATTGAGAGAGACAAGTTGTTTTTATATACACGACATAGAGGCTCAGCGGGATCAGTCTATTTCACAACTCGTAATCAGTCGTATCAACATTAATTGTCATCGATGCAAAACTTTTAACAAATACTCATGAAAATGAATAGAAAAACATTGAGCAATTGATTTTGTTTCTTAACATGATATTTCTAATTAATCGATAGCATACCTCGAGCAAATAACGAAGAAGACTTTTTCGAACATAATTTGGAATTTGATGAAAAAGACCTGCTTGTGCATTGACGTTTGATGAGATGGGCAATTTCTTTTTGAATAAATGTTTGCCTTGAAAGAATTTCTTCAGACGTGATGATGGTTTAGGAGTGTAGTTCACTTGAGGATGAGAAAGTATTTCGTGTGAACGAAGTTTCATGACCTAAAACGATTTTCGAAGAATATTAATTCATTGCAAGTAAAGAACATTTAACGAATGACCGATGCTTCCGTGCGAACGTTAGATTTTCTCTTGTTCTCTCATTAGCAATGCTCTGCTGTGTCCTTTTTTTCTCCTTCTCTTTGCCTTTCTTTTTTCTCTCTCCCTTTTTTTTCTCTCATTCGAATGTCCAACGTATCATTAACGCAGTATTAGACCCCCTTGAATGATTGATTCGTGTCGAGTGAGAAAGAGAAGAAGAAAAAACGAATCGAAATAGTCGACATGCGAAGCTAATTGTTCCTAACTAAGAGGGAAAAAACAAGAAAAGAAAGGCCACGCCTTTCCAACAAAATAAAATACAAAGACTCGGGGCGAAAATCAAGAGTTTCAAATATCGACAGAGAGTGTTAAAAAATATTTGTATGTATGTATGCATTGACTCAAATTTCTCAATCGAATATGAAAATATTGAATATATTCATTCAGCCTACGGGCGTTGTTACTTACTGTTATTCTTTTTGAAAGCATTCTGAATGAAATTGATGTAATACGAATATCTCTATTTATATATTTATACGAATAAGAGAGAGAGAGAGAGAAAGAAAGTTGATTCAATCCCAACTGTTGCCGCTATTTGTTTTGATTAACTGTCGCATGTGAGATGATGCATTTCGATGGTTCTTCACTCGGTAAAGATCAGACAAACTGATAGGTCAAATATAAGAACAACACTTGTGATTGCAATGGTGACAGCTTGTTGTCTTCTTTTTCTCCTGCTCATCATCATCATCATCGTTTTCTCTCTTTATGTTTTTTTTTCAAGATTACTCACACTTACTCTTCAATCTTGTTCAATCATCTTCCAAGTGATATATAGTCAATGTGTTAAAATGACAACCGATTGCTTGTATCTGTATAACATCATGTTCAACTTCTGTTGATTTAACCGACCCATTGTTCGTATGCGTATACACGCGTTGATCGTGTGAGAAGATATCGATCTTTCATTCGATTACATCAAACGGCGGAAGTATGAGCCCACGAAATAGATCATTTTAGAATACTTCCTTAATAACGTTTTTTCCTATTATCTCTTCGCGCAAATCTATCGTGTCGTTGAGATTGAATTGAAACATAAAGAGAAGAGAAAAAAAAACGATTAATAATCTTCGATGTTGAGATTTGTTTATCTTAAGTTTTTTTTGCTTCAAATCAAATTAGAATTCAAAATCTCTGCAAATTTTATGATTAGTAATTCATTTATCAAACTGTGCAAGACGCGCACTTGATTTTTTTTGCCTATATAATTACGAATGCTTTGATCATTATTAAAAACAACAAACTAAACAGCGAGACAAGTTTGTCAACGACATCAGACATGTTGATTGATTTTTTTCCCCTATTTTTCGATATTTTATTATGAATCAAGATAAATCCGACAGATTGACAAGCAACCAGTGACTTGATTTGTCTCGTTTGATCTTCGTCGTATTTTTTTTAACACTAAATACTCAACAGATGGTTGAATTTGATCGATCGTTTCAGTTTTCCTGTTCTCATTGGTTCACATGAACATTTTTCACCAATCAAATACAAATACACACGAATAAAAGCAAACAAACAAAACTGGTTGCGATAGTGATTAATTTTTCATTTTCGTTTATCATTCAGATACAAAACAAAAATTGATTATGCTCTTGAATATCTTCTCATCGAAATATTATCCAGCAGTCAATAACAATAACAAAACAGCGAGCGAACTCATTTCACTCATCACTGAACCTTTAGTATTCGATAAGAATAGTCAATGTGCTTCGATTTCAATTAGCAATAACGAGGAGATATCGTTGAATGATTCCGAGTAAATAAAATGAAAATCTATCGAGAGAAGTTGGCTGGCTGCATTTTTTTTTCTTGTTGAAGAATAAATAATTCTGATGTTTGTCGAATATGTTATTCAACTGGTGATCTGCAATCTTTGATTAATCCTTGTGAATGTTCGGGAACAATGGGAATACTTCATCAGAATTGTCTTGAACATTGGCTGGAAGTTTCGAATACAACTCAGTGTGAAATTTGTCATCATGAATTTCAAGTTGTACGCTATCCGAAATCATTATTTCATGTTTGTATATGAAAAAAAAACACAAAATTCAATGACACCAATTGAGAACGTACATGTCTCTAGTTTCTCAAAAGTCCAGTACGTTCATCCGATATTCGTTATTTAATCAACGATATTATTCTATTTATTTTCTTAACAACTATTGTCAGCTGGTTTTTGATTTCTCGAAATACATCAAAAAGAGATTTCATTTTGACTTTTCTTCTTCAGGTTAACTATTATTTGTTCACCAAAGATTCGATTAGCAACTACATTAAAGGATAGTATATCTTATATCATCTTTCCATTATGCGCATTTTTCATTTATATTATCTGGTGTTGGGTAGAATTTTCTCTCGTAAATCACCGAAAATCGCTTTTGTTTTGTTTTTTTACAGGTTAGTTTTCGATATCACATTCGAGTAATTAAAGAATGGCGTTCTGTTAATCAATTGATTCGTGTGATTAACGATAAATGACTTGTATTTGTCAAATTTACGTCTTATTATTTTGTTTTATTGAAAAAAAGAATACGAAGAACGGATTTTTCATGCTCACATTGAATACAAATATGAATAAAATGACAGAAACAAAAATAAATATTATAAGGGCGAATGTGTGACAAGCGAAATCAAAAGATTGCATATATTTATATATGTATATATGAAAAAAGAGGGAACAACCACCGATACGACGATGAATGAGCAAACAAAAATAAAAGAAAGAGAGAGAGAGAGAGAAAGAAAAAAAGAATTCAAGTCAAATTGTGATCTTTTAGAAAACAAGAAAAATAAATGTCAATTGATGATTTCTTGTGCGTAGGTTTAGGTAAATGTTTCTTCTCGCGGTAGATTTGGCTCGAAATTAGGAATGATCGTTGAGATATTGTTAGCATTTTGTTCACTAGTCAATGATGTTTGACGATGAGCTGACGGCGGATTAACATCCGAACGTTGTCTTTGCGGCGGTGCTGATGGTGTTGGCGTTAATAAAACCACGGAGTTCTTCTTCTGCATATCGACAGTTGGCAATTTACCAGCATCAATTCTACCCTTGTAAATGACGCCATCATGACCTCGAATATCCACTTCGCTTCGTGAAAGAAGTGTTTCTTCTGGTACGACAGGCCTTTAGAAGAAATCGGAAATTTATTATAGACGTTTTCTTTTGTTTTTTTTTTGTATTACTGTGTTTTAACTTGTCGTTTAAATGGTAGTGTCATTGTGTGTGAACCGCCACATTGTCGAACAGTTGCATAGACATCCGCCACACCGCCGCTAAACTCATTGCTAAACTGCTGACTAAAATCAGGTGATTCGAGAAAAACAAAATAATTAATGTTTTTGCTCGAAATTCAATCAGAGGCAGACCTCTTTTGAAATTGGCGTATTTGGTCCAGTTCGTATGTTGTGTATGGTCGGGGTGACTGGATGGGACGCATGCCCTGATTTGCGGGAAGACTCGCTTGCTGTCTAAATTCGCAGCAAAAAGACAAAAGATTATTAAAAATAAACAAACGAAAGAAGTCAATTGAACAAAAACAAAATCGACAAACGACACGAACGGGTGTGGTTGAGCATCAATGGGACGATCGCAACTGATGCAATGAAAACGAACAAGTTGTTTTCGTAGACCGGCTGCCTCGTCTTCAGACATCACATGTACATGCTGTTGAGTCTGTTGTTGATCTTTCTTCATAAGAACAAAACATGAAACAAACACAGACAACAATTAAGATATGAAAAAGATTTTTTTCATGCGTGCAAACAACAAGAAACAAGACGAGAAAAAGAAATGGCACGTATCCTACCGCTAGTTTTTTCAATTTTTTCAATTGTTTTTCCATATAATCACGGAGAGCTTCTAGTTCAGTACGATCTAATTTTTCGTTGACATCATGATTGATTTTCTCAAGATCTTGTTTTTGTGCATCATCCTAAGACGAAAAAGCAACTTTATCTTCTTTCGCTAAGACCAAAGAAAACGATGAACACATACATGAACATGAAATTTCTGCATACAATCGTTGATATTTTGAGATAGTTCATTACAAAGTGAATTGAAATCTTTTTTCAAAACACGATTATCAACTTCTCGTCGATCAGCTTTCTAAAACAACAAAATCGAATTTTTTAAATCGAAACCATTCGATGTTTCCTTCCGAATGTTTTACTTTGTCTAGTTCATTATCCACTATCGTCTTATCAGCTTTTGTTTGTTCTAATTGTTCAACTAATTTTCTCAACGCCTAAAAAAGTCAAACATAGCTCATATACATATATATTATCATCAATCTTGTTCTACATCAATTTCTTGATTTGAAAGATTTCCTTTATTTATTAAATCTTGAATGTGTTGTTTCAATCGATCAAGTTCATCACGTAATCGTTGTAGAGCTGTTCGTAAATCATTTAGATCATCCGAATTATCCGGACGTGTCTATGGAAGAAAATCTTATTCGTTTTTCTTTCCTTTTGATTTCATTTTAGCAGATAATACCTGTGGAACAATTTCTCGAACAGGTGTAGAACCAATATTATCCTAGAAGAGAAAATAAATTTACTTTTTTTTCCTTCTGTAAGTACGAGACCATCTGGTATTCTCTATTCTTATCTACAGTTGAATTCTTAGTTCAACAAATCAACATGCTAACTTTAATGATAAAACTGTTTTCTTCGTGCTTTTTTTCTACTTTCTAACAACCTATTCCAATATCTATCTTTCTCTTTCTCTCTCTCTCTCTCTCTTTTTTTCTTCTTCTTCTTTTCCTAATAAATCACATTCATTTGCGCTTTGTTCGACTTAATCGTCGTACAGATCTATAATGTAGAGTTATCTCGTGAAGACTAGCATGATTCGTTGCTATATACAATTCGTATTATGCTATGATTTCACGATATGACACTCATGCAAAACAACTCTTGAATTTTTACATTACTCGTTACTATTTACATAGGAACGAAGGAGAAGAAGAAAATTTGTTGTTTTTTAGTATTGAATATTAATCTTCGATGCAATCAAATACTTGAGGACAGAAATATACATTACCATAGAATCAAATCAAGAAAAAAAACATCGACATGCTGTTACGTACAGATTTCAAATGTGTTTGAATTTGTTCAAGATCGCGTTCAAGCGCGGCAAGACGATCGAATAGATCGTTTTGTTCAGTTTTGAATGCATCGAATTCATCGCGATTCAATTTTTGACGCTAATCAATAAATTGACATTAAAAAAAAGAAAGAAGAAAAAATATTTGACATGTTTCTCTTTTCGTTGAGAATTTACTTGAAGAGCTTCAACTAATTCTTTTAATTGTTGATGTCGATCATTTAATGTTCCTAATTGTTCTAATAAATCGGCAAGGCTTTGCGATGGAATTGAACTAGTTTCACCAAATATTTGCTGATCTCGTGCTGAACTCTACGAATTTCAACAGAAAAAATTCGATGATTTATTAATTGAGCTCGAGAGAGAGAGAGATTTGTATACTTTTCGTTTTGCTGACTAAAAAGAAAAGAAGTTAGTTGTGTGAGAGCAATAAAGAGAAAATTCTTGAGAATTTGTTATTACTGTTTGACTTTGCCGTTCGACAAGTTGAACAGTCGGTTGATTATTTCTTGACGAAGCCAACGCAGCTGCTGCATCACTGGAAGATTTTTCTATGGATTCTCGAATACCTTTCAATGCATCTTCTAATCGGTCCCATGTGACAAAACCATTTGTATCGTAAATTTCTCCTGTTTCGTTGTTATTTTTAGATAATTCATCGAAATGATCTCGTAAAGATGTCTATGTTCATTGTTCGATATAGAATAGATGAAAAAGAAAAATTAAAAATGAAAACTTACAAGTAGATTTTGTAGGTTTCGAATTTTTTCTTCGAGATTATCAATATCCGATGTTTTTGCCTAGAAAAAACAAAGAAATCGTATAAATAGAAAAACGTCATCATCTCGAATATTATCAATTGACCCAATCGTTTTTCTCTCGATTTAATGAATCGAGAATAGTTTTCAAGTCATTTTGTTGTTGTTTGAGTTCGTCTGCTGTTTGTTTAATTGTTTCATGTGATTCTTTCAAAACATTCATCTCCGAAATCAAATCCTGAATTAATGATGCAAGCTATACGAAACAACAAAAAAACTTTGAGAAACTCATCGATCCGAGATATCTACTCGTGTTATGCCACTTTCGGCTGATTCAAGACGTTTTTCCAGTTGTGTGTATTGCCAAATTTCGAGAATTGGCCCGTGACGTAATGCTTGTTGTTTACTCGAACGGTCATCATCAAGCGATGTCTTCGATATTTGTCTCGTACGATCGATTAATTCACTGTTCGATGGTATTTGATTGAATGCATTCAATTGCGATTCAAATCGTGAGACTTTCTCTTCTAAATTATTCAATCGATCCGAATTTCGATCGCGTTTTTTTCGTTCAATTTTCGTTTTTAAATCATCGTTGCCATCGACTTCGTCATCATAAGTCGAAAGAGCTTCTTTTATTGTACGTTGATCATGATCGGACATGGTCGGTTTATAATTAAATAAATTCATTGCTTTAAGCATTTGTAAGAGAAGAGTTTTCAAGACATTGAAATTCACAGCACCTGCCTCGGGATCGCCCAAGGAAAGATGAACTAATTGTTCAAGTGAATATATATCAGCCATCTGAAACAAACAAAAGAACAAGTCAATTAAATTGATTGACAATGATTTTCTTCGAATTTATTCGTGTCCGTACAACGATCGATGTATTTCTTCTGTCAATCAGTTTTTTTTGTTGTTTTGTCTGCTCTATTTTATTTTAACTAACCGATATAGTTATATAAATATATAAAACATTCTATGTTGTATGTCAGAGTACGTTGATTTTTCTCGAATAGAAATCATTTCTTTCAATAAAAAAAGAAATTTCTAATCATTCCGAGTAAATGAAACGAACAACGACATCATCGGAAAGTAACTGGAAGAAATGAAAGAACTCTTTCTCGACTACCTCGTCTTCTTTATTGTTGTCGTCGTTTCTCGTCTGACAAACGCCAAACCTTTTGTCAGTTTTTTCTTCTCCTTCTCTCTCTGTCTCTCTCTGTCTTTCTCTCTGTTTCGACTGACTATTATTACCTTTTACCGAACAGTACAACATAGATCATATTAGAAAACGTCTTTCTTTTTTCTCTTTCTTTCTTTCACTCATTTTTTTCTTTCTTTTTCTTCTTCTATTGCCATGAATTTACGATAATTTTACTTTGAAGAAAAGAACAAAAAAAAATAATCATTCTCATGTTTGTTTGCTTTGAGAAAAAACGATTCAATTTCTGTTGTGTTTCTCTTTTTTCTCCTTCTTCTTCTTAAGCAACCATTTACCTTCTATTCTTCCATGGTTCGATCTCTACCAAACGAACAATTAAACTATCAATAGACACCATCTACCGAGTCGAGATTGATCTAATCAAGATAAATCTCAAGTCATAAATAATTATGATTCGTAAATGCTGAGAAACCCTCAGGAATCAATTTAAGTATCAAAAACGATAAAAATAAATTGCTTTTGATTTACACAAACAGAGAGAGAGAGAGAAATTTCGGCTTATCTATCGCGTGCACTCAAACTAAACAAAAGGTGTTCAACAATTGATTTGCAATAAACATGCCTACGCATTCATATCGATTGTCCTTGGTTTATTTTCTACTAAATAACAACGGATTATTTAAACATCTTACCATAGACTATATCGTATTCTCATGTGTTTTTAGTTAAAATAGCATAATTATTTATGAATAAACTGCATGTTTTTCTCTATTTGAAGGAAATAATGAACGAACAAATATGTCAGGAAGAGTTAGTTGACATACGAACATATTTAGACGATGGAAGAGAAAGAAAAAAGAAAGTTTATTGTGTAAATTCAACGTATATGTATTTTCTTTTGGTTTTTATTTTCGCTTTTGTTTTCTATCGTTCTGAATAATGATAACAACAAAATTGCATACGTACATATATCGACACACAGAAAAAAAAAGAGAGAGAGAACACAACGAAATGACTACAGGAAAGAGTAATAAATCAAAAGTCTGTACGCATATCGATAACACCGGATTAATCTTCGCCGTTGATTTCAACACTAGACAAAAAAATTAAATAGAAAAATCAATAATAAAGTTTATGATTATGCTTTCGTTTACTCGGCATGATGATGATTATTATTGCCATTACCATTTGACGATGAGGCTTGTTGACGTTCATTACTCGGACTACGGGAAACATGTTTACTATTGAAAAAGAGAGAGAGAGAATTAAATGAGAAAATATGATTTTGTTGATTACCCATTCTTTTGATAAGGCGATGAATCACCACGATCAGAGTTCGATCGTGAATCGGATCGACGACGACGATCTTTCGAACGTTTATCACGTCGATCTAGAAAAAATCAAACGAATCAATCAACAATCTATTGAATCGACAAATCTACCTCGTGGTGTCGATGATCGAGATCGTGAACTTGAACTACGTCGTCGACGATATCCTGGACTACGTGATCGACTTCTACAATCAAATAAACAACCTCTTACATCAATTGTCTTTCACCGCCAACAACAAAAGAAAACAAAACCAAATCAAAGCAAATCTGGGAAGGAATATAACATCCTAATAGTCTGAATCTCTGATCGAAACATACCTTCGGGTAACACACACATGGTCATCAAATTTCCATCCCATTAGGTCAAGAATAGAACAGACAAGAAAATGATACACAAAGAAAGTCTCGATTTCAAACTGCTGATGTCATATATTTCCAATCCAATAGATAACCATTGATCATCAACAGCTAGAAAAACAATCAAATAGAATATGAGATTACTCATTCTCGCTCGTTCGTTACAAAAACACGAATTAAAACACTTTGAAAAGCGATCGATTTACCTCGAATAACGACGTTTACTGTATCGATCGTCGTAACGACGGCTACTGTACGAATCTCGGTAACCTCGACGACGAGGCGATGGAGAACCTAACGAGAAGAAAAATCGGTTGTGAATTTAGTTTTAATCAAAACTCACGATAACGCGATGGAGTCGGTCGTCCACCGTAGTTTCTCGGTCGAGCCCAACTCAATCCGACCCGTGAACCGCCGACAACTCTAGTTAATTCAATCGAATATTTTAATCTTCAAAATGAACTCGTCTTACTTTCCATCGACTTCTTTCAACGCTTGTTCTCCATCGGCTCGATGTCGAAAGTTAATAAAAGCAAAACACGGCGGATTCGACGCCACCCAGACTTCGTTCAACGGACCGTACGGTCGAAATAATTTCTCGATTTCACGTCGACTAACGCCCATAGCTAAATCCGATAGATGCAAACGGTAACCACCTTCGCCGTTCTACGTGAAGAAAAGTTTCGAATCGAAGAAAAAAGTAAAATTCGAAATTACCCAATCTTTTGCTTTGGCCGTTCGGCCTGAGCTCGACGACGAGAGCGAGCCCGAACGTGATCGTGATCTTGATCGCGACGGGGACTTCGAATACGAACGGTCTCGACTACGACCCATGACACAATGATTATTCAGCGAATCTAGAACAATCCAACAACGAAGACTAATCGAACTGGTTACAGTACACAAACGAAAAAGAGACAAGAATAGCTTGGCGTTTTGTTTTTGCTCATTGAAATAAAACAAACAGAGACACATATAGATCAAGAGTTGATTAGTCTTGTATACAAAAAAATTTTTTTCACAGAAAATTCGTTTTTTTTTTAAAGGAATTCATTGACCGTTGGCTTTTTTCTTTGTTTAATCAGATCGATCATCGTTATCTGAATATCTGAAAGTAAAACTCAATAAAAAAAACAAAACGAAATGATTCGTTACCTTCGAACAACATTCGAAGATTGTTGAGGTGGCGAACGATCTCGATTACGACGCGATCTAAAATCCAAATAACAAACTTTTTCGCTAATCTTCTCAGTTTTTACTTTGGCGATGACGATCGTGATCGTGATCTCTGACGATAATCACGTTTACTATATTGAACTGGACTACGTGATCGCGAGTAACGTCTTCGTCTAAATCGATTCGAATATCAACAATTGGGTTTTTCTTTCCTTTCAATCGACTTACCGATCGTCTTGTCGTGGCGAATACCGACGACGATATCGTGATGAATCATAATCACCACCTCCTCCTCGCGAATAACGATCGTATGAACCACCGCCGCCACCAGCTCGACGACCACCGACATTACGTTTACGAGCAAACGAAACACCTATTCGAGAGTTATCAATTGATCTAAATCGAAGAACATTCGAAATTTGCTCGTCATTGTCATCATTTGCTTGCTCACTTTCCGTCCATAGCTTGCATAGCATCGTCAGCATCGGCTCGATGTTTGTAGTTAACAAACGCAAAACAAGGTGGATTAGTTGCCATCCAAACCTTGAAAAACAATCTCGTTTATCGGTTGGAAAAAAAAGATCGAATTCGACGGCATACTTCATTGATTTTACCATATTTGCCAAAGATTCGTTCGATATCACGTCGTGATGTACGTGGATTGAGTGGAGAAACGTGAAGACGATAACCAGATTCGCCGTCCCAATCTTTAGCATGTGCTGCGCGACCACTGAGAAAGAGAGAGAGAGAGAGAGTTTTGTGTTCGAATTTGAAGAGAGAAAATCTTACGATGATGTTGATTTGAGTGAATTCGATCTTGAACGTGAATGTGATCGCGAACGTGATTTGGAAGCTGATTTCGATCGAGATCTTGAGTCTCTCTCATGACTACGATTTCGAGTTTGGCTCATTGTCTATTCGAATTTAGTTTCAGTTATTCTAACAAATCAAATGATAATCTCGATCTAAATATATTTTTGATTGAATATCTTTTATGTGTATCGATAGATAATGGAAATCATTCGCTGACGAATCTCGAACAAAAGGTTCCAGTCTGAATAATTCATCGAGATAAAAACGAATGGAGGTTGACACGATGAAATTTCGAGTGACATCGAAACAATTTCGAGTCAGTTCATTCATTATTGAAAATCTTTATGTTTGAACAGAGAATAATATGGATCTGAAAAATAATTTAGCTAATTTTTGTTATAAAGAGGTCACTAGTGTACAACATGGTTCGAGTTTTATGTTTGACTTGATGTCGATTAATTGATTTCTTTTGATCATGCAAGTGTGTCCTGTCTAGTTTGTTGGGCAACAACGAATTTAAACTGTCGAACGTGTGTTTACTAACCGAAAGAAGGAAGAAAGAAGGTTGATTGTCGGAAGGTTTTGTTTTCTGTCTTTTTTTTCCTCTTAATATTCATTATAAAAGAATTTAATAAAACAATCGTGATTGACACAGAATCGTTGCTAGAGACAGAACGGAAACTATTCATTAACTATTCTTTTCCCCTTTTCTTTTTCTTCTTTTCTCGTTTCTCTCGACTTGCATAAGTAAAATTTACTTTTCTCATATTGATATTACGAACTCAAACAAAATCTTATCATGCCGGAACCAGTTTCCACTGATCTTCAAGAAGCTGAACTCATTCAACATGTATTCTACGGTCGATTGGATAATCTGCCTAGTTTAGCATCGAAAATCGTTCGAATATTCACATCATCAACATTCACAGGTATGATCAAACGACAATATTTCATCATTGTCGACATTTTTGTGTTCTCTTAACTCCGATAAGATACAAGTATGGAACGGAATTCACTGATGCAACATACGTATCCGAAATTGAAGGAATATTGTCGAGAAAAACATGGTCTCGAATTTCAAGTTGTTGATATGCGTTGGGGTGTGAGAGATGAAGCAACAGATGATCATAAAACAACGGAATTGTGTATGCAAGAGATTGATAATTGTCAACGAGTGTCTGTGGGACCGAATTTTGTGGTAGATTGTTCTTTTTTTTTCGATTGAGAGAGAGAGAGCAAACAAACTATTCGATTGATAGGTATTTCTCGGTCAAAAATATGGTTATCGTCCGTTGCCAACTAAAATCGAAGAAGAAGAATTTCGTAAAGTTCTTTCGGTTTCATCGGCTGAAGATGCTCGTCTATTGAATCAATGGTACAAACTCGATTCAAACAATATTCCAAGTCTTTTTTGTTTACAACCAGTCAGTTCAATTTTCACGAATTTTACTAACAAAGCTCATCCACGTTTGATGGAAGAAGATCAAAGTCAATGGTGGGAAACCATGGGCAAATTAAATCGTGCTGTTCGTATAGCAGCTTACGAACTTCTTCAACGAGGAATATTCACACCAGCAGATAATCATCGATACAATTGGTCAGGTAGTCGAAAGAATTTCGGAATTATGACAATCGAAAATACGTATTTTCTAGTCACTGAACAAGAAGTCGTACGAGGAATTTTAAATGCGAAAGATATTATCGATCATACATTAGCATTCTTTCGACATATTGAGAATATTAATGTGCCACTTTTACGACATTCAATGAAGTTTATTGATATTGCATCGAAACAAGTTGATGAGGAAGCTCAACGAATGCTTTCGGATTTACGTGATGTTCGAGTAAATCGAAACGCAATTGTTTTAAAAGAAATTCATTGACTGTCGAGGAAAATTTAGGTACCAGCAGCATTACCTGAAACGAGTATCCTGCGTTATACCGTTCAATGGTCAGATGATGATGGTTTGAATAAGAACGTGCATGCAGAATATTTACAAGATTTTATCGATACATTCTATCGACGAATTGTCGAGTTGATCGATCGAGGTGTTGGACAACAGAAAAGTTTAGCATCGAATCGGTAAGCGACGAACAAAAAAAAAGAAAACCTATTTCGATTTTCTTGAAGAGTTTATACTGAGATTCTTCAACAGCTGCATGTTGTTAATAATTTCAGTCAAGACTTTCAAGGTCGTTTCGATATTCTCGAACGTGTCCGTCATTATGTTCGTGGCACATCGAAACAACCGCTTGTTCTCTGGGGCGAAGGTGGTTGCGGTAAATCGAGTATGTTAGCAAAAATAGCGTCCGAATCAACATCTTGGTTTACCTCGAAAACATGTACACCGATTCGTCTCGTTCGTTTTCTCGGTACAACACCCGACAGTTCATCAATCGGTCCGCTTTTGCGTAGTGTTTGCCAACAGATTAGCTACATTTATCAAGTGCCTGACAATACAATTCCCGTTGAATTATCTCAATTAATCAATCATTTCAAACGTTTATTAGAAAAAGCAACCGCCGATAAACCATTGAGTATTTTCTTCGATTCATTAGATCAATTATCGTCCGCTGATGGTGCACATTCGATGTCATGGCTGCCACCGACACTGCCGAGTCATGTTAAACTTGTAGAAGAAATGAAATTTCAAGATTTTTGTTTTGTTTACAAAATTATTTCTTTGTTAGATTGTCTCGACACTACCAGGAATATTCAATATTCTCAATACACTTCGAAATATAATCGATAGTCGAGAGAATTTCGTTCAAGTAAAACGAGATCAATCAATCAATTACTTTCATAAGTTTATTGATTTAGATCAAACCGTTAGGTGAAGAACTCGGCAAAACTGTTCTCAAAGCTTGGCTCGCTCGTCAACATCGAACAATCAGTGATTTTCAATGGTCAATTAGAGAATATTTTCTAGTCAAACAACAAAAATTCTAATTCTGTTTTAAATAGGACATTGGTTCACGAACGTCTTTCCGAATGCAATACACCATTGTATGTCAAACTTGTTTTCGATGAGATTAAACTCTGGAAATCGTATACAAAAACTCAAGAAAAAGATCTAGCAAAAACTGTTTCAACATCAATTAATAAACTCTTAGGTCGTATTGAGAATCAGCATGGACATATTCTTGTCGAACACGCTCTTTCCTATATAACAGCATCGAAATCAGGTTTAAGTGAAGCTGAATTAGAAGATTTAATTTCACTTGATGAAACAGTTTTAAATGATGTTTATCAATATCATTTGCCACCTATTCGACGTATTCCACCGCTTCTCTGGACACGAATACGAAACGATCTACCGAATTATTTAGTCGAACGTGAAGCTGAAGGTGTATCAGTTGTCAGCTGGTATCATCGACAATTTGCCGAAGGTAAAAATCAATCGAACTAATTCGATATGTGTCTATTTTTCTGTTGCCATAGTTTCACATGAACGATATCTATCAAACGATGAAGAACGTCGAAAATATCATTCGCAAATGGCCGATTATTTTCTCGGTATTTGGGGTGGCCGACCGAAACCATTTCAATTTTCTGAAAATCAACGTCGTATGTTCAATCTAACGACAACCGAAGGCGAAGCTGATCGTAAAGTTCCACTGCAACCATTAATATTCGCAACGACGAATGCCAATGGTTCGACAGGCAATTCGAATATTCGATATAATCTTCGAAAATTAAGCGAACTACCATTTCAATTAATTCGTGCACAACGATTCGAAGATTTGTATAATCATGTTTTGTTTAATTATGATTTTATTCATGCGAAATTATCCTGCATGCCATTGAATTTATGTATATTCGATTATGAAAGTTCGCTTGAATCGACTTTTGACAAAGAAGTTAAACTAATGAGTGATGCATTACGTTTATCAAGTTCAGTTCTAGCGGCTGATCCGAATAATTTATCTTGTCAAATCATTGGTCGTCTACTTCCATTCTATCCAACATGTAAAAAGATCGCCTCATTCATCGATCAATGCGAAACCACTGGTCTTCAAGTCATGGGTCTTGTCCCAGCTTTCAATACATTAGCATCACCTGGTGGTCCGTTAGTTTATTCACTCGAAGCACATCAATTCGCTGTCTACGGTCTCGAAGTTGTTTCATCGGGTCAACATTTGCTCACTGTTTCGAATAAATTCATTGTTTTCGATCTATCCAGTGGTGATATCGTGAGAATTATTGACCCGAAAATCGAAGGTATTATGACATTTCTCGCATTATCACTTGATCAACGTCATTGTGTAGCGACAACGATTAGTAATCAATATATTATCTGTAATTTACTCACAGGTGAATTTATTCTTCGTGATTATCAATCATCGAATAGTCAACAAACGAAATCGAATAAAACTGGTGGTGGTGGTGGTGGTGCGCAAGCAGCTGATCCGTTGCTCGGTGCAGCTATTAGTAACACACATTCTGCATTTTGGACAGCGAAAATGTATCAAGTTTATACGAATAAAGGTGAATTATTAACAATTCAACAGACGAGATACCAAATCATTCAGATCGAAGTTCTCGACGGACCTGAAGTCGAAATTGTCACTCGATCAGAAGATGTTAAAGATGATCAAGATGTTGCACGAGATCGTTTAGTTATTGATTATTGTTTCGTTCCAACAAATGACGAACAAACAGGCGACACATCCGAATCAACTCCACCACGTTGTTTAACAGGTGGAAGAAAAAATATTCATAGTGCATTAGTTTTAACTAAAGACAAACGACGAATGTACACATGTTGTGAGATCAACGATAACAATATTGAATTATATATGAACAAACCACATCCAGTTAACTATTCAACTGAACGAATCTGGGCATTTGATCATCAATTATACGAAAATAAAGATCGAGTATTTGCATTGATCTTAAGTAATGATGAGAATTATCTCATGGCTGTTACATTTAAAGGTTTTAAAATCTTTTCATTTCGTTCCTATCTTTGGAAAACATGTGTTCTGCCCGGTAGTGTTCGAAATATAATGAGTGGAACAAAACGTTTGACATATACGGCAGCATTTTCTCACGATAATCGTTATTGTATTGCTTGTGTTAAATCAACAATCTACATATTCGAAATCGAATGGGGTGAATTACTCGCGTCATTGGATTCACATTTCGGTCGTATACTTGTTTTGAAATGTCTGTCGAGTGGAACGGGTGGAAATAATTATATATTTACGACTGGTATGGATAAAACAACGAAAGTTTGGAATTTACAAAATGCTCAAGAGAAATCCATTGCAATTGCTCAATTGGATAAAACAATTGAAATGATGCATATATCAACAGAAACACAAATGATTATGGCACAAACACGAACACAACTTTGTTTATTTGATATGAAAACAGGTGTTCTACTTGGACAATTATCAGCAAATCCACATGGATCAATTTATCAATGTACAGCTTTGTGTTCGAATGGTTTGTTTGCTGCATCGGCTGAGTCAGGCAATTTTGTTTTATATGATATTGAAGAACGTAAACCAACGATTGTAACACCACTGAAAAATGTTTTTCAATTACTTCTTCATACAGCTGAGACAATGGTTCGAGAAAGAAAAAAAACTAGTCAATTGAATTTTCTTTTCTTTTCGTAAATCTATTTAGGTATTAGCTTTGACTAATGAAGCATCGGGTGCAACTGTGCCAAGTGCCACAAACACGACTTCTGGTAATACGTCTCAAACAGGCCAATCGATTCGAGCAATTTCCTATGCTCTACCTGATGGGGACGTTGTCTATGAAATAATTTCCAATTTTAAACGAGTGAATAATCCAAAGAAAGTCGTCTGTACAGCTGATGACACGTATTTCGTGTTTATTGAAGAGAAAAAAACTAGTGAAATTCTCGCTCTTTACGATCCAATGACTGGCGAACATGTGCACAATATCAAATTGAATTATCCAGCTTATAAAGATATTCAATCGATGGTCACCATTCCGAAACAACCGTATCTTATCGGTTTGATTGACAGTGAAAAAGGCGTTGTTATGAATGTTCGAGATAAAAAAGTGAGTGAAACCGAATAATTAAGATTTTAATTAATTTTTTGATTCAATTAAGGTTCATGTAACTCTTCCAAAATGGAGTGGACAGATATCTTCGGATGGTAAATACGGTTTATATGCTCCAACTCGTGGTGGTTTAGAAATCTTCGAATTTCGCAATGGTAAAGTTGTTCGAACATTAATCGGCAAAGTTGCTGAAGGTGTTTTCGATGTACTCACATTTTTTACTCCGACAAATACGCATGTTATTTACTATCACAAAGGCAAACGTACAATACGTGTATTTCGTTCGATTGACGGTCGGCAAATTGCTGATATGAAATGTCCAGCAAAAGTTCGTCAAGCTTTAGCAACACACGATGGTAAAGCTCTTGTTGTTGGTTACGAAGATGGAGCTGTACAAGCTTTTCTTATTGTCGATCACGAAGATCCGAATAGTGTCGATGATTTACAACAATCGAGAAAATATTTATTTCAATCAATGAGTCAAGACATTCAACAAGAAAATCTCAACGAGAAACAAACTGAATAATGTTGTTCTGTGTTGTGTGTTCTTTTCTTTTCTTTTCTCTTGAAGTAAAAAAGATTTAATCATGCCTATGATTCATACTGCCATCTTTCGATGTTGTTTCAATTTGCTTTCAATTTAACTACGAATCATTGTTCAAATCAATTGAGTGAGTGTGCGAATGAGATAGAGAAATAAACAGTGTGTAAATATCGATGACAAACTATAAACTAGAGAAAAAAGAAACTTTATTTATTCGATTGATTTGTCGATTGTTATATTAGAAATAAAAACACGCTATGTCCGAAGATAATACGCTGAGTCATTTCAATCCACGTTGCAAAGCTCAATCGACGTCACAATTATTATCTCCCGACATGATTATTGTTAAATCGATATCATCAACACCATCACCATCCTCATCAACATCATCATTGGCAACATCGACAAGTTCAAAATCGAATTTCTCCTCATTTTTAAAAATCTCCTTGTCCAATAAAAAATCAACAACGACACAATCGATTGAAGATCGTTTTGTTATGACATTTATTAAAACACCATCGACAAATTCACAACGAAATTCTACAAATGATTTAACAGCACAAACGCCAACACCATCGCCGATTGTCAATGAAGAACAATCGACAAATGGCAAAAATCTCAAGAATAAAGTTACAGCAGCATTCAATCACATGAAATATCGTAAATAACATTGAACTGAATTCGAATCATTCGAATTTCTTTTTCTTTATCATTCAGGTTGGGTCGTACGAATGCGACCAAACTTTCGAACGAATGAATCTCCGATCTATTTTCTCGGCAAAATGTTCAACGGCAAAGAAGGTTCGGCGAATAATAATATTCAAACAAATTCGATTTGAATCGATTGTTTTTCTTGCATTTTTTTTTAGAAACATCTTACGATGATACGCCCCGTCCATTGAGTGAACAATCGCATTCGAATTTTCTGCAGTCATTTTCTCAACGAATTTATCTCTCCTATCGAAAACAATTCGAACCATTTCATATCTTAGCACGAAATGGCGATTCGATTTCATCTGATTGTGGATGGGGCTGTATGATACGATGTGCACAGATGTTACTTGCTCAAACGTTACTCTTGCACATGACTAGTACAATTCATCTACCTTATTCGAATATTCAAATGTCCGATAAATGTAAATTTCTTTATCTTTGCTTTTTTTTTTGATTTTTGTTTGAATGTATTAAAAAGGTCCAAAACGAAATTCAATTGAATGTTTTCGAAATTCGAATCGCATCAATCGTCGAATTCAGATTTACACGGATATCATTCGTTTATTTGGCGATTATCCAAATATAAAATGTCCATTTGGAATTCATAAGTAGATCAAAAACAAATTCTCTCAAGACAAAAAAAAACACGTTTATTTTTCGAATGAAACTTCTAGACTTGTCGAACTCGGTGCCACACATGGTATTCGTCCGGGTGATTTTTTCGGACCAGTCAGCGCCGCACATTGTCTCAAAGAAGCTCTTCAACATGCCGTTGAGAATAATCAAATCTCAGATACATTGAGAATCTACATAAGTCAAGATGCAATACGTAATTTATACATTTTGTATTACGAAAACGAAGAGAATCGAGCTGAATTTGTTTGTCTTTTGCTAGTCTATCGTCAAGATATTATTGACCTTTGTACAGCTCCAACAAATCTAATCAAAAAGAATATTCCTCTTACAACAACAAATGAATTGAATGATGGTCATTCGAATCATTGGTTAGCATCAGTTCTTATTCTTGTGCCATTACGATTGGGTTTAAATGAACTTGATTTAATCTATGAACCGTATTTAAAAGAAGCGTTGAAATTATCTCAAACAGTTGGAATTATTGGTGGAAGTCCGCGACATGCTGTTTATATACTCGGATTTCAGGATGAAAGTTTTATTGATCTCGATCCACATTTTAGTCAAGCAACAGTCAATGTTCTCGACGATACATTCGATTTATCTGTACGAAAAGAAAACTTTGAAATCAGACGAAGAAAAAAAAAGGAACTTCTCATGTTTAGACGTATTCATGTTCGTCACCGAAGAAATTAACAGCGAAAAAACTCGATCCAAGTTGTACTCTAGGATTCTATTGTCGAGATAAAGCCGATTTCGAAATGTTTTGTGCACAAGTAATTTATATTTATTTCGACAGAAAAAAAATAAATAAATCGTTGTTTTTGTTCCAGTGGAATCATATTTGTCATTCGTCAAGTAACGATCGTCGTACTTGTCCTATCTTTCGTATCGAACGTGGGACATTCGAGGAAAGTCATAATCATATATTAAACAGTGATTATTCAGCGACGAATGAGGATGAACATGTTCTTCTCCGAATAACACGATTATCATCGTCAGGAAATCCTTCACCTCAATTAGCAACTCATCATCATCAATTAACGAAGATCTTTCGAGATAAACGGGATGACTCAACCCATCGTTTAGTCAATGAAAACTCAACGAAATCGAATCGAACGAGAAAACATTCGCTTTCAGATGACTATGTTTTTTTGTAAATAAATAAATTCATAGAGTCTCAAACGACGACGTTGAAAAGAGATTTGCTTGTTTCTTTTTTGTTTGTTTAACGATTGAGTTTTGAGGTGCTGTATATGGAATTTAATCTGTTCTCTCGTTTTAGATGATATCAACATTGATTATTGTCACGCAAGTTTTGTCGAAAGGACGTATTTGATTGACTTGTTTTTCTTTTGCAGGACTTTATTAGTCAATGCTGGAGCGATTGTCAATGTCAAATTGTGAGTAAATCGAGAGTCTTTTTTGTTTGAAATTGTTTTTTTTTCTCTCAAGGAAACAAAAGGAAGTTGGTTTCATCCAAAATGACCCGACAATAAACGATAAAGTTCGAGAATTTCTCGGTAGTCTTCAATACTTTCGTGTATTCATCGGTTTATGGAACATTCTCATTATTGTCGCGATGTTCACGTAAGTTAATCTCACGTCGAATCCTTCTTGTTCTTTTTTTTATGATATTAATTGTTTTATTTCTTCAAGTATATTCGGTTATTGATTCATCATGGTCATATACACACGCACATCCATCATCAATCATTGACAATACGATGTTATATTGTATAATGTTTGACATGATATTTCTCTCTCTCTCTCAGTTTTTTTTCCTCTCGTTTCTACTTATTTTAAATAAAATTCAGTTCGTTGCATCGTTTGAATATTTATTTTAAAAGAAACCAAATGTTAGGGTTTTCTTTTAACCTATAATTGCCACTTATCGTTCTCTCTCTCTCTGTGTCTTTTTCTTTTTCATACAAACATGGTTTCTCGTTCAATGAACAAAAAAAATGCATATTTGTACTTCGAAGATTGAGAATTGAAAGAAAGAAATGAGTTTTTTTTTGTTTTTTGTAGATTAATTCATTTGGATGTATAAAAATGTCATCGAATAGACAAATGATGACAAAACCATCGTCGTCAACATCCAAACGAAAAGATCAAGTCAAACTTCATCATCGTCCTCCACAGAAAATCTGTTCGACACAACGTCTTCCAGCTGCATTCGCCTGGTTACTTCTATTGAGCACATCATTCGCCTATTGGATATGTATTCTACCTGAAATCGTTCTTCTCTTACCGAAACTTTTGCCCATACCAATTCTACATTGTATCGTATTTATTCTCGTTTGTATCAATTTTCTACTTGCAACATTTATGGATCCAGTAAATTGTTTGATAAAATTTTCAATGTGAACCTGTTTCCTTTTGTGTTCGTATTGTCCGTAGGGTATTTATGAACAATCAACGAAAAATGAAAGTATGAGTACAAGTTTTTATCCGCAATCTCCGCAGGACGATGATGATACTGCATCAAACGATCCACAATCGAGATTAGTTCGAATTCATGACGGTTTAAAAATCGATTTGCTTGAAAATAAAATCTCTATTCGTTGATTTAGGTTCGATAAATATCAAATATTGTCGTACATGTAAGCTCTTCCGTCCACCACGTTGCTCACATTGTTCTCTTTGCGAACGATGTATCGATGTAAATTTCTAACTTTTCATTTTCGTTTTCTATTTCTCTTTTTTTTCTCAGACTTTTGATCATCATTGTCCATGGTTGAACAATTGTGTCGGTAGGAAACGAGAAATATTCGAATTATCCATAGATTACAATCGTCATTTCTTTTTTAGGTCGTCGTAATTATCGTTATTTTTTTCAATTTTTATTCTTTCTTTGTATTCATATGATCTTATTATTTATATTTTGTCTTTACTATGTTCTTCACGAGCGTCATCATCGTGTGATCACGCCGAATTTTCCCTCATCGCTCAATAATCCACTCGGAAAGAAACCGCTCGATTATCAGTCGTTATACCTGACTAAGAGTCAGTTCATCGGCTTTTCGGATTATCGTTTTATTGTTTGTCTCATTCTACTCATTCTTCTCGGTCTTATGGCCATACCTATCGGTGGTCTAACAGGTTTTCATATGTATCTCATATCTCGTGGTCGAACAACGAACGAACAAGTCACAGGAAAATATCAAGTACAAAACGATGTTTTCAATTACGGTTGTTGGAAAAATTTCTGTTGGACTTTTTGTCAACCTTTGTATCCAAAACTACAAGCTCCGAAAAAGAAACGTTTTGATCAAGATATTTTCGAAATGATGGCCTATGGAACATCAAGCAACATGCCAATGAATTCAAACGATGAGAAACGTTCGATTGAATCATCAATTTGTTCGACTTAATTGAATTGTTTCGTGCTTTTTGTTTTAGATCGATTGTATAATAATTCGATTCCGACAGTTCAAAAACAAGTACATTTTTGTCACGCGTTAATCTCTTTGTTTTTGTTTATTCGATTTGACTTTAGACAATAAAACAACCTCTAATATCGTCAACAAATGAAACTGAATTCGAGCCCTTACGTCGAAGTCTATCGAATATATCGATTTCCTCACGATATTCCTACGATAATGTTCAAATAGCATCACCATCGTCAAATTCAAACCGACATCCACAAACTTCTCGTCCGCCGGACACAGTCTCAACAACGAGTGCACATACATTACGTACCGAATCCTATCGACAAGCTCATCCATTACAATCATTTGCATTTGATTATCCTAAACAACCATTATTACACGAAACAAATGAACATCCTTCAACCGAGACGAATCGACGAAAATTTCAAATCAATAAACATTATGAAATCTCTGTTTAAATTCGTTTTTTTTCTTCTGTTTTCTGTGATCATCACTGATAGATATTCGATATGCATATACACGCATATATTTATTTTATCCTTAGGAAAAATAATATTTGTACATGTCTTCTATTGTATCAATTGATTTCTTGCTGTCGTTATTCTTATTATTACTATTGTTGTTGTTGTTTTTTCGTATTATTGAAAAAAAAAGAAAGAAAGAATATGTAACTACATATAATAGGAGAAAAATACTTTTTATTCACTCAAAATTTTGTTGTTCTCTCTCGTCGACATCGATCTGAACACGATCTACATTCACATTGACTTATTGAATGATACTGTATAGTTTCAATTTGTTTATGATTGTCACATTGAAAATGTTCTTCATGAAATTGAGTTTGATTTGGTGAACAACAAGCAACCGTATGTTGATGTCGATACAATGACTCGGCTTTCCAATCATAAATCAGGTAATCTTCGGATGCACATTGACCACGACAACGTGTACTCACGATTGTCAATGGTTTTGTCGAACATTTCGGTCGATAGAATGTTTCCGTGTACTTTTCAACCGAACAATGATGTATCAATCGATGATAATGATGATGTTGATGGTCAGTTGCTGTTGTTAAATAAACATTAACATGGAGAATTAGAAAAAGAAGATAAACGATGAACTTTGACATGATTATTATAAGTGTGAGAAAGTAGAAAAAGCAGCAAAAAAAACGTTGGAAATAACTTTCTTCGCTATTTTTAAAAATGCATCGCAATATTAAATTATAATTAAGCATAGAGGGAAGCTTTTCTCACTTTCAATTTCTTAATAAAAACAAGAAAAAGAAAGCTCGACGAGAAAGAACAATGAATAGATTATTTAATTGTGCTCTTTTTTTATATTTTATTTCGTAGCCAATGCAAACAACAAGAAGAGTAATGAAGAACAAGTAGAATAGTAGTAGCAGTACACAGATAGAAGAAGAAGAAGAGAGAAAGAGAGTTGTTTACAAAAAATAGAGACAAGCGCAAGTTTGAAGTTTTCATACATCTTTTTTTTTCACAGACAAAAACAAGAAAAATGTCATTCTACAACATAACAAGTAGTACACAGATAGACAAAAGAAAAAAGAGAGACAAAGAAAACATTTCTGAACTCGATAGAATGAAGAAGAAGGGCAAAGAGAGAGCAAGAGAAGACGGTCAGAAGTTCTTTTTTTTTCAATTTTTGTTTTCTAGTTGCTTGAATCGATTGATTTATTCTTCATCATCGTCATCGTCATCGTCATCATCGTCTTCTTCATCCGATGATTTCGCTTTCGCTGCAGCTTTTTTGCCGGCCGGTTTCTTCGGCGATTTCTTGCCTGCTGCAGCTTTGCTACCAGCTTTACCTTTAGCTGGTGAACTACTTGCGGCGCCACCACCATTTTTCTTATAATCAGCAACAAGTTGTTCGTATTTTTGCTTTTCGCCAGCAGCCTTTTGTTCATAACGTTTTTTCACATCGTCACTAGAGAAAAAATAAATAAAATAACGAATATGAATGTCGAATGTGTGTGTGTGTGTGTGTGTGCTTACCTAACTTTTTGCCATCTAGCACCGATTTCTTTGGCGATATCACCAACGGATAATGATGGATTTTTTTTCTTGATATCTGGTCGTTCGTCTTGTGAAAAGAGAAAGAAGGCCGATAGTGGCCGTTTTGGAGCGTTGGGATCTTTGCCGGCTTTTTTCGATGAACCACGAGGCATTATTCGAATTGAATACGTCGAATGAAGAAAATAGATTTTCTACTTGAGACAGAGAAACGATCTATAATCAAACAAATGATTTCAAAGTGAAATGTTTGTCAACGAACGAACTAACGAACTGAACATATCCTATCGAAATAAATACGCTCGTTGTTCTCTCCTTCTTCGTTTCTCTTTCTCTTTACCTCTCTTTTCTCTCTCTCTCTCTCTCTCTATTTCTTCTTCTCTAGATAAAGACTGCCAAATGAATGAACAACGAGTTAGACAGGCATAGAGAAAGAGAGAGAGAGAGAGAAACGTGACCCAGTCAGTCAGTGGTGTGTCGTTTTCTCTTCGCTTGCTGCCTAACTTAAAGAAGGAATCGACAGCGAAAGAAAACGCTCGCACATGACGTATATACGTATAAATACATATATATATATATATATATATATCTATACGTGTGTACGTATGTCTTTGCTTTTTCTTCTCGCTTTTTTTTCAAACATGAAACACACACACACGCTACAACGGTCGTGCATGTATGTGTAAGAAGCTCTGCTTTGCTTTGTGTATGGCCGTCTGCTGTGTATGTGATGATGGCGAATGGTGATTGTAGTAGCAGCAAAATGTATAGAGAAAACGCGCTCGCAAGCAACAGTGCGAGTGTAACATGAAAAGAAAAAGGCCCCGTTTTGATGCGTTTGCAGTGAATACGTTGTATGTGTGCGTGTGTGTGTATGCAAGGAAAAAAGGAATGGGTTGATGGTTGTTGGTAAAGAAAGAATAATCGTAAAGACACGACGAAAGGCAAAAAATAACTTGCCTATGTGTGTATGTGTGCGCGCGCATAGCTATACACGAAAATGTAAGATGTAAAGCAATGAATGCATGTGTGTCGTTTTTTTAATGCGAAAAGAGAGGAGAAAAAAGACGAAATAATATGAAGTAAATAAATGAAAAAATTAATTTTCTATGTTTATGAAGAAAAAAGAAATTACATCGACTAAAAGGGGAAAAAAATTCTCAATTAAATGTTAAGAAAAGATTCATGACTGGGTATCTTCGCTTTTTTCTGCTCGATGTTAAAGATAAAAATCATTGAAAAAGAAAAGAAATGAAGTGGTTTCAAGAGTACAATGAGATATTTTAATTATAATATGTCTGTATGTTGAAATGAGAGATCATGTAGCTTTATTCTAGATCTTATTTTTAATTAAAACCAACCCCAAGGTTAACAATTTTCGTAACTGTTGCAGTGCTGAATATGCTAATAAACACAAAATAGAAACCTTGATTAGTGATTTGTTTTTTGATATTTCATTAAAAATAAAATAGCAGAAAATAATTAAATAGTCTTTTGGTGTAAAAATATTCATATCATAATTCATCTAGGACAAGCGAACATTGAAGGGTAGTCAGTCGATTCCTGATAAATGTTTAATTTCCAGTTGCAAAGATTTTTGTATTGATAAAAATTCGGTTAAATGAGCAGGTTTTATTTCACAATTTCCGCCATAGATGAATAATCTATTTGTTGATGAGTCATCAGTAAAAAAGTCTTGTTTTAACAGAATGCAAGAAGAAAAAGAAACGTGGTCCCTGTGAGGATCGAACTCACGACCTCCGCGTTATTAGCACGGCGCTCTAACCAGCTGAGCTAAGGGACCGTGTTCGTTTCTATTTTGTAAGACGATGTCGTTTTGCACAATAGATTTTTGAAATCGATCGAAATGAACTATTCACACATATTTCTATCGCATTTTTCGACAATTGAATATACGCTTAGCTGACATTTATTTATCTACATCATTTGTTCAAGGCAAAAAAAAACGAAAATGCATCTGATTTTCAAACGAGAAATATAAAACCTATAATGTTAAAACTTAAAAATCTGTTGAAAATCCTTCTTTGTTAAGAACATATTTCACAGCAGCAAGAACATCATCTTGAATTGTTGTCGGTATTTTCCAATGTTCTCGTTCAACAGTTGTGTCTTTGGTTGGATCGTAAACACCGGTACAAACTAAAATTGATTCGCATGTTTTCGCACTTAAATACGTCGGATCAGTAATCAAATCATAGCCGCTAAGACTTGTTTTGCATTCGGTTTCTTGTTGTAAGAAACGATTGTACATATTTGCACCGACGATATCCACATCAGGATTATCACTAAAAACACAAAGATACGACGGTTAATTGAAAGTTTATACTCGTGAGAGAAGATATTTACCCGACGAAGTAGATCTTTTCGATTTTAGTTTGACTGTTACTGAGAGCTATTTTATTAGCAACCATTTCAGCATATTGAAACGACATTTCGAATGGTTTGCCAACAAATGCTTTGTATTCTAATTCTTGTCCGCTAAGATTCTATTTTTCAAAGAAACAAAAATTTGTTCAATCAACGAGAAACACAAAAACGAAAAGTCGAATTTTTACTTTATAAAGAGCTTCTAAACACGTGAGAAATGCACCGTGACCGAAACGTGGCAAATCAGCAGCAGCTTTGAAAACTAAATCTCGATTACAAGCAATAACTGGTATATGTTTTTTATTGGTTTTGTTATCATTGAGCACAACAGCCGGATTACCATCGGTTAAAAGCAAATCCGTAATAACTTGTAACGCACTTTCCCAGTTAATTGGTTCGCCAAGTAGGACAATACCTGAATGAAAATGTGAAAGAACAACAAAAACAAAAGCAGCGATCGGATTACCATCGATAGGACGAAAATTTTCATCACGAAGTAAACTACCTGTTTTAATCATTTCACTCTAGACAACAAAAATAAATGAAATCAATGTCGAGAAAGATTCAATTTTTAACATACGAGTTTTGCTCGATGATTGTGATTGACCATATCTAATTCAGGAAAAGCTTTACATACATTCTCAACTGATGTTATGCTTTTGAAGCCAAGACTAATTAAAACAAACAAAGAGAATGAAATACAAAACAAAACGATTGATGATATACATTCGAGCAATTTCTTCTGTTGGACCTTGACCCGATACTAAAACATGTTTATTATGATATTTTGTTAATGTTCGCATTGGTGTTTGAGCGAGAACGACATGTTCAGGATTGATCTGAAATTTGAAGGAATTATTCAAAGAAAGAAACGAATCGATCAATGCAGACGTACAGTTACACCGAGAACATTGGATAATTGTTTGGCTTTTTCCGATTCGAGAACACATGTATTCGAAAGAAAAACCACGGGTATGTTCAATTGAAGTAGTTTTTGAATAGCAGGCTTGGCTACTTCGATAAAATTTGGACCTTTGGTTATGACACCATCAATATCGAATATGCAAGCGAAATTAACCTAGAAAAAGTAGGTTAGGATTTCATCAATTGAGTTCGAGATGCTATTTACTTCTTTCATTGTTGAAGTACGTTTGTGTTGATTGTGTTCTGTTTTTTTTTCTTTGTATGAAAATTGAAGTGAGAACTGATCGGCGTTTATATAGTGTCTTCCGATGACGATAAGCGCAGAAGGTGTGTGAATGATTCTCGTATGGAAAGAGGTGTGTTATATTGAAAAACGGGGACAATTGACAAGTTTATTTGATGGGTGTCTTGTGATCACTTCGTGCTTTTGCTTATCTTGTTCAAATGAGTGTTTGTTTCTTTGTATTTATACGTCTCAGAAATTACAGAGTCATGCGCTGACTGAGTGATTTAAATAAGTAAGCTTTCTCTCTGTCTGTCTCTCTCTCTTCCTTTCTCTTATTTGTCATCAATGAGGTGATACAGAGAGTCAAATCCGGTTTTCTCCAATTTTTTTTGTTCTTTCGAGGATGTTAACCAATGCGTATATTTTTCTCTTGCGTCTCCTATCACACAGTCAATGCGTGATAGTTGCATATTGTAATTCTATTTCTTTCTCTTTTACTAATGAAACAAGTGAAATGCAGAAAATTCATAGAAGCCATACATTCAACGAATGATCAATTATGATTCGGTTACAAGGCAAAGATCATTTAACGCATGCTTATATTTGTTACGTTGTTAAGAAAAAAAAAGAACAAACTGTATTAAACTTTGCATTTGTTGAGTACATTGACATTGCGTTTTTCCTTTCTGTTATTTTCGCTCCATTGGTAAATATCAGGTGCGTAGCATCTGCAACGTTACCTTGAATGAAAATTGACCTATTTTCTGGCTGAAATACGTCGTAAGCTTTTTTTTCCAAAAAAAAAGATCCTCGAACATTAACAAATTGCGCATATTCTCTTGAAAAATCTGGATAGAAAATAATTCACAACAGGTGAGATTAAATAGGTGTTTTCGTACATGATAGGTCTTCTATTTAAATCTACGTGAAAAATAAATAAAAGCCATATCTATTTATTTATTGCGTTATTTTTATCGTTCATCATCGAGGCAAAATGTCTTTTTTTAGTAAACAATCTTGTGCTATGAAACATCATCTGTTATTTGTACCGAAAGAAAATGTACCCAACTATTTTTCTGATAAGATCTACCAGATAGTTTGCACTCAATGACATCGTTTTAAAGAATTGTTCGCTGAAAACAGTCAACATCGATCACGAATTATGTGCGTGCTCTCATGTGTTTATAATAAATATAAATATAGTGTCTGTCTACCTGACCATGGACGGTTGAAAAAAAAACAAATCTATGAATCATTCGTTCGATCGTTCTTTCCTCGACTATCGTTAACACAACGTGCACTTTGTCTTTGCTTAGTCAAGACGCGACTTGCAGAGCAGAAAATAACGACGAGCACCATTGCTGTCGACAGTAAATAAAAAGAAGAGAAAAGAGAGAACGAATAGTCGCTCATTTATTTCATTTCATTGCTTTGCATTCTCGCAGTTTGTACAGAACGTGCATAAAAAGCGTGATTTTTACGAAAACGAATCTCATATTTTTATTTTATCATTTAATTTATTCTTAACAAATTATGGAACAAGTGGTAAGTTCTCCATCTTTAGGCAGAAGTTGTAATTGGTTCTTTTTTTTTTATTAGAAATCAGCTTTGAAAACAACAAAAGATTTAGTCACTGAAGGTGTCAATAAGCTTGCTATTGGAAAAAATGAACAAGCAGAAGAAACACATGGCAAAGACGTCAAACCATCTGGTACAATGCCAATTAAAAAATCAACCGCTGCAACTTCAGCAAATTCGAGACAAAAAGGTGCCAAACAAATCAGTATTCGTGGACTTCCAATGTTAGAAAATGTCGAAGCTGTGAAGAAAACATTCAATCGTCATCTACATTTTACTGTTGTCAAAGATCGTGATGTTGCAACTGAACGTGATTATTATTCATCATTAGCTTACACCGGTTCGTTGACACTACTGTGTTTTCTCGTTCATGTTAAAATCTATTTCAGTTCGTGATCATCTTGTCGGTCGATGGATTCGTACTCATCAGCATCAATATGAAACCGATGTTAAAGTACACACATTAAAACTATAATTTAAATAAATTAAACAAAAAAACATTATTTTTCTTTCTATAGCGTGTTTATTATCTTTCCATGGAATTTTTTATGGGACGAACATTATCGAATTGTATGATTAATTTAGGTATTGAAAATGATATCGATGAAGCTCTCTACGAAATGGGTTTGAGCATCGAAGAATTGGAAGAATTAGAAATGGATGCAGCACTTGGAAATGGTGGTCTTGGTATGTTCGATTGATTCATGAAAAATGTCCGTAAAGTTCATGCCGTTCGTTTCAGGTCGATTGGCAGCTTGTTTTCTCGATAGTATGGCTACTCTAGGTCTTGCTTCATATGGTTATGGTCTTCGTTATGATTATGGTAAATGAAAAGATTTCTTTCGTGTTTGTTTGTTTGTTTATTTACTTTGTTTTCTCTGTGAAAAGGCATTTTTACACAAAAACTTAAAGATGGTAATCAAGAAGAATACCCCGACGATTGGCTACGATATGGAAATCCGTGGGAAATCAGCCGACCGGAATTCCTTGTTCCAGTTCAATTCTACGGAAAAGTTATCGAAGAAAATGGCAAAAAGAAATGGGTCGAAACGGAAATTATTCAAGCTATGCCATTTGATACACCTGTAACATCTAAGAATCAACTTCTTAATTAAGTCAAGTCTTCTTTGTATTCAGATTCCTGGCTATAATAATAACGTTGTCAATACTCTTCGTTTATGGTCAGCAAAAGCTCCAGGCAAATTCAATTTTCAATTGTTCAATGCTGGAGATTATATTCGTGCCGTTGCTGAACAAGTAAACATCAATCATTCAATTGAATTTTCTATTATTTATTGTTGATTTTAGAGTTTAACGGAAAATATCACACGAGTTTTATATCCAAATGACAACGTATGATGTTTCTTCGAGTGAATTTTTACTTTAAGAAAAAAAACGACATTTTCTAGTTTGATGAAGGCAAAATTCTTCGATTAAAACAAGAATATTTTCTCGTCTCAGCTTCGTTACAAGATGTTATTCGTCGTTTTAAACATTCGAAAATTTATTCTAATAGTAGTAAAAAAGTTGATTTTACACGTTTTCCTGAAAAAGCAGCTCTTCAATTGAATGATACACATCCGGCGTTGTCTGTTGCTGAACTCATGCGTTTATTAATTGACGAAGAAAATCTTGATTGGAATCAAGCTTTCGATATAACCAAGAAAACAATTGCGTATACCAATCATACACTTTTACCGGAAGCTCTCGAACGTTGGCCAATTGATATGTTTGCAAAACTTTTGCCGAGACATTTAGAACTTATTACAGAAATTAATTCACATCATTTGGATGTAAGATAAAAAGTACAAAATCGATTTGAGAAATTTTATTTATTTATTTAGCTTGTTCGACAAAAATGGCCCGAAGATGAAGAACGTCTTAAACGTATGTCTATTGTCGAAGATGAACATAAGGTACAAACGATTGTTGAAAGAAGAAGAAGAAAACAATCTGAACTTATGTTTTCAGGTTGTTAACATGGGTTATTTATCAATTGTCGGTTCCCATGCTGTCAATGGTGTTGCTCAATTGCATAGTGATTTGCTCAAATCTACATTGTAAAATCATTCTTTTTGTCGAACATGAAAGTGTTTCATCATTTGCTTTTGAATTGATATAGATTCAAAGATTTCTATGAATTAAATCCCGAGAAATTTCAAAACAAAACCAATGGTATAACGCCACGACGTTGGGTACTTTTGTGTAATCCTGATTTAAGTGATGTTATCGCAAGTAAAATCGGTGAAAGTTGGATAACCAATCTTTCGGAATTATCTCAATTGAGAAATTTCGTTAACGATGAACAATTCATTCGAGATATTCAACGTGTTAAATTAGTAAAAAAAAACGATCGTTTGAAAAAAACAACAAAACTTTCGGGTTTTTTTTTCAAGGAAAACAAACAACGTTTAATCGAAATGTTTAAAAGTGATTACGGTGTAACAATCAATCCGAATTCATTGTTCGATGTACAAATCAAACGTTTACATGAATACAAACGACAATTATTGAATTGTCTTCATGTGATTACATTGTACAATCGTATTAAAGATAATCCAAATATTCAAACCGTTCCACGAACTGTTATCTTTGGCGGCAAAGTAGATTTATCGAGAGGAAAAATAATGTTTTCTACTTTAATTTGTCTTTGTTTAGGCTGCACCAGGATATTTAACAGCAAAATTGAGTAAGAAAAGACAAAAAGCTGATGCATTTAGACCTTTCTTTGCTTTTTTTTTAAAGTTATTAAATTGATTTGCAATGTTGCACGAACTGTTAACAATGATCCAGCTGTTGGCGATCGACTTAAAGTTATTTTTCTTGAAAATTATCGTGTTAGTCTTGGTAAGATCTTTTCTGATAAAAATAATATTTTAAAATGATATTCTGTTGATTTAGCTGAAAAAATCATTCCAGCTATCGATCTTTCCGAACAAATATCACTCGCCGGTCTCGAAGCATCAGGTACAGGCAACATGAAAATGATGCTCAACGGTGCGTTGACCATTGGAACATTGGACGGTGCTAATGTCGAAATGGATGAAGAAGTCGGACGAGATAATATCTTTATCTTTGGTATGACGGTTGAAGATGTTGATGCCTTACGTAAAAAAGGGTTCGTTTCGGTGAAATTAATTGTACGAATGAGATATTCTAGAGATTATTTATTTATTTTTTGTAGATATAATTCACGAGAATTTTATGAACGTGAACCAGAATTAAAACGAGCGCTCGATCAAATTCGTGATGGATTCTATTCACCTGAAGATCCAAATCTCTTCGCCGATATCATCAAACATTTACTCGACTGGAACGATCAGTAAATCCTATTATTATTATTGCCGATCTCATTCGAACTAATCTCTCGTCCTATTTTTAGCTATATGTTATTAGCCGATTATGCTGAATATGTCAAAGCCCATGAACGTGTCGAGCAGTTATTCAAAGTAATCAAAGAGAAAGAAAACTAAGTCTTTTTGGAAAATAATAATCTACTTTTCTTTATAACGTAGAATCCAATTGAATGGACAAAGAAATGCATATTAAACATAGCTGCATCGGGCAAATTTTCATCGGATCGAACTATTGCTGAATATGCTAAAGAGATCTGGGGCGTGACGCCAACTGATAAGAAATTACCTGGACCTGAAGAAGGCCGACCTGGTATGCAACATGAAGGAGAAAAAATCGAACCAGGACACGTACATATTCGACGACAAGATTACTAATAGTTTCGGCCAATCAATGCGATAAGACAAGATATTCTTTTTTTTCCTGTCTGCGCGTTTTATTTTTAAACAAGCATTTTTGACTAAGTCATTTTATGTTTTTTTTTCTCTTTTGTTGTGCATAGTTGTATTTGATATCTCTTCGAAAACACTAATTCTAGCAAATATATAGTATATAGATTAAAAATCAGATTGAATTTGTTGATTTACTATTCTTCATGTGGATATTTGGCTATGGTTCGATTGTTTGGAAGCCTGAAATTAACTATATTCAACGGTTAGATGGACATGTAAAAGGTTACATTCGAAGATTTTGGCAACTGTCTGAAGATCATCGAGGTCAACCAGGAAGCGTAAATACATTTGGCTCTTGAAAAGCAATTTCGTTCTTTCGTTTTTTATTTTAGCCTGGTCGAGTTGTAACATTGATATCGACGGCAAATCCGTCTGTAAGTTAATGTTTGATATGAAGATGCAAATTCATTCGTTGACTGTATCTATTTACATATCTAATGAAGAGATTTTCTCGATAGAAAGAAGAATAAAAAAAAACAGTTTTTGTTCTCTTCAGGATTGTGTTTACGGTGCTGCTTATCAAATCTCGAATGAAGACGAGCAAAGTGTTCGAAAAGCACTTGATGAAAGAGAAAAAGATGGTTATACTATTGTTGAAACCATATTCTATCCGAATGATCAAAAACAATACCAACAAATGCCCTGTTATACATATATGGCTCAAGCAGGCAACACATTTTGGGGTGGTGAGGCTCCTATAGAAGATATTGCTCGACAAATCGCCCGTGCCGAAGGTCCAAGTGGTACAAATCGTGAATATTTATTTAAATTAGTCGATGCTATCAAAGCGATAACACCAATTAACGATGAACATTTAACACAATTGCAACAGCTGGTGAAAAAAATTATAAATGAACAAGAAAATCAATAATATTAAGAATTTTGTTTTGTGTTTTTCTTTTCTTCTTTGTAATAATATCAAAATTTTCATTGAATAAAGAGAAAGAAAATGAGAGAAAAGTAGAGGGGAAAAAAGAAGGAAAGCTGTTACTTATTTTACACTTGCGTTACTTTCCGTTTTTTTTCATCGTGCCGAGAAAGAAAAGTAAAATGACACAATAAATCTTCTGATGCGGATTTAATTCCTATTCAATGCGAGAATACTTTAGTCAACAGTCGAGAAAAGGAAACTAGAAATTATCATTAACATCATTATCATTCGAGGAGACATCGAAACTGACGAAGAGAAATGCGAAGAAGCAAAAGAAACGAGAAGAAGAATAACAAGAAGATTTCAGCGTTGAAGAGAAAAGAAAAGATGTGCATTCGTAAAAATCTAATGAAAGTTTTTTTTTTCTTTCACGCGTAAATATGTAGGTACAAACTAATTAGCCGAAATCTGTTTGGGTCAGTGCTCTCTTTCAATCAGATAAAGAAAACTTGTTGTTTTTGTCATAAAAATTTTCTTGTTTTTTTGACTAATTAATTTTTAATTTGCTATTTTTATAGTTACAAGTGTGCTTATTTTCTTCAATATGGCACAACAATATCACAAGTAAGTCAGCTAATTTTGTTTGTTTGTATACATTATTCGAGAGTCAATTTATAGATATTTATTTGACATGAAAATAGAATTCTAATTATATGTCGGTTTTATTTTAATTATTGATCTGAGAGAACTAGACGTGCATAAAAATCGGTTTAGATTAGATTTTGATAATTAATCAAAAAACAAAACGGAAGTGAAAACTAACAGAGAAAATGGTGTATATATAGAAAGAGAGAATTAGCAAATCTATGTTGTTGATTCAGTTTGAGTAGGATGGCAACATATTCTCGACGAAGTACAGCACCTGCTAGACGACACAGGTAATAGTCAAATTTCTATCGAACAGATCGAAACCAATTTCGAATGTTCGATTCCATGGATAATAAAAATCAGTTAAATCAAATTCATTTGTCAATCGTTTGAGATATGTTTGCAAACCTTTTTCAGTATATTTTTCATAGAAATTCAAATCGATATCTAATTGAGTGATTGGATCGAATGAAATAGTCGTTAAATAGGAAACTAAATTTTGACGAACATAAGCTTGATATTGAATATCTTCAATAAAACGATAGAATGTAAATCGACGATTTTCTTTCAATGTTACACTCGATTTCGAATAATAATTCAATAAAACTCCATTACTCAAACAAGTACCTAATGTATTTCCATTTGTATTCCATCCGGCATATGCATACGTGCCGATCTGTGTTCGATTGAGAACCCATTGAGAAAAACAGATATCTCCACCGTTACTATATCGTACATCGGCATAGACAATAATCGAATTATTTGTTGTTAAATTTAAGTTAGAATAATCTTCACATGTTTGAGGTTCAGGTGCTTCGTGTTGCGTTGATGTTGACCAATTATTAACAAGAACGATGATGTCAGCTTGCGATGATTCGTTCGATGTTGAATTAAGATATTGACCACCGACAGCAGTAATCTGTTTGAGAATACTTTCGTTTAAAGGTGCACCTTCGTAATTAGGAATGAGGTTTTGTGTAGTCACATTTCGATAATGAACGGCAATGGTTGGTTTTGATGTTTTCATTTGATTTTCAACAACAATTTGACTGAGAATAGCTAGACTAACTTCATCAGCACCAGGATAAATATTCACTTTCGAAGTTAGATTGACCGATGGATTATTGATTAATTCGATTAATTTTCGTTCTTCAGCTTTATTCAAACCATATTCAGCATTATCATCAAGTGTCAACCAAATACGTTCGAAATATTTCGATGTATAATCATGTAGAAGTGTGTAAGTTAGATTGTAATTTCTCGAACGTCGCCAAATAAATTCATTGAGAATATTTTCCGGTATTTGTTTTTGAAGATTTTGAACTTGTTGTTCATCATCAGGATTATGTAAAACCGAATATCGATCGGTATAAAACGACCACAAATAAATCAGTCGACCATATGTAGCCCAATAGTCAGGCTCTTCGAAATTTCCATTATACGCCGGTATTCTCATGATAACCGAACTTAAATAGATTCGAATTCGAGACGTATATTCTCGTTTAAGATTGACTAATTGTTGTAAATTAGAGTTAATTTCATCGAATGATGTATTACTTATTCGACTATTAATCAAACCACCATAGAGAAGTTGTTCAGTCGAAATTAATAATGAACAGGAATTCGCTTGTAAACATGAACTAGTTAGTTGATTGTTTAACCATTGAAAAAGGCGATTAGGATCAGCTGGTTGTTTCCAATGACTAATCAAATCGAGCGGTGGGCTTAGTAAAGTAAAATCTGTTTGAATAAGACGAGCGAGATTGATAACGATCGAACGAGTTGTAAAACGTTCGTCTAATGGAATGAAAAGAATTGTATTCTGTGCTGCTGTTGTTGTTGAAATAATTTGAAAACCGATATTCACAAATAAAATCCAAACGAAAATATTCATTTCGATTTCAATTTAATTCAAAGAAATATGATTTTTCATTTAATTATCGAAAAAAAAATAGGTTTCTGTTTTTCATTATGAGAAAATCATCATATGTCAAGTTATTCATTTATCAGAATCAAAAATAAACTCGAGATTTTCGAAATTTTTAGAACCACAAGTGGATATGGTGATATACCCGAGCCAACATATACGCGCCATGTATCATTAGCTAATATTGCAACGGCGTTTCTTTCCGAACGCAAGTCATCATCGAGACGTCAGAGTGGTAATCGTCGAAAAAAACGTTTAACAATTCGAGAGAAAGCCTCACCGAAACCATCGAATGAACGTATTTCGCCGAGAATATCTCTTGAAACAAGAGACAATGGAATAGCAACACTATTTATGACCAATATGAGTTTAACAAATCCAACGAATAAACATCGAACAACAATAGTAAGAAAGCATTTGTTAGTTCGTGTGTGCTTCAGAAATCTTCTATCTTGAGATTGTGTGAAATCATCTGTAGACAACAAGAGCATTCTTTTTTTTCCTTAATGACATTCTCAATTAGACGAAAAGAAGAAAATCTCGAGTTCTCATCGAATGATTTCTTTTTTATCCTTTTTTTTTATTCGTCTATAGTCCTAATTAAGATAGAGAAGAAGTGTCTGAGCTAGATAAATGTCTAGTTTCTAATATCATCAATAGGTTGCACTGAAAGAAACGAGAACCCAATCGAATACACGAAGAAAAAAAAATTCTTCTTTCTTCTTTTTTAATAAGCTTCGGATAAATCATCTCTCGAAGTAGATTCTATTTAGTTTTAACTTATTCTGACAAGCATTACATGTATGTCACACAACTGTAAAAGTCGAAACAAGCGTTACATTATTTCTCTTTTCAGTTTGATTCTCTTCTCTCCTCTCTCGTTCTCTCGTTTTTTTTTTGTTCTCTTTTGTAGAAATACAAATTGATGCACTATAGAGATAAGAGAGTGACGAGACAACAAGGAAAATAGATTCGACATAGTTATTTTGTCGAGAAAATATGAGAATAGCAAAACGAAACTAAATAGTGCGATTATGAATTCATCGGTACCTGTTCGCATTCATTTGAATGTATCCGATGATGAGTTAACACCACGTTCATCAATTGGCTCACATCTTCGTTCGCCACTTTCGACGAGTGTTACATTAGCAAAAAATAAACTCTCAACAAATGTCGTTCAAACCGAACGTTTCGCAGCTCGATTCAGTAGTGTTAGTAGTAGTTATGCACAATTTTTGAAACAACGTGATATGGATAAAGTGAAGAAAATCGTAAGTTGCCAAAGAAAAACAAAGACGAACAACAAATTCAGTTCGATTTTCATATTTACATTTTGTTTTTTGTTTTTGTTTTTTCAGTTATCACAAGAAGATCAACGTTTATTATTATCTTCGAGTGAATGGGTTGAAGATGTTAAAGATAGTGATCCATATATTTCCGTTATTAGTCGACTTGGTAAGAATGCTATCAAAATATTACCTATTCTATCTATTTTAATTAGGTGAAGCTATACAAGATTCTGAAACATTGGTCGAATTTGTGAAGCAATCATTTTCGATTATTACGAATACATGTAAGACTGATCGGATAAAAACAAACGAATATGAAAAATCTCGACAAGAGTAGTTGTCGAGTTGTTTTTTTTTCTCGATAGATACAATTTGTAATTTCCGTTTGCTTTTATTTTCTCATATCGAATGAAACAAAACAATCGGCAGACGACAGTGTTTTCTAGAAATCTTCTTTTTTTTTTCAACAACAAAAAAACGCATGGTTATAAAAATTGAATTGTTCAATTTAGCTAATTTCCGTTCAATTAACAAGAAAACATTGCGAGTACTTTCTTTTCTTTTCGCTTTTAGACGCAGCAACACTTTTACTAGCATTACTAACTGTTTTTCAAGTGATACTCTTTTTTATTGGTAAAAGAAAAATGACTTTCAAATCTTCGATAACTAATTACTTCTTTGTTCAGGTGTTAAATATTTAAATGATTGTCCAATCCAACCGAACTTGCCCGTTTATTTATTAGTTATGGGCTCAATGGGCTTAGTTCGTGTATTGAATTTACTGTGGAAACAATTCCGTCGACGACGAATGAGAAAATTAGAAGGTGTTGAACTTGATCAAGAGGAAGAAACAGAAAATAGTTCGTCAAATAGATCGAGTGATTTCGAGTTATTTGTTTTATTTTTCTAGATGGTTCAGATTTTACCGATGCTGTTCTCAATTTATTTCTACTCGCTTGGTTTATCGTTGGACAAATTTGGACATGGAGTGTTTACATGCCAAATTTTGAATTTGGCTTAGAAAATCCGAATCATTATTGTCATCGAAATGTCTATGTTTTTACTCTTGTACATATTGGATTTGTTTATGTTATGTTTTTCGCAGCAATCTTCTTTCTTTTTGCATTGACATGTTGCGCAACATTTCCACATTTAATTATCAAAAATGCACGTTGAGCAAGAAAAATCAATAAATAAATAAATTTTTATTCAGTTGAATCCGAAGAAAGAAATTGTAAAAGTGAAAAATATGAATATGTAAAAGCACGAGAGACTTTCTGTTCAGTAACTAAATCTTTCAGTTCGGCGTACATGGAATTTGTCGAACGTTTTTGCAATTCTTTGGCCATAATCTCGGCAGCACGAAGAGCAGCCATACGTTTCGTTTCAGCTAATGCTGCTTGCAGTTCTTCTTCACGTTTTTCTCGTTCACGTTCGGCAATTAAACGTTGTCGAGCACGTTCTTCATTTCGTGCACGAATATATTCTTCCCGTTCTTCGGGATTCATCATACTTAACATCGATTCTTCTTCAGCACGTATTTGTGCTTCTAATTCTTCTTCTAATTCTAAAAAAAGGAAAAGAAAATTTTGATATTCGAAGTCTTTAAGCAAAAGAACACACGAGCAGCTTCGTCATCATCGAGAGTACTGGCACCGGTTTGCCGTTTAAGTCGTTCAACTTTTCTATCATAAGCTGTTTTGAGTACACGTGTACGTTCAGTAAATAATTTCTTTCGACGTGCTTGAAATTCTTCTTCAGTTAAACCTTCACGATCAGCATCTAATTTACGCAAATCTTTTTCCCTAAACAAACGACACAAAAATATTCTTCGTTTTGTTGAATTCAAATCTCATGTGAATGTTAGTTTTGAGGCGGGAGGGGGGTTAATTATCTCGCACTCCGAAAGAAAAGCTTACTCACCATTGAACAACTCTTGAAAAATAGATAATCTGTAATCGTTTCTGTTTTCAACAAACGATTGATGTGTCTACTTACCGATCTTGTTCTTCTTTTGAAAATAAATTATTCGATTGTTCGAGAATACTGACTAAACTTTCGCGTTGCTTTTTCAAACGTTGTTGAATAGCTAATTCTTCTTGACGTTTCATTTCGGCGACTTGTCGTCGTTTTTCAGATAGCATTTGTTCTTTTCGTCGACGTTGTTCGTATTCCGACAAACCAGTTAACTCTTTTTCCTAATTATGAGTCGATGTAAAGATCGAATAGTTTTTATTTTGTTTTCTTACATCATCTGAAGTCCACTCGACTTCGTATTCTTTGCCCGATGGACTTTTAATTCGAACAGGTCGATTTTTGAATGTAACTTGTGATTTTCGACGACTTGTCGATGTATAATTATCGACAGGTGATGGAGTTATACTACCATCAGGAGACAATTGAATGCCCTGTAAAGATAAGATTAGACACAAGGATTGACAATGATGACGATTGAAACCTTTTTCTTGCGAGGAAATGTTGCAATTCCTGTTGGAAATGTGTCTCGTTCTTCATTCGATGGTCCAGATATTCTTGTTTTGCCGGATGCAGCACGAGGAATTCGTAAACCTCGAGCTTGTCTATCTACATTACAACTTTATATATTGAAAAAACGAATGCACTCGAAATCTATTGATGATCTACTTTCGATGATAGTAGCAAATTGCTGTTGTGTAACTGATTCTTGTACTTGTAACGATTGTTCTAGAGAAAATCTCGTTATTTTTTTTCTTCAAAATTCAAAAATTCATTTTCTCTAACTTCCTGTAGCCGGATCTGTAACCAATTGATAGACTTTACCATCTTTGCCGATAGTTGGCTTCATTCGATAGGTCGTTTCGCCTGTATATTCATCGACAATTTGTTCGAATTCAACATTTTCTAAGCCATAATTATTAATCAAATCTTGACTTAATTGAAAAACTTTCTTTCCCGTTTTCTCATCGACATGAAACGTCAAAGCGTCTTCATCCAAATCAATAGTTGTTGTTATTGTTGCCACTAAAAAATAAATTCGTTTGGTTCTTTTTTATAGAATCGAGAAATTTACTCACATTTGCCCGAAGGTTTTTCTTGAACAATACGAATCGTTTGTTCGCCAGTGATCGGATCTCGAATGATTTCGACTTTTTGTCCATTGATTTCATTATTTTTCGGTTTCATAATCGTTTGACCTGTTGTTGAATCAATTTCTACATCAAATTCAAGATCTTTGACATTTGTCAATCCTTTTCGACGTATCGCTTCATCAGTAAATCGATAAAATTCTTTGCCCGTATTCGGATCAACAACTTTCTCGAAATCATTCATATCAATCGATTTTTCGACTGGTGGTGCTAAAAAATTCAAATAAAATGACTCAAAAAAGAAATCCGTCATTCTCCCTACGTGTTCGTCCTTTCGGTCGTTTGAGAACGATTTTCTGCTGTCCTGTTTTCTTATCAACAAATATTTCGAATCGTTGATCACCGTCTAACTTTCCTGTTTGATTACCGCCTTTCATCCGTATTTGTTCTTTGCCAGTTGCAGGATCAATGTATTTTTCAAATGCAATTTCAGATAAATCAGTTAGTCCCTTTCGTACAGCTGCTTGAGCAGTTAATTTCAGAATTTTTTCGCCTGTTACTTCGTCAATAACTTCTTCGAAATCATCAGTCGAAAGTTCATTTTCCACTGTTTCAACTAAAGAAATTTCAAAATCTCTTTTATGAACAATTCGTTTTTTTCTCTCTCTCTCTCATACATTTGACTTCAACTTCTTGTTTCATTCGTAATGTTTGTTGGCCAGTGATCGGATCGATAACCATTTCGAACGAAACACTTCCTTTGTTTAATTTTCCTTGAGTATTTTTAATTTGAATAGTACGTTGGCCAGTTGTCTCGTCGATTTTATATTCGAAATCGACATTTTCTAGATCGACAAAACCTTTGCGTTGAGCGACGTCTTTCTTCATACGTAAGACTTTTTCGCCTGTTTTTTCATCGATCACTTCTTCGAAATCGTTTGCATTTACATCACTATTCGTTACTTCGACTGAAATAAAAAAAACAAACTAATCAATTATTTCAAAAAAATCAATGCGAAATTACCAGTTTTAGGTATTTCTTGTACCATTCGAAGTGTCTGTTTTCCTGATGCATCAGTAACAATTTCGAATTTGACATCTGAATTTTGATCTGATTGTTTAACTCGAACTGCCTGTTTTCCAGTTTTAGCATCGATGTAAGTTTCAAATTGTGCGTCGAGCAATTCCATCATACCAGCGCGTTTGGCAACATCAGCTTTGAGTTTCAAAATTTTAGCACCTGTTTTCGAATCGATTACTTCTTCAAAATCACTAATATCAATAGGCTTCTCAGTGACTTCGAATTCCGCTACGAACAAAAAGAAATTTCCCTTGTTTTTTCATTCTCAAAATTGACTCTCACGTGTAGGTGGTCGTTCTTTTTTGACTTTAATCATCGTTCGACCTGCTGCATCAGTAATCAGCTCGAATTTTGCATCACCTGAATTGCCCTGATTGCCTCCACCTTTGACAACAATCGTTTGTTTTCCATCGGCATCAGTCACCATTTCAAATTGTACATCTAACAAATCCGTCAGACCTTTACGTGCAGCAGCACCTTTCTTCAATCGTAGAACTTCTTCGCCTGTATTCGCATCAATAACTCGTTCGAAATCATCGGCATTCAATTGACTTTCGATTATGTCCACATTATCTATTCAAAATCGATGAATTCAACAAACAAGTCAGTCAATCCTCAGATTTTTACCATCGTCTCGTTCGGTAATTGTCTTTTTAACAATTTTCTGTTTGCCCGTTACAATATCAATCGTAATCTCGAATTTCGTATTCGTATCTCCATTTAACTCTGATGTTGGTGTTTTCATAACAATTCTCGTTTGTCCCGTAACACTATCGATTACAACTTCGAAATTCACATTGGCTAATTCTTCTAAACCTTTCGATTTTAATACATCAGCTTTCATTCTCAAAACTTCTCGGCCTGTATTCGGATCGATCACGCGTTCGAAATCACTCATATCAATATCGTTTTCGGTTATCGTGACAATCGCTGAAAACATTTTCAAACGAAACAAATCAACATTTTTCAATAGAAATTCAACTTACGTTCGTTCGATTGATCGTTCTCGTCATCGTCTCGAACCAATCGAATTGTTTGCTTGCCCGTAATGGCATCTGTAACGATCTCAACTCGTCCATTGGTTTCGTCATTTTTAATTCGTATCATTGTTTGTCCGGTAGTCGGATCAGTGACAACTTCGAAATTGGTTTGAGATAAATCCGTCAAACCTTTTCGTTGTGCAACATCAGCTCGTAATCGTAACACGGTCTCACCAGTTTTGTCATCAACAACAATTTCAAAATCATCCACAGTTATATCCGATTGAACAACAGGTGCTAAAACTCGAAATCTTCTCGTTTTTTTGTTATTTCAAATCACAATTCTTACGAGTTTTGAAAACTTCTCGTTTCCAAACGAGAATATGACTTCTCGTATCCGGATCGTAGAAGATCTCGACTAACGAAAACAGCATAGAGAACTTCATTCGTCATAACACAAATATCCTACGATGAAAATTCAAATGTTCAGGTTGAGATTGAATATGTATGAATTTCTCTCCGGTGTTTTTATCTTTAATAATCTCGAAATTAATTTCCATTAATTCCAAGAGACATTTTCTCTCAGCAAAATCTCTTCGTAATCGATAGACATATTCTCCTTGTTGATTGTCGAATACTCGTTCGAGATCATCGATCGAAATCTCTTCGGACATAACAACCGCTAAGAAACAAAAAATATGTCAAAGCAAACTGAAGAAACAAAACACTTCGATGCGTACTTTTGGTGTTTTTCTTCGTTTTTTTTGCTTTGATTTTATTCTTTCGAACTCGATAGGCACTTTTAATTCGAATATATTCGACGCCAGTTTCGAGATTAGCTGCGATTTCAAACGCTTCAGTTGGATAGTCCATCAGAGCCAGAAGAACTTCATCGGTTATTTGAAGATTTTCAAGATGTCCTTTGATTACTAAAAAATGCAGCACGAAATTCAAAAAAAATCATTTGTTTTTCTTGTTCTTCTTCTTCGTCGAGACTTACAAACATGATGTAGAGTATCTCGAAGAATTTCTTGATAGACTTCGTCGGATACACTGACAAGTCGTTGATCGAGAAGAAATTTAAGATTTCGAATATTTTCTATAATCGCCATCTAAGAATATCAATGTACAAGAAAAGATTCCCTTCAAAAGCTCGATCTACTTGAGCATCTTGAGCGAGATGATGACCGGAATTCGAACGTTTGAGAATGATTTTTGCTAATGCTTGAGCATGATTGGCAAGTGCAGTGAGAAAATCTCGATCTTGTAAATCGACTCTACTGACTACGAAACAAATTCAAATGTTTTTTTTGTTGTTTATCAATGAAAATCAAAGAATTTACGTCGTCGTTGTTTGAACAAATCAAATAGGCTCTTGACTTGTTTGATATAGACTGGATCAGCACCATTTTTAACTAAATCATTTATCCACATATCATATACCCAAATAGTAAAACTTAGTGAGGCATCGATATCACCAGCGTGAACATTGATTGCTTTACAAAAGTCAGTTTACAAAAAATCAAAATAAAACAAAATATGAAAAATTACTTCGACGGATCAGAGTTTCTTTTTCACCCAATGGATCTAAAGGGAAAATGATGAGAAATTATATTTGGTACATTGAGAACAGCTACGTTTGTATCCTTGTACACCACCGGGACGATAATCTGGTCGATAGAGATAAGGTCGTTTCGTGGCTGGAGGTGTTCGTGGACGTTGATATGTCCATGATGTGAATGCAAAAAGTGGAGATTCTAAATGAGATTTTTATCGAATGTTAAAAATGAACTCGAACAAGTAGAACGTACGAGTTGGGTTATTCGTTCGACTTTTTGCATTGACATTTGAAACAACACGAGACAATTGATGTGCTTCACTGTGTGTCGATAATGTTGAATGAAGCATAGCTAAAAGAAAGAAAAAAAAATCAATGAATATGTTTTTATGATAATTTTGTCAATGTAATGAACCATGATCGTGAACTTCTTGTGCAGCTCGTTTTTGAGGATGATCTAAAAGATCAATTTATGTCAACGGATCGTTTTCCTTTATTCAAATCTCACGTTTTCGTCCAGTGAAAGCTGAAAGACCAGCAGGTGGTGGTTGCGGTATAAGTACATAGGGTTGTGGTGCCTGTTTTCGTCTTTCAAGAGGCAATTCATAACTCCATGATTGTAAACCAAATTGACTATTAAAATCTCCTCCAGTTAAATTCATTGCTAATCAAAATATTCGTTCAATTTCTCTATTTAATTTTAAAAAATCTCACTTCGTCGAACGACAGTTTCATCTGGCAATCGTTCACGTTTAGTACCAAGTACCATCGGTACACAAGGTGCAACTGAGCCCAATTGTTGATCAGTCGCTTGGAAAACAACAGAGTTTCCTGATGGTTGATGAGCAAATAATTCCTGTGCTGCTAAATATTCTTCATAATCACCTGTTATTTTAAAACTAGAAACGTTTGCTTTTATTTAATTGATAGATTTTACCATCGGAATGTACCGCAGGTGCGCCAACTGATAAGACTTCACCATCAGGCGCGATTAACAATGCACCAGGAGGAACATTCGATGAACCTTTGGATTTAACTGTTCCGTGCGATCGATGTGTGTAAGCAGATCGTTGAGCGTGTGCTGCTGAAAGATTTTTTAGAAAAAATGAAAGTGTTTTTTTTTGCCGTTATTTCATTGTTACAAACCAAGTGGAACTGTTTGTTGTTCAATAACGTTCATTTCTGATGGATGAACATGAGGATCTAGTTAGAGAAAACGAATGCAAATGAAATATAAATCAGACGAGAAAAAAAATGAAACCATATTCTTCATCGGTTTTTGTTCGAGCTGAACGTGATGCATTGCAAACGAATGCTTCGTCGTTTGCAAAAGCGGCTCCACTCTCTGTACGTTGCTCTTGTTCATCAACTTCATCGATTGATGAATCGATTTCTAAGATTCTGTCGGCTTCCTCTAATTAAATAGATTCAAATCGAATTGAACTATTAGTTTGTTTAGTTTTCCGTTCAAATACCGTGAACAGTTAATGGCGATGAAGCACATCTGTTTGTTGTAAATGTTTTTCCTGTATCTTGTCTCGATAAATTTCCTTTTATACTTTTCGATGAACGTTGTCGTTGTTGAAGATTAATCGTCAATGATTCTTTGTCATTGACTAGAAGATTAAGATTTTTCATATTTTCGAAAATGTGAAATTATCTTCATACGTATTTGAGTGATCAACGGATCGGTTGGTGTTGGCATAAGTTGTGTTTCTGGAATATGATCTTCTTCCTTACGACTCGGTTTAAGTAGATTGGTATCATTTGATTGAGTTTTATGTGATTTTGTAGGTAATTTTATTGAACGATGACGAACAGTCGGAAGATCTTGATGTGATCGTGCGACTGCTATCGGTCCTAACAGTCGCGATGCACGGAAAACTAGACAATCGAATATATTTGATACTTAGAGCAGAATTATGCATGAGCATTGAATTCTACTTTTCGAATGAACAAAATCACTTGTAGTTTGTGTATAATCAGTTCCAAATTCATCCGAGAGTTGATCATTATCTTTCGATTTGAAATTGATCGATCGATTTCGAGCCCATTTACTTCCTTGCATTTTTCCGAACATATATTGTTGCTGTGAAGCTGATACATCATCTGGTATTTGATGAGATTGAAGCAAAGTCTAAATACGAAATAATTCGCAATCGGGATGAGCTTCTGATTTATCTTACTGGCTGTTGATCACTCATAATATCGGATGTAATCAATGGCATACTACTTTCTTCGGCAAGTATTGGAATATCTGTCGATGCAAAACTGTTACATATTTCCGAATCTCGGACACGATTGAGTGCGTCTTCGAAAACTTCCTAGAAAAATAAAACAATGAGAACTGGAATTTCATCTCTCGTTTTTGTTTTCTACGATTGCTGGCTGATCGGATATATGTTGTAAAGCAGTTTGAATAAGTAAATCAGCAAGAACTTTCTCTTTTTCCGATTGTTCTAATGCTTCATAAGATAGTCGACTTCCTTTCGAATCTAGAATCTGAAATAAATCATTTATTTAGTTTCTATTTATTTCAGTTTGTTCTCAATTACGTGTAATGTTTCATGTGGATCGGGAGTTGTTTCTTCAATATTTTCATTTTCTAGATAAACGATGAATTCAAAGAATGAACAAAATGAAATTCTTTCTAACAAACCATTATTTGAAACGGTATTTTCAATTCGAAAAAATCGATAACTATCCGAGAGTAATGATGGTGAATGTTGAGTAAGATCAGGATTTCGATAGACCTATTGAAAAAAAAGGTATCATCGACTCGATGACAATCAAAGGAATTTAACGAACTGGTGGTATTAATGAAATTTCATCATTTAGAACGTGTGTTTTCATAATTGAATGTCGATGTGAACGAGAATTCGGATATTCTGAATCGAGCATAGCTTCAAGAAGACAAAAATAAATGTTTTGTTCACCAACAATATCGAATTATTTTCTTACAATCTGAATCTCGTTTTTTCTCTTCACTACTTGCAATAATAAATCGTTTTTTCAGTGCTGCATTCGGAGTGATGCCAGCATATTTCGATGGATGTGAACGTTTTTTCGACGGAATTCTCATATAAATAAATGTACCATCTTCATCCACAATACCATCAGCGAATTGATTCTTGAAGAGCACGACAAAAAAAAAGAACAATCTCATTGATTCAATAATTATATCGAATAATCATACTTCAGGTGTACCACCATAAGCTAGAATACTTCGTTTTAATTCTCCGAATTTCAATGGTGGTGGACTAATCAATGATGTTTGATGAGTCAAATGTTTATCTCGAAAATTTTTTGTATGAGGATGTTTCGAAAGATCACTTTCGGCAAATAAAATCAATGGGCCACGTCTATTGTACACAAATAAAATAATTTTATCTGATTTCAACGGAACATTCTACTTTGTTGAATAAGTTTTCGATATAGATGTACTTTGTGTAGTTCCTGTTTTATGCATAAGCGATCTTTCCTGAATAGTACACCGTAAAAAAACGTTGACTGTTTGATTTTGGAAAATAACTTACATCTTGATCGGGAAAGATTTCTAAACGTGAGCCTGATTCAGATAATTCAACATGGCCACGACTCAATTTAGATAGTTGAAGTATTTTTGACATATCCAATGTCTGTTAAACACTGTTTCTCATTCGACTGAGTTGAATTTTTCTCTTCTCGTCTTTTCTTTTTTTATAAATTGCCAAACATATGTTTCTGTGCAACAAATTGCATTAGCTTCGAGCAGTAATTTCTTTTTTTCTGCTCATTGAATAAAAGGTAAACAATATTTTTTTTGTTATTATTGAAATCAATCGGAGGTAGGACAATAGTTTAAAAAAACACTAGAACTTTATCAAATCATGTATAGATTAAAATCGTTGTTAAAACGATCATCAACATTATCAGTAGACTGGAAAATATCGTCACAGAAAGCCAATATGTTTTCAGCCATGATGAACGTTGATTTTCTGTTCTCACAATGTTCATCGAATCGATTGTTGTATTTGATAAAATAAAAGTTTCCGATGAACTATGAAGACATGATTGATTTGCTTCAGGCTCGCCACTAGCTCGATCGATTTCAATGTTTTCGTTTTCAGACGTTTTCTCTACGAGTTGTGATCGATCCAGACCATCACCTCGATCGGATTCTGGACTTTTGTGAGTTTTAATATGTGATTCGATTGATGTCATGAAAAGTAAACTCAATTCAAAAACTGTTCTATTCAATCGCGCTAATCTTTCGAAAATAGAAAATTTGTTTTTTTTTGCCAGGACATTTAATCAAGACGAGATAAATTCGAACAAACAAAAAGCACGCATAACTAGTTAAAAGACAAGGAAAAGAATAAAGTGCAAGAAATAAGCTTTCATCTATGAAAGAAAAAGAAAATAAAATCGAATGAAGAAGAAAAAAAAAAGAGAAAAAGAAAAACAGACTTCTGTGGGAACGAACTTAGATAAGTGTGTGTGTCCTCACTGACCTCTCTGTACAGCCAAACACCGGGAAGTACACTCTTGCCCGTTTTTTTCAAAGAAATAAAGAAGACATAGAGACAAACAGACGAACATCACACCAAAGAAAGAGAAAGAAACGATACAAAGTAGATTGATTAAATAAGAACAATGAAAAAGAGATGATATACTGTTCTAAAATATCGATTGAAAGTAAATGAGTGAGGAATTCGCCTAAATGCTCTACGATGGTTCTGTCAACTACAAAATATATACTATGATGGTTGATATTAAATAAATAGGTCGTTTATTGTTTTAATTGTTGAAATCCGGCATTGCCAGCATATGTTGCGTCTTTGCCGAGTTCTTCTTCGATACGTAACAATTGATTGTATTTAGCCAAACGTTCCGAACGGCATGGAGCTCCGGTTTTAATCTAAAGTAAAACAAAAAAGTCAATTGATAAGCATTGAAATCAATCAACGAACTTGTCCAGTGCCTAAGCCAACAACGAGATCAGCAATGAATGAATCTTCTGTTTCACCGCTTCGATGACTAACCATAACATCCCATCCGGCACCACGAGCAAGTTGGCATCTAAACGATCGACAATGAAGAAAAACAAACGAACGACAATTGTCAATAGAATTTTACGCTGCAATGGCTTCCGAAATCGAACCAATTTGATTGACTTTGAGAAGAAGACAGTTGCATGCATTCTTTTCAATGGCTAATTGGATACGTTTAACGTTTGTTACTGTTAAATCATCACTGAAAAGAAAGAATCTCGTTTGAATTCAATCATTTTCGTTTTCTTCTTACCCAACAAGTTGAACACCTTGGCCTTTGACGGCTTGAAGAAGTGATTTAAAACCATCCCAATCATCTTGATCAAAACCATCTTCAATCGAGATAATTGGATATTTCGATGTTTGTTGAAGATAGTATTGAACCAATTGTTCACTTGACAACTAACAACAATCAAGATTTATTCAACATAATAATCTCGGTTTTTCTTTGTTGTTGTTCGCTTACATAATGTGGTTTGCCTGGTTCTTTGTTGTTTAAGTCGTATTGTTTTGTCTTTTCATCATAAAATTCACTAGCAGCAACATCCATACCAATCTTGATTTTACCAGTATAACCTGCTTTTTCAATAGCTTTGACGAGAAGATCGAGAGCTAAACAAGATCATTTGTTTTTAATGATAAGATTATTTTCATCTTTCTGTTGAAATACCTCGTTCAGCGCTTTCAATGTTCGGTGCAAAACCACCTTCATCACCAACGTTTGTTGCATCAAGACCATAGTCAGCTTTGATTCTAAACAATTCGATTCTCGTTTTGCTTTATTTTTTCTTTTGACATACAAATTTTTTAAATGATGATAAACTTCTGAACCCATACGCATTGATTCTTTGAATGTTTTAGCTCCTGTTGGTAAGAGCATAAATTCTTGCATGGCAAGTTTGTTACCAGCATGACTACCGCCATTGATAACCTAAATAGACGAGTTTTTATTTCATAAACAAATTGTTTTGTTAGTTCGTACGTTGAAGGCGGGAACTGGTAAACGAATTGTTGAGCCTGATAATTTGGCAATATATTGGTATAATGGAATATTGCTATGAGCAGCTCTAAAAACAAAAAGTCAAATAAAAGATTCTGTTTGGTTAATGTTTAAAATGTTACCCGGCCTTGCAGACAGCAATCGAAACACCAAGGATGGCATTGGCACCATAATTTTCTGATTAAGAGAAAAAAAAGATTTTCTTTATTGTCAAGAAGACAAAAATTATCAGTGATATTCAATACTTTTGTTGTCTGTTCCATCTTGTTGGAGTAAGAAATCATCAATTTCTTTTTGTTGTGTTACATCAAAACCTTTCTGTAGAACGAAAAGGAAAAAATAAACTTTATTTGTTTTGTTTTGTTTCTTCAAACGAACTTCAACAAGTAATTGACCTAATTTTTGAGCATTGGCAACGGCTTTTTCGACACCTTTTCCATGATGTACACTTTTATCTCCGTCACGTAATTCAAGAGCTTCATGAATACCAGTTGAAGCACCAGATGGTACACCAGCACGAAAAAGACCTTAAAAATTATCAACACGATTACATAAGAATCATTTTTCAGAAAGGACGTCCGCGATTAGTTTCATTTCTTGTTTCTCTTCTACTCTCTCGTTTCTCTTTTTTTTTCTTTCCGGGCCAAATCATAACCCAGTCTTTTACTCATTTCCGAGAAGAATGCGAAGGAGAGAGAAAAAACCACGTCGAACAAATAACATATCAATGGAATATCGAAGGAAATGTTTTCACATTTACACTCAAGGTCATTTCAAAGATTTCTTTCTCATTTGGACATGTTTTTTCTTCGAGAAAGTGCAATAAAAAAAAAAAGAAGAAAGAATCAATAATGATTTTGACACTGACAAGAAATGTTAACCAATAACGATTAAGGCCTTGTTTTGTCAAATATAGATTTTTAATTTACGGACGAACGAAAAAAAAAAACGTCGCTATTTGCTGAGGTAAACGACAAGAATATGTACCTTTGCTTGTCCAAAGATCGACTTCGACTGTTGGATTACCACGACTGTCGTAGATGTAACGACTGGTAATTTTGAGAATTTTGTCACTCATTTTTGGTTGAATTTAGTTTGTAGTTGACGATTGATGATCTAAAATGAGAGATTAAATGAATTGAAAAATATGTTTGTCCTTCAAATTTTGTTGTTTTGAATTCGACCGATAAACTTACTCGATTTCAACGGCTCCTATCTGGACACAGTCGATGAACAGCCGAACAGCGAGGGCGGTAAGGCCCTGTGCTGTTTTCTCCTCTCCTATCCCCGCCTCTTTTAACCAAACGCCGATGAGAATCGAATGCCAACAGACAGGCAGTAGCAAAAATATTTTCTTTTTTTTTTCTTCTGTCTCTCTCTCTCTCTCTGTGTCTCTCTCGTCGGTTTTTCTCTCTTTTTTCTCTCTCTATCTCTTTTTGTTCTAAGCGACAACCAAAAAACCTCTACAACGGAATAGCTCGTCGCGTCGACAACATACAGACAAACACATGCGTCTATGTTATTTGACAATTGACCTTGTATTCTAACCATAAGAACGAAAGAATAAGAGAAAAAAACGTCTGGATTTTTATTGTGTAACCGACAACGGCAACGGGGGGATTTACAAGGCGATGTGTGTGCAGAAAAAAAACGCGAACGAGGAGAAAAAGAAAAATAATAAGAGGTAGATTCTGTTTCTTTTTCTTTCGTTCTTGTGCTTTCCAAGGACGGACCGACTTGCGCAGAGTGCTGAGTACAGTGTTATTGAAAAGGTTCAATTCATTAAAAAAAAACGATTTAATCGAACAAATAGAAGAAGAAGACAAGTTCGAATGAAACTAACTTGTCGGCATGACACGTTTCTCTGAGACTTAATTAAAAAAAAACTAAATTAGTCGACAATGAAATGTTTGCATTATTTCTAATTAAATAAAGACGAAGAAGAAGAAAAAGTAAACGAAATAAAATCGACTTGTTCGTTGAATGTATGATCTCAATGTCGGATATATTCGCTCATTCGAATGACCTCAACAACTACAATGATGGATAAGTTATTTCAATGATAGAAGACGAAAAATCAAATTACAATTCGAGATATATACGGGTGAACGATAAGTACAAAGTCAAGTAATGACCCCTTTTTTGAAATAAAATACTAAACTTTCGAGAATATCCAGTTCTAATAATAATAATAATAAACTCGTTGGTTAACTAAATCAAGGCAAAAGCCATACAAAATAATCATGCATTCTGAAACTACGTCGTCAATTTTTTCTTGTTTTTAAAACACCTCGATAAATAAACTATGACATACAATACTTAACAGGCAATCAATGTAAATAGATGATGGAGAAGAAGAAAAAGCAATACGCCATTTTATAAAACATATACTCGAATACATTCACGAAAGAAATATATTTATTTACATCCTACCGACCCCCTCTATCGATGTTGTTATTTGTTGTTTATGACGTTGAAGCACAATTTGGAAGTATGGTATCGTCTGGATTCTTCTTCTTCTTCTAGTTCTTTTGCAACAAATAGCAAAATTTTCTACCAATTTACCCGAGAAAGAGAGGAGTAAAGAAGCTAATAATGGAATTTAATATATGCTTTGATTACTATGGTACTTCGTTATTTAAGCGCCTAACTAAAAAAGTTCTATCATTCGATTGGATTGGTAGTTGAAAAGAGAAAAACAGCTCTTTATATACATCTATGTCAATGTACCGAACGAGTGCAAAACTTGTCATCATCAGTTTTGTACTTAGTGCTGTGCGTTTGCGTATCGTGCAATACGAGAGAAAATCAATAGTTTGAATATTTATTTATTTTTTTTCCTTACGCCTTGATAACAACAAACAACAAAAAAATTAGTAATTTTCATATAAACAATTTGTAAATGATGAATAAGCGGGAATAAAATATTTTCAAGAAGACACAAACGAACGACATAAAATAAACACGCTAGATTGTTATCAGTAAAAACATCTGACTAAATAAAATAAACAGAATATTATCTACGAAATCTACTTGAACACACTAGGTTAGAGAAAAGGTGAAATCTAGGTAAAAATCCGTGTGAATGTTTTAAATGTCAATTGAAACGATCGGGGTTTTATCACCATGAAAATTCATTGAACTTTAATAAGCGGTGTATTTTCAATATTTTGATGTTTAAAAGTTTGAATTTCTTCATCGGATTCAATCGATGGGCAATCTGCATGTTCGACAATATAGTCTAAAAATGCTTGGCGAATATTGTAAGAAAATGGACTCGATTGATCAGTCATTCGTTCTGGGTGCCACTGAAAACGAAAGTTTTTTTTTCTTCACAAAACTCAAGAATAAATCTCACTTGAACTCCTAAATAAAATGGATGTTCTTTGACATCCTTCCATTGTATAGCTTCGATAATTGATTCTTCTGCTCGAGCAGCCACCGTGAAATCATTAGCTAATGTATCAATACATTGATGATGTGCGGAATTGACAGCGCCTTGTAAACAGCCAGTTATTTCATTTAAAAGACTTTTTTCTCCCACGCAAATCTCATGACGTTGATCAATACCTATCGATCGAATCTTATCAAACAAAAACCAAATTCGATTCTCTTCGAATTACCTTGAACTTTCGCATGACCACCGATATTTAATACTGATGGAATATCATAGACCAGAGTACCACCATGGTAAACATTGAATAATTGTGTGCCTATTTCGAATGGAAATAAAATGATAATCATCATGAAATCAAAGGAGAATCTTTTTACCACGACAGATACTAAGAATCGGCAATTGGAGTTGTAGAGCTCGTTGGATAATAGTTAATTCGAATTCATCACGTTTTTCATCAATATTTGTGAATTCCACACGTCCGATAAGATCAGGTCGTTTATATCGACGTGGATGAACATCTTCACCGCCCGATAAAACTAAACCTTGACAACTATCAATATCATCAAGATTATTCAACGAGTACGATAAACGTATGACTTCGATTTTATCAGGCATATCGAGGAACCATCGTTCATAATTGGCATAACGTGCGCAGTCAGTTATGGCTATGCGAATACTGTTCATTAAAACTCGAGTTTTCATTGTTTGAATTTAACGATCAATATGTGCCGACAACGGCAATAAGAATGTACGAGAATACAAAATTGAGGTTTTGCTTATTTGTCACAAGTATCATATGGGATCATACCAGGCATGCAGGCAGAGCATGAATCGAGAGTGACGATGACGATGATGACATTTTCGACTATTCATTGGTTGAATTTGCGATAGATTGAATCAAGTTGTTTTTGTTCAAATATTGAAAATAATTCATTGCTATAAAATGAAGAAAATATTCAAATAATATTCGAAAATAAGATCGTCTTTTTAAACATTGATTTATTTTATCGATTGTGGCGCTATCTATATTGAAACACCTACATGCGTGAGTTTGAGATTTATTGACTCGACACACTCAATGAGTTTCCATGACTCAGTGTAAATATTGTTCTAATATAAAAACGCAAATCACGATTTAGATTTATTATATTTTATTATTAGAAATTCTCAAAGAAATGACGTCTTTAGCATCGAAAGAATTATCATCTTTGCAACAAACTCAACAACAAAACGGATCGCACGATAAATCCGAAAATAATACTCAGAATACATGGAAGAAATTATTCGATGACAATGTCGATAATGATGGCCCTTGTGTAGAAGAATTTGCACGAGAAACATTTAAATGCAAACCTGGTAAATGCATTTTGTTCTTCACTAATTTTGCTCATTTTTTTAAAAATTTATTAGTGATTCCACAAGATAGTGTTTTCTCATTACGTGATGTTGATAAAAAGGTATTTGTACCCTTATCAGCTCTTAGTAAGTTTAAAAAATGTACAACTTTTCAATTGATATATATGTCTTTCTTTTTTGTTAAAAAAGGTGATGCTTTTACCGGTACTCCAAAACCAATTCTAATGGGTTCAGGCAGACACAAAAATAAAGATACAACGCCACATTCACGGCCATTCGACGAATTCGCCGTAGGACCAGATACCGGCAGTGACACGTATAGTAAAACAGATGGCAGTGATTCTTAATTATCAATTCTTTTATCTTTTGTTAAATCTACGCATGTAAATAAAACAAAAAAAGCTAACAGTACATCTCATTATTTAAGTCAATAGATCTATGCATTTAATCTGAAAACCTGTCGATATTTTCATAATTTCTCTGTGTGTAGCAACAAGCAGAAAAACATAAAATCTAAATTTTAATAATGAAGCTAATCAATTTTGTTGTTCTATTTATTATTATATTCTGCAAAATAATTTCGTGTATATAAATTCTTTTTTAATGTCTCACATCTTCGAATTATGTTATACTTTAATATCCATCACGCCTCCATCCATCGAACTATGCGACTTATTCTCGAATCAAGCTCGATTCCATATCGGGTTATTTTTGTTTTTCTTGTCATAAATCTTCTATGCAATGGTGGTTGATATATTTCTTGTTTTGGGTAGGAGAACGTGCGAAAGAAATAACAAAAATAGCCACATACTCTCTCTCGAATAGTCTCGAAACATCGCAATTCGATTACAACCCACAACCTATTTTAGTATATAAATACCATTGAGAGGAAATTTATACAAAATATTAAAAACAAAATGTCGTATTTCCCTATAACACATTATCGAACATTTAATGATCCTTACGATCGATTCTTCGGTGATCAATTACATTTTTTTGATCCATGGCGTGATTTCGATACATTTCCAACAATGTTATCGACACGACCGAGTTCATTTCGTTGGATAAATCAACCGAATCGTGTCAGTCATTCATCATCATCATCATCCTATCAAAGTTCATCAAGTAATTCAGCTAATACTGGTGGTAGTACATTGATTCCTGTCACCAATACATTAACAACACCAGCTCAATCGGAAAAATTTCGTGTTCAATTGAACGTTGCGGGTTTCAATCCTGAAACAATTAAAACACGAATCGAAGGTCAAAAAGTCTTTGTCGAAGCTCGACAAGAAGATCGTCAAGGTGAAAATGACTACAGCATTCGTGAAATTCGAAAATCCTACGAACTACCTGAACATGCTGGTACGTTCTGATCACATTGGTTTTCTTTTTCTTTAATATTTATTCTTTTATATACACAGAGGTAACAAATTTGGCTTCATACGTCACACCAAATAATATGTTAGTCGTCGAAGTACCTATCAATCAACCACGTATCGAACGTCGTCCATCTCAAACAGTACTTGAAAACAATGCTCTCTGTCAATTCGGTCAATTTCGTGATCCAATTTTTGACTATTCAGGTTTTGTTGGATCGGCTGACTTTCGACCACGAATTGTCGATGTCAGCAATGGACAAAAACAATTGAAAATGGAATTAGCCGTGAAAAACTATCGTCCTGAACAAATTAAAGTTTCAGTTAAAAATAATGAGTTGATCGTTCAAGCAGAGAATGTTTACAATGATAATAACCGATCTGAACGATCGTTTCTTACAAAATCAATAACATTACCACCGGGTACACAAATTGATCAACTTCGTTCGTTTTTAAATAATGATGGACAATTAGAAATCGAAGCACCTTTCAATGAACCCGTTCAAGGACGTTCAATTGACGTTCAACGTTTATAAACAAAAAAAAACATAATAAAACGAACATCTTGACATTTGTTTTTCATTTTTTTCTATTCATATAGTTTTATTTATTAATCTATACTATCTATATAAATATTCATAAATCTTATTTTCTTAGATAAACAGAGCAAAGGATTATAGTTTTTGTTTTTTTGTTTTCTTAAACTTCTTGCTGCTATTTTGACAGGTTTGCTGACATTTGACAAGACTAAAGGTTGTGTGTGTAAAAAAAAGAGGATTAACTGAAAGAAGAAATGCGGTCAGACGAAAAACCCATCCTACGACTATATAAATACGCGACAGCCTTATCAACTTTGACTGATTTGTTATATACAACAATGTCGTTACTTCCACTCACTCGTTATCGTTACGATCCATTTTTTTATTACGATTTGGATTATTTCGATTATTGGTATGATTGGGATTTATTTCCACGATATAGTCGACTAACGCCGAGATATCGATGGTATAAACTGCGAGATCGACTTGTTGAAACAAAAACCACAGTCAGTCAAACGAAAAGCTACGAACAATTACCACCGCCACCGCCTCCACCGCCATTTCGAGTTCAATTGGATGTTAATGGTTTCAGTCCAGAGAAATTACAAAAACGAATCGAAGGCCGACAATTAGTCGTCGAAGGAAAACAAGAAGATATTCGTGAAGAACGTACCAGTACGACACGACAAATGAAAGAAACATTTCAACTTCCCGATAATGTTGGTAAGAGAGAAAACATAATCGATTTGTTAACAAAGAAAACTTATTCATTCATAGATCCTAGCGGTTTAACATCTTATACTGGATCAAATAATAAGTTGGTTGTTGAAGTACCTTATAAAACGAATCAATACAATCGACAACTCGAATATTCGAGCAATACTGTTACGAATATTGATGATATTAATTTACAACCTCGTGTTGTTACCAAAGGCAATAATCAAAAACAATTCGAAGTTACTGTCGATGTCAAAGGTTATCAAGCTGAAGATGTTAAAGTTTCGGTACGAAATAATCAACTTATTGTCGAAGGTGAACGACAACAGAATGATAATAATCGATCGGAAAAAACATCATTCGTCAAATCGACAACATTACCATTAGGAGTACAAACGGGTCAACTTCAAACACGTTTCAATAGTTATGGTGAATTGATCATTGAAGCACCAATTTATTAATGAACGAACAAGATTTCTTTTTCTTTCTTTTTTAATTTATAACTATCTATTAGCATGAATACGTATAGCTTTTTGGCTAATTAATATAAGGAATATGAATTGAAATGTTTTCGTTTGCTTTTAATATTCTATTTCAAATAAAATTTCGTCATTTTCTCGCGAGTTATAGGTGGTTTTCATGTTTAAACGATCATGAAATTTATGGTTATGTTATTTCTTATTTTTCTTATTGATTCGAATGAGTCATTTTAAAGGTTAAGTAGACAATCTAACAAACACCATCATAAAAGGGAAGATAAAAAGAGGAAAAAACAACTTGAAGAGAACGAAAAAAGAAAATCGACAGAAAAAGAAAAAAAACATTGACAGCGAGAGGAGAGTATTCAAGAGCCTTCGCGAATGTTCGACATTATGGTACACATCTGTGTGACTAGTATATAAATATCAGACACTGATCGGCAAGCAATCATTGTGTAAAACAATTTTTTTTCGTAACAACAATGGCTTTCTTTCCCATTCATCGTTATCGTTCCTTTGACGACCCATTCGATCGATTCTTTGGTGATCAACTTGATTGGTTCGATCCATGGCGAGATTTCGATACATTTCCAACAGCACTTACTGCTCGTCCAAATGCTTTCCGATGGATTAATCAACCACGACAATTAATACCCAATTCACCAGATTACCCACCGCAATCGCCTATACCTCATTCAGAAAAATTTCGTGTTCAACTTAATGTCGCTGGTTTCAATCCCGAAACTATTAACACGAAAGTCGAAGGTCGTAAGGTAATTGTTCAAGCAAAACAAGAAGATCGACAACAAGATGGCGATTATCATATTCGAGAAATTCGTAAAACTTACGAACTTCCTGAACATGCAGGTATGCTTTCATTTCATATCAATTGTCTTTCGTAAATTTATGTGGGTATTTTTTTTTATTTAGATGCAAGTCAATTGGCCGCTTATGTTACACCAAATAATATGTTGGTTGTTGAAGCTCCGATCCATAATCCAGAACAAGAAAAACGACTTGAACAAATTAGAAAAGATAATAAAAGTTTGACACAATTCGGTCAATTTCGTGATCCATTCTTTGATTATGCTGGCTTCTTGGGTGGTTCTGACTTTCAACCGAAGATTGTCGATAAAGGCAATAGCCAAAAGCAATTAGAATTAACTGTTGGAATGAAAAACTTTCAGCCAAATGAAATCAAAGTCTCAGTTAAAAACAATGAATTAATTGTTCAAGGTGAACGACAACAGAAGGATAATAATCGTTCTGAACGATCATTCTTCTACAAATCAACAACATTACCACCTGGTACACAACTCGATCAAATTCAATCTCATCTATCAGATGATGGTCAATTGAAAATCGAAGCACCCTATGTGGAACCCCGGCAAGCTATTCAAAATAAAAACTAAATTCTATATATAATTTTCTTCCTCTTACAGTTAAATAAAAATCGATAGCATGATTCTAATCTCGTATTATTTGATTAATATAAAAATATCTGCACTTGAATTTCAGTTCAAATAGCAAGTCAATTCGTTTTAATTTTTAAAAATTTTGATTAATATTTGAATAATAAATAATGGTAAACAAAAGAGAAGAAAATAAAAAGAAAGAAAGAAATATTTTAATGAATATAAACTTTTCATGCGAGGCCTTTCGAATTTGAGTTTTAAATAAAATCTGATAGAGAATATCATGTCACAAAAGTGGTTTGCTTCGATAAAATGAATACGTATATAAACTTTGTTTGTTTTTATTTTCTTTTGATGAAAATACTCGAAAAATGCCAATTAGATAAAAACCGGCATTGATCATTTTCTTTCTTTTTTTTTTGTTTTCGTTTTCATGACAATGAGAATAACAACAAGAAGATGAAAAATAATCGGTTTACAAAACAAAAAAAAATTCTTTTTTTTTCTATATTAATCATCACGGATGTTGAATATTCTTCTGTTGCTATTGCCTGTGAAGTGAATTTAACGTTGTTGAACTTCGAATACACGTATTTGATGATCAGTAAAACCAGCAAATAATGTTTGACCATCAGCTGACCAAGCCAATGATGTACATTGTTTTTCTGATTTAACTTCATCGGCAACGGTTTTCGTTTCCAAATCCCAGATTTTAATGGAATTTCCACTTGCTAAACAAAAAAGGAGAAAATATCATCAAACACGAAAACAAAAAAGTCCTTCGTACCAGCACAAAGCCAATAACGATTGGGTGAGAAGCATAATGAATTGATTGTGTCTCCACTTTCGAGCGTATATAAATGTTTGCCATCATTAAGATCCCATAACATGGCTTTACCGTCACGACCACCACTAGCACATAATGAACCATCTGGTGAAACAGTAACAGTGTTGATGTAAGCATTGTGACCATAGTGATTTGTACGTAATTTACAGTTCGTTAAATTCCAAACCTAGGACAAAGGAAATTTTACTAATCGAACGAATTCAACGATTCGTATTTACTTTAACAAGTTTATCCCAACCAGCTGAAACAATAAGTGGATCTTTTTGATTTGGACTAAATCGTACGGATGAGACCCAATCACTATGGTTGTCATCGACAATGGTATATTTGCCTAAATCCAATTCATCGAGATTAGTCTTTCGATTTCAATCGAATGCAAACTTACATTGACCGACAGTATTCCATAATTTAATTGTTTTATCTCGGCTACCACTAACAATTTGTCGATTATCGGCCGAAAAAGCAACACTTAGAACATCTTTCTTATGGCTAACGAATTGTCGAGTACTTGTACCAACAGATAAATCCCAAAGACGTAATGAGCTATCCCATGAACCACTGACAGCAAAAAGACCATCGCTCGAGATAACAACATCGGAAACGAAGTGTGAATGACCACGTAAAGCTTTACTTGGCACACCACATGATGTACTATCGCCTGTTGGATCATGTTGATTGTTGAGTTGCCAAATAATAATTGACTTATCTCGTGATGCTGAGAGAACAATATCGGGAAATTGAGGTGTTGTTGCAATTTGTGTTACCCAATCATTATGACCAACAAGTGCGCCTTTTAATGCAAGATGTTCACCAGACATGATTTTAGTTGTTGTTTGGTTTTTCAATTAGAAAACTAAGAGATTGAAATCGTCTAAAACAAATAGCAAAATTTTCACTGGTCAACAGAACAAATAAACAACTAAAAATTTTTTTCAACTAAATGTTGCCTTTACATACACATACACGATAGATTCCTCTAGTTAGTTATTAACCAATGATTACTTCATGGAATGAGAGTCCATAGAACATGTAAAAACATAGTTTTCGAGACATTTTTCTCTCGAATATTTCGTGGAAATTTTCGTGAATTTATCATGATTTTATTTAAATTTATTCAATGAAAACATTGTTTTGTTCGAGACATTTTTTTCATCGACGTCTAGATGTCGGTAGTAGCTTATTAGGATTTCCAGAATTTCATTGACATTTTTTCATCGATATCGATTTTTGATAATGTTTGACAGAATTCATCAAATGTTATCGTTAAATCACCATCGGAATCCTAGAACATCGATTTGTTTTCCATCGAAACAAAAGCAAAATTCGTATTTTACTAATTCTCCGATTGTATGATCGGCAATTGTCGAGATTTGTTCGTCGAGAATATTTCCACCGACCTAAACTGAATCAATATTAACAGATTGAAATAAAATTCGACTTTCGCCAACCATTATTTTAAGAATTTCCATGAGTTCATTCCGATCAATTTTTGAATCATGATTTCGATCATAAATCTAAATTTTAACGAAGTGATTATATGAAGAATTAAACACGAAATGATTTTACACTGAAGAGAAATAATAATTTATTTTTTTTACTATTTAAATTCATCAATGATTTACCACGACGAAATCGAGCGAATACATTAGTAAATTGTCGAAAATAGAGTTTGTTTGTACTGCCTTTGAAAAGTAAAAGCGTTGGATTAAATTTCAAAAAACAAAACACATCCGAACCATAATCTTCTAAAAGAACGTCAACTAATCGTTGTCCAAGTGGATTTATTTCGACTTCATTTACATTTAAAAGATCTTCACGTGTGAGAAAGCCTTTCGATGAATTTTGTCGTTGTAATTCTTGAAAACGATCAAACAAACGTTGAAGTTGTCTCGATGTGAAACCTGCAATTTAAATTGTTGTTTTTGTCTCACAAGAAAAAGACCCATTTCTCATGCAATCTACCAGTTTCTTCCGATAGTAATCGAACTTCATCTTGGGCTAATAACACGCTTTGATTCGATCCCATGATCAAATCTTCTCGACATTCTTATTTTTGTTCTCGTTTTTAAACCATCTCACATCCACAGTACATAGATAATCGTTTTTTTTTGTTTCTTTCTACCTAGTTTATTGAAAATGAAAATAAAAATCAATCACAAAAGAAAGAGAAATAGAGAAATGTTTGATAGAATTAGATTTATTGATCTAAGCGAGACGAGAAGAAAAAGAATGATGAGACAATTCACTGGAATCTTAAAGCTCTCGAATGAGAAACGACGAATTCAATTGTTGATTTGTTTTGTTTTGTTTATGTTATCTGACAACAAAATCAGATCGATTTACAGACGTGTTGAATGATGAGAATGAGAATGAGAAATAGTAAATTAGGATTTGCAAAAAACAACATTCAAATTTAGTTTGTCGACTAGATCGCTTTATGCTGATGTTTCTTGTTCATGATTTGAACGAATAAAACATCGTTTGCAATATTGATAAATCTTGCTGAATGGTATCGAACCACATTTGCCCACTGGGCCAATAATTGCGCATAGAGGTAAAAAGAAAAACATGGCAAATACCCATGATGTTAACACTGAAAAGAAAGAAAGAAATGCTTTGTATTTCAATTGAAGAACTTCGATTTACTGATTGTCATAAGAAATTGTCCCATTTGTTTGAACGAACTTAACGATGATAATGTCATTGAAAAGCCTGCAGCAAATGTCGTAAATGCTGCCATGAATACGGCTGAACCAACACGTGATATCGATTCAGTAACACGTATTTCACGTTCAATTTGATGTTTTTTATATAACAAACGAATTGCACTTGTTCCTAGATCGTCAGAAGAAAAACAAACATCATTTCATTTTCGAAATCTCTCTCTCGCTGATTATGATTTCTACTTGGTAGTGTTTGAACTTCGGCATCGTCCGAGGACTGATTCAATGAATAACGTTCATGAATTTTTCTTCGTTCACGTTCGATATCATTCGAATCTGTATGAATATATCCAACACCAAAATGTACAACAAAATCAACGGATAAACCAACAGACATGATCACAATAATTGCTTCAACAATGCCTAATTCCCATTTCAATGCAGCAAAGATCGCTACACTTACAGCTAGAAAATCAAATTCTCCAAATATTTTTCAAATCTCATTTGTCTATCTCTTACCAATAGCAAATGTAATCGTAACGAGAGCATAGAATGCAATAAAAAAATTTCCCGATGTTAGAAAAAGAACCAGTAGTGCAATGCCAAGCGATGCAATCAATGATGAATACGTTCCAACAAGTAATTCACGTTGAACACCATAGAATGCGAAACCTGGCGACGAGAACCAAGCATGTTGCAAATGTTCAGGTGCATTTTGTTTGATATATGGATCGAAGAAATTCTTGATTTTAAAATAATAATTATTATACGATTCGTAATTCGTTCGATTCAATGCACCTAAACAATCGATTTTCTTGAAGAGAGATTTGTTTTCAATTTAATGAATTACCTCGAATCGTAATTATTACAGCAAATGGACGAACACTTCCATCGATAGGCGATGGTTTATCGGGCAAAACAGCCCAATTCACTGAACGTTGTTTATTCAATTGTCGTTCGCAGAAATCGGCTGGAATATTATTTGCTCCAGCTTCGCCAGTTAAACACTGCATAGCTGTTTTCAATGCTGAACGATGATAACCTTCAGTTAATCGATCACGGACAGTTCCGTTTAAAATCGCTCGAATTTCGGATAGATTAAAACTTTGATGGATCTAAAATTACATCCTCAATGATTTTCAAAAAAAGAAAAATCAATCAATCGAACCTGTTCTCGATAGTATTTGTCTAACGTTTTATTAAATAATTTCCGATAATTCGAAAAGATTATTTTCGGATCTTTGGGATTATTCAATTGTTTCAAAGCCGATCGACTTAATGTTCGATTAATCTTGTCTAATTTCCTATCGATATAATCTTCGTGATCCGATTGATCCAACTGCCAATTGTAATTCACCGTTCGAACGGTATCACGAACGAGATTTTCAATAAGACTCGAATTGATCTGTCGAAGATATTTAATCATTTCGATTTGTGTTGTTCCAGAAACATTTTGTTTGGTTCGATCATCGATTATTTTCGAAATTAAAATTGCATCGGTCGAAAGCTAAAGAAAACAAAATCACAATTGAAAACAAATTGAATATTTTACTTGATGAAATGCTTCAAAATCCTTTTCTAAATCATAATTCGATCCGAACAGATCGTTTCTCGTGCCTAAATATGTTATAAATTCTTTGAAAAATTGCAATGTCTCTTGTTTTTCTAAATAGATCGGCATTAAATGCAAATGTCCACGATCATTCATATCGAATATATATCCATCATCGATATCACGTATGCCGAATATAAATGAAATCGATGGATATGCAAATAGACGTTTTTCTTCTTTCGAATATCCATTAAACGAATTTTTCATTGAAAATTCATAGAGTTCCATTGGATTATCGTGCAGAAAGAATGAAACTTTTTGTGTTGATGGTACTTGCAATTTCGGATAGTGAAAAACGCCAACAAGACCTAAGACACCCATTGGAAGAAAGAGTAGAACGAGAAGAAAACGTAGATTTATAATAATAATTGGTATATATTGTCCGAAAATTTTATTTCGAATATCGCGTGTAATTGTTGCGAATTTTCCACAGAATTTCGTCGATGTATTACTCGATGATGTATCGACAACAGTCGGTAAACAATGCGAAAAAATTTGTGAGAAAAGATTTTCAATATATTTTTCGTAGATAATCTTAAAAAACAAACAATAATGATTGATGAGAAAGATCTTTCGTTTTTTCTTTGACTTACAGCAAATGCAGCAATAGCTGTAACTGTAATAACAAAATAAAGAAGAATACATGTGCCTGTAAAAACTCCGAAGACTTGAACAAAGGAAATATTTGTTAACATATTCGTAAAAAATGCTGCCGACGTTGTAAATGAAGTGACGAACATTGATGAACCAGCATGTTTCAATGTTTTCGCCATGATTTCAGTTAGGGCGTCTTCACTTAGTAGTAGCTTTCTCATTTCTTCAGGATCATTGAAAATGATCGGCTGATGACGCCAGTGAAATGCATTCGACGGAAGTTTTAATCGTTTTTTCGTTTCTTTTCTCGGTTGAATTTCAGTCAACGGAATATTAACTTCATTTCCATGATTTTCTTGATATTTTTTCAACCATTCCATTTTTTCCTGTTCCCACGTGTCAAAAAATACGAATATATCATCACAACCAATGCCAATGAGAATAAATGCTGACATTAAATTCATAAATGGAAAGATCGGAATTTGATAAACAACTCGATAGATAAAATAACTGCCTCCAATCGACAAAGCTGCACCAAGAATAATGATTAACGCAACTGAAACACTTCGTAAATAGAGAACAGTTATGCCAATAATGAGAGCAGTTGCAATTAGAACTAAAAGCATGTCTAAATACGAGAATGATTGGTTAAATTTGACAACAAAGTAAGATATTCGAAACTACCTTCGGATATTCTTGCCATCGCTGCACGTTCTCTTACATTCGCAAAATTCAATGCAATTAATTTAATAAAATCATCTCGATATTTCGGTAATTGTCGTTTTCCGGCGAAATATTTCTCGAATAGTTCAATTAATTCCTGTCCTTTATGAATCGGTTTCATAACAACTACTTGTTCGCTTTCATTGGCACATTGATATTTACATTGACAATATAATTCACATGTGCCATGCGGTGGTGCTTGACGAACGCACGATTGAATGAGTAGATCATTGTGATAATCCTTCATACAACCACGTTCTTGACAATATTTTCTCGAATGTGGTTGTCGTCGTAAACACATGAATAGATCACGTGTTCGATTCAATGGTATTGCTTGATAGTTCGAAATCAAGATCATAGTTAAGGCGACTTTCGAACGATTTTTTGATCGAGAAAAACTCGAGAGAAATTCTTTGTCAAGAAAATGATCGAATATGAATCGTGTTATGTTCTTATAGAAACACGTATGTCGAAGAGTCGTATAAATAGCTTTGACTTGTTCTTGATATGTGAAATAGCCTGGTTGATGTTCGAGAATGACTCGATTTAGAAATTGTTCATTCAATGGTACGTCCATGTAACCATTGAAATAATACGGTAGACATGTATGAAGAATCGAACGGAAATTGTCGACATCAGATGACGTGAGATATTGACAATCGGTTTTGGAATTGTAGAGTGCAACGAATGTAGCTAATGAAAGACTGGCAACTTTGTCGAGAGAAAGAATGTGTTTGAATTCTTTTTCCCATTTGCAAATAGATTTCAAATGTTTGAGAGAGAGAAGATCACCTTGGGGACTCGTACGTTCCATGTAGAATTCAATCATACCTTCACGACCTATACGACCACGAAATTTTTCTTCGAGTAAATAAGCATACGGTCGAAAAAGATCGAATGGTAATCGAGCGGATTGATAGTTACTTCGATTGAATTGAGGCAGCTTTTTGACTAATTCTAAGACGGTTATGTTGATCCTTCGAATGAGAAAATTCAAATTAAGATTATACTTCATTTTTTTTCCCGTCTGACTAAGTCAGAAGAAAATGAAAATTTAATTTACATTTTATCATCAACATATTTTGTGATTAAATTGTCAACATCAAAATGTTTATCGCGATGCCATTGATAGATTGAACCTGCTGAACCACCTCGTGTATAATCTTCATCATATTCGGGAATTTCTTCATCATCGAAATCTGTCTGATAGAATTCTTCATGAAGATTCGAATAATCGATTAATTCATTTGACTTTTTCTTTTTCCATATATCTGATTTGCTAAGAACACTTGAACGATAGGAATCTTCGTCGACATCATCGACAGTTACATTAGCAAAATGATTAATCGAACCGAACAGTTCATGAGTTTCTAATGGCAATTCATAAGCAAGACGAAAACGTTCGGATGCATGACGTAGAACCATTAATTGAGAGAATATTGTGCCTTTGCCACGAGCACCCCATCCCTTTTAACAGAGAAAAAAACAAGAAATGCACAGATTCTTTCTCGACGAAATAATCTCTTGCATTGATTTACCTTTCTCGGATCAGAAAAATCGGGTAGTTGTGTAAAACCAAGGCCCACAATTGTCAATACAATCGAAAATAAAACCACAAAATTAAGTACGAACCAATGATGACGTACGAGTAAACGCGAGTAACTAAATAAATTCATGAAGAATATCATTCATGACCTCTTTTCTTCGATTCGAAAATGAAATGATTATTGACTATAGAAGAAGGAGAGAAGAAAATCTCAAATTCGACACATTTTATGCACAGCCTACAGAAAGAAAAAGCCATTTGTCAGAACGTTTTTCTTCTCTTTCTACATCAAAACCAATAATAATCGGCATAGAATAAGACTAAAATCCGAATGAGTAATACATTTTATCGAGCCAGCAGGGCGTCTCGCTATTGATACTGATATTATTCTATTTCGTGTGGTTAAATATTGACATTACTATCACTAGTTAACCTCTCAAGGGACATATTTATTTCTTTCAAAAAATAAGCGAACATGCAAATTAATCCGTTGAAATCTATCAATGCTATTCATCACGGTCTGTCAATTGTTTTCTATTTATTTGTCGAAAAAAATTAATTCTTTCATAAATAATCATTGAGTTGATTTAACGATGGTAGAAAACAAACAAACGAAACAAAATAATAGATTTTTTTATCATTTATCATGACTGACAAAACTCTAATTTACGAAAGCTACTCGAGTTTCGCGGCAGATTTAATTGAAAATTATTTTCAATTCAAATAAACAAATTAAAATAAAAGACTACTCTAAGTTATTGTTGTCCTTTTTTCTTTTTCTAAGCGAACTAAAATAGCATTTCAGTACTGTTTATTGTTCTGCAAAAAATGTTTATGACGCTAGAATTCATTCATATATGTATCGTCATATAGATGCGCATATGTCGGCGTGATCTTCTTCTTTTTCTTCGTTCTCTAGTTTATAGTTTGAACGAGATGATTGTGTATGTTCATCGATTTCTCAAAAGTTTTCGAAAACGAGAAAGCGGTTTTAATATTTGCTCTTTTTCTTCAAGGAGACGTTAGATAAATATGTGTTTGTATGTTAAAATAACTGATACACCTTCGTTGAGTCAAGAAAAAACAACACTTTATTGATTATACAATGTCATTGATCGCAGAATATCACGACATCAATACTATCTGTGTTGTATAGGAATAATAATGTCTCTACTTACCTCAGCATTTTTCTTGTTGTTTAAATGTCAATTTGATAAGTAGATGAATATCTGAGACAACTTGAAGCGTAACTCGTCTTCAAACATACTTGTTCTTTACAGTGATGTGTGTATTTTATTCTGTTTCTCTATATATTTTTCTTTTTTTTTCTATCTCTTTCTGTTCTCGACTGGTGAACAACATAAATACTGACGATGGCAGAAGAAGAAAAAGAAAAATCAACGCATTGTTAATAAAAAAAAAAAACTTAGAAAGAGAGAAAGAGAAGTAGCGACTTGTTCGTCGTACTCATTCTTCTTTTCTTTGGTTTTTTTCTTCTTTCTTCCTTCGGCGTTTTTCTTCTTCTTCTTTTCCTACTTTATATAACGATAAAATGAGCTTGGTGTACTCATTTCCGAGAATATGATGACAAAAAAAAGAGTCTTGTCTATTTATTCTAAATATTGACTCGACAAGCGATATTCTTGTTTTCTTTTCATTTTATTAAATTTTCTATTTTTCCTCAAGATAACAATCTAAAGAAACTGAAACTACGAAAAGAAAAATGACAAAAAACAAAAATGATCTTTCTGAACCAAAAGCAGATAAAACCGATGAAGATTTATGCGAAGAAAACAACGAATTCACGAAAGTAATATTTCTTTATCAAAAACGAGCAAAAAGACATCGAATAATTTTGATTAACCTTTTTCCTATCAGCTATTTTTTGCTAACCTTTACTAAAAGAAAAAAAACGCTAAGTGCATATGTATATGCATCTATATATAAAAGAGAACTCGATAAAATCTTATCGTCGTCATAATCTATTCAGATGATGGCGGGATCGGATTCAACAAGAATTTCAACATCACTCGAACGGAAATACTTCCCGTGCGGATTTCGTGATGAAGCTTTAACCTTAATTAAAATAACTGTGCCATTCGCATTGGGCAATATACTTGCAACATGGTTAATTTCGTTTATATCTCTTGCGTTAGTTGGACATGCCTACGGACAATTCGAATTGAATGCTTGTGCTCTAGCAACATCAGCTTATGTTCTCATAGCTAGTTCATTAATGCTTGGATTGAATTTCGGTTGTGATACTTTATTACCACAATGTTTAGGAGGAAATAAACGAAAAATGGGTTTGACTGTTCAACGAGCTGTTTTGATAACAGGATATTCGTGTTTATTATCATGGAGTTTGATACTCAATGCTGTAAAGAATTTATCTTTTTTAAAAATCACTGTATTTTTTCGATATTTTCTTTTAGAAATATCTGTTAAAACGAATCGAACATGATGAACAAGTCGTTCATTTAGCTGATAAAATTCTACGTTCGTTTCTTTTCGTTGTTCCTTTAGATGGTCTTTCAATGTTATTACAAAAATACATCGCATCAAACGAGAAAACTGTACCATTATTAGTTATTAATTTCATAGGAAATTCAGTTAATGCCGGTTTAAATTATATTTTTCTATTTAAAACTAATGTCGGCGTACGTTCAGTACCGATCTCAATTGCGATAACATACGCTGTTATTGTTATTTGCGCAGCTTTATACATCCGATTTTCATCAATTTATTCCGAAACATGGCATCCAATCAATCGAGCTTGTTTAAATGAATGGGATGTCTATTTGAAATTATCTGTACCCGGTGTTTTTATGGTCATGTAAGATGAATGAATATTGTTTTTCAATGTATTTCGATCATTTTCAGGACGGAATTTTGGTCAATTGAATTAAGTATATTCTTTTCGGCATATCTCGGTGCTCGTTCATTGTCTGCACAAGTATGTGCCTATCAAACAGCTTGGCTATTCTATTTAGTAACATCATCGTTTGCAACAGCAGCAAATATACGTATAGGACAATTTCTAGGTGGTGGAAAACCACTCCAAGCTGAGAATACCAAAAATGTGACATATGCACTGGGTTCATGTATTGTCATTTTCAATATTTGTTTAATTATTCTCGGTCATTATTGGTTTCCACTTGCGTATAATACAGACACTGATGCTTTAACATTAGCACGACGTGTACTTTTATTAATTGGATTTTTTCAAATATGGGATGGATATAATGTTTTCAATACAGGCATTGTTAAAGCTTGGTAAATATAATCTATTGAAAGAAAGAAAAAACAGTATTCGTTATCGATTGATTTGTTCTCTAGTGGCAAACAAATAAAGGGTGCTTTAATAGCATTCTTCGGTTTTTACGTATTTGGAATTCCTGTGGCAGCTCTGCTCATGTTTTATGTTCGACTTGATATATTCGGATTTTGGATTGGCATTATCATTGCTGAAACAGTAACGAATACACTATTGTTTGTTCTTATTCAACGATTTAATTGGGAACATCATGCTCGATCAGCACTTAAACGTGTTCATTTCAATACGAAACAGTCAACAATTGATGTAGCAACAGTTTCAGTCGATGAAGAACATAGCCCGTCGAAACTTGAACCCAATCAAGACAGTTTTATAAAATTGATCCGAGTGAAAATTATTGTTTTACTGCTTTTTATTTGTTTTCTAATTGCCGGTATTGCTACATCAACACTTATACCTTTATAAATCCCAGGAAGATAATAATAAAATCATGTTTTTTTTTATCTATGCATTCATAAAAATATTTGATGACGATATAATTGATACTCAGTCCTTCACCTCGAATGAATAAAGAAAAAACTACTTGTTTTTATGCTTGAATACACTCTCATTCGATTATTATTGTATTACATATACATACGTATATACAGAAAGAACGCAAAAGACCATCGAACTCAACGTCTAGGATTAAATTTGCACTCTATTAGTTCGTGTTTCATAGCTTTATAATAAATCATTATGTCTGAATCGAAAACAATACAAGCTCGTCCGAAATTGATTCCATCAACTCGTTTGACTCTAGCTTTACTTATTTCTTGTGCACTTTTTATTCAATATTCACAACGAGTTAGTCTATCTATCGCTATTGTTTGTATGGTCAATCGAACAAATATCAATACAGAACAGAAATCTGTGATCAAATATGGATCGTGGATTTTGCAAGACAAACAATTTATTTTAACTGAATTTCAACAACAAATTTTACTTGGTGCCCATTGGTTTGGCGGTTTTATTAGTATGATACCAGGTATTCTTCGAATTTAAAATTAAAAATCATAAAATTTTTTCTTCTTTGCATGCAGGTGGTTCATTAGCAATGGCAATCGGTGCTAAACGAACGTTTTTCTATGGTATTCTATTGAGTAGTATTGCTTCATCGGCAATGGTTTCCATTTATTTCTTCTCTCGAGCTCATTTCATCATTGCTGTTATCCTACGAATAATAGTCGGCATTGGTCATGGCCCATTATTTCCAGCGACATACGCCATTTGGTCAATGTGGGCTGTTCCATTAGAAAGAGCTACGCTGACATCGATCGGATTCTGTAGTAATAACTTAGGAACAGGTAATTAACCTCGAAAAAATTATTTTGAGAAACTATGTTTTCATTTGTTTTGCTTGAAAGCAATTACAATGCTCGTTGGAGGTCTTCTCTGTCGTTATGTGAGTTCAGGTTGGGTGTATATACTTCTAATACCTGGCCTTTTCGGTTTTCTTTGGTTACCATTGTGGGTGTGGTTAGTTGCCGATTCACCTGTCGTACATCGAACAATTAGTGAACAGGAACGAAATTATATTTGCGAACAAATTGGCTTAGATAAAATGGATAAACCGAAAAAAAATATTTCGTTATTTTCTTTACCATGGAAGAAAATACTTCAATCGAAAGCAATAGCTGCTTTGTTTATCATACAATTTTGTAATTTATTTGGTCTTTTCTTTTTCTATACAAATATTGGTAAAATTCTAACGGAAGTTCATCGTATTTCACCTCAATATGCTGGTTATGTGAGTGCTGGAGGATTTTTACTGATGCCTATCGTTAGTTTATCGAGTGGTAATTAAAATTCGAAAATATATTTTTCAAAATTCGAATTGAATTTCTCATTTTCAAAAAAAAGGTATTTTTGCTGATCAAATCGTTCGAGCAAAGAAAATGTCCATAACTAATGTTCGTAAATTAGCTAATTCTTGTCTAACATTTACTGCAGCTATTTGTATGATTGTACTTTGCTTTTGTGATCATACAAATCCAATTCTTGGTATTATAACTATACTAGTGCTTCTCGCTAGTTCAGGTAAAGCTCAACAAAATCAAAATCAAAATACATTATTTCTGATTGCAGCGATTGCATACGGTGCAGGATATGTTGTTAATTTTGGAGATGTAGTGCCTAAATATTCAACATTAATATTTGCAATATTAAGTACAATCTCAACAGCCGGTGCTGTTGGTAGTAATATTTTAGCTGGTATTATTATAAAACGACCGATTCTCGAAGATTGGAGAAAACTTTTCATTATTTTTTCTATTATTTATACAATTGGCGGTATACCTTTTCTTTTGTACGGTTCAGGAGTTCCACGTAAATGGGCAACATTTAATTCAAATAAAATACAACAATCGCCCGAAGTTGAACCATTGACAATTTTACCTCATCAAGCAGAAACTTCACCTGCAACAAAAACTACAAACGCGGAATAACCTTTACGTTTTTTTTCCTTCTCATTTCACTGCCAAGGTACGTACATACTCAAAACTGAATGTTTACACATGTACTGATGAATAAATGTAATTTTTTGTTTTTTTTAAATTTTTCCTATGCTTAAATTTGATTACTGAAAAGAAAAAAAATCACCTCTGTAAATAATTCTTCTTTCATATGTATGCATACACTCGAAACATTTGAAGTGTACCTATACCTATATGTTGTATTTTATTTTTCGTTGAATGAAGAAAAAAGATTCCAGCTAAACTTAATGTCAACTACGCCATTGAAGAAAAACAGAGAGAAAAAGAATTTCTTTCTTGTTTTTTAGTAGTAGTAGGCACGACATGAATATTTATTTTGATATTCAGTAGAAATAGTCGTTTCTAAGGTATCTTTTTCGTTTATTTATGTAAAAAAAACGCAAATATATACACTTAACAATCGTCTAGTATTGATAAAAAAAAGTTTCTTTTATACATACTTTTGAATTACACTCGTATTTTCTTTTTCGATTGAAAATGAATGAAATGATTGAGGAGAAAAAGATCGTACGACCTCGACTCGTACCATCGACTCGTTTTACATTAGCTCTACTCGTTTCGTTTGCTCTCTTCGTTCAATATTCTCAACGAGTTGGTCTTTCCATGGCCATCGTTTGCATGGTCGATAAGAAAAAATATTCCGGAGAATATGTTAATCAAACTGCGACAATATCGAGCAAATACGGATCGACTATTTTCTGCGATAAACAATTTCGTTGGTCAGAATTTCAACAACAACTTCTGCTCGGTGCATATTGGTTCGGTTATATATTCACATTAGTGCCGAGTAAGAGAGAAAAATCGAATCAAATTTGTTGATTTACGTATTTGTATCTAGGCGGTTGGTTGTCGATTATTCTTGGCGCTAAACGAATGTTTGCCGGTAGTCTTCTCTTGAGTTCGATTGCAACATTAGGTATTTGCAGTATTTATCTTACCGATGGCGTTAGTTTTTATCTCGCACTTTTCTTTCGTATTATCATTGGTTTTACTCATGGTCCATTATTTCCGGCGACGTATACATTTTGGTCGAAATGGGCTGTTCCGTCTGAACGAAGTACGCTAACAGCCATTGGATTCTGTAGTAACAATTTAGGCACAGGTAATTACAATTTTATATCGAAATCGAATGAAATATACTCTGTGTTTTTTGTTCGGTATAAGCGTTAACAATGCTGCTCGGTGGTCTTTTCTGTCGTTATCTTACTTCGGGTTGGATCTATATATTTCTTCTTACAAGTGCTTTCGGTTTTCTTTGGTTACCATTATGGTTATGGTTTGTTGCTGATTCACCGCATATTCATCGAACAATTAGTGAAAAAGAAAAACTTTTCATAACTAGTCAATTGGGTACCGGTGAAAATGATAAAAAAAAATCCGTGTCACTATCAGCTTTACCATGGATGAAATTTATTCGATCGAAAGCAGTTCTTGCTTTATTTATCACTGAATGTTGTAATCTTTTTGGTTTATTCTTTTTCTATACAAATATTGGTAAAGTTTTAACTGAAATTCATCGTGTTCCAACACAATATGCCGGATATGTGTTAGCTGGAGGCTTTATTCTAATGCCAATTACTTGTGTCATATCCGGTAGGAAAGATAAATTTGTCAAAACATATCATGAAATCGATGTTTAACAAGGTATTCTTGCTGATCGTATTGTTCGATCAACGACTGTCTCATTGAGTGTTGTTCGAAAAACTGCCAATTCGATTGCATCCTTTATTCCTGCTGTTTGCATGGTTGTTCTATGTTTTTGTGATGAATCTCGGCAAATACTCGGCATTATCACTATTCTCATCTTTCTAGTTTCATCCGGTAGATTAAATTCATATAATTTCGTTCGAATTCATTGATATTTTCTCTTTTATACATAGCTGTTGCTTACGGTGCCGGTTATATTGTGAATTTTGTGGATATTATTCCAGCTTATTCATCAGTTATATTCGGTATAACAACGGCCATTGCAACAGTCGGTGCGTTATTAGCTAATCTCATAGCTGGCTTTGTTATCAAACAGCCTGTACTCGAAGATTGGCGAAAACTTTTCATATTATTTTCGGTGATTTATTTTATTGGCGGTCTAGTTTTTGCTGTATTTGGTTCAGCTGAACCACGAGCATGGGCAAAACCAAACGTACAAGTAGCTGAAGAAATTAAAGCAGAAGAAACTGTTCCAATAAAAGCTGCCGAAAGCTAATTGACTACTTTTTTTTTCTTCATATTCAAGATTTTTTTTAGTATTAATAAATAGACATTTTTCGTTCCTAAAATAAACGAGCCAAACAAACAGAAACCATAAGAATAAAAAAATCATTTCTTTTCTATATCATTAGAATGTAGATGCCGCGAGACTACTAAACAAATTCGACCATTCCTATGAGGCATCCATGATGAATTAATGGTTTATATACCGACATTGTTCGTTCTATCCAATAAATACCTTTACGTTGAAACACGACTATTCATCAAGTCATATATTCTTTTTTCTTCTTCTTCTTTTTCTTCTCCATCTATCTAGATTTGATTTTCTATTTCAATAAAAACTAAATCAAACGAAATTCACTGTCGATTACTAACGTAAAACAATGGCGTCCGGAGATGTTCAATCTGACGAAAGTCTTTATCCAATTGCTGTTTTAATCGATGAACTTCGAAACGAAGATGTTCAAGTAAGAAACAAAACACGATCGAATTTGTTTATTTTCATTTTCGTGCGTTTTAGTTACGTTTGAATAGTATCAAGAAATTATCCACTATTGCATTAGCACTTGGGGTTGAAAGAACACGATCTGAACTCATTCCATTTCTTACAGGTTTGTTGATTTTTTTTTCACTTTTTGTGAATTGAATTGATATGTTTTTTGGTTTTATGTAGATACGATCTATGATGAAGATGAAGTTTTATTAGCATTGGCCGAACAATTAGGCACATTTACGCAATTAGTCGGTGGTGAAAGTTATGTTCATGTTTTATTGGTAAAAGAAATACGAAAAAAGAAAATTTCGAAATTGATTCACCTTTTATTTATTTATTTATTTAGCCACCGTTGGAAAGTTTGGCACAAGTTGAAGAAACAATCGTTCGTGATAAAGCCGTCGAATCACTTCGTATTCTTGCACCACAACATTCAACAACCGATTTAGAAACATATTTCGTTCCAACAGTCAAACGTCTTGCGCAAGGCGACTGGTTTACATCGCGTACATCAGCATCAGGTCTTATTTCGGTCTGTTATGCTCGTGTATCGAATCATGTCAAAGGTGAACTACGACAATTATTCAAAAGTCTTTGTCAAGACGATACGCCGATGGTTCGTCGTGCAGCTGCATCAAAACTAGGCGAATTCGCTAAAGTTGTCGAACCGGAATATCTTCGTCAAGAACTTGTTCCATTATTTACAAATCTAGCCAACGATGAACAAGACAGCGTTCGTCTTCTCGCCATTGAAGCCGGCATTGCCATGGCCGGTCTCTTTCGACCTGAAGATCTCGAACAGCAAATGATGCAAACATTACGTGCAGCAACTGAAGATAAATCATGGCGTGTACGTTATGTTATTGCTGATAAACTTGTCGATTTACAAAAAGCTGTTGGTTCGGAAATAACAAAAAACGATCTTGTCAACGCCTACTGCTCGTTATTGAAAGATCCTGAAGCTGAAGTTCGAGCAGCAGCTGCATCGAAATTGAAAGATTTTGCTAATGGTCTGCCCACGGACACACGTGAACAAATAATTATGTCACAAATTTTACCATGTGTCAAAGAATTAGTCGGTGACATGAATCAACATGTCAAATCTGCTTTAGCTTCTGTTATCATGGGCCTTGCGCCTATACTTGGCAAAGATAATACATTAGAACATCTTTTACCTTTGTTTCTTAATCAATTGAAAGATGATTTTCCTGAAGTTCGACTTAATATTATTTCGAATCTTGATTGTATCAATGAGGTGATTGGCGTTCGTCAATTATCTCAAAGTCTTTTGCCAGCTATCGTTGAATTAGCGAGCGATTCGAAATGGCGTGTTCGTCTTGGTATTATTGAATACATGCCATTGTTAGCCGGTCAATTAGGTGCCGAATTTTTCGATGAAAAACTCAGTAGTTTATGTATGAGTTGGTTGACTGACCATGTTTTTGCCATACGTGAAGCGGCAACAAATAATCTAAAGCGGTTAGTCGAAAAATTCGGCCGTGATTGGGCGCAAAATACAGTCCTACCGAAAGTTATTCAATTAGCACGAGATCAAAATTATTTATATCGAATGACTTGTTTATTCGCTATTAACGTAGGAATCCGTTTGATAAAAAAGAAAAAAACATCGTTTTCAGTAAATTCTATTGTTTTGTAAAGGTCTTAGCTGAACCCTGTGGTCAAGAAATTACTCAGCGAATGATGTTGCCAACGGTGATCACACTCGGCAGTGATCCTGTTGCGAACGTTCGATTTAATGTTGCCAAAACAATACAACGTATTTTGCCCGTACTCGATCCAAAGTACGTGTTTGATTGATTCGAATGAACAATCGTTTTTAACTTTTTGTTTTCTCTGTCAAGTTCTTTGGCTTTACAAGTAAAACCTTGTTTGGAAAAACTTAGTCAAGATTCGGATCCAGATGTTCTGCACTTTGCCAATGAAGCTCTTGAAAGTAAATAAAAGATGCAGCAGAAACAATTGAAAGAAAATAAAATTCATCATGATTTTCGAAGATCTTCCGAATCTTCGTCGTAGTTATCGATGAAAATATATTCAGGTTCTTTAGTTTGAGCTTCTAAAACCATTTGTCTCTCTCTCTGTTTGAAGTTTTTATCTTCTTTATTCAACTAAAACTATAATAATAACATTCGAAAATTCTTTTTGCACTTATTATAGAATCCCGAGAAACACATATCTCTTCTAATAATTATTCAAATCCTGATGAGACTACAAT
>Ga0209914_1000108_pt1 | contig 123197 bp, 150 predicted proteins | sample ThiBiot_500_plan_FD_183949 | JGI IMG/M metagenome (GOLD analysis project Ga0209914, IMG submission 183949) | Wastewater bioreactor microbial communities from Cape Town, South Africa - Thiocy_cont_500_plan (SPAdes) | ecosystem: Engineered > Bioreactor > Thiocyanate-remediating >...
GAAAAAAAAGGAACGCTGCGAGTAGGATTCGAACCTACGCGGGAGAACCCATCTGATTTCAAGTCAGACGCCTTAACCACTCGGCCATCACAGCACGTTGTTACGTTGTTGGAAATTATGTTAATAGTGAAACTTGACATGTATTGCAATGCAACAAGAAACAACTGATAATTAATGTTTTTTGGTTTCCATCGTATGCCGTTTTAAATGCCAACCACAGTAGGTATGAGCACAACATTTACATTCTTTTTGCCACGTATCCGTTCCACATGTGAAACATTTTCGTTGAATTGATGGTGGATATTTTGGTTTTGATGTAACACTAACAGCAGCGATAGATTCCTCGTGTGTTACTATTGGAATTGTTGGTTCTGGTTGTTTCTCTTCTGAAGAAAGTTTGACTTGAAGTGATGTATTCCAATCGATTGGCGATGTGAGAATCTCGATTTGTGGATGATAGGTTTGATTTTGAAAGCCTTGTTCGAGTTGATCAATTTGATGCGTTAGTTTGCTAATATCTTCTTCGACGAAATTTTCTCGTTCCATTTTCTGTTGAATAACTTCAGTCATTTGATTTAACTGGTGTTCGATTTGTTTTTGTGATTGTTGTGAATAAACATCGAGTTGTTTACGTGCTTCATCAGCTGTTCGACGTATTTGTTCCTTCATCTGTTGTTCCCATTCATCGATATCATTCCAAATTGGAAATTTATTTGGATGAAATGTTGGTACAACTGTATTCTGATAATAATCCTGTAGAGTATTTCGTCGTGTAACAATATTTTCTAATTCGACTGCGAGATTCTGTCGATGAATTTGAAAATGTTTAACACAGAAAATCTGATTACAACCAACACAAGGCACAATACCTTCTTGTTTATTACAATTTGGACACAGTTTTGCACTTGCCATTGTCAAGTCGGTTGAGAAGGTAATAAAATAAAACACGAGCATTTTTTTCCTTTCGATCACATTTTTTGTAAAAAAAATCATAGAGGGCATTAGATTCAGTTTTGTTTTATTTTGCTTTGCAAATAGATAGACAATCAATTATATCTCGATAGGAGATGTTTATCTTGTTATTGTTTTCTTTTTTTAACCAAAAATGAAATGCACGTGTTGTCGTCAAAAGATTATATAGAATCTTGATGTTCGATTGGCGCTGTTTTGTTTTGTTTTCTATGAAAATTATTCAGTATGTCTCATCAATTATCATTTGATCAGATCACTGATATGACACTAAAACAAGCAATGACAGCAACGAAATTAAGCGAAATGCTTGATTGTATTCGAAATCTGAAATTGCACGCTAAAACTATCGAACGAGACCTATCAAATTCTTTTAACGAAAATAACGAAAGTGTTGTTGTTGATGATTTTCCTACAGAAAATATCCTTGAATTAGCCAAACAACGTTCACAAAATCATCGTTATATTCTTCTCAATGATTTCAATTCATCAACAAGAAAAAACAAACAAAAAACATCGCTGAACAATCATCAACAACTTGAATTTATGAAATGTATTATTGCCGAACAGCCAACAGCTCTCGATGCTATCTATTTAGAATCCTTACTCAATCCTGATCAATGGCAAAACAACAATGAATATCTTCAAATAAAACCTAAAGATTATCTAACAAAACTCGAACGTAAACGATTGAATGAAATTTTGAATTAAAATATTGATTAATAAGCAAAAACAAAAATTATACACAATATAGAATCGGGGGAGAGAGAGAGAAAATGCATTGATTAATCACGCCGTATGCGACACATTTCCTGTCATTTTCTTCGAAGTCGTGTGGCGTTTTTTGTTGAAATTCTTTTGAATATAAATCCATTCTTAGTCGGACACATCTTCGGTTGATGAGCGAACAAAAACACAGTATGTCTCATCACTTCCTCTTCTTTCACCTATATATGCATCGAGATCAATTTCGACATAGAAATGAAATCAAGTAGAAACGAAAAAACAAACAAACAAACTTCTTATTCATATCAATTCAAGAGACAAAGTCGGATTATGACTCCCTACTGATGAATAACAATATCTCAATAGAAGATATTCGCATCGATTGAATTGAAACGGATTAAAAAACGTTGAACGAGATTTTTCTTTTGTTATTCATTAAATTATGTTTTTCTCTTTCGTATTCAACACATGCACATGTTTCATTCGTTGTTGTTGTTGTTGTTCATCAACTTAAAAAGCTAATTATGAATATCACTAATGCGCGCATAGACAAAACGAAATTCGGAACATAGCTCTTTATCCTGCTGACTACTTTTGTCGGACTGACATTTTCTTTCTTCATTTTACAATTGATCTACATGCCAAGTACTCTCAGCTAGTAACCAACCGTAGTTCTTGTTATTATTTATCTCATCTTTTTCTATCTGACATATATTCTAAGTAGGCTAAGTAACGAACACATACCAATGAATAGAAAACATTAATCCAACGAAACTAATGTGAAAGAGAGAAAACAAAAGCATGATAATCGATTGCGTAAGATTCCCGCTGTTATTTGACTCATTTGCTTTTGCTTCTCCTCCTATTTCAACGAATTAAACAAGAAATCTAATGAACATCTAGAGATGTGTGATCTGCAAAAATTACATCGATATTTCACACATTCAATGTACGCATAGATCGAAGAAAAAGAAAACTAAGGTGAAAACGACTCATCACCTTGCCGATAATTGTTAATAAAGAGAACTAGAAAATAGATTTTAACTAACGAACTTTGCGCTTCTGATTAACAACAATCATTATTATTTTCACGATTCCAATCTGCCAGTTGATTGATCAAACGAAATGTCGAAGGTGTGAAATAATCACGAACTTTGAAATGATTGTATTTTCTCAACAATCAAAAAAAATGAAATGAAATTAGTTTTTCATTCATTCGTTCGTTCTTTTCAAATGCATTATCGAAAAATCATTCTGCGATCTTGATGTCTAGCGAGCGGCATCGATCATTATCATTCTTGACAGAAAAACGAATGAATGATTATCCCTTATTACATTACATTTCTGTTGCGGCATCGTTGACACTTGGGTGATGGATGAAGAAATCGTCCAAATATTTTTCTCGATGTTTTTCTTTATCAAAGAAGGTGTTAGAAGAAAATAAACGCCAGATATGAAAAAGACTACTTCGCTTGTCGATAAGTTTTTCTCATAAATGTCTGTTATCCATGTGGATACAGACGACTATCGTCTTTGATCTGACAGTTAACAGTAGATTTTCTTTTTCTAACAAGAAGTGTTTATTCACATCGTGCCACTTTGTGTCTCATGCTATCTATTCTCGCAGTAGGTAAACGAGACTTTTTTTTTTTATAAAGCAGAACAAATTTATTTGGATAACGATAAAGTTCCTTCTGTTATGTTCACGGATAAATCTGGAAACAAATGTTCGTCGAATCGATGCCATTCTCACTTGAAATTTTGTGTGAAAACGATGTCTTATTATGATAGAAAAGAATGTCATTGTCTTTTCATTGAATAAAACAAAAAAATGTGTTGATAGAGTGAAAGTCAATCGATGATGATGAGGATGATAATAATGTCTCCGTTTATATGTTAGTCAAACAGTTTCCTGTCTTGTTTAAAACACCCCCTACTATTGTTTTATCTATGTTGTTCGTATACAGACGAAATGTGATTCGTCTCGTTCAAGTAATTATATGTTCAACTGCAGAAAATCGAAGAAGAAGAATAATATGTGGGCGGATATTGTTTATTTTAGAAAGTTCGATTCCAAAATAAAGATGAACAATATTTATTCATCTGAACGATCGAATAATATTCAAACAAATCTGTTTTGAATTTAACCAAATGAAAATATCATCGATATTACGTATTTTCTCTTTCTCTCTCGTGTGCTTTCTTATTCCCAAAAGATAATTAAAATAATATACAACTACCATTTGCTTATCGCTGATTATCGATATATGTCTACATGCATTATCGAGAATATTATTTCTGTAAAGTGCAATGATCGAACTGATAAAAAGTCAATAGAATCGATCATTTTCTTTTGATGCCTAGCAAATCCACTTGTTAAGTATGTGTTTAAATTGACAATTGGCTGAAAAAATAATGATAAATTATTATTAATGTGATGTAATAGAGAAATGAAATTGGAGAAAAATGTATATTTGTATTTTTGAACACATGTTTAAAATTGATGGGGGGGGGGACAGACAGACGAGAAAAGAAAAATATTCATCTTATCGAGAAATGTTCGATTTTCGATGCAATTCGATCGAATAGTCGCAGCATGGTTTTAATTTGTTCATTTCAATGAAATAATTTCTTGTCATTCGAGAAACATCTGGAGTGGAACAGATCGAATTCATTTGTGTCTTCTTCAGTTGTCGTTTACAGAAAATGAATTTTCATTCATTCATTTTCACTATAGTAGATAATGAACGTAACGAGACAAAATAATAGCAAGCAAAGGTGTAATCATTTTCGTTGTTCAACTTTTCCGTCTCATCGATTATGATCAAACACGAAGAAGAGATCATCGTTAAAAATTGAGATCAAGGTTGACGATGCAATCACATCAAACGATTCATTTCGATAGACTTCAATGTACATGACTAACAAGTGGACAATTGGGAAATAGGAAAGGAAAGAGAGTCACTGACGAACACATTTGTGTTTGTCCTTCAATTATTTCGACTTGTTAATAGGACAATTTTGAAGTCAATTCAATTTTTACTTTTGCGGACTTTCTTAGTTACTATTAAACAAGTTGAAACGAACGATAATACTCGTTTGATTGGCTCATTTTTGTAAATGTCAGAGAAAAATTCCATTGGTGAAAAAACGAAGACAAGCACAGGAGAACACAGCGTGAATGCTCCAATCAACACCCTATAGTTTGTTTCTTTCGCTCGTTTTCTTTCTTTTTCTTCTGCAATTGGGAAGAAGAAGAAGAAGAAAAAGACGGCACTGTTGGAGATGACACATCCATTTCCTATTTCATATCTTTCTCTACTCGTTAAAAGTAATACAGCTCTACTTTGTCCAATATTCTCAATGGTTGATCTACACATCAGGAGTTCCTTTTTCCTGGTCTCAATTTAATACAAAACAGATATTCAAGAGAAAGTAAATAAACAATAAGACAAAAAAAACTACAGTATTTTCTTTCTCTCTCTCTCCCTTACGCGCGCGCTTCTTCTCATTGGTTAACTTCGATTTTCTCTCCTTTTCTCTCCCTCTCTCTCTCTCTCTCAATTTCTCTCTCTTTCTCGTTTTTCTCTCGATTTTTTTCTTAACAACACGACAAAAAAATTCAACTACACTGCTGTGTATGTGTCTGTGTTTGATAGGTTGCCTACTGGAGTCATTATTGCAGTATCAATAGCTAGATCCTGGTGAGCTTATAGGCATCGTACGCTGCACACCTCTCCCTCTAAGTTCTCAATCCTGCGGAGCATCGCAAAAAAACCGACAAGTGCCAACCCCTATCGAGATTGTTGACAACTAAAAAACGACAAATTGCACAGTAAGTTATGCGCAACATGAAAATAATTATTAATTTTTTTTTGACTATCTGTTCGTTTTATTCAGCCATTTTCAGTTCATACAAATCCATGTTCGATCCAACGAGTCCATCAGCTGATGCTTCAGCTGTTGCTGGAGAAAGTGCAAATAATACAACAACATCATCCTATGCAAGTCCCTATGCACCCGTTACATATCGTCCATTAACATCAACTCCTTCATCATCCTCGATTTTCAATGTTCCCGGTTCAGCATCATTGAATTCACTTGACGATCCACAACAACGTCGAGCCGATTTCTCGGCCTATCCTGGTACATCACCTCCGTTTTCAGCTGCACAAGATCCGTTAGCTGCATCGAGTTTTATGTAAATATTCATTTTCTTCAATCATTAAAACATCTCTTTCTCTCTCTCTCTCATTAGGACGTATCCAATGTTCGATCCCGAACAGTATGCCAATACACAATACTATTCACGTTATGTTACTGCTGGTTCACACATTGATCCAACGAGTCAAACAGCATTTTTACCTTACTTTCATCCGTCATATCGACAAGGATTAGGCACCTCATGTAATGTTTCAAATATTCCAAATGGTAAAACCGATAGTTATGTATGCAAATGGATTGATCCTGATACACATCGAATATGTAATCGTGTATTTGGTTTTATGCAAGAAATTGGTAAGTTAAATATATACATCTTTCAATCCTTGGAGATTTTTTATGAAAAGAAAAAGAAAATGAAAGAAAGAAAGAAAGAAAGAAAGAGAAAGAAAAACGTCGGAAATGAGTTTCCTGTGGTGCTACTGAAATAATGATGAGGTTAAACAGATGACAAAAATGTGTGTGCATATATACATATGTATGAATGTGTTCTGTTCACTAAATAAATGAAGCTTGTTAGTAAAGACATAATAATCATGGCATTTTGTCCTTCGATTTTCTTCTTTTAGTCACTCATCTTACTGTTGAACATGTGGGCGGACCTGAACAATCATCACACACATGTTTATGGCTTGACTGTCCGAGACATGGTCGAGCATTTAAAGCGAAATATAAATTGGTCAATCATATTCGTGTGCATACCGGTGAGAAACCATTTGCCTGTCCATTTGCTCGTTGCGGCAAAGTATTTGCACGTTCGGAAAATTTAAAAATTCATAAACGAACACACACCGGAGAACGACCATTTCAATGTCAATTTTGCGAACGAAGTTTTGCCAATAGTTCGGATCGAAAGAAACATCAACATGTTCATACATCGGATAAACCGTATAACTGTCGAGTTAGTGGATGCGATAAAACCTATACTCATCCATCATGTAAGTCAATTCAAAGATTTGAAAACAAAAATTCATCGGATTTCATTGTCGTAGCTCTTCGTAAACATATGAAAATGCACGAATCTCAAGGTCAAGATTCGACATCATCGACAACAACAAATTCTTCAACTGGATCAGCGAATGAATCTTGTATGAAACGAAATAGTCTTCATCGACGTGTAGGTGAAAACGACCGATCACCATCACCATCATCTCGAATGCAAAATCATTCTCAACGACGTCGTCGTTCATCTCGAGACAGTATCAATTCTCATCCGATTCATCTTCAACAACAACCCCAACAACCCCAACAACAACAACACCTACCATTACATTCACAACTTCAACCAATGCATTCGTCAATGAATACAACAGCAACCGATAGCTGTTCAGAATCACCACCATCATTCGAAAATCTCGTACCAATGAAAGCAGCTCTTGCACGTATGCATCATCCACAAGTACCAACAGCACCGCAAGCAACTTCAACTGATTGGCCTTTACATATGCATACAATGAGCGCTTATCATCATCCACATGTTTATCATCCTCATCATGCTGCTGCTTTGCAACAACATTACTATCATCGACAAACGGGACTTAATTTTTGACAAATTTCTATATAAATATTCTATGTATTTCTGTGCATGTGTGTGCGTGTGTGTGTGTGTGCATTACTTGAAATCTTTTTTTCTCTCTCTCTCTCTCTTCATTTTTTTCCTTTTTGTTTGTTTGTTTGTTTGCTTTCATTTCAAAACACGTATTTTTTGCTTGTTATTATACGAGACAATTTTACAAATATTAGAAAAACAAAACAAAAATCTATTGTCATTTAATTTTCCTATCAATCAATCAATTCATTTAACTTGTACAAGGTGAAAACGATTATCATTCGGTTCATTAAACATCAGGATATTCATTCGTTCATCTAAATCAACAAACTAAGAACATGATGAGCTTAAGATTGAGTGTATGTCTCTCCACCTGAAATCACCTATATACAAAACGATAACAACATATTGTTATAGTCGTTATTCATTCCATTTGAATGAGTTGAATACAACACATCCATCTCTCAATAATAATTACTTTCTCTCGTTCGTTCGTTTTTCTATTTTATTTCGATGCGCATTGATCAAACATACAATCGAATGAATATTGAAATAAAACTTTCTTCTTATCGGTATAAGCAAAAGACCTCCCAGAGAGCGCGTATTCTTCTCTGTCTCTCTCTCTCTTCGCACCTATTGATTTTCGTATATATACATTGAATCTATTGTTCTTCGAACTAATCACGGCAGGGATGCCATGTCTCTTTAGTCGGCCGTTCAATTCTTGAATATTGCCATCGAAGAACATACGTACGTGCATATACACAGAGTCTGATGTCATCCTTGACTAAATTGTATACGTATATTCTTCGATCCTATGTAATCAATTTTTCAATTGTCTACTTAATATCTCATCGATTTTTTTAAGAAGATAGAATCGAAAAGAATGTCGAAGTGGTATGTCATCGTTTAACGATAGCTTCAAGGAAGAAGAAAAAGATGATGATCATCATCGTTGTCCACGGCAGGATGCGCTAATTGTTCAATTTGTCTGTCTGATATATTTCTATTACATACGTACGTACGTACGTATGTCTGTGTGAGAAAAGCTCTTCACAAACACTAGGTGGTGACAAAACTCAAATTAGAACCTCATTTACGCTCAACAGACAAATAGAAACTTTTCTTATTAAAACTAATCAATCAATGCAATGCTTGACAGATGCCTATTCTTACCTGTCGCAAAGAAAAGAAAAAACATACTTTTCACACCTACTTCTTCAGATGATAAAAGACCCCATATGTATGTATCGCACATGAAATAAGGTTCGTTTGATTTCATTTCATTCATTCATTTTTTGTTTTATTCAAATGAAATGTACAACATAGGAAGATGTAATTTTGAGATTCAATATTTTGTGTTTTGTTACAGAGAAATAAATACATAGAGACAGACAACAGACAAAAAGAGGAAGGAAAAGCATGAGTAGATAGATGAATTTGACCAGTATACCAACGACTATAGATAATCTGACCAACCATTAAATGAGATTCAATTCCACAATTCCGATTAATTCTTTGTACGACGATTAAATGCAGCGACGACTACACAATGAAAACATTCGAATTTTGATCACATCGATTTTTTGTTTCAAATCTTACTTATAATAAATAATATGACTCCAAAAACAATTCCTGCGATACAAACGTTCGTCTAAAACGAGAAAATCAATCATTCGAATGATAACTAATAAAATGTTACTTTTGTATTTTTCCACCAATATTTTCTTCGTAATTGTTTTGTCGTTTGATTATACGTTGATGCTGATGTTTCGAGATCATCGGCACGTATCATGAGATTATTCAAACCCGCATCACGATCTAATAATCGATCGATATTTTGCTTCATAACGCCAACAACTTCTTTAACTTGACCATGAAGTCTAAAATAAAACCACACAAATGATTAACAAGAATCGAAAAAAAAACAAACGAATCTCAATCTACTTTTTCACACCATCACCTGCACTTGATCGTGTCGTATCCCTAGAATACCAAATACACATATAAACAGATCTTCGAACTAACTTAACTTACGAATCGATTTGAATATCTAAACCTTCATCATCATCATCTCGAATCGATGACTAGAAAATATATCGAATTAGTTGTTTAATAATAAATTTGATTTGACTTACATAAGTTGCAGGACGAACATAACCTGCTGTAGCCATTTCTAATTAATCTGAAAAGACAAACAAATGTTAATCATAAAAAAAAACGTGTTCATCAGCAGCTTTTGTTCAACAAAGAAACGACATGATCACAATATCTAGTTTATTTGTTTAAAAGAAAAAAAGAAGAAAACTTTTCTAAAATCCTGGCATATCCGAATCACCTCCGCCAGTATTCATTTTCTCTCGTGATTCTGTCCAAGCTTTGGCAATTGTTCGTTTCATTTCATCGTCACCGGTGTCGTACATATTCTTCATTAATTGCATTAATGAATCACCTGGATCTTTGCCTTCGTCCATTTTTGGAACGGTTCTATATTTATTTTACATCAATGAATAATGAATTCGTCAAATAACAAGTTTGAAATTACTTTTCAGGAGCTTTCTTTTCATCACGAAGAATACATTCCCAATTTTTCGAATCAGTTTTGGCTAATGAAATGATAATCATATCTTTTTTCACCTAGACAAATGGATATTAATTTGAAGAAGTTATGCGAATGAATTAGTTTTACTTTAAAATTCGATTGTTCGGGTTTGATTTCATGTAGAAGTCGAGTTCGTTTGAAAACATAGTTGACATTCTTTAAATTTTGAATTTCCAATGTAAAACCTCTGCAAAAATACAAACAAATCTATTGAATCAATGATTTTTGAATTCTATTTACGAGTTTTCAAATGAACAACGAATTTGCTCCGATGGTAAATCACCGACACCATCTAAGTTTTGAACATAGATCTTCACGAATTTATCCGATTGATCCCATGCTAAACAATGAAAATCTTGTTCGAGAATTTCAAAATCAAACAGTCGTATTACCATAGAGTGTTATTTCTTTCGTATAACTTCGATTTGCTACAGGTGCGACCGGTTTTTTTTCTGTAACTGGTGCTGCAGCCTTTTCTTGTTTCTCTTTGAGAGTAATTAAATCAGTTTCGAATCGACGTTGTTGCAATTCAAGTGCTTGTTTCACACGTGAACGTGTTGCTTGAGCAACTAAACGTTTCATTTCTTCAACGTCAGCATTGAGCTACAGAGAAGAAAACGAACTTTTTTCGTTTCTTTTTCGAGAAAATATTTTCTTACATCTTGGATCTGCTGTTCGATGTTACTCATGGTTGATTTTTAAAAGTTCTAGAATAAAATTTAAAAGAAAAAACAACATTTAAATTTATAATAAATTAGATTGAATTGCAGTTTTTATCGCAGCTATTGCTCGTTTATTTAGATTACATTTCGTTCCATCATGAGCGAGACCTTGAAATGTCTGTTCGATGATTTCCATCGATTCTCTATTTCGAAATTGTTCAATCGAGAAAAAAGCGAGTGCTGTCGTTTCGAAATAATCTTCATCGAATGTTTTTTCGAATTGTTCACAAATATCCGTTTGACAACGGATTTTCAAAATATAACAACGAAAAATATCTTCATACAAAGGTAAATCGATGAACGGACATGCAGCTAACTCGTCGAGATTGCAGTTTATTAACATACGAGTTTCTTCGTACAGTTCTTCTTGTGCTGTTTTCTCAAGAAATTGCGGATCATCGAAATTATATTTCAAAAATCCACCACAACAATTATAATTGCCTGAGTAATCGTAAACTAAGAGAACATTATCAGTTGCTATGTCAATAACTAATACGCCCGAGCCACTGTATTTACATAAATTATTCATGAAATCTGAAACAAACAGTGAATATGTATAGCAAATCAGTTTTTTAGCATGTTTATTTTGACTTTGTTTGAAATTCTGAAGTTTCCTATTCGAAAATGAGATACAGAGATTGAGATACATTCATGATTAATTACAGACAAAACAAAAAAACGATCGATCAAATGTTCAGTAGATATCCGAATGGTATGGTACGAGACCACCGAGTCGATACGGATCGCAATAGCAACGCATGATTAATGTTGTTGGACTTGCATCAGCACTGAAAATATGAATTAATTAATGTCTCTCTCTTTATTCTTAAATATCAACATACTTGCAAATACCATTGCAATGTTTTGGAACTAAAATCGTTGGTGTTTTCTCGATTTTCTCGTTCGTTTCATCACAAATCATCATATTATCAGTTTCATCGTTGTCTTCGGTTTTTATTTTTTTCGTTTCGACCTAAAATAAACAATCGGATTCGAACGATCGACGAGATCGATTTCTGTACCTGAGCTTGAATCGATCGAAAACATGCGGCCGTCGGAGATAAATCTCCGAGATCTGAAAGAAATTTTCGTTTGTTTGAAAGTAAATTCTCACTAGTTGCTGACATGATGTCTGACGAAAAAAAAACGAGAACGATCTACTATCAAAAAAGGTGAAAATCTAGAAAACAAAAACAAAATCAACAAAAATTTTGTTTCAATTTTTTTTTCGTGACAATTCTTTTTTCAAAACAGACACAGCATTTAATGAATTCGTCAACGGATTGCTCTTTTTCATCCGTTTTACATTCGTATGAATAACATCTGATTTTCTTTTATTTGTCATTTGCTGTTGTTGATCGGTGTTGACGACTGTCGATGAAGTTTTCTTCAACGAATTGGGTATTAAATAATCGGGCACATGTTTCAAATGTTCTTTCACTTTGACGATATGCAATGGCGAATCATGCCGAAGCAATTGCAGTTCTTTTTTATGATCGTTGAAATAGGTTTTGAGCTTTTTCGAATTGAAGATTTCCGATTTGATTTCTTTTAAACGTGCTTCTCGAATCGACACACGTGTTATGGCTCGTAGAGCGTCGAGAACACGATAACGAAAGCCATCGACTTGTTCGGATTTGAAACGATAGAGATGAAACATATCTTCACCGTATTCGTTTTCTAATTCCGACCGAACAACTTCGAAATCGGACATTTCCTTTTGAGAAACCAACGAAAGAGCCAAACCTAAAAATTTCGATAAAATTTGTGGTTTGTTTCTTTCTTTTTTTGTTTGTTATCTATCACCTTTCTGATCGATTCGGGCTGTTCGTCCGACTCGATGAACATACGAATCGAAATCCGTTGGAAAATCAAAGTTAATTATATTCGCTACACGATGAAAATCAATACCACGTGAAACACCATATTCCTTATCACCTTTTTGAGTTTTCTTTTTCTTCTCTAAACATCTCCTGCAAATCAATCAATCAATTATGAAATTCTCTTACTATCATCTTCTTCATCTTCTTGAGTTTCCGGTACGACATTAGGTGCATCGGTTGCAATCATAATATCATACAAACCATCGTTCTAAATTCGACAAAATCTTTGCTTCTTTTTTTGTATCGAAAAACAAAAAGTTCGTACGTATTGCTGAACGATATGTAATCGTGAATCCATGGGTAATTCACTATTTAATAAACAAGTTTTGATATGAAATTGTTCCATTAATAATTTCAAACGATAAGCTTGCTCAACTGAATTAACAAAAACAATCGTTCGACCGACGAGCAAATGCAATTTTAATATCGTTACAACGAGAATAAACTTCTGATCATGTTCACAATAGATGTAATATTGTAGTAATTGTTTATTATCAGGTAGAATTGTTGAATAATCATCGTTTTGATTGATTTTAACTGGATTATGAAGAAACAATTGTTTTAATTGAAGAATATCATCGTTCAATGTTGCTGAAATAAGAAAACATTGATAGGATTTCGATTTCGATGGAAGATATTTCGTTAATTTTTTCATATCTTGTGCATAACCAAGTGAATAGAGAATATCAGCTTCATCGAGTATGAATAATTCCAGTGTATTTAAATTCAATGGTGTCGTATGATCTTTTAAATGTTCGAGCAGTTTCGTTGGTGTCGATATAATAATATCCGGTAGAGAATTATTATTCGAAACTAATGATTGTTTTTGAATTTGTGTCGAAAGTGAATTCGAAAGATCGTAGAGATTGATATCACGACGACAGTACGTCGTCAATCTCGAGAGAACATTCGAGATTTGATGACAGAGTTCTTTCGTTGGTGAAAGTATGAGAATGCGAACATTCGGATTGTTTGTTTGTTTTTTTGTTAGTAAATGTTGAATAGCAGCGATGGCGTAGACACCTGTTTTGCCACTGCCAGTACGTGCTTTGACAAGAAGATCTTTACCCGAGAGAGCATAGGGAATTGTTTCAGCTTGAATCGGTGTTGGTGCTGACCATTGTAGATCAGCAATGGATTTTAAGAGACGATTGTCAAGACCGAAATCGTAGAATGAACGAGAAACGGTTTCTTCATCGTCACTCTCTTCTTCCTGCTCGGTTTTGTTGATTATTTCGGGTTCTGCAAAGCGAACAGACATCTAAAATTACAAGAAATTTCCAAATTAAATGTTGTAAATAAATCAATAAATGAATGAATGAATATATGAGAGAGTAGACAATTGAACCAATAAGAAATGATTATGAATCATACGAAAAGAAAAAAATATCGATTAAAAATAGAAAAAATTCGATTTTTATGAATTGAATTCTTTTTTCATAAATGTTCTGTAAAATTCTTTTCGATTTTAGTAAATTAAAATTGACGTCTAGTGTCATCTATTGACAATGTTTCGTTAACAAATATATTTGAAAATAGTCTTCTACTAATAGTTATCTACCTAGGAAAGATCTTTCATATTTTTCGTTTTTTATTTTGAATAAAACATGTCTTGTTGTTCGAATCTGAAAGCTCAAAGCACGTCTCTATCGTGTGTTTAGGGACATCTATTTATCTAAAAATAATAAATATCAATATTGTTCAAACTGAAGAGTGTTATTGTTGTTTGACTGAATAACAAACATTGATATTTGAAGTAAAATTTCAATTCTAAAACGATAAATTCATTCAATGATCTAGTCGATTTTACCAATCAAAATGAAATATTTTCGATCAGATGGCGTTGTTCCTATTTGTTTCTTCAACGTATACACGTTCGAGATATGTTTTCACTCAAAAAAAAAAATCTTTACCACAATATGTTACCCTAATTACCATCGAAACGACACGTTTTCACTTGTTCTTTTGCTATTTAGATGAAGTGAATATGTATTTTCCAATCGGTTCATTTCGAAACTTTTCGTTACCTATCGAAGATTCGTATGATATTAATTTTATTCGTACAACACGTGATCGTCTAAAACTTGTTCTACTTACACCTTCAATTATAAGCGTATGGCTGACAAAAGTAAATTGAAAAGCAAAAAAAAAATATGTGCCTATTAAATGATCGATTGTGTGTTTAGCCAACAGCTCTAGTTGGTCTTGTTCGAAGAGCCGAAAATTCGATTGCTGTTTACGGAGAAAATCTTCATGCAGAATGGAGAAATGATACTCAGAAATTAGCAATATCTGTACGTGATATTTGTTGACTAAAACTAACGATCGATAGAACTTCGATTTGATTTAGACGACAAAAGGTTTTATTATTTATTACAAAGTTGTGATTGATAAACCGAAATCAGCATTTTTCGGTTCGATTAATGAAGAAGATCCATGGTAGAACGAATTCATAGATTAATTTCGAAACTATCTCTCCTTTTGCTTTTTTTAGCGAATATCTCATTCGGATTAATACCGAAGCACAATTTACTTTTCCTATGGTTCGAATAAAACTCATTCAAGACAGTTCATTACATATCGGAGCAAATATTCAAGGGTGTGTTCGTGTGATGATTCAATTGAAATCAATACAAAACTCTTTGATTTAGATTGGTTAACATCGGTGGAGATCTGCTTGTTGCTGATGATAGTGGATTTCTTCATCGAGTCTCGTGGGACGGAGTCATTCATCAACATTTGACAATATCATTGAACGCATTGACGTACACGACATCTTTGAATTCAGATCGAGGTACGAATATTTTTTTTTCGAGATGTTATTCGATTGAATTTGTTTAGTTTTTAAAATTCCTCGTTCGGAACGTTATGCAAAATCGATTGAATTCTCTCCGTTATTGAATGGTATCGGCGTTGTTTTTAGTGATGGAACATCGGGCTTAATCATTTGTGAAACATCAAAATTTGAACCACAAGTAAACTGATTCTTGAGGATGAGAAATCGCTTTTTTATTTATTTTTTTTTTCGTAGCAATGTCAATGTATTGTTATTCAACCAAACAACGATGAAAAACTCTGGAAAACTCATTGTTGTGTGGCATTAAATGCAATCTATCAATTATTAGCATTCGGTTCAACGAATGGACAAGGCGTTGTCTATTATATCGATGAATTGACAGCGTCATTACAATTAGCTTTTAAAATGCAATTATCTGTCGAAAATTTTCCTGGTAAAATTTGTTTCATAAATGAAATTCTAATTGAAATAATTCGAATAGATTTAATCGAAACTATCGGTGCTCTATGTTCGATGAAATGGAGTCCTGACTATCGTGTTCTTTGTACTCTTTGGGAGAACGGAGCATTCGCTGTTTGGACGGTATTCGGTATTCTTCTTCATTGTTCATATTCGTCGGAACAAGCTTTGTAAGTTGTTGATTGGACATATTTTTTTTCATAATTTTTCTTTCTCAATTAGAAATCCAATGCATTCATATGGTCTTTGCCGTGTGATGGTAAACAGTCAAATATCTTGATGATTTAGTATTGAAAGTTTGATTATAGGAATGGGGTCCTGAAGGATATACACTATGGCTTGCGAGTGAAAAAGACAATTCAACTTTATCAACAACAACACCCGATGAAACATTGAAAGAAAATCATAGTCAATTAATTATGATCAATTTTTTAAAATCATCGGTGATTAATAATCCTCATTCGGTTTGTGAACAATTGAAATTCACGTATTGATTGTTGAGCTTTGTTGTTTAGGGAAGCATTGAACATTTATTATTACAATCTGAGGATAAAGTTTATCTATATCTCAGTGGTAATCAACAATCAACAACAAATGGCCTTTCGATTTCTGTTGGTTGTGATGTTGGTTGGCAAGTTATTCAAGTACCTCAACTTTATATTCATAATAATTGGCCAATAAAAGTTGTTCATTCGAGATTTTCTTTTATCTATGATTGTTTGTTTTTCAGTTTGCTTGTATTGATAATACTGGTCAATATCTTGCGGTTGCTGGTCAACATGGATTTGTACATTCATCGTTAGTTACACGAAAATGGAAGTTATTCGGCAACGCTGGACAAGTCAATTGAAAAGCTTTTTTTTTGTTTTTTTAAATTAAAATTCTTTTTGTAGGAACGTGATATTCGAGTTGTTGGCGGTTTGTTATGGTGGCAAGAATTTGTTCTCTGTGGTTGTACATCATCCAGTGAAAATCGTGATGAAGTACGTTGAGATTAGTTTATTTTTTTTTCTTCTCTTCTATCGAATATATCTTTAGCGTTTACCGAGACATGAAGTAAGAGGAGATGATAAGCTCAATAAAAACCGAAACTAACATATGTTTATATGTTTTTTTCTTTCTCTCTCTTTCTTTCTGCATGTATCTGTTTCTTTTTTCAAACAATATCATTTGGGAATTAATCATTGACATAGAATTGAAATTTCGAAATTAATCAAAACTTTTGTTTAGATTCGGTTGTATTCACGTTTGACAAATTTGGATAATCAATTTTCGAATGTCACTCGTTTACAATCGCCGATCATCTGTTTGAATATCTACGATGATACATTAATTGTATTTACATATGATTTACACATTATGTTGTATGGTTTAGATAAGAAAGACGCTAAGCCAGGTAGATCGATTGAACAAGAACAAGAAGGAAAATACTGTTCGTGTCTTTTTAGTTCCAAGTGCATTTCTCGTTAAATTACATGAAATATCAGTCGAATCGTATGTGCCTCATGCGGTATTTGTACCATTTATTGGTTTGACTTCTCTTCGAACGGATTCAGGTAGAGCGAGAGCGAGAGAGACAAATATTTTAGTTCAAAATAAAATCTATCAAAACTAGGTCTACCAAAAGCGAATACATCATCCAATGAAAATCCTCCACAAAGTATTCTCCTTAATGTTTGCGGTCGTCTTCTTCTTCTTCAACAAGAACGTGGCGGTTCGCCATTAGTCCTTCAAAAACCAGCCAAGAAAAATGCTCTTCAATCAGTTACGTTCGTTCCTCCAGTGATGATCGCTGCCTGGGTCGAAAGTATCTGGACAATATCTCATCAAAATTCAACAAATCCCTATCTATCCAATGCTCTCTGGCTTTGTTGTGGTTTACATGGAATGAAAGTTTGGCTTCCATTGTACAGAAAAATGGACGAGCCAATATTTCAATCGCCACGAATTATGTTAACATTCGGTCTAACGATCTATCCATTGGCTATCGTCGTTGAAGAAGCCGTTATACTCGGTGCTATGTCGGAATTAGAAACATTTCAGTCGAAAACATTCTGCTCAATAACAAAAACCACTCAAGTCTTTCTCAATCATGTCTTTCAAGAATTAATTCGAAAAAATCTCGATTTCGATGCATTACAAATTGCTCAGACATGCAAGAGTATCCCGCATTTTTCTCATGTACTCGAGTTACTCCTACATAAAGTTCTCGAAGAAGAAGCAACGAGCACACAGCCGATACCAGGTAGGAATCATTTGCTTGTTTCTCATTGTGCTAAGTTCGGTTTGATTTAGATCCGCTTCTGCCACGTGTAACAGACTTCATAAAATTGTTTCCTCAATTTCTTCGAATTATTTCTCATTGTGCACGAAAAACTGAGGTCGCTCTTTGGCCTTGTTTATTTTCAACATCGATCATTGGCGATCCGAAGAAACTCTTTCAAGTAGAATTTTGTTTGAGTAGAATTCTCCTGGGACATATGTTCGTTGATATTTTCTAGCAATGTTTGAATGATAATAATCTCGAAACAGCGGCATCCTATTTAATTATCATTCAAAATCTCGAGAAAAGTGAAATCAGTCAACACGTAAATTCGAATTAGAAAATATCAGTCGTTTTTTTTTTACTTTTTAAAATTGAATTTAGTTTGCACAAGTTTTACTTGAACATTCTCTCGAAAATGCTCGCTGGGAATTAGCAACCGATATTCTTCGATTTATTCGTTCCATTGGTAATTATCAAAGCTCGTTTTTTCTTTTCTTTTCAATTCTTTTCTTTCCTCTAGACCCTCAAGATCTAAACAACGACGAATATATTCGCACGATCAACACACGATTTCCTCCATCAACAAAAAGCAATCGTGCGTCGACGACTCTCGGTCAAAAATCGGCTCTTTCACCTCATCGTGATACACTGAAGTTTACCTACGTCGGTAATATGCGACAACGAACACCGAGTGTTGCAAATGTCGTACCGAATCCAACATCAACAATAACAACTATTCCTGAAGCACCACCAGCACCTGTTCAAGGACCAAATCTAAAACCAAAAGCCAATTGGCCGTCGCCAACAACCGTTCTCAATACTTCAAATAATAATAATAATTCATCGACAAATCCATCGAATGAATCACCGAATAATTCGATGAACGATACACGCAAACGACTAGCGAGTTCATCGGATGGAAAATCACCGAGAAAAGATAGTGATGCACAATTAAGTCAACAACATTCACTCGAATCAAACGACAGTTCAGCAGCACAGACAACAGCATCGTCAAATGTACCGATTAATTTCATACAAAAAACACTCAATCAACATGCTCTGCACGCAATATCGAAAGGTCGTTTGAGACATTTAGGTTACATGGCAGCGAATATAACTGATTTTGATTTACTCAATTGGCTAAGAACGCATAGGTAGAGCGAAAAAAAAAAGAATTGAATTTTCATGATAAATTCTTTAGACATGAATCTGCAATGATTATTTCGAATTATCCCGAAACATTAAAAGCACTCCATCTTGAATTTACTTGGCCATTTCCTGTGATTTTCTCTCCTAGTGTTTTCTTCAATCCTCTATATCGTTCGTTGTTCTTTCGATTTTCTCAATAAATCAATATTAAGTTTTTTGGTTTCTCGCACAGGTGATAAAGATTCAACAACATCCAGTACTGATAACAACGGTCAACAGTCAGATTCAGGTTTCGGGCCGAATGATCGCAATGGTGATCATGGTGAGATCTGTTGTTTGAATTTTCGAATTTATTCGAATAGTTTTATTCTAGAAGAAAAATATTCGTCACAAGTTTCTCGTGCAACATCAAAAGAAGAAATGAATGTCGATCTAACACCGAAACGACAACGAGATTTTCGTATGTTTTCTATTCATTCAAATAAATAAATCTTCGGTTTTTGTTCGTTCGAAATTGATTTAGTTGATACATTGAGTTTAACATCGGAAGCGAGTTCAATGCCGATGGATAATGAATTCGATGATATACTCAATAATCGTGATATTGAAAGTCTCAGTCAAGAATTAGCTAATCGAGGTCCGCATTTATGTGAAAAACAAATCAAGTAACGAGAAACCTTTTAAATATTTTTTCTAAACAAAAAAATAATTAGATATCTCTATGATACTTTCCTAATGGCTGATTACTACGATTGGGCACTTCTATTTGCCTTAATTCTTCGAAGTCAAACGATGATAACGCAAGTTATCAATACAATTCGAGTACAAGATTTTGCTACGCATATGTTTGCATTACAACGTGGACTTGTCGAATTGGAAACATGGGCAGATATCGAATGGTTTGTTTGTTCTTTTGTTAAATATTTTTGAATTTTCATTTTGTTTGTCGTTGTCTTCTAGTCCGGGATATAAAACTCTGTTATTATTCGTACGTAATCAAGCTCAAGCATTGATAAATCAACGTCGAACATTTTTCTCTTCAATATCACCAACCAAAAAGCAAGCAGCATTTTTCGAACAATCGACTATCGGTGATCATTCGTCGATTTTATCACAAAATAAACGTAATCGTACTAGTTCAGAAACGAATACGAATCAAGCACTATCATCTCTCGAATCGTTAACAATTAATACTCAATTACCAAAAAATGGAACGCATAGTGATACATCACCAACGATCCGACCACGACGATTTAGTGGAGATATTGTTCTACCTTCGACATCGACAGATGAACCCATTGAACCATCATTATTCTCACCAGGCTCAGTACGAGCACGAACAGTAACTTCAGCTCAAGAAACTAAAACAGCAGCATCGTCGTCGATTGCACATCGACAGAATTCTCTTTCGAATTCGTCGACTACCGATTCATCTGCCCAACCGAAACATCTTGATATACGATTGAGTTCTGGCAAAACAGTTCATACAAGTGATTTTATTCATTCGAATCCACATGTCGAAAACGTTCCCAATCAACTCAATAACGATACAGCTCGAAATAAACTTTTACAATCTGTTTTTATTAATAATACGAATTCGTCAACATCTTCATCGTCTCCTCTTTCGGAATCATTGACCAATGGCACCAATTCTCATACTCAGACGGTCGAATCGTCCTCCAATTGTGTTCTTTCTTGAGAAAGAACTCGAACGATTTCCTTTTTTTCTCTTTTGTTGTGAAAAATTATAAACAAAAAACAATAAACAACACACGTACACATCTAGTATGAGACTGTGTGTGTTCATGTGCAATAGAACATTCTTTTTATTTTTATTTTTCTTCTTTTCGTTTGTTTGTTTGTTATGATCTGAGTGCACTTTCTTTCTTTCGTTCGGTTTTTCTTCTCTTTTATTATCATTATTTTACTTTCGCTTTACAACACACATTCACAAATTTGGGGTAGTTTTATTAAACACGCAAAGAAAACAAATCAATAAATGTGAATTTTTGTGCTTCTTGATTTATATTCGTATATAAATGTCTTTTTTTCTTGTCTTATACTCTTTGATTTTATGTTTGTCTGTTCTTAAACTAGCATTTTAATGATATTATCAAATTGTATCTAATTCTCCATGCAGTTTAATATAAACTATGTTATAGATTTATTTTCAATCGATTAATGCGTGTTTACATTAAAAACGAGCAAACGACAGAAACCAAACTCGAGTAGATACATGTGAAACTAAGGATTTACAAAAGCGAAAAAGAAAAATAATTGCAATTTTTAATTTTAAAACTTATGGTTTCAAGAGAGAGAGAGAGAGAAACATGGATAATTCATTTACGTATAGATCTTCTTGCTCGACGAATAAGATAGGATATATAATGTTTAATAAACATGCGATTCATCCAAAAATATACTATCAATGCAAGAATACTGACGGCACCAAATGTAATAAATAAGCCGCCTAATGAATTGACTCCCATCGGATCTGAATCATTGGATATAACCGGACAAGTTTTCGATTGAAACCACGTGGCTCGTAAGTCATCAAGATCACCTGATTCTCGTAATGATAATATATTTTCATTTAAATCTGCTGCATATATCCAATTGTGTGGCATGGCAACACCGAACGTAGTTCGTTCGAATTCTGCACCAACTAATGTTAAATTACAATAGACATTATTGGTCATATATTCTGCGACTCCACTGTCGATTATAGTTATATCCGTAGCTCCACTCAATAAACTTGAATATAGTTCTCTACTAGATGATAATGGATAGTAATTTTTGACACCATGAGATATTTCTCTTAAGTAATATGATTCGAATGATGAACCAGGACGAATACCAATTCGATTGAATGGTACTTTTCCTTGTTTAACTTCATCGACACCGGAGACAATTTGTTGAACTTGTTTAATAGTAAGATAAGAAGCTAAATTTGCGGTATATGTAGCTACGAATACTAAACTGATCACATAGAGACCAGCAGTTAGAAGACGACCTGCAGCTGTTGTAACATGAAAGTCTACACCATAACCAACTAGAACACCAAGAGAAAACCATGCGCCCATAAAAGCCAACGGTATTATTGTTCTATTCTGTAATGCTTCATTATCTTGTCGTTCCATAAGACTTATTAATACAGCAGAAACTAATCCGAGAGCTAAAAGAACCAGCCAAAGTCCATTGGTAAATGTTCGAAGAAATCCTAGTAAATCTATAATTTCATCTTGTGCTTTTCTTGTCATAAGTCGTAGAGAATTATCGAAGATTGTATCGGAAAAGTCAACCATTTGTCGTCGTGTTGATGTAACCGTAACATCACTTATAAATATATCATAAACACCATTGGCAACATCTTGTATGATTTGATTGTAAGTTTTAGTCGATGGTGGTAGAATAAGTTGAGGAATAAATTTCATATTGTATTCCAATTTAGCAATAAGATCAGGCACATATCCAATATATTTCGTTGTATTACGTCCGAATTCGTCGACTTCATAAGTTAACATCGAAAATGGAATAGCTTGTGTAATGGCAATTTTTAAGATGACACCTTCCAATAATGGTCGACCAGTCGGTGCTGTCAGAGAACTACCTGGCCAAATAATCACATTTGATATTGCCAAGTCTGTCCAATCACCTGAACTAACATATTGCAAGACTGGTGTGAATAGCATACCACTAGCTGAAGGTTGAGCATTTCGTGCAATGTAATAGATGCCAGCCGTTCGATCTGTTGAATTACTAGAAAATCCGATCGGTCCCGATACACCAACAAACGAGATATTATCAATTGTCTGCATCAATGAATTTAAATCACTTGATCGATAATCAAAACATGTCGATGCACTGGTCATTTGAGTACAGAATGATGATGACGAACATAGTTCTTGTAAAGATAAGATAAATGTCCATGTTGCATCGAATGTAAACAATGCATAATAATCAACTGAATCCGTTCCTGGAAATGTTTCAGGTTCATATTCTTGCCACAAATTATAAGCGTCATTCAGCAAAGTTGTATTGATAGGTTCGTTGATAACATCACCAACAACTGCTTCGATAGTTAACATTCCGGTTAATTTCGAAATATAAGATCGATTGAAAGAATTCAGTGGAATAATTGAACTTAAAATCCAAGTAAATTGTGGTCCGAGTACATCATTATCTAATGCACTTTGTATAACTACTGGTGCATTGATAGCATCCATCCATAGTATAACTACTCGAGCTGAACTAGTTGTTAACATAGTTTTTAAATCACCTGCAATCTTCTTTGTTGACAAATCATAAGCAATTGTTTTCGTAACTACGACTTGAGCATCATTTAATGCTTGTAAAATCATGTTAGCTCCATTTTTTCCAAATGCATCATTTTGATAGATGATTATAGTTGATGTCCAATTGTATCGAGTAAAAAGTTTAGTAATAGCTATTGCAGCTGCATAATCAGATGCAATTGTTCGATGAAATGCTGGAAATGCACTGCGATCGGATAGAGAAGGATCGGTTGCCCCATAAGATATGACTGGAATACCAATGCTACCAGCAAATGCAGATAAATGATCCGCTTCACGAGAAAAAGCTGGACCGACAATTCCAAGTATGTTCGATTGTGTAATCGCTTGACATGTGTCACTAATAGCATTGATCACATTTCCATCGGTTTGACCAACTTTCCAATCAATGAATTCATCTTGAATTGTAATATTATACTGTTGAGCAAGAAGAATCGCAGCTTTGAACATGGCTCTCGAATGAACAGATGTTGATGTTGGTGTTGATGTATTTTCTGGATCTGGAAAGAGACCAAGAAGTTGAATAGGTGAATTGTTTATTGATGGCCATACAGCATTTGTATCTTGTATATAAATCGATATGATAAATAAAAGAAAAAACATCATTGATATGTTCTTTAAAATGTGAAAGAAAAACAAATGTATCTTGTTATAAACAAAAACTACTACGATTTCGATGACATAAAAGGTAGTTAATCATTGATTTTGTTTGTTATGAAGAATCAAAATTGAGCAACTAAAGTATTCATGAATGTTCCGATAGCATAGAAATGATAAAATTGGAAAAAAAAGAAAATATGAAATCGTAAAATATATAATTATGTATTTTCTTTATTCAAGTTTTTAAAAGAGAAGAAAAAAAACGAATATAAAATACACTAATGTTCGAAATCATTCGTCATTCATTCATTCATTTGTGACGATCATCGAATTCTCATGTGTATCATCAAGCCAGTCGTTGACATTTGGACTTTTTCGAGCCAGAAGACGAATCGATTTATTCATTCCAGCTGTTTCATCTTTGTTAACAAACATTACATCGAATTGTTCTTCGCTTGCGATTTTCGCACGAATAGGCAAATGCATAATATCCGTTTCAGTTATGATTTCAATCGCTTGATCAAGTTGATAAAGTCCTTGTGATTGTTGTTGATTCTGTTTAATAATTGCATAGAGCTCGATCATAATTGGCCGACGTATTCCAGCAGCAAGCTTAAGAAAATAATTTTCATTTCTTTGGAAAAAAAAGATTTCGAAATCAAACTCGACGTACAAGTCCAGGTTGAAATACAACTCGTAATCCAGTGCCTAGTGGAGGTTGACGTATACGGAATCGACATGCATCAATGCCAACATTCTTTATTTCAATTTCTGCACCATAAGTCGCCCCTATATGAACGATTGCATTGTAATAGAGAACGAACAAAATTCTATTTACCTTCTTTGAGTGTACCAAAATCAATTCGGTCAGGAAAAAGTTCACAGCCACGTCGTTCTCTCAACGGTCGATTATTTAAAGCTGCTGTGCCAATCGATGCATTGTTCGGTCGAGCCATAACCGGTTCTTCCATATCCAAAAACTATAACATTTTTCCTAACTAGAGAGTATTAGAACTGAAAACGGACACGTACTCGTGCATGTGGTTGTGCATTTGGTCGTGAACCTTTGAGTGCATTCGGTATTCGAATTGGTTGTGCACGTTTATTACCAAATGCATCGAATTGTATATTATTTCTCGGCGATGTAAACGGCTTAATAGGACGATAAGTGCCGTCTTGATCGTGTTGTTCTGAACCGCTGATTGTTTTATTATCTTCAGCTTCTGAGAAAAATAATTCACGACTGATAAAAAGCAAGTTCGTTGTGTTTTTTTCTGAATCTACCTGTACTAGCACTACGAATAGGTTGAGCTTTTTGAATTTGTGATAGACGATGTGATTGATCCATTGGTGATGTTGGTGGTGATTTTATTGGACTTTCAATGCCACCATTGGATAATTCTAATAGGATAAAAAGTAAAATATAATTCAATACTTTCGAACAGAAAAAAAAACGAAACAATTACTTGTTACTCCAGCACTTTGCGTTCCTCTTGGTGAAATACGTTCTGTTTCATGTTGTTTTTGTCTGTATGCCATTCCCCATTCACTTTTGAAATAAGGCACAGCAATGCCTCTATTCATATCAGTTCGTAATTGTTTATTGAATTTCTCTTGACGAAGTTCATCGTGTAAATGATCGAGATTGAATTTTTTCGATAGCGGCACAACAGATTGATGCGTCATGCCTTTTTGTCGATCGGGATGAACAGTTTTCAAATAGAGCAACGCTAAATCATCTAAATTCAACATACAAACAAAACAAAACATAATAAACAATCCATTGAATGAAATATAGCAAACAAACAAAAACCTTTTGTAGTTCCTTGTGGTCGGACATTCTTCCAGATTTGATTAGCCTGTTCCTTTTCGTATCGACTTCGATGATCGTGTGGTAATAATTTCATATGAAAATCAGCTCGATTTTTCACAAAATCTATATACGATCTAGAAATTATAAATACAGAGATCAGTAGATGAAAGAGAAGTCAAATTCGCGAGTTTTACTTCAACGAAGAAAATAGTTTCATTCGGACATCATCATTTAAACGTTGAAATTCCATAAAATTTCGATAGTCCAATGCTTTGGGCATTTCAAGAATGGGCTGTTGAGTTGATAGACTTGTTGCTAATGTATTTGATTTAAATGGTTGTTGACTGGCTTTTTCCGATTGTCGAAGTATGGCATTTTCTTGATGATTAAAATGATTCGATGATGAATTATTACTTCCTGACATCGACGAATAACTGCGTGTCATTGCAGTTGCTGACGTATAATTTCGAAGACTAGCTGGAACAACCGACTCATCATCGAATGTTGTTAACCAACGACGGTGAACTTCATCTAATTTGAAAATTCAAAATACAAAATCAAAAGAAAATAAACAGCACGTTGTTTTGATACCTTGAAATGGTTTCATTACTGTTGCACCAGTTACTTTCGGATTACTTAATAACGGTTCTCGGACAACTGCCGTACTTGGATCAAGATCCATCATTCGTAAATAAGCATAAAGATCTTTAAAACGTAATAATTCCGTTCCACTACCATCTTCATGAACAATAAAAAATCTACAAACAAAAATATATTCTTTTCATTCTTTGTACCAAAACAAAATTCTCTCATTTACCTCGGCACATGCAGTTCTTGAGTTGCTTTTTTCGTTTGTCCATTTTCTTTCGAATATGCATCTCCTGATGCTTCAACACAATATTGTGTTTGTTCATAATCAACTGCATCGAATATCATATCTCCATTTTGTGACATAAGACATTTGCTCGGTTCGATATTAGCAAATAGTTCTTGAATACGTTTGCCATAGATCGATTGTTGAAAATCGAAAAGTATATCGCCATTATCATTGATATCGAATTTTTCACCATTATTTTCAAATATCGAATAAGTACCATTGGTAAAAACATCGATCGAACTGCCATCATTGAAAACAGTTCGACAGTCCGTCGTTTGACAATTGAATGCAACGGTTGCATAGCCGAGAGCTTCGATTTTAACATGAGGAATTTTACGCATGCCTAACATCGAATTTGATCGTTCGCCAGTTTCTTGATCATTTGGAGTGTTGTTTTTATTTTCCATGACTTCGTAAGATGTTATTCGTGTTCCATCAGCAAAACTAACAATTCGTGAACCATCGGAACGAAAAGCGATAACGACTTTATCTTCACGATGAATAACTTGCTACAGAAGAGAAAAGTTTGTTTGTTTTTTTTCTTAAACAAATTCTTATCGTACTTCAGTTGTCTTTGGATTAGTTTCTAAAATCAAACGTAATTGATCGACTTTTTCATATTCTTGAGTTGTCGAATTTTGTATATAAACAAGTCCGTCGGATGTAACGTTTTTCCATTGAAAAACTTGCGGTTTAATTTCTTCATTGATGATTGTGGCGTCCGAGTCATTTTTCGAATCGGTTTTTTTCTTTCCTTTCTGTTCAGTTTTCAAATCTTTCTTCGCACTTTGCGAACTCTCCGTACTGATCTCAATTTCCGGTTCATTTTGATAGACAAGTGTCTTAGTAAAAATTCCACCATCGGGCTGAAGAATCTATATTCATTCAAATAATAATAATAATAATAATAAAATAAAGACTCTCAATTCAACATACAGTTATTTCACCATTACGTTTGAATATCATAACATGTCCTTCAGCATCGATTATACGCGAACTTTCCTCGTACGCATTCAAACGAGATTGTTCACATGCATGAAAGCCTTTCGATGAATAAGGATAGTATTGTTTACAGACGATTTTATGAGGTTGATGAGCTTGTGTTGGTTTAACACCTGATAGAAAATAGAAAAAATGAATAGTTCGAAATTTTAATTTCGTTTGTTTGTTTTTACCAAGAAAAGTATCGGGATAGAAAGTAACAACAAGACCAGTTGGAATCGAAATTGTCAAACGTTGAAATGGATCAGCCTGGTAAACTGGTTCGGCTGGTGCCTTCTCCTAATAGAAACAAAATAAAAAACAAGGCATTATTTTTCTGTTCAATTATTTGATTTGATGTGATTTCATTTTGCAATCGCAACAGTTCAATCACAGACTATGTGAATCAAAGAAAATTTGTGGATATTATACGAAATAAATAAAAAATGTATAGAAAAGAAATATGTTAGCATATGCGTGCTACCTCGACGACGACTTCTGTAACCTATGGAATAATTTATTATGAATTCAAATAAGGATAAATGAAGTAATTCAAGAGAAAGTTTCAATCGGACACGACTTACCACTGGTGGAGGTTCGACTTCATTGGATTTGCCTTTTTTCTTGTTTTTCATCGCATCTTTCTTTTTATCTTCGACTTTTTCTTCGGCAGGAACTTCAGCAATGACAATTTCAGGTGGTGGCAGTTCAACTAAAACTCTCGGAAAATGATTCAATCGATCAGAAATTAAAAAGTCTACCTTTGGGCGCTTTTGTATCGTAATTACTACATGAAAGAATCATTCCCGAATTGAGCATAGCTGTAAAAACTCCATATTCTGCAACTTTCTTTTCAGGTGCCTTCGTTTCAGTTTCTAGAAATATCAAATTCTACGACAATCGACAGACAATTTCAACCGACCATCGATCGATCGTGGAGTTGCATCTGGATCTGTTTGTTCGGCTGATTCTGATGGCGGTTCTTGAACAAGTTGTTTGCCAGGATTTACTAATTGAACTTTATACGAGCTCTTATCTCGATATAAACTAAAGCAAGAAAATAGAAATGACGAAGAAATTGATTGAACAAACCTCGTGGCAACGCATGTAGCTCCACGTTTAAGTGTATCGACATGTGTTCGAACGAAACAACCATCCGGTAGAAGTAAATGCGATATGTTCGATTGAGCACTTAATAAACGATTGCCAAGACCGTAGCCAATAAACTAATTGATTTCGTCGAAAAGAAAATTCGAAATTTGAATGAAAATAAACTTGATCATCTTACTCGATCGACTGATTCGTTTGAATCTTGAGATACTTTTATTTCCTAAAATGATTTAACGTTGTTTTCTGTTTTGATATGAAAATATCTATTCGTACAATTGATTTTTCTGATGGTGTCGCACTTGTTGGTCGTTTTGATTTGCCTCCTTTGGGTGATTTTTCTCGTGTTGTTGGTGATTTTGATGTTTTCTCACGAGGTGATGTTGGTTTCGAACCTTTGTCTCCTTTTGGGCTTTTCACTTTCGTTGAACGTGTACCCGAAGCTGGTCGTTTCGATTTAATTTGTTCATCTTGTTCTTTCAATTCCTTGTCTCTTTTTTGTTTCCATGCTTTCAATGATGTTGGATGAACATAATCATCACGAATAACTTTTTCATCATCCGTACTATTTCCACTATCGGAACTAACACTCGGCGAACGAACCGGTGGTGTTTCTACGAAAGATCATTTCATTTTTTCGATTAAAATTTGTACAAAATCGTAGAAATCATACTTTTGCCACCTGGTGAACCTTTTCTTTTCTTTTCAGCGCCTTCGATCGCTGCAGCAGCTGCTTTAATCGTATCCAATGTTGATGTTGCTTCTCCAACATATGTTCGAACTTCATTAGCGAGAATACCAGCTTGATATTTAGCTTCTTCATCTCGAAGCCAATCAACGATTTCATATGAAATTTCATCGAGAAAATTTCTATTTTTTAACTATTTTATTTCATAATAAATTCAATTCTTACCGAAATCCAACATCAGAAAATAACTTTTTACTGGAACTTTCAAATCCAACTGTTTTTCCATCAGGTACAGGCAATGAAAGTATGACCATATGACTTCGATCACGTCGATTATAATAAACATCGATATTCGAATGAGTAAACGTTGCTTGTTCAAGAATCTACAAATGATATTCCATCAAAAAAGCTTCGCGTTGTGTGTAATTAGTTTCATACTTGTACAAAAACGTCGGGCTCAAAATGTTCAGCAAAATTCCAATCATTTAAATTTCTCTTATGACATTGCGTGATGTTCTGTATTGTTCCATCGACATTGGCGCCTCCAACTGGCGGAATTACGTGCGACAGTTGCTGGTAGAGATTATTGTCTGGATTATTAACATCAAAACGAACAGTATAGACTGATGAAATCAAACAAAACACAATCAAGCCCAATTATTAGACAAAATCCAAACGTTAGTTCGACTGTTTTTCAAAAAAAATTATACAAAACATGCTCATTTTGATAGAAGAAAGAGAAAGAAATTCGTGTCGGTTGATGACAAGTGAATATTAGATTTGCTCTCTTTTGTCAACCATCGACAAGAAAAAATTATACACAAACAAAGACATGCGTTAATACCTGATTCAGATTCTGGAAGATAAGAATTTCGTTATTTTTCTCGATTTAAAAACTGCAAATTCTCCTTTTAGTTGAGATTCTTTACCTGGTCGTTTCGGTGATTGAACTCGACTTCGTAAGATTGATGTTTTCGATGCTAAAATAAACAAAAAAACAATTCCTCACTCTTTTTCATATACATATCTTTGTTTTTACTTCGACTTGTTGGACTTAATAATTGTCCATCTGATGCAATTCCAATGCGTCCTGTTTGCTCATTGATAACTAACACTTCAAATGGATCGTCCCAAATAATCGGTTGAGAATTATTCGTTCGTTTTGCATCGTCATCATTAATTGTTGATAATTGTCTTTCAATATGTAAATGTACATCATGACGATGACTATCAGCTGATGATGGTCGGGGTGTTTGTTGAGATGGATTTTCGGCTTTTTCTGCGGTATTTATTGACATACATTCGAAAACGAATTGTTTGAGAATATGATCGACATCTGAGAGAAGAAGTTCTTCATTGGTACAGAATTGTAAGAATTGATTTAAACGTGTTTGACGTTCTTTGAATTGAAAATCATCGTCTTTCTTCGTTGCAAATGCAGGCAGGCTAGCTAGACGCGAATGAGCCATTAATAGATCTTGTTCGACTTTAATGGGATCGAGAGCTGTCAAACGATTTAAAGTAGTTAAACGTTGTTTTGTATCGTCACCATGATAGACCATTGTAGGACCTGATCCAGTTGCTTTTGAAAACGAACTTTTTGGAACAAGATTTTCTACATCCTTTAAAAGAAAATTTAATTTTGATTTAAATTATCCAATATCGAACTTTTTGATTATCTTTTCCCGTTGAAAGAATTTTCAATTTCTCTTGAAGATATCGTCCAATATCATCCTGTTGATTGGATGTTTTCATAGTACTCGCGTTTGTTCCTGTTTGAGCTTCGACTTGTTCAAGAATACCATGCAGAATTAATGGTACACTAATCGATTCTGGTGGAATGACTGTGGTAATTTCGTTATAAACTTTTGCATCGCTTGCAGATTCGATCGTTTTTTCTTCTAAATAAAGAGAAAAATCGAAACGAATTATTATGATTTCGTTTGACAAACCAATCGTTGGAATTGGAACGACTTTCATTTGTTGATTAAATAAACTGAATTGTCGTTTACGAATATTTAAACGAAATGTATTTTCAACTAAACTACTGTAAAGTAATTGAGCTAATTGAATCTACAAAGAAATATTCAAATGAGATTTTATCATTGAATTTCAATAATTACGAACTCGTTGATCCGTATTGACCCAAGAATCCGGAACAGCATTGTCGGGAACTTTCAATGTTGTTACAATAACATCTTGTAGCATCGATCCATCCGGTGAATTGTCTAATAATGGCACAAGATTTGTCCATAAATGATTTAATATTAGGTCATTTCGTTGATTTTGTTCATCGATTTGTTCGGGAGTTGCTAAATAAAATACAAAAATTCAACTTTTAAACTTTGAACGTAAATAAATTCTATTAATATTAGTTTCTATTTTATGCACAGCATCTCTTCAATGATATTCTTTGTGAATACTAATTATCTTGAAAAGTTTTTGTTTTATTTTATTAGCAATTTTAAAATTTTGTTGGGATAAATCATCTTGAATCTGATGGCGAGATTCAATCGATGATTTACAGACTGTGGTACAGTTAGTTATTAGATTCAAATAAAATATTTCAATGAATTCTTACATATCGAATCTTTGTCTGAAGAAAAGAGGATTAAGTTTACTTTCGAAAAGACAACAAAATTTCAGTATTCATTTAACGTACGAATTTCTTTGAGAACATCGGCTTTTAATGTTTGTTCTTGTCGTTCACGTTGGATCATTTCATCGAATAAATGTCTTGTTTCATCCAAACGATCACAGGAAACATTTGTTAATGTATCCATACGAACGCCATTTTCACCGAGTGCAACTAACAAGTCAATTGTATAGAAACCACTGAGAAATATATACTGATTTGGACCATCTGTTGGCTCATCGTCTAAACAAAGAGGAAATGTTAGATTGATGTTTTCGAATTCAATCATTGAAACAGATAGAAAAAGAAAAGCGCAATGATAGCTGAGAAGAATATAGTTTACAACCTTGATTATCTAGACGTAAAATTTCTGAATAAAATTATATTGATAATAACAAACAAAAAGGTGTGAAATCGAATTTGAGTTGTTTGAATAACATACCGATATATTTCGTTTCGTCATTGATTTGATCACGTGTTTTAACGCCAGTCGATTTTTCAATATGTGTATCGGTCGTTGTTTGAACGCCAGGAGATTGTTTTTTTGGTGGTTTCGGTGATTTTTTACCACTTGGTGATTTAGATTTATCCGCTTTACCTCCAGCTGCTAATCCTGGTGTTTGTGACTACAATTTTCAACAAACAAACAAACTTTTTCTTTACTACAATCCATTGATCCAGTTAATCACATACAGTTTTACGCGATGTTCGAGTTTGTACTTCTTTTTTCAAATCCAAAATACGACATTTGATTAATTTCGCCCATAGTTGATCGTCAATATCACCTCCTGTATCTAAGATTGATTTTGCATGTTCATAAGCAGGAAAATAGGCTGAGTTCATTAGACTGGCAAGAGTTGCGCTTGTTGAAACTGATTTCGTCGTATTTTTCGATGGTTTACCTAAACTTTTTATCTTTACAAAAGAAAAATAAAGTTTGTAAAATCTTTTTTTTGTTTCGAAAAATCCTACAGCTTCGAGTAGATCACGCTTTGACATAAAATCAAATCGACGACGAACACCATTTTGCATGGCTTTTTCAATTAAATCAACATAGAGCTGATTAACTGAACGATCAGGTGTCAGAAAACAGACGAAGGTCGTCCAATTTTCCTATTGAAAACAGAATCAAATCGAGAAAACAATTGAATTTCTTCTTACATCATTGACTGAAACTGATGCTACTGATACTTCCCATGCAGCCGTTCCTGTGGCGGCTCCTTTGCCAGCTTTTGGACTTTTTGTTCTCGGACTTTTCGTTCCTTTTGGTGGCATTTGCTTTTTTTCTTAGGTTTTTAGATAAAACATACAGATTTATCTATAAACATAAAACTATCAGTTATGCAATTACGTATCTATTTTTAATCGATTTTAAGGCTTGAAAATAATATCGATATACAACTACTTATCATTTTCAATCGTTAAATGCATATTAGCAAGGAGGAGAAGAAGAAAAAAACATTAAAATTATTTTTCGACAGTGTATTTGGTTTTTATCATAAGATTAAATCCTATTTCATGATACCACGCGTTTCTAGTCTATTCAAATGATTAACTGCGTACTCTTATGTCATGCCTAATTCACGCTTCAATGAAAATATCAGTAGTATGAAAGATAAGATATATTATTTGTGCTTGTCAACAACATGTAAGCGCATGACATCGAGGATAGTATTCGAAAATATTTAATCGTCTCTAATGTACTGGATCTGGATTTGTGTCTTGTTTCGAAGTTTTTCTCTTTTCATTTCATATGCACAGGTAGATTATCAGTAAAGATAAAAAAGAGAGAGGAAGAGAGAGAGGGAGAGAGAAACAATTAGCTAAACTATTTAACTGTAAAAATATCGCATCAATAATATATTTAAATATAATTGACGTCATATGAATGGTCATATGCCTACTTTTCTTCTTTTTTATTTTTCTCTTTTGTACGACGTGAATAATTTCGATACGATCGGATGAGTATCGTATCATTAGATACAGACAGCAAAACGAAGAGAGCGAAAAAGAGAAAAAAAAAGGAGAGAAAATGAGAAACTATGCAATGCATATCAAGCATAAAAATAATATAGAGAAAAAAAAACGAAGCAACAAACGAAAAATATTTAAAATATTTCTTCACCTGCGACAAGCTTGACAAACATCGCAGTCAATGCAGGGCGAAGAGTTATATCAACGGACATTAAACGATATTACACATAGTCCTTACTATGGCTGTACAGTACGAGTAGTTTCCAAAGCAGGAGTTTCATATGAAGGTGTTCTCGATGGTATTAGCACAACGAAAGATCGAATTTATCTGAAAACTGTTCGTGTCAATGGAAATCTAGCATCGTCATCAAATCGATGTGAGTACATTTCATATTTTACTGAACTATGAACAACAAACAATATCTGTTGTTTAGGTAATCGCAAAACTAACAACGATGATGATCCTGGTGATAAGAGTGATAAACTAAATGCTGTCATGATTGATCATTTAACAAACGATATTCATACGTATGAACAGGTCTGTTTAAATGTTCTGGATATAAAAGAATTACGATTGATTCAATTACCATCGACTTTTCATGAATCGAAAACCAAATTACGTGCTATCGATCCATGTCTTGTTGATATTCGTTTGTCTCCATCGGATGAATATGAAACACATTCGAACGGTTCAAACACGGATCGAGCACCGATTGCTCGTCGTCAAAATCGAGGCCGATCATTCGGTAGTACCGGTGGTAGTGCACTCATATCATCGAGTTCAAACGAATCGTCAACATCATTTGGTTCGCGTTCGGACGAAAGATTTACAATTGAAAGCAACGATGATTCGACCGATGAAGGATTGGATAAATTCAATCAGTTATCAATCACACATTCAACTAGTAGACCAGGCACTTTACTAGCTAAAAAAGTACTACCAAGAAAGATCGAACGTCGGCCGGATATGCCGTCAATAAAACCGAACAATAATCTTCGTTTACATTCAGCTGACAATCGTGAGACAATGAAAAAGGCGGGCGCGATTCAACCGAATCGAAATGCATCGCCTATACGCGTGACAATTACAAGTAATTTGAATCCTAATGCAGTACCTTTTTTTACACAACAAAGAAATCCACCACCAATGCCAAATACAACATTTAAATTCTATGATCGAACACCTTTTCGACCAAGATTACCAACGGTTGTTTCACCAGATCGATCACAATCATTACCCTACGGTATGAATGTCTTGAACGTTCCTCCTCCACCGACACCACCATATTTTCAACAGCAACAGCCTCAATTTCATAATCATCAACGATTTATTCCACCAAGACAATTGGCTTTAAAGAAAAACAATTCGCAAACACGAACAAATCCACGACCGATCCGTGCACCACCACCTCCTGTCATGAAATATCGTGTTCATCCATCAATCTCAATGGATCGACGCATCTATCCTCAACAACAACAACAACAACAAAATAAAAACAAGCCATCAAATAATAATCAATTTCAAAGATACATGCGTCAATCATCGTTACCAACAACGGATCAACTCGTAGCAACACCTTTTCTACAAGATAATTTTACAGGAGCACGTAATATTCCATCACGTCAATCAACAGCTAGTATTCGTTCAACATCAAGTTTACCTTATCAATATAATAATCCAATTGATCGTAATCAACTTCATACGCCACTCTCATACGCTGATTCTCTTGGTTCACGTAGTCATCGAACATTTTCCGGTGCAAGCAGTTGCAGCAGTCTCAGTGTTGATATGATTCCTCATTCATTAGGCCGAATGGATTCATTATCATCAGCATCGAATCCATTGCCATCATTCGAAGAACAATATGATTTCGAAAAGGCAAATGAAGAATTTCGTCGATATCTCGAGTTAGAAGAACTAGTCGTACGTTGTCCATCGATAAGTGAAAGCAATGCCATACCTCAACAACCACAACAACTACAACAATCAAATTCATATAAAAAAGAAATCTCGTTTTTCGATCGCATCTCATGCACAGCTACAACCGGTACAGCTGTTGGCTATACTGAAATGGATGAAACAGAAAAAAACTTAGAAACATTCGGTGATGATGCTCTATTACTATCAGCATCGCCATCGATTCCTCTTGATGATGACGACGAATGGCAATTATAAATTCAATAACGAATAGAAAACACAACACAAATCAATACATTTCTCTTCACTTACTTCTATTTCTAAACGAATATTTGCATTTACAGTATCATCAACATTATTACATCAACCATTCGCATAAACAAGCAGCCTAGCAACGATCACAATTATCAACGATTTTTATTTTTATTTTTTGTATATTTGTTTCTGTCATCCTCAACGAGGATTTTCAACACAATGGGCTTTTTTTTTATTCAAACACATCAATTTTTATTCTGAAAACAAGATTTTAATTATTATTAATAAACACTACGCTTTCATTTTCAACATTGATCTCTTACGACATCTACTCGATTCAATTGAACTATTTTTGCTATTCAAAATTGTTCTACTACTATTCTATTATGTTGTTGTTGTTGTTATAACTAATAAAAAAATCATTTCTCTTCGAATGAAATCAATGGAACATTTGCTTTTTTTCCCTCTTTAAATATTAACTCTAAAGTCTTCTTCTTTGCGCATATGCTAATGTTTAGTAAAGTAAATAATATATAATTGTTATCTAATCTACGTATATGTCTGATAAAACAAAATTTCTCATAGTCATAGGACTTAAATCACAAAAAGCAGTAAGAGTATGTCAAGCAGTTTAGTGTTTTCTCTCAGTTGTATTCTATTTCTAACGGTTTTAACCGTTCAATCAGTTTATACTCCTTATTTATATGATGATGGTAAAGGTGGTCAAGAACATTGCTGTGTTGTACCTGTTCGTGGTTCATTTTGTTTAGCTAAACCGATAACACGTAGTTTAGTACAAGTGAATAAAGAATGTAGTCGAATTGAAAAACCACGACGTCGTCGATTGGAAACGAAAAATCAAACAAAAGACGATTATTTTGATAAGATTACTGGTCGATTGAATGTCAAACGAGTACATGAAAATGATAATCGAATTTATATTGAATTACAAAAACCATTGGAAAAAGATATTCTCCAGAATGATCTCGTCTGTTTAACAGCAACAGATAAACAAAATACAATGAATTTAGACAAATGTTTTGTTGAATTAGTTGAAGAAAGTGATGAAGACGATTATGAGAAACCAGTACGACGACGTGGCCATCGTTCAAAACACCATAAACGTTCTATTGACAAAGATGAAGATGATGATGATGATGATGATGATGATCAAAAGATTGAACAAGATGAAACAAAAAACGAAGTTCAACGAATCGCCTTAGACGAATCCATACAAGTTCTTGAAGGCGAAGGTCTTTCATTTATTCGTAAATATCAACTCGATCGTAACCAGATTCGTCCAAAAACAAAATATCAACGTCGTTGTTGGTCTTGGTATCGTCATCAAGTTCGTCGACTTCGTAAGAATTCATCAAAAAAATCGATATCCTGTTTTCGACTTAATCAACGTACAGAAAGTTGTATCAACGAACTTTTTAGTTATCAAAAACAACATTTACCCGAAACATCATTCACAATTGGATCGAAATTATATTGTAAGAACGAACAAGGTTATAATAAATTTCTCGGCGAATATCAACGTGGTAAAATCTGTTTCGATCAACACGATATTATTACATTCGAACGTAAATTTACGGATATAACACGTCTATCAGATAAAAATCAAAATCGTGATACACTCGAATTTATCGAGAAAGATAAGAAATTATTTGCTGAATTCGAAGATGATTGTCATGGTCAAACACATTTGGTTGAAGAAACAGTTGAATGAGCTTGAAAAATGAAGAACAAAAAACATTGTTTAAACTTGAAATCTATTTATCTTTTTATTTCGATGTTTTACTTTTTTTTTAGTTAAAATAAACGCGACAAAAGAAAGAAAGATAAGAGAGAAAAAAACGAAGTGTACAATGAAAATTGAGAAAAGAAAAGAAAAAAAATACGAAGTTCGTCGTCAAGAGAAAACATTTTGGCTTACGAATTTCACAGGATGAGAAGGAAAACAAGAAGAAGAAGAGTATAAATCGATTGAGATAAAAATCTAGATGCTAAAATCAAACAAAAATATTTCATAAATTTACAAAAAGAACATCATTTCAAACTTACCATAACAAGGTACTTGATCAGCTGGTGCACATCGGCCAACATTTCGATTAAAACGTTGTCCATTCGGACATCGACTTTGATTCGCTACACGATTATCTACACATTGAATATACGATTGACAATTCGGCTTTGTTCGATCCAAATAAAACCCATCGCTATGGCCAGCACATGATGGAACGAAATCACACAGACTCTTGCCAACCTCATAATTTGATAAATAGTGACCTTAATTAATATCAAATTGAAATTCGTTTGAAAGATTTAGATCAATTATCGAGCTCGCTTACATTTGCTTAGACATTGTCGACGTCCATCACATTTGACTTTTTTGTATGGTAAACATGTTCGAGTTTGTACATCGAACGAATTCGGATGTGGACATGTTTGAGAAACTAATTTGCCTGATACACATTCGTAATAATGACAACAACTGTATAAATCAACGAAACGAACGCCTTCGTTTTTTACTGTACATTTATTTTTACCTAAAATACAAAATTGAATGAATTCATTTTTTAGGGAATTTCTTTTCGAATTACATTGAACATTTTGCGCATAATCACATGTTTGAATTTTAGGATTATAGAATAATTGCGCTGGACAATAGGAAACAAGATCAGTACCATGATAACAATCGTGATAAACTGAACAATCGTATGGATCAGGTATACGCCATGATTGAGACGGAGGACATTCAACCGTTGGTTTATACAGATTGAGAGTTGGAGATCGTGGAGCTTCTGTTAGAATATAGGACGGAGGAAAAGCAGTAGTACGTGAAATCCATGGTGGAACACCACGACCACCACCACTGTCGGCTGGTTCCATTATAGGTCCTGGACTGAGATTTTTCACTGAACCTGATGAGAAATGTTTGTTTGTTTTTTTTGGCATACAATGAAGATAATTTGACTTACAATCGGATTGTACTGGCCAAACACACATTTTATCTTTTTGTGACCAAAATAAACTTTTCGAACAAGTTTTCGTTTGTGCAACGCCTTTAAAATAGTCAATCGATTGGAAAATAAATTGTCTCGTTAGTGTTTTTTTATATATCTCTTTTCTTCAATGTAAATACTAATCGAACAATACTCAATTAAACTAGACTCAATTCATCGTCTTCTTTCTCGCTCTCGCCCTCTGTCCTTTGGCAAATAAATCACACGAGGCTTTTCTTTTCTTGTTCTTAGTTTCGCTGAATCAAGATTAATTGTTTCGAACGTAGACAAGATATCTATTTGATCTATTGACTCGATGTCCACACGTCTGCGATTGAGTAAAGACAACTTGATAGGATGTCACGTTTTCTTACCATTTGCACAATAAGCATATCGTTTACAATCAGTCGGATGAGCTACATAGTCATTATCAACAGATGCACATAATGATTCGAAGATCGAGTTTGCTAATGGTGGCAAACGCGATGGATACTTCGGTCGAATATGATTTTCGCCGGCTGATGACGACGGTGCATCGGGAAAAACATAATCTATTCGAAATAGAACTCAACTAAGAAACAAAATGAAAATGTTTCGACTAAAACAAACCAGGTGGATAGAGAGAATGTGGCAGAGATGTTGCTGGAAGTGTGTCTTGGGGAGATTTATGTGTGCAATTAACCTGCAAAAAAAATAGAATTATTTTGTGAATAGATAGATTTTGTTGATTTACATTCATTGCCCAATCGCATTCATTTTTAATTGGATTGAAGAGTAATTCTTCTTTGCAAGCTTTGACTGAATGTGCTGCGCCATCACAAATATGATATATCCAACAATCTTTTTTATCCGGAAAGAATCCATCTTTGACACATTTGAACGTTTCCGATTTGATTAGTTGAATAATCAAACCTAATTTTCATTGAACAGAATAAATTAAGACGAATGCAAAAAAGGTGAACTTACAAAAATGAATTAAATGAAATAAACGTCGATTTGACCGATGAAACATGATGATAAATTAGCAGTCATTGTCTTCATTATTTAAATGCCATGTTTAATATTAATTTCGAAGAAAAAAACTACGAACACAACGTTGATATCTGATTCTTATCGACATTCTTTTATCTGTACTCTCATGTTAGTTGAACATCGACTAGAACAAAGAATGTTGAGACAATTTTTATTGTACAGTAAAGATTGAGTTAGAGAAGACGAAGAGAACACAGAGCGTCATACGCAATTGTTCATTCTCTCTATCTGTATTTGTCATATGAACAAACAACTGAACGAAACAACGAGAGAAGAAAAAGTTATTTAAATAAATGTTAATACCTGCACCAATATGTATGAGGAAATAGGAAAGAGAAAAGAAGAAAAAGAAGAAGGGCGATGACCTAAATTTGTAAAGAGTGAGAAAAGTCTCATTGAGCTTCGAAAAAAAAGAAGAGAAGAGGCGGAGGAGTTGGATAAGAAATTGAATTTGAACTTGAAAATTAATCTTCTTTTTGTTCGAATGGAAATTCTGTCAAAAAAAAGGCGAAAAGACACAACAACAACAACAATCATGATCCTGAAGGCGAAAAGATTTTTTTATTAATCTTTTATGAAACAAACGACATAAGACGAAGAAGAAACATTTTAGTTGTGCATTTGACAAGTTCTTTTCTTGATCAAAAAACAAAAGATTGTGTTAAAAGAAGGCCAACAAGTGCGTGATTAGTTAAAGGTCGATTACGCAAAAATTCTTTCGAAAAGAAAGGAAGAAAATCATTTACGTGTGTTGAGATATCAATCTTTTCTGTTTAGATCATAATTTCGTATACATTCTTCTACCTCTTAGATAATGAGACACGATATTCTTTTGTTTATCAAAGGTATCGAACAAGATTTCAATCACGCCTTCGAGATTAACTACTACTTCGTTTTTGTATGTGTGTGTTCAATTAAAAATAAAAACAACATTTTTCATCAATTTTTTTTGTTCGTATGCTTATCAAAGAAAAAAACAAATAACAAAATGTTCGCAATAGAAAGATTGAAAATATACAAATACTATCAAAATGAACTGTCACTATCTGTACTGATTACACTCAGTTTTTCGATCGTATCGATGATCTGATGTTGAACCGATGGATAGTCAGGATTTCTATTAAAAACAAAAATAAATGAGTTAGATATTCAATCGAGAAAAACGAAAGATACACTTGTGTGATTTGATTTTCTTCGAAAGATTTTCCTGATGATCGATGTTGCCAAAACTCGCGATCGTTTTCAATTTCTGCTTCACGTGCTTCATCAAGTCGATCGAAGATGAGTTCGTTACTAACTTGATGGTTGAGTAAGATTTTTTTCACACAATCAATACTATACAAGGCAATTTTTTGTTGATATACGTTTTGTATTGAATTTCGAAAATAGATCATCGATTTTTCTAGATGTGCAAAAAGAATTGCATCAGTTAATGGCGTGATATAAACCGGAGAGAATTTGTAGAGTATTGCCTGAAACGAAGACAACAGATGAAGAAAAACCAAAACATAGAAAACTATTCGATCATACAAATCGTTCGAGTGTTGCTTCAGAAAGTAGTGGATCGAAGAGTGTACTTATGCAAAACCATGGTATCATAATCCAGTTTTTATATCGAGCAAAGATGAGAGTTTTATTTGGTGGTATGGAGAAGACTTTTATGTGTGATAATGAAGAATTTTCAGCTGATTTTTTTTCATGTTTATGCTTTTGTTTCATTTGATTAGCTTTGATTTCTTGTGCTAAAAGTCTATTTGATCAATAAGAAAATGATTTCAATGACTTTCAAATCCGAACACTTACTCGCCTTGAAGTTGAAATTCATAGATAATTGCTAATAAAGGTTCGCCAGTATTTTGATCGAATTCTTCAGGCTAGAAAAACAAAAAAGAATATTTCAAATTCTATTTTTTACATCATTGACCAACTTTCAACATTTTACAATCATCAACTGGAATAGCAATTTTATGATAGAGCAAAAAATCATTGACACAAACGAATGTTTCATGTGTAACGAATAGATTGACAAAATAGGAACCATTCGGTGATCGATCAAGTACTTCGACTTCTGTTGGAACATTATCGATGACATTTCGAAACGTTTTGATAGCATCTGTAATGCTAAGTCGATTGATTAACAAATTGAAACATTGAACGAAGATATTCATGTCAACTTACATTCATTCCAAAGACCGTTCTTTTCAGGTTTAGCCGGTTCTATGCCAGCTAAACGACATGGAACACTACGAACAGCTTCAACATGAAACGGTACAATCATATGACGAAGATTTGTACGTGGTACACATTCTTGCCATGTACCTAAATCAACAAGAAGTAAACTGCACTGATCGGTATCGGGATGATATTCAAGTAGTTGAGCACGATTCCAAACATCGACTTCATTTTCATCTCGAGCCACACAGCATAAGTTTGTACGTAGAGCAGATTTCGATATGACGAGACGTTGAGCATCGAAACAACGATTATAAAATTCACTTGAATCAAAATAAATCGAGAATTAAAAACAAACATAAAATGAAATACTTCATTTTGGAGAAAAAATTATCACAATATGTTAAATCATCGACTGTTTGCAAGAAGAAACTGTGCGGATGTCGAGCCGATATCACAATAACATTCTTACAAAATCGACCAAGATGAGATTCATACGTAAAACCATTCGAAAAATCATCGACTATTTTGACAAAAAAAAACATAATTCGATTCATATTTTCCAGAGTGAGACAAAAGACAACGAAGTTTTACTCGGTATAAAATCCTCATTTCGCATAATCGACGGTTGAAAAGTGACTCGAACTTCTTTCTAAATCAAACGATTCGATTTTCTTTCTGGGAAAATCGTTGATCATACTTGTGTTTCATCGGATGAAATTTCATCATAACTTGGATCGATGAGTGAAACATGCATTTCTTTCGAACGAGAGGATAAAATAGATCGTTGTGCCACTAAACAACTCGGATTTGAAATGTTTAAATTCATATTAGAAAATTTTAATATCTGAAGAAGAAATTATCTTTAAATATTTTTTTTATATTCTCGAAAAAGTCAATTGTATTTTTTGTTTGTTTAAATAAACAAATAAATATTGATAAACTAGATTTTATTTATCATATACATGAAAAAAATAAATAATTAACATGAGAATTTTTTGTAAAAAAAATGATCAGATTAAGAACTAATATAGAGGAATAAATAAATTCGATTCTATCGAATACAGATTACGATTGTTTAACCTAAACAACAAACGAAAAATTCATTCTTTTTGTTTTTCGATTGTTAATACTTGATCACTAGTATCAATTTGTTTTGGTGGACGTTGAGCACGTCGACAAGGATAACGACTTGCTTTTTTCGTTCGAGGTTTAACCGGTTGAGACTCACTACTCGTCTCACAAGAATCTGTAGCTAAAAATCAAGATTGATTAATAAACATAACGTATCTAATAGATTTTCTATTTACCCGCACTACTACCATCGGATGTTGCACTAACTGATGGTAGAAGTAACAATTGCTGCGTATCTTTTTCAACTATTACTGTTTGATCAACTGACGGACTTGCATGAGTAATCATAACCGTTGGAGGATGATTTGTTGCTAATGAAATAATCGATTAAGATCAAAGAAAAAAATATCAATAGTAAATCCTACGTGATTTCTTTGAATCTATTCTTTTGATTTTTGTTGGTAATGACGGATGAAGATGAACATCATCATCATCATCATCATGATGACTAGTAGTCGATGATTCCGTTCGATCTCTTGTCTTTCTTTTCGATCGCTTCTTTTCAACATATTCATCCTAAATAAATTTCGTCGAGTTTTCTTTGGATTTCCAATAAATCTCTCTTACACTATCATCATCATCCATCGAACGTTTTCCTATCGATAGACTATTATCACTCGTATCCTTCGTTGGTATCAATGAAATATCCGTTTGATTTGCTTTATGCATTTCAAGCATTTCAATTTGCAATGTATCGTATTTGAATTGAATTGATTTTAAATCTTGTTTCAATTGTAATGTTTCACCGTGGATTTTTCTCATTTGATTCTGTTCGAGTTTGTATTTCTCTTCGAAATATCGAGCTTTTCGTTCGGCTTCTTGTTTTCGATATTCTTCTAAGATTAAATCACGTTTAATACGTTCGATTTCGTCCATTAATGATTGAATTTGTTCGTGATATTCGTTTTCATGTTCACGATAATCGTCAAGTTTTTGACTATATTCAATTGTATAACGTTCGAATTTTTGTTCGTTGAGTTTCAATTGAACACGAAGAAAATCATTGTCACGTATGAGATCATCACGATCGTCGAGTTTATCTTCGAGAAGTTTTATACGTTCATCTTTAGTACGTTGTTCATTACGTAAGAAATCAAGCGAATCTAGCATCTAAACAAGAAGAAATTTAGATAGAACGTATTTTGTTGTTTTGTTTTACAGATTGATTTTCTTTGGTCAATTTTTCGATTTGTTCACGTTGAAACAGTAAACATTGAATAGTATAAATACGTTCTTGACTAAAATTGTTGAAAAAAAATTAATCGGCAATGAACAAAATTTGTTCGTACTGTCTTTCGACGAAGAATTTCCGTCGATTAACTTCTTGTTTTTCAAGAATTTCAATTGCTTTTTTTGTACAAGATTTCCAATACTGTGTCTAAAAAAAAATGATTAAACATTTGCTTTTCATGAAATAAATTCTACCGATGTATCATAAATTGATTCAACAATAAGATTCTGATTTGTTTCCGATGATGGCAAAGTATTTAAAGAGAAAGGTGCACTTTCTTGAATAGTTGCTGTTTGCTTAATCGGTGATGTATGTTCTGAATAGGAAAAGATTCAGAAATGATTTTCGACATAATATAATCACCTTTCAATGGATTTGAATCGTGATTTACGTCATTGTGTTTATTCTTTCGACGTAGACGTTTGGGCATTTTATTTTTTGCTTTCCGTTTATTACTGTTCGATTCACTCAAACGTAAAGATAAATCCGACGGCATTATAAAAAGAAAATTGTCTAAAAAAAACGTTTTTCGTGTTCGTTTGTTCGAATAAGGAAAATTCTTTTATTATTATTACGTCAAAGAATTGTGTAATCTTGACAACCAATCGAAAAATACCCGTATTAATATTACTGAATGAACAACTACTAAAGTGCATAATCGATCGATATATAGAAATGTTTAATTTATTGGTTTATTTTCTTAAGAAATGTTTACGATTGTTAAACCAATCGTTTGTAAGACAGTTTAAATAAATGTAACGATAAGAACATTTTTAAAATATAGAATTTACTACTTCAAAATTCTACTTCATCTTTTCGATATCATTCATTTTTTTTGTGTTTAAAATACTACGCATGAGAACACTCGATTCAAGGATCGTAAAAGTTTTATTCCATTATCATTACCGAATAAACAAACAAACAAACAAACAGAATGTTCTATTTAGATATTTCGACAATTCGTTTTCCTTCTCGAACACCACTGAGATAAGCACCGTGCGCTGTGCCATAGAAACGTTCATGTGTGCCTTCGCCAGCAAAAAGTATGAGCGGTTTAGCCGGTTTATTTGGCCACGGTACGGCTAATTGTTTAATATCATGAATACTCGAACCGATTTTAACAAATGTATGTGAACCATGAATATACGATTGATTCGACCATGATGATCGAATGAGTTGTTTGGGTTGTGGAGTCTGATTATCAGGGTAGAAATGCGAGAGCAGTTCTTGAAATGCTTGGGCAAGTAGATCATCGGTGATTTTTTCGATATATTTTGCAGCATCACCAGTTATTTGAGTGACTAGAACATTGGAGAGACGATGATGAACATAAAAGCCAGTGATACTTTTACACCAATGACTCTAGAAAATTCTTTTCATTCAACAAAAGCAAGTTTTTTTTATTCTAAAGAACTTACATCAAACGATGTATTTACAAAACATTTTAATTTCCATTCGGTATCTTTTTGATCTGTATTCCAGAGCAAATTAAACGTCTCAAAATCAACATCCCAAAATGGTTGAGCAAAAATTAAATAAATCTAAAACAAATGTTTTCGTTTTTTCTTCTTATTCGGTCTCAATGATTTTCACAAACTTTATTAATTGTTCCAAAGCCTAACTTTTGTATGCACATTCGTTTTGCATGTGGTAACGCAGGTATAAATACTTGATGCATCGATTGTTTCAAACAGCCGACCGATTGAGTGCAAATAACATGATCAGCTCGATAGATGATTCGTTCTTGGTTCGTTCTCATAACTTCAACATCGACATATTGTTCGTCTTCATGAATTGAAACTCGTTTAACCGGGGAATTCAATTGAATTTTTTCGTTGGAAATTTTCTCACGGAAAACTTTTTCTAGGAAATTAGCAAAACCTTCGAATAGATAAATTTTTCTATCTGCATGTTCAGCATCTATCGGTAAACGTTCAAGAGAATTCCATCCTAAGATAAATAAATTCGAACTTTTGTTTCCTACTGACATTTTGCTGTTATTTTACCTTGAACAGATACATCGGTTAATTTATTACAACTGATGGTATTCAAATACGGATGTTGTTTTGTTAACCAATCGATTACTTTTCGTCGTTCATCGAGTTCATCTTCGTCTAATGACAATTTTTTTACTTCAATATATTGTTCGAATTCGGCTGAAATAAATTCTCCTAGGGACAAATCTGGATAATTTTCATATGGATATGTTGGAACTTTTTTTTCTAAAATTTCATCATAAACTTTTCGAACTTCATCGATAATATCTTCATCAATCGATTCAGCATCTTCATCGTGATAACAATCATCACGATCGGAATCTCCTAATCATGAAAAAGAAAACAAGTCATTATCATAATATGTCGTTGATTGTTAAGATTTTAATCTGTCCGAAGGGATTAAACGTGCAATAGTATTCAATCTGACTAAATCTCAAGGATCGATTACCATTCGAGCGAAAGAAAAAAGAATAATTATGCTTGGTAAAAGAAGAAACGAGATGTTTGAACTCTCATGATTATCCGGAGAGAAGGGAAGAAAAAGAATTTCCATGTTTCTTTTTCTTTAATTGTATAATTATAGAAATAAATGAATCTGTTACTAAGAAAAGCAACGCTCGATGTTTTTGTTCTCTCTGAATGTAATCTTACGATCATCAATGTCGACTAGATGATGTTCATCGGCTAATTGATATAGAGGATTGTTCGAGATTTCACCGTGTAAAACTTCACAACCCAATTCAATTTGTTGATCGACTACAAAGAAAAAAAAATACGAAAGATGAATTTATAAAATAATAAAGTAGTGAAACATTTCGTCCTACGTAATGGTATTGTTCGACATCGACCACCGATTTCATTTTGAGCTTCGACAATGAGAAAATCTTGAATATTATTTTCAAGCAAATATTTTGCACACGAAAGACCGGCTATTCCAGCGCCGATAATAATAACTTGATAATGTTTTTCCATAAAACACAAACAAAGACTTTATTTGTCGTCAATAGAAATCTAAATGTCAAAAAAAATGAAAAGAAAACAAAAAAATCGAATGCTCAATGACGATTGACAACTTCGAAGAATAACGTCTATTGTAAAGGAAGCAAAAAATAAAAAAAAACGGGAGAGAGCGAAAAAAGAGAAGAAGAAGAAGAAAAAAAAACGGATAAATATAAATTGCCATTGTCACAATAGACAGCGTTATGGAGAGAAGGAGAAGAAAAAGAATAACATGAGTGTCTCATTGCTTTCACCCTATCAGCATCACACCGTATGAAATTCCTTCGAGCAAAAGAGAGTCTCATACAAATTCACAAACATCGACCGGAAACGATGATCGTGTGTCGTTAGATTCCGCCATTAGTGAAACATCGTTCTGTATCTTCGATGGATCTTATCGAAAAGAAAAAGCAAATGTGGTTTTCAGATAAGATAGCTTGCAATCACATGAAAAAGGAAACACATTAGATTGACTTTTTCTTGTCTCTCTATCTTTTCTTTTGACTCGACGAAACATTGTGTATTCAATATAAGCTTATATTCCGACTTGTAACTTAATTTAACCATCCGTTTCATCTGTCCCTGCTGTCTTATCAAATTAGGAAATGTTCATTCTGTTCCTTTCGTTTTCTAGATCAAACTCGTGTACTCATATGACATCGGAGATGAGATAAAAGAAAAAAATATATAATAATCTCAAAAAATTTGCTCGTTTTTTTTTATCCTTTAACTAATCACGATGCAATTAGTGAAGTTTTCTTGTATGATCACAGCTTTCACAAACTAATCATCTTAAATAAACAAAAGATTATGTTATCTGAATTTGAATTTTAGTGGATTCAATTCCAAGGAGACAAGCTACAGCCGATTATAAATTGATAATCGTTTTAGAGGATTGATTTCGTCTGTTAACATAGCATTTCTTGTCACACATACTTGGCAGGATGAAATCTTTTCTTTTGACAATCTAAATCAATGATACAGAGATGAAGTAACTTCTTTATTTGTACCGTTCAACAGCGTCCCCTGTTGAAAACTTTTAAACGTAATAGACAAGCATAAGAAGGTCCTGTCATAGTAAAATATACTTTAGATTAATTCAATGTTTACTGCATTCGAGGATTTAAGAAAAGAAAACTTAAAATTTTGATTTTCGTTTCGTGTAAATATAAAGTTTGTTGTCATCAACAGTATTTAACGGAGAAATACAACTTTATGTCTGGAAGTAAAAATAATGTAGAATAAATGCTTCATGTTATTATTTTTTTTTATTTCATTCGTACAGAATTCAAACCTTTTCGTTTCGTTCTTTTTCTTTCGTTCTAATCAAAAATTACCTGTCTACACATGCCAGCCAATCGTAACTTTACCTACGATTCTCATACCTGTCTGAGTCAAACAACAAACATACTATTTTATGAAATATAAAGCGTTTTTTTTTTCGTTTTTTCTTCTGCTCTGACAAATCATGGATTATATTCATACGTAAGCGTACTTGGATAAAAACGAATTTTGCCTTGTGCAACCATAAAATATCTCGAGTTTTTTTGCGCTCTTCCTCTTTTTTTCTCCGTTTTTTATATTTTTCGTTTGGTTGATAGATAATAGTCGGTAATATATCGTTCTGCTTGATTAGATTCAACCAAAGCCTTTATTATAATTTAGTTGTTTGTACCTACAAACGATTGGTTATCGTAAAGCTACGGGATAGTCCAACTGTCTGCTAGTCTTATATTTCAGAGTATATTATCTAATACATACACGCATATGGTATTGTTCTATGTTTTAACTAGTAGCAAAAGAAACAAGAATCGAAATATAAAACAATCGAACATTTGTTACATATTTTAGATAGACAAATTTATGTTACGACGACAACTGATTTTGTTGAGTTTGTTTTTTTTGTTAGCTGTCAAAGGTTCAGATGAATACCGACAACGACGAGAAGCATTAAATGGTATCCAAACGAATAGTAAAAATAATTTAAAAGCCGTAAATACAAATGCAGCTGCAAAAGATCGACCTGGAATATCAGCAACGCTTGGACAAAGCGATGAATGCAAAGCAGATATCACAAAATACTGTGGTAAAGGTAGTTCGAATTTTATTTCGAATATCAAAGCATTACAATGTATTGACGATCTTGATAACGTAATATTGATTTTGTTTGTATGGCATAACGGTTTTTAATTTATTATTTTTTCTAGGCAGTGAATTTAATCAGCAAAGATTGTCAAAATGTACGTAGGATTTATTCGAAAGGAAACTAATTTTCAGTCAATTATGTTGTTTGTTTTTAGTTAATCTATCAATTCAAGTTTAATATGACACATAACATTCGTTTTGATGATGCAGCTAATAGACTATGTGCAAATGATATTAAGAAATTAGAAGATTGCAGTGATGTTCAAAAAGATCGTGGTACAGGCCATTTAATAACTTGTTTATACGATCTCTATGATAATGTAACTGATCCAACTTGTCGTTCGTTTCTTAAACAAATACAAGCACTTGTATTTACTGATTGGCGTTTGTCTGAGCCATTTACTGAAGCATGTTTAGCTGATATTAAAAAGCTCGAATGCGGAAGATTGGATGACGAAAAAAACAATGTATATTGAATCATTGCAAATCGATTGAGAATTTTTTTTCGTTTTTGTTTTCAGTTAGCACATGATCAAGGTGCTGTTATGTCGTGTTTGGCAAAAAAACAAGATGATCTATCGAAAAATTGTCAAAAACATATTCAACGTTTAGCTGAATTACAATCGGATGATTATCATCTTGATCGTGCGCTGTATTATGCATGCCGAGAAGATCGAGAACGTTTCTGCTCGCAAGTAGCTGCTGGTAACGGACGAATCTATCGATGTTTATATGCTCAAAAATTTAATAGTCTTTTATCACCTGTTGTAAGTACAGAATTCATATTCGAAGAGTCATTTTGCAATTACAGAAATGTTCTAGTGTCGAGAAGAAATTCATCGACGACAGAAAATGGTAGTTTCAAATGTTAAAGTCGATGTACCATTGATTCGAGGTAGATTCTTATTCTATCTAGCAAATTGAATTCAATATGATCGATTATTTTAGCATGTAAAAGTGAAATGACTGAACATAATTGTAGTGCTGCCGAAAGCGAATCTGGTGGAAAATTAACACTGGTGAAATTACTCTTATGTTTAGAACGACGACTTAAAACAGGTAATGCGATTAACGATGAATGTCGACGTGAAATGCTTGTTCATCGTCGTATGTTAATGTCTGATTATGCTATTTCGCCTCAAATCGTTTCGAACTGTCGAAATGAAATGATTCGACATTGTTCGAGATTTTATTCGAGTGGCGTAAGTGGTACAATCGATCAACGTGGCGGACGAATGCTTCATTGTTTACTAAATGCTGCACGAACAGACAAAAATTTCAGTTCAAATTGTTTATTAAACGTCAAATCACTGGTTCGTGCTGTTGATGCTGCCAGTGATATACGTGCTGATCCGTTACTTGAAACAACATGTCGACCAGTCATTGATTCGTTATGTTCGAAAGTTAAACCTGGTGATTCAAATGTTATCATGTGCTTATTGGATAATATTAAAAATACGAAAATGATCGATGAATGCGAAGAACGATTAATGGAAATTGCTTATTTTATGGTTCGAGATTGGAGGTAGAAACGAAAAAAAAATATATTTTTTTAAAATCAATCTCAATCTTTCTTTTGACAATAGAATCACACCGAGATTAATGCAAACATGTCGAGCAAATCTCATACAATACTGTCACTTACCTGATAAATGGATAGTAGATGAAAAAATGGATGATGTTTATATTGGCAAATATCTCAGTTGTTTATATGAAAATAAACAAGCGGTACAGAAAAAACATGCACAATTTTTTTTTTGAATAAAAAAATGATTTCTTTTGTCTCTCTTGACAGTTGAATACGGAATGTCGAAGTGAATTGAAACAATTAATGCGTATTCGTTCACAATCCGTTGGTTTAATGCCTGAAGTTGAAGATAAATGTATAGAAGATTTGGCATCATGCAATAGACATCAAATCAAAGGCGAAGTATAATTTTTTTTTTGCTTGTTTTAGTTATGAATTGAGTCTGATTTATCTTTGATTTCAATTAGGAAATGAAATGTCTACAAAATAAATACAATAAACTCGAACAAGAATGTAAAGAAGCTGTTAAAAAATACACAACATTAACAATGGCTGACCCATCACTTGATTATATTTTGATGAAAGCTTGTGAACCAATGGTTCAACGTTTCTGTTCTGTAAATAACATGCATAAACCGATTTTTATTTTCGTATAATTATTTGTTTGTTTGTAGAATACCGAAAATGGAAATGAAAATGATCTCGTTCGATGTTTAATTCGTCAAAAAAATAATCCCAGTATGGATTCACGTTGTCGAGCTGGTATTGAACATCATCAAATCGTAAGTTTTGCTCGGTTAAATCGAATGTAAAAATTGTTTAATTGAATTTATGCAGGTTAGCATGAAGGATCAAGCTTTTCTCAGCGAATCATTTCGAAAGAAATGTACTGGCGAAATCGACGAACATTGTCCAATGAAAAAGACGAAGTTTGTTTTTATTTGAGAACTAATTTTGATTGAAAATCATTCGATTTAGATCGGGAATTATTCAATGTCTAGCTAAATTGATGCTACACGATGTATTGAGAAAAGCCAATCTATTATCTTCGGATTGCGAAGATGAATTAAAATTCGAATTACTTCAACGAGTTAGTATCGAATTTTTCGAAATCAATCATGTTGCTTTCTTCTTTGTTTAGAGTGAAACCATTAATCTCGATCCGGCATTAGCTAATGCATGTTCAGCTGATATTCGACAGCATTGTCCTGGTCTAAATCCCGGCAATTCACAAGTACATTTTTGTTTGTCTGTTTTTGTTTCAACTGATTATCGATCGTATTCGATTAGGTTCTCGATTGTTTGAAGAAAAATCGTAATCGACTTTCACCCAACTGTTTTCTTAAAATAAAACGCCGTCAAAATCTCGATGTTATCGCTCCTGAAGAAGATTACAGTCTCATGTCGAAATGTTCACCGACTATTCAAGTAAATTCGAAAAACAAACTCAAATACATTTGAAAACGACGGCGTTTTTATTTTTCATCTAGAAATTTTGCTCGAATCAACGTAAACAAAATCTTCTCACATGTTTACGTCGCAATGCAAATCAAGCAACAATGTCAAGCAATTGTCGTCATGTTCTCTATCAACGTCTGATGGCACTTAATACGGGTAAGACTGTTGTTTTTCTTAAAGAAAAAGATAATTACATTGTGAACAAGTACGATCGATGATGTTGTCGAAGAAAATAAAAACAAACATATTTGCCATTCGTTTTCTCCCGAAGGCAAAAATTTAATTAGCAAACAAAGAACGAACGAAATTTACAATTGATTTTTGTCTTTAGATGCTCGATTCAATAAGAATTTGATTGATAATTGCAACAAAGATATTAATAAATATTGCAGAGATGAAGTTATCGATGATGATGATGACAATAACGATGATGATGATGAAGATAATACTAACGAGAAAGATGATGATGATGGTGATAATCAAACAAGTAATCGTATAGGAATAATGTGTTTTGCTTGAAATTTATTTACAATCTATTGATTGTTAGATGATTTCAATGATGGTGAAGTCAAAGATCGTGATATGGGCGGTCGAATAATAAATTGTTTACGAACGAAATATGCTGATAAAAATGCAGCATTAGAATCTCAATGTGTAGCTGAATTAATAGATGTTATTCAAGGATCGAAACTTGATATTGAATTTGATGTTGTTTTATATCAAAAATGTCGTACAATACTCGAAGGAAGTTGTATAGGACTTGATAAGGAAGATTGTTTGAAAGTTTTATATCAACACAATAGAATTACTGATCAACAGTGTCGAAAAGAAGTCATACGAATAATTAAAGAAGGCAAAGCTGATGTTCATGTTGATCAAACATTAACACTCGCCTGTCAAGCTGATTTAATTAAATATTGTAACGACATTCCAATTGGTAAATAAACAATGAAAACGATTCTGTGGTATCAAAATAATTGTTGTTTTTTTTTCGTAGGTGAAGGTAAACAATTGCAATGTTTATTAAAAATTCGTAAATCAGTAACAAAAGACTGCAGAAAGATTCTCACGGAACGACAGGAATTATGGAAATCTGTAAGTTATCAATGTCAAACAAAAAAAAACTACGACTCATTATTTTTTACGTTTAGATTTCTGATGTTGATGATTTTGATGATTTAGCCGAACATATTGTAAAATCATCGAATAGTCGATATATTCTATCAATTCTAATCATTGCTATTATTCTCATCTTTCTCTCTGGTCGTTTCTGTCGTTCACCATTTCGATATCAACGTCTTAACAAACACAATTAATCTCACTAAAATGAAAAAAAACATTTCTTAATCTTCATCTATATTCAAATGTGATAATTTATAGCAAAATTCGATCTCTCTCTATCTATCTTGTTTGTTTTTCTTTTTTAATTTATAATTTATCTGTGTGTTTGTTTGTTTGTTTTACTAGCAGAAAAGAAAGAAAGAAAAAGAAAGTTTGTTTTGTTTTCAGGAAGACTAGACAATTTAAATACAAGAAACAAAAAGTGATCGTTTTTTGAAAAACATAAAGACAAATATTGTTGATGTTGTTCATTTCTGTTTTATTCATAATAAACTTTGCATTTCTTTTTGGCTGTCTTCAACTCCGTCTTCTTCATTATCGAAATCATCTAAACGATTATGACTAATCGTGCTGATTGAAAGCATAGGAGGATTTGTGGGACTTGTTTGCCATTCTATTCAAAATCGAAACAATTGAATTCATGTATTTACACCCTCAAGAGTTTCTTACCACCAAAATTATCATCTGTTTGTTCATCATCTGATTCATCGTCATGATCACTATCACCATATGTAACAACACCACATTCGCACGGATCTTCACCTTCAAAATAGCCACATGAATCAATCGGAGTATCAGCACAATATAAGATTTCATCTTGACTTTGTGAGCCTATATATACATACATAAATGATTTCAAAAAAAAACAAGATCTATTTTCTACCTTCTTCATCCATGAGCATATAATGATCTCCACTACGTCCTCTGGATTGCACTAATTGTTCTTGATTGTTTTGTCCATTTGAAACAGGTACCAACGTCTGTCGAATGCCATTTGGTACATCTTGACTTCGAATAATGTCACATACTAGTAATGAAAAAAACAAACAAAATCAACATGGGATATTTATTTATATTTGCAACATACCAACTGTATCACAGAGACCAATCCGTTCTAATTGTCGATAAACAAGTAAATGACTGTTATTTAGTGCGAACCATTGATTATTATGTGCGCAAATTTGTAATTTCGGTGGACAATCACTTTCCATTAATTTCGTTGATATGTCAATCATTAGTTTTTCATCAATAACTGAATGTTTTAAATCTCCGAGACTTGAACTTGTAAAATTAATATTCGACGGCGCTAATGTTAATGTTCGTGATTGACAATTGTTTGTCGAAGATTTCCAGAAGGGTTTCCATGAAGAAAAATAACTTTTCATATTTTGCATATTCAAATTTGTTCTGTTTGTCTGTACGATTGATAAACAAGATAGATAGTCAAGAGAATATTATCTAGAAAAACTGGTCGATTCAATCGAAATTTATAGATCTATATGGAAAGAAACGAGATAATCTTCTTTCGATTAAATCGACTGTGAAATGATCTGTTTGATAGAAACGAAACGAAGTAATCATACTCGTAGATAACAAATATTTCAAGTAGATTGATGTTATTTGCAATCGTTTTTCTCATTAGGAAAACAACATTGACATGAGAACTTACCATTGAATCTAATCAACTGATGTCTAACAAGATTCTTGAATGAGAAAAGATATATTTGATGATCAAATGAGTTGTATTAATAATTTTTGCTTGTCTGACAAATGTATGTGGGTCATGTAAATAGGAAAGTCTTCATTTTTTTCTCTATCTCTCTTTCTCTGTTTCTTCTTCTCGTTCTCATCTAATTGTCGTCGCTAGTACCATCAGTAGTAATCGTAGTAGAACGCATCTGCAATACGCAAGAGAAAAATGGTTATGACGACAATTCACAAGAGGAAAAAAATGATAGACGAGTAGAGAAAAAAAGACGACAAGTTTTTTTTTTATCTTTTATGATTCGTTCTTTTCGTAATATTATGAATTCAATATACATAAATATTTGGAATAGTTTAGATTAGCAATGATGATGATGCATTGAACGTAGTACGGATATTTTCGTTCATTTGTTTGTGCCGATGATTTAGTTGGCAGATGGCTAAATCGAAAATAATTGATCGCGCATGGGGAGTCGACGTTTTTAATCAATATTAGTTGAACAAATTTGTTGTTATTTAGCTCTCTCTCTCTCTCTCTCTCGGTTTTTCTCCTATGGCAAACAGATGAATTCATCTAACGAATATGATTAATCAATGCAAATATATTCTAGTCGAGTGAACGTCATTGTTACGACCAAGGATTCTTCAACAATCGTGCAGCTAGACATTACTGATTGAATATTGACTTTTGTAGCACTAGTTTTTCTCTTGTTCTTACGAACGGATGCATGTGCAATCAGATACATAAATACATATTGAAGAGATTTATTCTTGTTGTTTCGATGATGGGTCTAGGCTATTGACGAAGCCTACTTAAAAAACGATTTCTTCTTCTTCTTCTCGTATAGACCGATGGTTAAAAGAGAAGAAAAAACGCGATAAGCTTGCCGATAAAATAACTTCAGTAATAGATTTTTTCCGATTTTCGTCGTTCGTATTTGATCAATGTTAGTGAATGCACTTGCGCATGCGTTTCTCATGTCAGTTATGCTATCGAACCTCATAATTAAATTTATTCTCGCTTCAAAAAGCTCATCTGCATTTCTTTTTTCTTTCTGTCTTTTATCGTCTCTTTTCTTTTCTTTTTCTTGAAAAGACAAAACAACAAACAAAATAGATACTACGTAGAAATCATGTCGATCATTGAGAAACTCTCAAGCATACAATCAAAGACGTAACAATCACTCTAACTATGAATTGAGATAGACAGGAAATCAACAAGCATGTCAGATGGTCTTTTCTGTACGATCGACTGTCATTGTTGACCAACTGGACGCTTTTTTTCTCTTTCTCAACATTCGAGAAAAAAGAACTAATCTAATTTTAACATACTCTCGTTTTCTCTGTCTGCAGAGACAGGCACGTACATTGAGTAGAACGATGAGTGACCACATCAAATGATGAATTGACATACATTAGTATTGGAAAGACATTAAGACTATGTATATTAGATAAAAGAAAATGTCAGATTAGGTAATAATAGGAAAAAAAGAACGAACGACACATTTCTTTTTTCCTCTTACATTGAAACTCTTACTAAATAATTGCATCCATTCAAAATAAAAGAATCATCTGATTGTACAAATGATCTAATTCTATAGCGTTATTCATGTAATCATAAAAATATTCAATGAACTGTATAAACTAATTTCTGATTAAATTCTCGAATATATCGATTCGAGCATTTTTAATTGAATTTTTTCAGTGTGATAAAGTAAAACCATAGACCCTGAAAATATTCTCATAAAAGAAAGGATATTTATATATGATCAATGTCTGGCTCAATGAATCAATAAAACAAAAAAGAAAACTTCGAGCATTGTACCTCATTACTTTATTAAATGTATTTTTTTTTGTTTAATCCTGTCAAAATCTAAGAGCAATAAATTTTTGTTCTTTAGTAATAATTAGAGATAAGATAGTTAAAGTAAATGTCGAGAAATTTATGCTTTTATATTATATAAATCAATTGATAAAATATCTCAGTTCAAATGATTTTTTTATCGGATTCTAGTTCTAACTGTATGTGCGTGTTCGAGGATATTTTTCGCGCATTAATAATGTTGCTTCAAAAACAAACATTTTTCCGTCGTACTCTGATTTGTTATTTAAGGGTTTTTTTTCTGTGAATGAATATGACAAAATTATTATCGATTTCAACAAATATATCAAGATTTTTTCGTCGTAATCGACATATTTACATATTTTTCATAGGATTTCTTTTGTTTATTATGTTAACTCTTCAAATCAAAACACATTTATTCCCGAATAATTATGAAAAATTATCTACACAAATGTCTGACCAAGAATCTACTAATGATAAGCTGAAAAACAGTCAACATATCCTACCACTGATTTATCAACCAGCTATAGATGTTAAAATCTCTCGAGCTCTGTTGGTATTCTATCCGAGTGATCTTGAATCGATGTTTGAATTGGAATTGCGATGGTTCTATCATTCGTGGACGAATATGATGAAAAATGAATCATCATTATGGCGAACCGATTTAATTGTTTATACGAGTACTAATTTACCGATACTGAAAAAACTCGGTTGTGTTTTTAACAAAATACGCTCAGATCTCAACGAAAATCCAAAATGTCGAGTTTTTCCGTACATTTCTATAAAAAATCGACAATCGAATCATAGATCATTGGGTAATTATCAAGAAATCGATCGAGAACGTTCACAAAATCTCTACAAATATTTACGTAACTACGGTTATATTGATTCGATCAATTCTATTTTTGAATATTCATCCAGCTATTTGATGTACGATTACGTAGTTCGAACGGATTTAGATTGTTTTTTAACTGAAAATTTTGGCCGATATATACCCTATGAAAATTCATTATTAGTTGGCATGGGAGGTTATTCAACGAAATTTAATAATCAACGTTTGAAACGAATTGCTCGAGACATGAATTGGTCGTATGCAGATAAAAATAGTTTAGGATCAACTTGGTAGATAAATATATTCTTTTTTTTTTGTTGAACAAAATAAATCTTCGATTACATAGGTATGGACCAGCAGCAATGGTTTATCAAATAGCGAATTATACGATTGATGCCATGATGCATCTTGTTCTGAACGAGTTTACTCAACCCGAACGAGACAGTAAAGTTGGTGTGATGGTAAGTTCTTTTCTTTTTTGTTTTTCTTTTCAAGTAATTCGTACTTTGTGTGATTCAGCTTTGGCCTGAATGGCATTTCGGTGTGCTTTTATTATACGGTGGTCATTTGGCAATGAATCACTTGATTGGCAAAGAACATTTTGATATAGTTCTTGCCGATCAATTGCTCGATCAAGGTGTCACATATACAGATCAAAATGATCTCAATGATAATCATCGTTTACATCTTCATTGTTGGCATACTGATGTGCCGTTTTCGAAATTTGTATTTAAAGCCGGTCGATACGATAATATTGCAATTGAATCGTTAGCTTCGGATACATCAGCATCGGGCTTGGTAAGAGAGAACAGTTCATTTTATTTTTGAATTTTTTGTTTCTTCTCGCTCTAGGCAATGAGATTGGCATTAGAATCGAAGAGATCGACGCTTGCACAATTGAAACACAAACTTTTGGATATAAAAAAAGCCTAATGTTATATTTTTTTTTGAATGTTAATAAAACTAAGTAAAAAAAGAACAGATAGTCAAAAGAGGTCATTAGTCATCAGAAGGAAAAACAAACCTCAACATTTTATTGGTTTAATTATCTAAGCATCTGACTCAAGAGTCGTAGAAAAAAACGACCAAACCCATAAATCTTCGGTTAAATTTTATTTCTTATCATGAGTTTCATGTTTTCGTATTTTCGTCGAAAATGACCTCTGATTCAACTGTTGATAACGCACCTGTATTCGATGGAAAACCGTACGTTCATTATTGAACTTATTTGCAAATATTTACGTTTTTTTCCCTCGATTTAGACTTCGATGTCGAGTTGCTTTTACTCGTGGACAAAGTTTGTTAACGTCACTTGCTTATTCGAACATGAAAATTATCGTTTTAGATCTCAGCACACCAACAACTGTCAATCCGAAAACAACATTAGTGAAAGGTGATTTATTTGCTATAAGTTTAAATGAAAATGGCAAACAAAAACTTGTTATGCAAGTCGATCGTGTCGACGAAGAACGTCTCATTCAAAGTCAACAACTAGGTAGAAACTGAACAAAACAATAATCGATCGAATTGAGATTGTTCTAGAGATTTTTATGGATGAATCGATTAAAAAAACATTCAATATTAGCAGTCTTGTTCCAAATTATTATACCGTAGAAAAAATCGTCAGACCAGAGGTTCGATAGTCTTTCTTTCGTGTGAAAAGTTTCTAATAGCAAAATTTTCATTTCATAGAAATTTGCTCTTTACTTGGTTGAAGTTCAAGTCAAAGAACAGTATCTTAGTCGAGGTGATATGTGGCGTTTTGCGCGTAAATTAGTCAATACAGGTGTCTATTTAAAAAAACAATTGGATATCTTCGGAATGAGGTAAACAGAATCAAAGGTTTATTCAGAAACAAAAACAAACATATCATTCGAATAGAGCAACTGTTTATGGTCTTTGGATAAAGGATGAACCTTTCCGTGTATCATCCGGTTATATAACTGAAAATACGAAAGTAAATTGTTTATTAATATGAAGTTGAAATCAATCGAAATCAATGAAATTTTAGATTGTTTTTCGTTCGTTGAGTGTTATGTGTACAATATTTCTGCAAATGTCAAAAGAAATGTGGGATTTTGATCATCAGGGTGATACGTATTACGAGAAAGCTGTTGATGGCTTTCTATTTGATTTATTTACTCGATGGAAAGTATGATTTTGAGAACAAAAACAAAATACTAAGAACTAATTGATTGTTATTAGTTAATGCTTTGTCAACATGATGTTACAATGACATTATTTTCTCGTGTATTCTATGATGCAAAAACAAAAGAAGATTTTCCGGAATGTTTGAGAGATTCAATTTGTCGAGATCATCGAGGACGGTTCTACGAAGATTTTTATAAGTAAATCTCGATTAAAAATCAACAACGAGAAACTATTTTTGGTTTTTTTTTCTTCGAAAAAAAAGAGTTATCTATCAAAACGAAAGATATGATGATTGGCTTCCGCGTTTAGCTAAAATCAAACAAGTTCTAGTTAATTACGAAGAAGATTTAGTTAATTATCATCGAAAAAATTTATCCGAAGCTGATGCAGCTAAAATGCCGAAAGGTATAATATCGTCAGCAGCTGATGGAAATTATCTTGAAACATTGAATCTCTCGTCGAGTGGTTCGTATTTCGAAGAAGAAGAAAAAAAAAGCAAAATAAATTCATTGTATGATTATGTTTAGTATTCGAACGACATTATGTCGATCGATCGTTTGATCGTCTCGGTCAAATGTCGTTAGTCATCACACCTGGTGGTGGTATATTCGAAGTCGATCGAGAATTGACAAATATGACCAAGCAACGAGTTTTAGATAACGGTATTGGAAGTGATCTTGTTTGTCTCGGTGAACAGCCGTTATTTGCTGTGCCATTGTTTAAATTCTACAAAGAAAATCTGAATACAGCTGATGATTATCAAATTCCACATTGGATGAATTTGAGGTTTGGAACGAAAACAGTCGAATTTTGAAAATCAATTTCTTATTTCATAGTTATTATCATAAGGCAACGACAGATGAAAAATTTAAACGTTATATTCCACGTTTACCATTTGATACAAGTCGAATACTCGGTGGGTTATTAGAAGTGAAAAATGTTATGAGTACTATATCAGAAAATACATTTGTCAAGCTGCCACAATCGTCCATGGATGATTTCGATGCAAATATATTCCGTACGGCGACAAAACCGTATGTTTACAGATAGAAAATAAGAAGTCGTTTGAATAATTATTTTGTTTTTCTTTAGTCAAAATGAAAAGGCCGGTTATTCAGATCGAAATGTTCGAGGTGATGTTCGTCAAGCTCGAAAACGCAATGTAACTTTAGGTCCAAGACGTAAATAACGAAAGTTTCGTATTTCAACTATTAAATTTCTTTATTTCTTTTTTTGCAATAGAACCTGCAACTATTGACGAAGAAGATTCAGCGAACGAACCGAATGGAATCTTAATTGTGAATAATAAAACATCATTAATGCCAAATATGGACTTTCGAAGTTTAAATCCATTTGTAAAAGATGATATTGTTCTTTCGACATCTCACGCAGCATCAGCTGGATTTGCTGGAAATATGCCTAGTCATAGTATTTATCAATCGTCTCAGGTTTTATTCTATCCCGGACAAAGTTTAAGTCGTATTGCACAAAGTGCTGAAACCTATTTTCTTTCATCGAATCCATTTTTCAATCCTTCATCTCGACCAAAACCGTTGACGAATCCGTTTGCACCGGCTAGCATTCGAATACCGATGGCACCGGGACGTCGTCGTTGGGCGCATACATTTCCCATTGGACCGAATGGTATTCCTTGGCATTTTCATCATTTACGTGAATTGAAAGGAGCCATCAAACAGGAATTACTTTTAAATATTAGCACGTGTGCTCATTTAGTACTTCCGGGTACGTCGAAACATCTTCTCAATTCGACATCAAAACGAATGAATCAACATTCGAAAACTCATAGCGATGCATCAACTCGACCAAAACGGTAACGAAACAAAAAAAAACACAATGGCAAATGATTGATTTTTTTCTCTAGACTTGTTAGTCCGACAAATCATGAAAAACGAACAGGATTAAACAATCGAAAGGATAGTGTTAGTGAAGATAATCGAACGAATTCGAATAATTCAAATATGAAACGATCGGGAACGGATGGATCAATTAAACCAATACCTTCGAAAAGTTTGTTTGTTTTTCTTCTTTCAAAACGAAAGAAAAAACGAAGATATTTCGAATAAATATAGAGGAGAAAAAAGAAACAATTATTTGGGGTCCAACTGGTGTTGAACCTTGGAGTGCATCGATGATAACTGGTATCGATTGGAAATCATTAACAATTCCAGCTTCTTTGCCAACAACATTCGATGTTGTACCAAGTGAAGAGGATTTAAAACGTGATTATACACATAATTCATACGAACTCTTTCATTCACTGCCACCATTGAGTGAATACGAAAAGAGACGAAGAAATCTGCAACAACAGGAAAATGAGAAAAATCTCGCTGTTCCAATAGCATCCGATCCATTGGAACGTCAGAAATTTGTTTTCGATGAATTAATTGATCTACGTTTATCTCAGGTTTTTTTTTTGACTCGGACATTTTATTTTCTTTCATAGAAAAAAGTTTCGTATTAGGGCTTTCAAATGATCGTTGAAATACCATTACATGTTCGCAAAATGATGATCGATAATATTCGTCGATTAACATTCAAAGAGACAGACTATAATCGTTTACTCAGTGTCGGTCGTATTTATCATGCACTAAGTCTCGTCACTGAAGAACGACCTTCTCCAGATACAGTTGTTGTTTGTGTTCAAATATTCAAACCACAGTACAATCGAATTTTGAAATTGAATCTAATTATTTGCTTTTTTTCTTGTTAAAGATACGTCTTTCAACCGAAACCAGTCGAATATAAATACCGTTTTCAATGTCCTGATTCGTCCACTTATGATCACGCAGTTTTCAATATACAATTAGAAAGTTTAGAATCTTATCCATGGAATCTTGTTGATAATGTTATTTGTTCTCATGGTATAGGCGAATATAAATTAACAGATGTAAATTGAACAAAATCGTTTTTTTTTCTCGAATGAATTTCAATGTTTTAGGCTATGAAATATTGGCGTGTTCGTCTCGTACTCATGCCCGTATCGAAAGACTATACAGTGAAAAATATCGAATCCGGACAAACCAAACCTGATACAAGACAGGAAATGTCTCATGAAGATTTCTTTCATTATGTCGAACAATTTATTCGTTTTCTAATGATGTTAAACAAATTAGTACGAGTACGAGGAACAAATGACTATCTTCATCGAGTAAAAACAAAACATAGAAATCATATTTTCTTAATAAATTCGTGTTCTACTTTTTTTTTGTCAAGCCTATTGATCCAAACACTGGCCTAAAACGTCTTGATCATCCGAAACGTCACGGCAAAACTACGTATGAATTTCATGCAAAGATCGAGTTTTACTTTACAAGTTTTTTCTTTTTATTCTTCAGAATACCTTGTAAAACTTTTTCACTCAACGGTATTTTCGAGGGTGATGAAACGGCCATAAACTCCTTATTGAACCTTCTACGCGATGATCAACAAGGTCTACCATTCGTTAAAGATCAATTTATACCTAATCTACCAGAATATTCATTCATTGCCATCGAAGCTATTTGGTGGAGTATTGAGCATTGTGATGATATTAAAAGTGAAGAACAGGCTCTGAAATTATTTCAAGTAAATAAAAAGAAAACGAAATAGTTTGTTTTTCGTATCATTACGTGTTCGTCTTTTAGTTTCTATTCCAACGATCATTAATTCGACATTGTACACCCTCGGAACGGGCATTTCGTTTTGGATATTTTATTTATTTTCTTGTTAATGAAAGAACGAGAAATTGTAAATGAAACACAAACCTTATATTGAAATACTGTGGTCTTTTTTTTAAATAGATCACCACGAATCAAATGATTATGCTGAAGTTGAATTATTTCAAACTCGTTCTTATATTCCATCGATGGATTTTCTCGGTCTCAATCTCGGTAAATCAATGCGTTTTCTACCGAAATTAATTCCTAATCAACAACCAGCGTCGACACGTCAGACGAAATTAGTTTCAACAACAAATATCGGAATGTCGAATTCGAATTCAACAGAAAATCTTCTCGAATCCAATTCAATCGATAAAGACGAACTATCATCGATTGCATTGAAACGTAATTGTAATGTTGATGTCGATCAAAAACATGTATCCGATCGACGAGAATGGGCGATAGCACAGTATCATGCTTTCTACAATCCACATTGTCTGTTCGAATTAGAAATCCGATGGCTAGTTGCAACATCGTGCCTCCTAGGAGATTTGATTACAATTTGGTCGCAACGTATAGCAACGATTTTAGGCGGAAGTCAAATACCGTTTCATTTAGTACCGATTCCGTGTGATCCATTTGCAGAATTTGATCCTTTACGAGGTAGATAATCAATTGAATACGATTGAAATCGACGTGAGATTTTATTTTAGGACCGATATTTATTAAAATGGATTTGTCATGTTTACGTGACCAACTTGCTAATCAATCGGATAAAGAACAACAAGATCGACTCAGTGTCTTTCAAGAATTAATTCTAAAACGGTTTGATTCTCTTGAAGAATTTTTCTTTCTTCATCGAATATTTTCTTTGAAATTCTAGTTATGGATTTATTGTAAATGCTTGTGTTGGTTACAAAAATGAAAATACTTATTATGTTCATATAAGTGGTGGTATGCTTGTCTATATAAATCTAGATGTTTGGAATACTCAACGTAATGGTCGACCGCTTCGTGTTGCAGCAAGTGATAAAACCGATGGACAAATTTCGCCCGTTGATTGCGGATTTTTCTGGTGTTGGAATTTTTGTTTGGGTAAAAAATGGCGTAGTAATCAAACCGGTGAAGAAAAATATCAAGATATTATGTTAGCCGATTTTCGAGCATTTTGTGCGAATGATAAAAATCGTCTACTCAACTTTTGGAATGAAGCTAATGCTATCGCGAAAAAACAAATGACAGCTAATTAGAAAAACATAATGAGGAGAATATGAACATTTATAACTTGAATTTCTGCGTTTCATTTGTTTGTTTGTTTGTTCCTGTATGGTCTAGTCTTTAATTGTCATGTGTACATTCATCGTTTTCTGTTCAGTTTATTCATTTATATACATGTTTCAATAACAGTAATTACTATTTGTGTAATATTATTTCTTTAAATGAAACAGAAAAAGAAAAATAAAGAACACCTATTGTGTACATACACATCAACATTGATCAAGTAAAACAGCTGAAATAAGACATTGCCTTTGCTATTATCAAAAGCCAGATTAGGTCGTATTATAGTCGAATAAAGGAAAAAAACATATTCACATTTATAGAGGTTTGACTGTAAACAAAAATTTCATTATGATTTGTCAATGTTTTATAGTTATTTCGAAAGTCTAATTCTGATTAAGGTATTTGCCTTGAATCAGTGTTAATCGCTGTTGTTTTTCGGTTTGTTCTAGAATTCAATGGTGCAATTGTCACTCGTTGTGTGCGTTGAAATCTAGAGAGATGTAATAATTTAAGAAATTCTTTTCGAAATTCACGTGATGAAAGTGTAAATGCAAAGAAAGAAAAACCAGGATAAATATAAATAAAATTAACTGCCAATGAATTAATAAAAGTTTCAACGGCTTGTCGATCAGATGATTTCTCTATACCCTGTGTTATTACCAGATAGATTGCATTTGGCGAATACAGAACTGTGGAAATAAAATAGAGTAATAGTTGGATAAGCAAAGTAAACAGAACTTTTGTATCTCGAATCATATCTCGAGTAAGTGTGTCCTGTTGTAGAATTTGACGTTGTCTTTGACGTTTTCTTAAATTGTAAAAAGTTAATAGAGCAAAAATTAACATCAACAATGGTATTGAGATTGAAATCGTGAGTATTGTATAAATACTATTGTAGACTGATGCGGATTTGTGAAATAATCCGCAAGCACTTCTGACAATGTCAAGAAAAATAATCAAATGAATAGCAATTAAATAACAAAATACAATTACAACTGGAATCATTCGACGAGCGACTGCAACTCTACCAAAATTTCGTATGCGAATATTTGCTGAACTAATTGCATAACGATCAAAACAAGCAAGAAGCAAATAAAATCGAGTCATTTGAAGACTTGTATGCGTGAAATATCCTTGCATTTTACAGAATACCAAAGAATAACTTCCTGGATAAACATTGTTTATCAAATAAAACGTTGGAATCATGCCAAATGACAAAGATATTAAATTAGCACATGATGCAGCAAAAAAATCTATCAGATACAAATAATTTTCGTTTTAAAATTTAAAAAAATTCTTTTTGTTTTTTGGTTACATGTGCAGCATGATGTACTTCTTAATTTTCGACGAGAAAAGAGAACAATATTTAATATTGATCCAATAATACCAAACGCAAATACAAACGATAGAAAATAACGATATAAATCATATCGAACACTTGTTAATGTTGATGAAAGAGACATTTTTAAACAAAACGCGTTTTGAAAACAGAATGTTTTAGTATTATCTACTTATATGTTGCTTCTATATTCAAATTTTTATTAATTTCTCTGGTAAGAAGAGCATTATAAGCGTCATTTGTGTTTACAGACATCTGCGTCAATAAAGTTTCATTTACTTCTCATGATATTGGAAAATAATGCCCTACTACACGGATCGATGACACTATAGAATTAATAAACTCTATCTACGTATATGCTTAAAGGTGATTAAAGAGGATATGAGGAATGCACATGGTTAGGTCATTGTAAGAAAATTTCATGAGGGAATTGAGTACTGTCGTTGATGTCACTACCACGTTGACATTTGATTTTTCCACAAACTATCATTATTCTCATGATATTGATTAAAATAAATAAATGAAATAGTTTTGAGTCATATCAATTTGTAATCTTACAACACGTCTAAAAATATATTCTCTCTTTCTCAACATGACAGTGTCATTTTTTTCAATTAAAAAAATATTAAATGTTGATAAGAAATATCTGCAGAAAGTTCATATCATTCGTTGACATAGGTCTGCCTGATGACTCAATGAGTAATCAAGAGAAAAAGATGTTATCATATATACGAGCTTGTTGATATCTTTAAAACATTTATTTAACTATAAAACGTGTGAGAATACAATCTGTTTTTGATTTCCATGGGTAACTATTCGTCAAAAAGTAAGCTGATATCTATATGTACTTGAATATTATTTATTTTTTATTGAATTAAATCTTAGCTTCTCAGACTAATACTAATGGCAGAGAACGATCATCAACAATACCGAACCAAGGAAGGCTAAATTCAATAAGCAAACAAGTGAATTTTATAAGATTTCAAAAGAAAAATCCGTTACACTTGATATTTAGATCTATGATTCATGTACATTGTGTTTAAATTCTTTTGGAATTCAAGACGAACGTATTCCTCATCAATGTATCAATACAAAATGTAATCGACTCTATTGTAATCAATGTGTAAATTCCGTACAAATGCACAATGGTACAAACAAACGTTTTCGTTGTATGTATTGTTTATACGAATATCCTCGAGATAAAGTTCCCGATGAAAATCAAATTCTTTTAAAACAATTATGGGATAGTATGATTGTTAAATATGGTATTCATTATACTCGTCATTTACTTTCGAAAGAACCAACCGAAAGTAATCTTATTGATCTTCAATGTGATATTGAATGTCGACAACGACATTTACTAAGTCTCATATCAACACTTGAACGTTATTCTCGTTGGACACAAATTCATCATGTTAGTGAGAATACTCATATTATGGCTGAGAAATTAACAGATATTCTTACACGTTTAAAACAAGATCCAGTCAATCAATTATATAATTGTCAAATGGAATATAAAAAAGTGATATCAATGCCTGATGAAGATAATAATAATGATGTTGGCTCATTGTATATTCGTGTTTGTGAATGTTTACTTACGGATATATCTGATGCCGAATTTTATCGAGTTTTTCCATCGACACATGGTCAAATGATCGAATGGGATTGTGCACTTACTTCGACTGATGATTTTCAACCACAAATTCTCGATTTAATGTCATCAATCGAACATGATCTCAATCAACAATGGTCGAATCAATGCTCGAATATTGTACGAGCTAAAATCGGTATTATTGGTTATACTTGTGTTGGTAAAAGTACGATTGTCAATCGTTTACTTGGCACAAAAGATCTCATGAAAGAAGATTCATCACCAGTACGAAGTATTAAAAGTACATATTATCAATTACAATTCGATCGTAAAGAACCATTGATATCACCTGAAAATCCTTCGAAAAAAACAGCCGTAACTATTGTTGATGTTCAAGGACATGACAATGAAACAGCAACAGTCGATAGTCAAATTGAACCGGGCAATTATTTAGATGAAATTCGTAAAGCTGACTGTGATATTTATTTATTAGTATTCGATGAAAAACTTCGTTATGAACAACATGGTTGGATAACTTATATTGAACAAACATTAAAACGGCAATGTCTATTAGTACGATCGAAAATTGATATTAATTTTCTCGCTAAATTTCGTGAACGTTCAGGAGTTTGTTATGGTCAAAGTACAATCGAACAACGACAACAACATACATCGGCAATTCTCGATCAATTACGATTTGATAATGATGTCGAACAACGACAAGTCTATCTCATTGCTGCTGATTATATGCCGGCTAGTTCAGATGCTGAAAGTCTACTCAATGATCAAACATTCGATATGAAACTCTTATTTGATCAATTGCGAAGTCTAGCATCTGATGCACGCAATTGTCGTATTCATTCGTTAGCTATGCGTGCAGTTGCTCGTGTTGTTAATACTTGTTTTCGTCGTGGCTATGTACTCAATGTTCTTCATTATAAAATCGGTGCTGGTTTGGCTGCTATTTTGCCATTCGGTGATCAATTGCCACGATATCTTGCTCGTGATCATATTCGACAAGCATTTGGAATAACGAAAGAATTTCGTCAATATTTACTTCAATATCATGTATGTATCGATGAAGGCTGTTTGCAAACATCAGTCTTAGAAAATTGTGTTACAGCAACAATGATGAAAGCGAAACCGACTCGAGGTTCGTTGGGTGCAGCTGTTGGTGGTGCGTTTATGGCTGGTGCACCATTTTCTGATGATATTATTCGAGCTGCAGCACCGGCGTGTCTTGCTGTTACAACTGGTGCACGAATTGCATTGACTGCTAGTACAGCTGTTGTTGGTGTGGTTATTTCGGCTGCAGTATGTGCTTGGTCGGCTGTTAACAGTGGCAAACATATATTTGGCTATGTCAATCGATTATGTGATGATATGATTCTCGTTGCTAATCCACTGACTGCTACAATCATTGAAATGAATTCGAGACAGAACGAACAAATTTTTTAGATATTTACTTATGTACAGCTTTCAGATTCCAATAAAACAATAAAATAATAATTCCATCTTGCTCTTGAGGGTGTGTTGATTGACTAAGAAGCTGTAGAAATTGTAAAAATAATATATATATTTTTTTCTAATAAAGAAAAGACCAACGAAGATTTGTTTCTTATTTTCAATTACTTCATCTGATTGTCTGACAGATTGGCAAAGTATAAATATAACGTTGATTACTAAACTTATTCGTAGTCTTATTTATCCACAACAGATTGCTGATTAATTATTAAGAATGAATTTCAACCAACGAAATAATTGGGAATTAAAATCGATTTCACCTGAACCACAACACGAACAAGAAGAACAACAACAACGTGAACAATTCGAAAGAAGAAAAACATCTCGGAGCTCACAGTAGGTGACTTTATTGGTTCGAAATAAAATGAAAATGTTTGTTGAAGGTCATGTACTGATTGTTGTTGTCGACCAATCGTTGCAGGATTAGGCTTTGGTGCATTGATATCAGGCGTTATCCTTGGTATTGTTTTAGCATTATATTTACATGATAAAGGTAGAATTTTGTCGATATGATTGTTCGTTTTTTTTTCTTCTGAAAATATGCTTTAAATTCAATTAGATTTTCAAATAACGTGTTCTACCACAACAACAACTACATCAACTACAACGTTGACTACAACTACCGCGACAACAACAACTGCCACTACAACAACTTCCAGTACAACAACTACGACTACCATTCCTGCAGGTAAGATGAAGAAACTTTTAGAACTGAGAATAGTTTGATGTTTGTAGTATTCAATACAAACTTCATTACAAATGGTAATGCAGAGTCGGGTGCCTGTGCAGCTAACGGAACTATATCGAGTCCGACAGGATGGAATTTCAGTGGAGCAATTACACAATTGTACTACAATAACACGGTATTAACTGTTCAGTATCGTAATGCTCCAAGAATAAGGTAGACTACAAAAAAGAAAAATGAATTATCGTATTTTTTCATATTGATTAGTAATGCTGGTGATTGCTTTTTTGTTGGTCATTATGGAGTTACAACATCCATGTGGCAAACCATTGATCTAAGTGATAAAATTAGTTTTGAATTAATTGACACCCAAACGGTAAGATACAATTTATCAGGTTGGGTAGGTGGTATTGAGAGTCAGGATGATTATGCTGTTGTGTCATTGACATTTCTCAATAATAACGGACAAATAGCAATGGGTAATTATACTTCTATTGGACTTATATTAGATGCTGATCGTAGTGGTGCTACAAAATTAGTGCCTCAAATAGCACTTGGAACTATTCCTGCAGGTACTCGATCCATGTTGGTGTGTGTGACGATTAATCGTGAAGAAGGAGAGTTTAATAATGGATACTTAGATAATTTAGCTTTATATGCATATTGATGGAAGCTGATCATTTAAAATTACTTGAGGGTGTTGAAACCAATATACAGCAGTCAATTCGACGAGAAAAGTATCATAATTTTTATTATTATCATTATGATTTTCGAGAAAAAAATAAAAAGAAAACATTAAATTTCGTCCACATAGTTTGAACTAATATAAATATTTATTTTAATGTTTGTTTTCAGAATAACGAGGTCAAAAATAAGCACTTCTTCATGCGATTCGATCAACGAAGTATTTGGGAGTTGAAATCGATTCGAGTAGAACCACTGCAAGAAGAAGAACAACAACAACATGAACAATTCGAAAGAAGAAAAGCATCTCAGAGCTCACAGTAGGTGACTTTATTGTTTCGAAATAAAATGAAAATGCTTGTTAAAGGTCATGTACTGATTGTTGTTGTCGACCAATCGTTGCAGGATTAGGCTTTGGTGCATTGATATCAGGCGTTATCCTTGGTATTGTTTTAGCATTATATTTACATGATAAAGGTAGAATTTTGTCGATATGATTGTTCGTTTTTTTTTCTTCTGAAAATATGCTTTAAATTCAATTAGATTTTCAAATAACGTGTTCTACCACAACAACAACTACATCAACTACAACGTTGACTACAACTACCGCGACAACAACAACTGCCACTACAACAACTTCCAGTACAACAACTACGACTACCATTCCTGCAGGTAAGATGAAGAAACTTTTAGAACTGAGAATAGTTTGATGTTTGTAGTATTCAATACAAACTTCATTACAAATGGTAATGCAGAGTCGGGTGCCTGTGCAGCTAACGGAACTATATCGAGTCCGACAGGATGGAATTTCAGTGGAGCAATTACACAATTGTACTACAATAACACGGTATTAACTGTTCAGTATCGTAATGCTCCAAGAATAAGGTAGACTACAAAAAAGAAAAATGAATTATCGTATTTTTTCATATTGATTAGTAATGCTGGTGATTGCTTTTTTGTTGGTCATTATGGAGTTACAACATCCATGTGGCAAACCATTGATCTAAGTGATAAAATTAGTTTTGAATTAATTGACACCCAAACGGTAAGATACAATTTATCAGGTTGGTTAGGTGGTGTTAGTGCTGAAGATGATTATGTTGTGGTGTCATTGACATTTCTCAATAGTAACGGACAAATAGCAATGGGTAATTATACTTCTATTGGACTTATATTAGCTAGTGATCGTGGCAGTTCTACAAAATTAATGCCTCAAATAGCACTTGGAACTATTCCTGCAGGTACTCGATCCATGTTGGTGTGTGTGACAATTAATCGAAATGCCGGAAATGTGAATGATGGATATCTAGATAATTTAGCTCTATATGCATATTGATGGAAGCTGATCATATAAAATTATAGAACAATAATTCAATTCAAATAGAAAGAGAACTCATAATAAATTATTGTTTTTATTATTAATATTATTATGATTATTACTAGTATGGTTTTCGAACGAAAAAAAATAAAAAGAAAACATCAAATTTCGTCCGCCCAGTTTGAACAAATATAAATATTCATTTCAATGTTTCTTTTCAGAATAACGAGGTCAAAACTAAAGACTTCTTCATGAAATTCGATCAACAAAATATTTGGGAAAATGCATCTACTGGTGCAACAACACAACGAAGCGATGAATATGAAGAACATGAACGATACAGAGGAGATAAAACTTCTTCTTGTTCTCAGTAAGTTGCTTTTCGATGATTTTTATTCGAATTATTTGATAATTCTTTTTCTTTGTTCAGATATTACACTAATTCATGTAAAACAGCGGCAAGCGGTTTAATTCTCGGAATGTTAATATCAGGTACTGCACTTGGTGTTCTTTTAACATTTTATTTGAGCCATGAAAGTAAGACTTTATTCGTTAAAAATATGAAATGCTATAATAAAAATAGAGCCTGCACACACGTGTCCAACTATAACGGTGACGACAACTACGTCGACATCTTCTACTACATCAACCACAACAACAACAAGTACTAGCGTTACAACAACAACAACTACTGTGACGTTGCTTTCAGGTAGAAATTGAAGATATTATATCGAGTGTGCTATGGGAGGAAAATTTGGTTTTCTAGCAATGAATAGAAATTTAGTACAAAATGGTAATGGTGAAAGTGGTACTTGTGCAACGGATAACACGATAACCAATCCGAGATATTGGGATTTCAGTGGTCCAGTCTCACAAGTTATATATGGTTCCTCGGGATCAGCTGATTTAACTAGTTCATCAGGTGGACCCAGGTAAAGCAATCACATAGAATTTGTTTTGATACTTTCATGCTGTATGTTTAGTAATCGTGGTGGTTGTTACTTTTTTGGTCACCTCTCAGCTACAACATGCATGTGGCAAACAATTGATCTCAATGGTCGAATTAATTTTGCTGCCGTCGATGCTCAATCAGTAAGATACAATTTATCAGCTTGGATAGGCGGATATTATAATCAAGAGGACAGCGCAATTGTCACTGTGACATTCTTCAATAGTGTCAATCAAATAGCCGTTAGTAATTATACTTCTATTGGACCTGTGAGTTCAGCTGATCGAGGTACTGCTTCTTCATTATTATATAAACAAACAAGTGGAGTCGTTCCTGCTGGTACTCGATCTATCTTGGTATTTGTTACATTTAATCGTGGTCTTGGAACTGTTAACAATGGATATATTGATAATATAGGTCTTAATTTATACTAATAAAGTCCCTATTCAATACTTGTTTCTTTTTTTTTATCGTTGAAAATTTCGTTATGGACGAGTGTCACACAAAAGCAATAGTCGACGACTATTTTCATATATAGTTAGTTTAATCGGTTCTATGAATAAATAACAATAGAATACATATGTACAGAAAAGAAAACATAATCGATCGAGTAAACAACAAATTGATGGCGACGCCTGGACGTAAACGTGTTCAACCTATTCAAATCGATGATGACGATGATATTGATTCGAATAGTAATGAATTTTTCATCGCATCAACATCATCATCATCAGTTAATCAAACTCTACAAGATTCTCTTCCAACTGTTTCTCAAGATCAAACTCTGCCAAATTCGAATATAAAACCATTAGTCAAGAAAACTCTTTATGTTCCATTAAATTTCGATGAATTATCTCACATACGAAATGTTCAAACAAACAGTGAATTTGCCACATTACTCTACGATTTTAATTTGTATAAAAATGTTGTCAATGGACATATATGTTTTTCTTGTCGAAAAGTGAATTTTTCTCTTTTTCAACCGGGTTATCGTTGTACAATATGTTTACAACGTATTTGTTCCAAATGTCAACGTAAAATCGTTTATCGTCAAGATAAAATTTGTTTTATTTCGTTGAATTTACTTCGACGTTCATCAATAACACCAACAACATTAACAAATCAAATGACAATACAACGGACAAATTCAGATTCGTCAACAGCAAACAAGTCTCAAACAATCGAGAAAAAACAACGTTCATCGAATAGTTCTTCTTGCTGTTGTATTGATTGTTACATTCTATTTGATCCATCAACACTTGTATAAAACTTGAAAATAAAAATTGATTTCATAGATGTCGTTACTTTGACCAAACAATAAAAATCTCGGTTAGAAACTCTTGAAAAAAAGTTTCATTAAATTAAAATAAAGATTTTCTTTCAATCGAAAATCATTTTCATAACTAATTGTAATTAGCATTTAATTCGCATTGAAGGACATGCGTTGCTAGGAGATCAAACTTGTCAATACGTTTACAATGGTTTGAGAGAAATTTCTACACTTTCATTTTTCTGTGTTGATCAAGAAATCAAACACAGATTCATGGCCGATATTCAGGTAGAAATTCTAAATAAATCGAAGAGAAACTTTTGCACTTTGAACGTATTTCTATGATTTTAAATAGAATCGACTAGGTCTACGTGGTGAAGGTACCAAAGGTAAAGGTACACACGACCCAGCGAAATTCTTACCTCAACTACCTGAAACTCGCGTTAAAGCACAATGGACAACACCTCGTGCGCCATTGTTCATTCCTGGCAAGAATAAACTCAATGAAGTAGCAACGGAGAATGAAAAATTCTTGCAAGAACTTGTCGAACGTAGGAATAGGAAAAGAGACTCAAAATGAACAATCGAAATTTATTGATATTTTCATTGTATATAGGCGATCCGAAACGAAAACGTCTGCAAGGACCAGTTCGTAGTCCTGATGCTAAAGTACTCGAAGCAGCGCATCGAAAAATGGTGGATACGAAAAAACAACGAGAAGATTTCCGTAAAGCTCTTGTCGATATTGTCACGTAGGAAATCGTATTCATTTTGTTTGCTTTCTCCCATTGAAAAATCAATCTTGAATCTCATAGGAACGGAGAAAATAATGGTACGAGCGATCTCAATACTCTTTATTTGAGTGGAAGCGAACAGACACCAGGTATATCTGATATGCCAACACCCGTTGAAAAAGATATTCTAGTAGGATTTTGATGATTGAAAATCGATTGAATAAGACGATTTTTCTTTTCTTAAGCGTTATCATTATTATATTCATAATGGTATTGATACGGAATATGTTGCTGAATTGGATAAACATCGAATTGATGATACACTTTCACGTCTTCCCGATGATCTTCGTCGTAGTTGGGAGCCACTTGTTAATTCATTAACAGACGAAATGAAAGAAGATTATTTATTAAGTGTTAAAAAAGCCATTGGTAATTCAATTAGAAAATATTTTGAAAAACAAAAAATGCTCTTTCATCTATAATTGATTAGTTGATTTTGTTCTTCGTGATCCACGCGAAGCACAAGATGAAGTCAAAGAAGAAACACTTCCACATCGACAAGAAATCGCCGTTCTACCGAAACCATGGCATTCATCGTTTATTCAAGCACAAAAATTCATCGAAAAAAATCTTCATTCAATCAATCCAGCAATGGCACAAGTTTTGTCCATGTGGCATAAGAATGTTTTCAAGTAAATTGACATTGTTTTTTTGAAAAAAAAAAACTACAAATTTTGTCGATAATATATAGAAAATTGAAAATTATCGATTGTGATGAATTTCGTGAACGAACTGAAGCTATTGATTTGTCGACATTTCATACGACTTGTAAACGACAAATGGATTCGGCACGAGAACAATTAGCTAAACGGTAGATAGTGAAATCTGTTGAAAAGATAGATTTTTTTCTATCATTTGAACTGGTTTAATTTTGTAGATGGATAAGTGATATTCAAACGATATTTTATCAAGGACATAAACGCGGCATTGTTCCAAGTCAAGACGATCCAAAATTTCGTTCGTTTTTCAATACAGTTGCCACATTAATGACACAATGTTTACAAGATATGGCGATTTTTACAATCGAAGATTTTACAAATCTATTAATCGCACCACCAGACTCGATTAAAAACTATGAACACAGCGGTACGATGAACTTATTCGATCGTTCTTTTTCCTTTTTTTTGCTAAAAATATCTTTGTCTAGGTTTTATTGTTAATATGTATTTAAGTGAAGATGAAATTAAATTCGAACCATCGTATTCCGATTACGAAACAGTTCTTCTCTCGATGTATGATTTGATTATTGCAAAATGCAGTAATCTACCTCGAATCGAAGCGAAACTATTTTCCGATCGATCGAATGTAAATATTTCAAATTGAATTCGAAATGTTTGTTTTTGGCTTTCTTTTAGAATCCAAGTGATAATCAAACATTAACACCTGTCATACTTCCATCAATTCTCGAATCACATAAAGAACGTATTCGTGAATTGTTACAAGGCGAATTCGAAGGGCCAGAACTACATAAAGAAACATTCGATCAATATTCAATTTTAATTACTAAACAAGTTTGTTTGAATTTGACTTTTGAAATGTAAAATAACTATTTTTCGTAGGCGGATGCTGATGTCGAGCAATTCTTAAATGAAAATCATTCATTCAATGACTACGTTCAAGAAGTTCAAAAATATAAAACTCATATCGAAGAAATCAACTATCGATTAGAAAAAGTTGTTCGACGTGGCATGTTCGAAATTCATTGTCATGATCTCATTCGATCGTTAGCTAAACGAGCCGATATCTGCATGAATCGTTTACTCGAACGAATGGTTAAAGATCATCGAGAATCAGGCGAAGAGTACGTTTCTTTTTTTTTTAACATCCAAATCATTTTAAATAAAAATCTTATGTTCAATAGATTAATCGGTCAATTCGAACGTATTGCCGAACAAGCCGTTCGTACGCCAATGAGTACAGCTGAACTCATGGAAATCATTGCGTTTCTTAACAAAGCGAAAACACAAACAATTCCCGATCTAGAAAAGAAATTAGTTCAAGCGAAAGATGAACTTCTATTTCTATTGGATAATACCGAATTACCACCGGCTGATTTGCGTTTAAATACGAGTATGTTCTCGTGGATTGAACGTATGCCAGCTGCATTCGAAGAGCATACAACCATAGCTAAAGAAAAAACCGAACAATTCAAAGAAGCATTAACATTGAAACGAGAACGATTTGTTGAAGAATTAGAAAACTATTCGAAACAAGTCGAAGAATTACAAGAAATGGGAAATATCAAAGAATTACCACGATATCATAAGAAAGCACAAAATCTCGAACAGAAATTAACTCAAGCAGCCGAACGAGTACGATTGAATATTTTTGTTAACAAAAAAAGAAACATAAATTGATTGTAGATCGAACAATTCAATATCGAAGAAGAATCATTCAAATGGGACACAACAAGTTATCCATTACGTCAACAAACATTGAATCTTCTTCAACCATACTTAAAACTCTACGAAACAGGCGTTGAATTCACCAATAAATTAATGTACGTTCATTCTTTTTCTTTTGATAGAAAAATTTCAATATGTTTTGTTTAGTGAATGGACTGAAGGTCCAAGAAGTAAAGTTCAACCCGATCAAGTTGAACAAGATGTTGGCAATTACGAACGTCAATTATTTAAGCTCGAACGTCAATTTAATAATAGTCCACAACCACGTAAAATGGCCAATCGTTTACGTGTACAAGTCGGTGAATTCAAAGATAAAATGCCATTGATTCAAACACTCTTCAATCCGGGTCTTCGTGATCGTCATTGGGAACAAATTTCATCGATTATTGGTCAACCATTTAAACCTGATGATGATACAAATTTGAATAAAGTCATTGAAATGGACTTAATGTCACACATACCCAAACTTGAACAGATCAGTGAAGCAGCATCAAAAGAATTTTCATTGGAAAAAGCTATGGAAAAAATGAAAAAAGATTGGCAACCTGTTCGTAGACACAAAACAAAAATACATCGATTTCATTTGGAATTTTTTTAGATCGAATTTTCAATTATTCCATATCGTGAAACAGGCACATATGTTCTCTCAGCTGTCGATGATATTCAATTATTACTTGATGATCATATCGTCAAAACTCAGACAATGAAAGGTTCACCGTACATCGGCCCATTTCAAAAAGATATTCTGTATGAGTTTTTTTTTTCGATTGAAATTTTTTTTATTTGTCTTATGTGTATTCAGAGATTGGGAAAAAACAATGACAATGCTCCAAGATATTCTCGATAGTTGGTTAACTGTGCAGAAGAATTGGCTCTATCTTGAACCGATTTTTAGCAGTCCAGATATTATGGCTCAAATGCCTGAAGAAGGTCGACGTTTTGCGTCAGTCGATAAAACTTGGAGAGAATTAATGAAAATCTGTTTACAAGATAAACATGCACTTGCTATTGTTAAAATTGAGAAAATGTATGAAAAACTAAAGAAATGCGATGATTCATTGGAATTAATTCTCAAAGTACGAACGAGTCAAGAGTTGAACAATTGAGATAGAATTTGAATTTTTATTTTCTGTCGAAAATTAGGGTCTTAATGCTTATTTGGAAAAGAAACGTTTATATTTTGCTCGATTCTTCTTCTTATCGAACGAAGAATTATTGGAAATTCTTTCGGAAACAAAAGATCCAACTCGGTGAGATCATTTATTTCATCTTGTATATATGAATTCAATTGTTATTTCGCATAGTGTTCAACCACATTTACGAAAATGTTTCGAAGGTATCGACAAGGTTCAATTTACTGAAAGTTTGGATATTACACATATGAAATCCAGTGAAGGCGAAGTTGTCGAATTGAAAGACACAATTTCAACAGCGAAAGCACGTGGTCAAGTTGAAAAATGGCTACTCGAATTAGAAGGTATCATGATCGTATCCGTACATAAAGTTATAGCCGAATCAATGGCTGATTATCAGAAGCAACGTCGTGTTGTTTGGGTTCGATCATGGATGGGTCAAGCTGTCCTAGCCGTATCGATGTTCTATTGGACAAAACATATCCATCGTTCAATTGTTGAAGGACAAAAAGCGCTGGAAGATTATCTCCAATTAAATAATGATCAAATTAATGAAATTGTCGAACTCGTTCGAGGAAAACTATCCGATCAAAATCGAGCAACATTAGAAGCTCTTGTTGTCTTAGATGTACACGCACGAGATGTCTTAACTACTCTTGTTGAAGCGAAAGTTTCAAAGGAAGATGATTTCTTATGGTTAGCGCAACTTCGATATTATTGGGAGGTGATTATACATATATTTTACAAAAAAAGAAAAAGAAATCTTGGTTTTTTTTCGTGTAGGAAGAAAGTATTTTAACAAGAATGATCAATGCAAGTTTGAAATACGGTTATGAATATCTCGGAAATTCATCTCGATTGGTTATTACACCGTTAACAGATCGTTGCTATCGGTAAGATGAAGATAATAATGATTTTGATTTGCTTTATTTTGTGTCTGTAGTACATTATTCTCGGCTTTACATTTACATTTGGGTGGTGCACCGGAAGGTCCCGCTGGAACAGGAAAAGTAAATGATTTTATAAAAAGATTTGTTTTGTGATTCATGGTGTCTTGCTTTTTAGACTGAAACAACTAAAGATTTAGCAAAAGCCGTTGCAAAACAATGTATCGTCTTCAATTGTTCAGATGCTATGGATTACAAAGCTTTGGGCAAATTCTTTAAAGTTAGACAATTCGTTTTATGAATAAACAAGAACTAAGATTGATGTATTTGTTTAGGGTCTGGCATCTTGTGGTGCTTGGTCTTGCTTTGATGAGTTCAAGTAAGTTCTCATTTCTATCGGAATGAATTTGTCTTAAAGAAGAAAAAAAACTCTTTCAGTCGTATCGATTTGGAAGTCTTGTCAGTCGTTGCTCAGCAAATTCTTATCATTCAACGTGGTATTACATCCGGTGCTGATATGATTCATTTCGAAGGTACTGATATCAAACTTGATCCAACTTGTGCCACATTTATCACTATGGTAAGACAATATTTCGACGTTTTTGTTCTATGTGGAATTTTGTATTTTAGAATCCGGGTTATGCTGGTCGATCCGAATTACCGGATAACTTAAAAGTGAGATTGATTTCATTTTTTTGAAAACTAAAATCTATTATTTGTATTTCAATCAGGCTCTTTTCCGACCAGTAGCTATGATGGTACCGGATTACAGTATGATCGCTGAAATCAAACTTTATTCATCTGGTTTTGTCAATGCTCGACCATTGGCCGTCAAAATCGTTGCAACCTATCGTCTCTGTTCCGAACAATTGTCATCTCAACATCACTACGATTACGGTATGCGTGCTGTCATATCCGTTTTAATTGCTGCAAAAAATCTCAAAGTAAACGATTGATTGATTGGCTGGCTTTTTTTGAATCATCATTTCAATGATTTCAGTTGAAATATCCGGATGAAAATGAAGATATTCTTGTTTTACGTTCGATTATCGATGTTAATCTACCGAAATTCTTGGCTGGTGATTTACCATTATTTGCTGTAAAAGATTTTCGTTTTATTGAATCAATTTTTTGAAAATAAAAATCTTATTTAGGGTATAACAAGTGATTTGTTTCCTGGTGTCAAATTACCAACACCAGACTATGAACAAATGAATACAGCCGTTGAACAAGCATGTAAAGATACGAATCTTCAATGTACACCGTTTTTCTTGGAAAAAATACAACAAATCTATGAAATGATGATCGTTCGACATGGTTTTATGATTGTTGGAGGACCGATGGGTGGAAAAACCAGTGCTTATCGAACATTAGCTGGTGCACTTGCAATTCTTCATGAAAAAGTAAAAGAAAAAAAAAAACATTTCTTAAGAATAATGTTTGTTCATATTAGGGTCAAATGGGAGAAAATAAAGCTGAATTTACAGTTCTAAATCCAAAATCAGTTACAATCGGTCAATTATACGGTCAATTCGATCCTGTCAGTCATGAATGGAGTGATGGTGTTCTCGCTGTAAACTATCGAAAGTTTGCTGTATCAACAACACCCGATCGTAAATGGTTACTTTTCGATGGTAAATAAAAACAAACGTTTCATTGAGTTTTCATTTCATTTCAATATACGTTTTCAGGTCCTGTCGATGCTATTTGGATTGAAGTAAGATATATCGAATTGAGATTTCGATAGATGAATAAATATTTTCTATGTATAGAACATGAATACTGTCTTGGATGATAATAAAAAATTGTGTTTAAACAGTGGTGAAATTATTCAATTAGCTAAAACAACAAATTTAATTTTCGAACCTATGGATCTCGAACAAGCTTCGCCAGCTACTGTAAATTTCCCATTGTCGATTTCGATTCATTTTTTCTATCTATTTCTTTAGGTCTCACGTTGCGGTATGATTTACATGGAGCCGGCATCACTCGGTTGGCGTCCAGTTTTTACATCTTGGTTAAATCTTCTTCCTCCAACATTAACCGATGCTCATAAGAAATTAATCGTCGAATTATTCGAACGTTTCGTCGATCCATGCATTGCATATTTACGTAAAGGTGGTCTCAAAGAATTATCACCGACCAGTGATGCCAATCTTGTTCGTTCTTTAATGAATATTCTCGATTGTCAATTCGATAAATTTCTTGATCCAAAAAAATTCGCTGCCTATGTTACGAAAGAAGTTTTCACGTGGATCGAAGGCATGTTTCTTTTTGCATTGATCTGGTCAATTGGTATCACAGGAGATACGAATAGTCGAGTGAAATTCGATATTTTCTTACGAAAAATTCTCGCAGGTGGAATCGACGAGGATGAAAAGAAATCATTCGGTCTACTTGATACTGTTCCACCACCACCGAAACCATATTCAGCTGCTTTACCTGACAGTTTAACAATTTATCATTATAAATTCATTGCTGACACTCCAGTAAGACGTTCTATTCATTGAGAGAAATGATATACGTACGTATGTATTCTTCTAGGATGAAGAAAATGCACAAGAAAAACCAGCCGATGCTGACGAAGGAAATCAGTATTGGGAGCCATGGTCAACTGAACTTTACAATGTACCACCGATTGCAAAAGATACACTTTTCAATGAAATTATTGTTGAAACATTGGACACAATTCGATTTACTAGTTTATTGGATATGTTAATTACACATCAAAAGTCAGTTCTCGTCGTTGGACCTACGGGTACCGGCAAATCAGCGTATATCATTGAATATATGTTGCGTAAATGTGATAAAGCCGTTTATAAACCGATATTTATTAACTTTTCGGCTCAAACAAGTGCCAGTCAAACACAAGATATAATCATGTCAAAATTAGACAAACGACGAAAAGGTGTTTTCGGTCCACCAGTTGGACAAAAATGCGTAAGTTTATGATTGCTTGTTGAACTAAGACAACTATAAATCGATTTTTAATTCGTTTAGGTCGTATTTGTCGATGATTTGAATGTAAGTTTATTTAGAGAATTCGTTCATTTCTAAATGAAAATTTTTTATTTATCTTCTAGATGCCACAAGTTGAACAATACGGAGCTCAGGTACATAGATAAATAAATACAATGAAATGAAATGATGTTTCTTGTTTTTTTCTAGCCACCAATTGAATTACTACGTCAATGGCTTGATCATGGAAATTGGTACGATCGTAAAGATCAATCGCGTATTGGTCTTATTGATATGCAACTTGTTTGCGCTATGGGTCCACCAGGTAGATCGATTTTCATTGAAAACATTTCGAATTAATCTACTATATATTTTCAGGTGGTGGTCGTAATGCTGTAACAGCTCGTTTTCTTCGTCATTTCAATACTCTTGGCATCAATGAATTCGATGATAAAGTTTTGACAACAATCTTTACCAAGATTATGGAATGGCATATTTCTGCCAAGTAGATTCATTGAGCTAAATCGAAATTAAAATCTTATTTTGCTTGATCGTAGGAATTTCAACGATCAATTCAAACTTGTGATTCCAATGATTGTTCAAGCGACATTGAATGTTTACAAAGCAGCACTTGCTAATCTTCTTCCGACACCGGCTAAATCGCATTATATATTCAATTTACGAGATTTTTCACGTGTTATTCAAGGTCTAGCATTGAGCGATCCAGAATCATGTCCAGATCCAGCTGCCATGAAACGAAATTGGTATGAATTAATATTATTCTTTGAAATTTTCATAAAACAAAACTATGTTTTGTATCGTTTTTAAGGATTCACGAAATTCTTCGTGTTTTCTATGATCGTTTAATCGATGATGAAGATCGTAAATGGTTGTATGAACAAGTGATCAAAACATCGAAAGAAGTTCTCCGAGAAAATTTCCATCAATTACTCGGACATTTAGATGTCGAAAAAACCGGCACGGTATCCGAAGATAATCTACGTAGTTTAATCTATTGTGATTTTGGCGATCCGAAAAATGAACAAAAACGATATTTGGAAGTGACCAATCTCGAACAATTGAGAACTGTTAGCGAACAATATCTCGAAGAATTCAATCAAATGTCAAAAAAACCAATGAATTTAGTTTTGTTTCGGTAGGAAGAGGGGAAGATCGAGAATTTTAATCGAAACAAAAAATCTCTTGTGTTTAGTTTTGCTATTGAACATGTCTCGCGTGTATCACGTATTATCAAACAACCGCGTTCTCATGCGTTATTAGTCGGTGTTGGTGGTTCCGGTCGTCAATCATTGACACGCTTAGCTGCACATATGTCTGAGATGGACACATTTCAAGTTGAAATATCGAAAAGTTACACGACCAATGAATGGCGTGAAGATTTAAAACGTGCCCTACGAAAAGCTACGGAAACTGATAGTCATCTCGTGTTTCTATTTTGTGATACGCAAATTAAAGATGAATCCTTTCTCGAAGATATTAACAATCTATTGAATAGTGGCGAAGTACCAAATCTATTTCCTTCGGATGAAAAAGCGGAAATCTGTGATAAAATGAGAATACTCGATCGGTAAGTCATAGATAGATAAATTGAATTGGTTTTTCTAAAGAAAACTAATCATTTACTAATAAAAACTAAACTCAAATCTAGACTTGCACAACAGAATAAAAAAGGTTCTGCCAGGTTTGTATTCGAAAAAAAAACAGATATTGTCAATCAAAATCCATGCATGATTGTTCCTCCCTCCCTCCCTAACTGATCGTTGTCTCGTATAAATATTCGATTATTTGACTTGAAACTAATCTGTTTTGTTTTGTTTTTAGTCAACGTGATAAAGCGAAACAAACTGATGGCAGTCCATTGGCTCTATTTAATATGTTCATTCAACGTTGTCGTGATCAATTGCATATCGTTCTCGCTATGAGTCCAATCGGTGATGCGTTTCGTAGTCGTTTGAGAAAATTTCCATCATTAGTCAATTGTTGTACAATCGATTGGTTTCAAAGTTGGCCGGAAGATGCTTTAGAAGCTGTTGCACAAAAATTTCTCGAAGAAACTGATATGACCGATGAAGAACGTCGTTCATGTATCGACATATGTAAATATTTTCATGTCAGTACACAACAAGTTTCGAAACGATTTCTTGCTGAACTCGATCGACACAATTATGTTACGCCAACATCGTATTTAGAATTAATCAATACATTTAAAACTCTATTAGAAAAACGTCGATCAGCTCTACTTTCGGCTAAGACACGTTATGAAGTTGGTCTTGAAAAACTTGAAAATGCCGCATCACAAGTCGGTAAAATGCAGAAAACATTGGAAAGTTTACAACCACAATTAGTCGAAATGGACAAAAAAGTCGATGAAACATTAGTCATTGTCGAAAAAGAAAAAACTGAAGCCGTTCGACAAGAACAAATCGTTCGTGTCGACGAAGAAAAAGCTAACGAACAAAAAGCACAAGCCGATCAAATCAAAGCTGAATGCGATTTAGAACTAGAAGCAGCTATGCCAGCATTCAAAAAAGCTACTGAAGCTTTGAATACAATCAGTAAGCCATTTCGTTTTGTTTTGTCGTTCTTTTTCGAAACGATATATTTGCATAGAACCTGAACAAATTGCTGAAATGAAAGCCATGAAAAATCCTCCAGGTGCGGTTAAAACTGTTATGGAAGCTATTTGTATTCTTCTTGGTGAACAAGCCGAACGAGTTGTCGATCCAGCAAGTGGCAAGCGTATCGAAGATTGGTGGAAAACATCCGTTCGTGTGTTAGGTAACACGGCGTTTCTTAAAACTCTATTGACTTATAAACGTGATGAAATACCACCGCAATTAATGAAACGTATTCGAGAAAAATACGTACCCGATCCGAATTTTCAACCGGAACGTGTCGAAACCGTTTCACAAGCTTGTGCCGGTCTAGCCAAATGGACATTAGCTATGGATAAATACGATGTGGTTGCCAAAATTGTTGCACCGAAAAAAATAGCTCTTGCAGGCGCTGAAGAACAAGTAGCGAAAGCCGAAGCGATCTTAGTCGAAAAACGAGCACATTTAAGATCGGTACAAGAGAAATTAGCTGTCCTACAAAAACAATTAGATGATAATTTAGCCAAGAAAGAAGAACTATCGAGACAAGTAAATCGAATTTTCAGAAAAAAAAATCACTGAGAAATCGATTTACGTATTATTGTTTGTAGGTCCAAGATTGTAAAACGAAATTAACACGTGCCGAAACTTTAATTGGTGGTCTTGGCGGTGAAAAAACTCGTTGGATGCAAGCAGCTAAAGATCTCACACATCAATATGATAATTTAATTGGCGATATTCTTCTCTCTGGTGGTATTATTGCCTATCTCGGCGCATTCACTGCCGTTTTTCGTCAAGTAACAATTCAGAGTTTAGTAAAACACCTGTTTATCATTATCATTCTCTTTCTCAGGATATGATCAATGAATGGAATCGATTGATCGAAGAAAAGAATCTTCCACGTTCAGCTACATTCTCACTTGTTGGTACACTTGGTGAACCTGTTATTATTCGAGCATGGAACATCGCTGGTTTACCGAGTGATTCATTTTCAGTTGAAAACGGTATCATTCTCAGGTACGTGAAATGATTTGTTTGTCGTTATTCAATTCGTTCGTTTTAGTAATTCTCGTCGATGGCCGTTGATGATCGATCCACAAGGTCAAGCAAATAAATGGATTAAAAATATGGAAAAACCGAAAAATCTACATATTATGAAACCATCCGATTCGGATTATGTTCGTGTGCTGGAAAATTGTATTCAATTCGGTCATCCAGTTCTAATGGAAAATATTGGCGAAGAAATCGATCCTCTTCTCGAACCATTACTTCTCAAACAAACATTCAAACAAGGCGGTAGTTTATGTATTAAACTCGGAGATTCAGTCATTGAATATTCACCCGATTTTCGGTAAAAACTTTCGATTTGTCTGTGCTTTTTTTTTGTTGAAAGAAACGAATTGATTTTTAATATAGATTCTATATGACAACTAAACTACGTAATCCACATTATCTACCTGAAACAGCTGTTAAAGTTGCCTTACTTAACTTTATGATTACATTCGAAGGTTTACAAGATCAAATCTTAGGTATTGTCGTTGCTCGTGAACGACCGGAATTAGAAGAAGAAAAGAATTCATTGATTATCCAAGGTGCTGAAAATAAACGCATGTTAAAAGAAATTGAAGATAAAATTCTCGAAGTTCTAAGTGCATCGTCGGGAAATATTCTCGAAGATGAAGCTGCTATTAATGTTCTTTCGAGTTCGAAAGCTTTAGCTAATGATATCAGTGAAAAACAATTGATCGCCGAAGAAACTGAAAAGAAAATCGATGCAGCACGTTTAGGTTACACGCCCATCGCCATTCATTCGACGATTCTCTTCTTTTCCATCGCCGATCTTGCCAATATCGAACCGATGTATCAATATTCATTGACATGGTTCGTCAATTTATTCATTGCATCGATTGAAAATTCGGAAAAAACCGATATCTTAGAGGCACGTTTAACCAATTTACGTAATCATTTTACTTATTCATTGTACAGTAATATTTGTCGATCATTATTCGAAAAAGATAAACTGTTATTCTCGTTCTTATTGTGTGTTAATATTTTGAAATATGAAAAGAAAATCGATGAAGATGAATGGAGATTTTTATTGACAGGCGGTGTCGCTCTTTCGAATACATTTTCAAATCCAACAGCTTGGCTACCGCAGAAATCTTGGGATGAACTCGTTCGTCTCGATGAATTAGAACGATTTAAAGACATACGAAAGAATTTCTTAGCTCAAAAAGATGGCTGGAAAATAGTCTACGATTCAACTGAACCTCATCAAGAGAAATTTCCCGATCAATGGCAAGGTCATCTTGGCGATTTTCAACGTATGTGTGTTATTCGTTGCATACGGCCCGATAAAGTCGTACCTGCTGTACAAGATTTTGTGCGAGATCATTTGGGACAAAAATATATCGAACCACCACCGTTCGATCTTACTAAATCCTATCAAGATTCAACATGTATAACACCGATTATCTTCGTTTTATCACCGGGTTCGGATCCAATGTCTTCGTTGAGTAAATTTGCAGATGATATGGTAGAGTGTCTCTCGTTTAGGAAAAGATGATTCGCTAGCATGAATTTGTTGTTTAGGGATTTGGCGGAGCGAAAATGCCATCGCTTTCGTTAGGTCAAGGACAGTACGTTGTTTCTGTTTCAATTTAAAGCAAACTAATTCAATTGTTTCATTGCAGAGGACCATATGCCGTACAAAATATTCAAAAAGGTGTCAAAGAAGGCAATTGGGTCGTTCTACAGAATTGTCATTTAGCACCATCATGGATGCCTCAATTAGAAAAGATCTGCGAAGTAAATTTCAAACAACAACAACAACAAAATGAAATTGAATTTTTCTAGGAATTCAATCCTGATACGATTCATCCTGATTTTCGTCTTTGGTTAACATCATATCCGAGCAATCAATTTCCTGTAACTATTCTACAAAATGGTGTTAAATTAACTAATGAAGCACCGAAAGGCTTACGTTTCAATCTTCTTCGATCGTATTTGAGCGATCCAATTAAAGATCCTGAATTCTTCGGCAATGCGAAGAATCCTGTAGGAGAAAATCGATTTTTTTGCTTTCTCAACGATTTATTCATTTTTCTTTAGCGACCATGGAAAAAACTTCTATTTGGTCTGTGCTTCTTCCATGCTTTAGTTCAAGAACGGCGAAAATTCGGTCCACTTGGATGTAAGTTTCGAATAGGAACAAATCTTGTCGATTTCGAAATGAATCTTTTGTTTCAAGGGAACATTCCGTATGAATTCAATGAAACTGATCTACGTATTTCTGTTCAACAATTAAATATGTTCTTAAATCAATACGATGTATGACGAGAAAACAAAAACGACATTTTTTTTATTTGAAAAACTTTTTATTAGGATGTTCAATTCGAAGCTATTCGATATTTAACTGGCGAATGTGTAAGTCGAAAGTTTGAATTCGAATTCCGATTAATTTATTTGCTCTATTTTGTAGAACTACGGTGGTCGAGGTAGACGCGTATCAATTCGAAAATTTTCTTGAAAAAAAAATTCATTTCTAGTTACTGATGATTGGGATCGTCGAACATTGAAAACTCTTCTTCGCAAATTCTATTGTCCTGAAATCATCGATACTGATGAATTTCGTTTCGATGAAAGTGCTCTTTACTATGCACCACCTGATGGCGATGTAAATCAACTGAATACAAATCGTCATTTCATTCTATTCGCTCGTTTGTTTGTTTTAGTACGAGTCGTATATGAGTTATATTCGAAATTTACCATTGAATGCCGATCCGAATATCTTCGGTTTTCATGCCAATGCCGATATCACGAAAGATCAAAATGAAACCAATCAATTATTTGAAAATATTCTCTTGACACAGGTAGAATTAATTATCCACTGAGAATAGAAATCTGTTTTTTTTCCGAAGAGAAGAAATTTCTGTTTTTATAAATTAAAAAAAATGTTTTCTATTGATTTTATAGACGAAATCGAAAGTAAGTTCTATCTTATCTTATATCAATGTGCTTTTTCTTTTATTCAATTTAATAATTCTTCGCCTATTTTTAAATATTCTTTATCGAGGGACCTTAGATACTTTAGCTTGATTTAGTATACTACTTTATATATCTTTTAAATTTTAAATTCATGAAAACGAGGAAATAATCTTGATTTATTTCTCTTTTTCTTTCCTTTAGGCGAAAGGAGGTGGTGGTGGTTCGGGCAAAACACCTGATGATCTTGTTGGTGAAGTTGCAACGGAAATTTTAGGCAAATTACCACCGAATTTCAATATCGAAATGGCGATGAGAAAATATCCGACCGAATACAAACAAAGTTCGAATGATGATGTTCAGCTTAAAATATTTTTGATCTTCGGTTTTTTTTTTGTTTAGGTATGAACACAGTTTTAGTTCAAGAAATGGGTCGATTTAATCGTCTTCTCACGACTGTTCGTCAATCATTAATCGACGTACAAAAAGCTATCAAAGGTCTTGTTGTTATGTCAGCTGAATTAGAAGAAGTTTTTATGTCAATGTTAAAATCGAAGATTCCAGCAACATGGAAAAAGAAATCATATCCATCGTAGGAAACAAAAAGAAAACTCTTACAATAATTCATTGCTTTTTCATTTTGTATAGATTGAAACCTCTCGGCTCGTACATTCTCGATTTTATAGCTCGTTTGAAATTTCTTCAAGTAAGATACCGACGAAATATTTTTTTTCTTCTTTTTCTTTCTTGTTCGAGTAACTAACGACAGAAGTATATAAAGGAGGGGCGTGTAAATCAAACGAAAGGGTAGAAGAGAAAAACAACAGAAACTACTATGTTGTCAGTTGCATCTCGAGCACGTGTTTTGTCGTTATTCGGAGCAATCGAACGTACGAATCAATGTTGTCCCAGTCATGGTGGTGGTATAAAAAGTGATTATGCATTTGAAATGGCTTGTTCAACGGTTCGATTCGGACCTGGTGTTGTTAAGGAATTAGGTTATGATTTAAAAAATTTGAATTGTACGAAAATAGCCGTTTTTACAGACGAACGAATAAGACAATTGAAATCATTCGAAAAATTAATTCGTTCATTAGACAATAAATCGATTAAATACGAAATCTATGATAATATACGTGTTGAACCAACGGATAAAAGTTTTAAACAAGCTATTCGATTTGCTTGTCAAGGGCAATTCGATGGTTATGTTGCCGTCGGCGGTGGTTCAGTTATTGATACATGTAAAGCAGCAAATCTATTTGCATCATCACCCAATGGTGAAGCAACAGACTTTCTTGATTATGTTAATCCACCGATAGGCAAAGGTTTGCCTGTTAAACATCAACTTAAACCATGCATTGCTGTACCAACAACAGCTGGCACAGGAAGTGAAACAACTGGTGTTGCTATATTCGATTTCGAGGAATTACATGCCAAAACCGGTATTGCACATCGATCGATGAGACCAACGTTAGGTCTCATCGATCCTGAACTAGTTCAAACGATGCCAGCACGTGTTGCAGCGAATTCAGGTTTTGACGTTCTTTGTCATGCTATTGAATCTTATACAGCTGTACCATACAATCAACGATCGCCGAGACCAACTGATCCTATCGAACGACCAACGTATCAAGGTTCGAATCCAATCAGTGATATTTGGTCACTTCAGGCATTACGTTCAGTTGCTAAATATCTTCCGCGTGCTATTCGAAATCAACAAGATGATCACGAAGCACGCACACAAATGCATTTAGCATCAACAATGGCCGGCATTGGCTTTGGCAATGCTGGTGTACATTTATGTCATGGTATGTCCTATGGAATATCTGGCAACGTTCGAACTTATCAAGCAAAAGATTATCCTACTGATCATCCGATCATTCCTCATGGCTTGTCGGTTGTTATAACTGCGCCAACTGTTTTTCAATTCACAGCACCAGCATGTCCTGAACGACATTTAGAAGTTGCATCGATTTTAGCAACAAAAGGCGAAAGCCAAACGAAATTTCTTCATCATTCAAAAGAAGATGCCGGACTTATTCTTGCTGATATTTTACGAAAGTTTCTATCTGATGTTAATGTTGATGATGGTCTTGAAGCACTTGGATATACCAATAGTGATATACCAGCTCTTGTGAAAGCTACTATTCCGCAACATCGTGTGACAAAATTAGCACCATTAACACATACACAAGAAGATTTAGCTCGTTTATTCGAAAATTCAATGAAACTTTATTAAATATCAGCTGCATATCTTTGTTTTTTTAAATTTGACTTCTACTTTTTTTGCCCCCTGCTCATGAATTGTGTTTTGATCGTCTCGAAAATAGAAATAGTAGAAACGATTTATTTTCTATATATATATACGTATATATATATACAGATGATTTTATGGATTTCCTCTATTTTAAATAGGATTGGTATGAAGATGGTGTACCCAGTTGTTTATGGATCAGTGGCTTTTTCTTTACACAAGCTTTTCTTACTGGTGTTCAGCAAAATTATGCACGAAAATATACAATTCCCATTGATCTACTCGCTTTTAACTACGAAGTTATGGACGATAAAGAGCCAAGCAAAGCACCTGATGATGGTATTTGTTTTTCCTTCGTCGTTAAAATAAGTTTATCATTTTATCTTTCTTCTGTCTAGGTGCATATATCAAAGGTCTATTTCTCGAAGGCGCACGTTACGATCGTAAAACTCGTAAATTAACCGAATCTCAACCGAAAATTCTCTTCGATACTATGCCTGTTATTTGGATTTGTCCAGCTAAACGTGATGAATTACAACAAATTCCATCGTATACATCACCAGTTTATAAAACCACTGAACGTCGTGGTGTTCTATCAACAACAGGTCATAGTACAAATTTCGTTATAGCAATGAAAATTCCATCGGACAAACCTGAAGAACATTGGATTGGACGTGGTGTGGCCATGATTTGCCAACTTGATAATTAAACCAGACATTTGACTTCCTCTTTTTCTTTTCTTTTCATTTCTTTCCATTATCCGGTGAAAATCATCGCGATAAATCTTCCGTTAATGATAAACGAAACAGTGTCCAATGAATTGATACGAAAAAAAAAGCAGAAAATAATAGTTTATTTTATTCTATTCTATTCGTTCCTTTTCACTTTCTTCCTTTTACTATTATTCTATTTCACGCATGATAACTACTTCACTTCTCTTTATGTTTGTAAACAAAATACAGTTTTATGCTTTCTCAAATTGATTAAGCAATTCATTCGATGGTAAACACGTAATTGGATCAAACTGATCGCCGTGAGTCGATAAGAGAGAATGATGAACAAACGGAAAGATTTCTGGTTTTTTCAAGAGATTCAATCGTAATTCAACGAGATTTGCTAAACCAATCTCATGATAATCGCCTGATACTTGAATAAAACCGATTTCAATGCAAATTAATCGTTCATATTCATTGAGAATATCATTTTCATGAAAACGTAATCGAATACAATGATTCGATTGAGATTTTATTCGCTTGACTAATTTCGTATCTATCAAATCATTGAAAAAATATTTTTGTTTTGTTTTCATCCATAGACGATAAATATAGACTGTTTTTCCGTTGAGAATAGGCGTTCGAGGACGTTGATGATTAGACAAGTCGATGAGAGCATGAATCGGATTGCCGTACTGTGCAATTGCATCAAATCCATTGGTTAAATATGCTGAACATGTCGGTTTGAGAGAGATTAAACGAATTTCATTTGTACATGACACAAAATATGAACATTCAATCCAACCAAAACGAAGATTATAATTGTTAATTAAATGATTTAAATGTTTTCGAAAATGATTATAGACAGAATTTTCTTGTTCATTCGAAAGTTGTCGACTGGGACAAACGAGAATAGGTAGAATTGCTAAAGGTCTATCGGTGAGAAATGGCCAACCGCAATAACCATCAACTAATGGCCACATGATAATTTCGTGATTATAGATACATGCATTGGCAATCACTAGACGCCAATGAGGATATGTGATTAGATCAAAAAATGGTTGAATGAGATAGTTCGGTTTCATGATTGATGAATATCGATTCTTTGGAATATAAATTCGAAATAGAGGAAGAAGAGAATCATAATACTGTTCTTGGTATAGTTTAACGTATGTATCGAACATGTCATCGAAGGTTTGCCAATTTTGAAATCGAAAACTAGACGATTGTTCATCGAAAGCGTATGTTGATTTAACAAAAATATCAAATTTCATATCGGCAAAAAAGATTTCTATAGCTTTCTTATTTTCTTCAGCGTCATTCGTCATATCAACCATTAATGTTGGTATACATTCGTCTCTTCCGAACACCTCCGTTAGCAAATATCGATTCATACATTTGAATATATTCAAAAATTTCATTCCTCGATTTCTAATTCGTTGATATTCTTCAGCTAATTTTGCGACTATCATTTGTCCGATTTGACTGTCGGAGATGATCAATTGAATATCTGTTTGCTTATCTGATAAAATTCGTCGACATACAGATAATATTAAATTCAAATCATTCGTTACAAATCGTTTGTCAACTGTAAACACTCGATATTCAGCCGAATTCTCATTGGTAATCAAACGATTCAATGTTAAATCGAAATGATTTTCATAGTAAAATGGAATATAAAGTATTCGATTTGTTTGTGTCATCGAACGTCACAGAGAAAATATGGCGCTTGAAATTCCCGCAAAAGATTTGATTTATTAGCACTTGACAATGTATATACCTCATATCTTTTTTGTTCTAATACTACTCGTCGAGTTGAAATCATTGAAAGAAAGAAAGGAAGAAAAAAAGGTCTATTCTCGCGCGTACACCTTCTCTCTCATTTTTTTTAGTCGACATTCAAACATTTCATTTACTCGTTCTTTTTTTTCTCTCTCTCTCGTTTCAATAAAACGTTCGACTGGGCTTTCGTTTTTTTTTTATTTTAAGCGTGCACAGTTATGTAAATACGAAATTGAATGTGAGAATGTTATCATTTTATCTTAAAAATTGTCTAGTTATTTCCTCTGAAAATCGAGCGATTCTTTTCCATATCAAAACTATTGAGATTAATTAGTAAATTAAAACAGCATATTTTTCTTTCTCTTTGTGAGACAATTTTTTTTTCTTTCTCGTTCTCTTACTTCATGTAAACTTACCCGCACACTATTTTTTTTCTCTTTTTTCTTTACAATTTTAGTCACCATTTACAATCTACCCTTGGTTACATTCAAATAAGAGAGAGAAAAAAAGCAACCAAACGGTAATCATTTGTTTCTTGTTGAATCTGTGATCAGTTATCAATCTAATCATGACATCAAGTAATAGTAATGGATTTGAAAGTACTTCCAATATTGTATGTGCTGAGATTGAGTTGTCTTTTACTATTTTTAATATTCATTTTCGTTTTTTTTTAAATGCAGATTTTGATTGATCCGCCATCAAATAAACGCCCATTATCACCACCACCGAAAGACATGCTGAAAGAACATATTCGTGTATCAGCAGGTTGTGCAGCAAATATTCTATCATCGATTGGAATTATTTTCTTGAATAAATATATATTTTCTCATTGTCAAATTAAGACAATGACGTTGACAGCCATTCAAATGGCATTTACATCATTAGGTTTAGTTATTTGTCTACAAATGAATACATTCGTTCGAAAATCGGTACCAATCGTACGAGTTCTCCCGTTAGCCGTCGCATTCTGTGCCTTTGTTGTTTTTACGAATCTATCCTTAGAATATAATACAATTGGTACGTATCAATTATTCAAAGTTTTAACTACGCCTGTTGTTGCTTTGATATCTTGGCAATATTATAAAACGAAATATTCGACTATGGTTATAATGACCTTAGTACCAGTCGTCGTTGGTGTATGTACACATTCAGTGAACGACATTAAATTGACTCTATTCGGTACAGTCATTGCGTCGATTGGTGTTCTTGCTGCTTCACTCTATCAAGTTTGGGTGGGCGAACGTTTAAAAGATTTAGAAATGAATTCTCAACAATTGCTTTACTATCAAGCACCATTATCAGCGATTATACTTGTACCATTTATTTTCTATATGGAAAGTTTACCAACGTATCAAACAAGTGACGAACAACAAACAGCAATGCTCGCAGTTGCAGCATCGGGTGTTGTTGCCTTTGTTGTTAATTTGAGTGTCTATTGGGTTATTAAAAATACGTACGAGGAATTTTGTTGTTGATTTTGAAATTCAATATGAAAACTTTTTCTTTGTTTAGATCGGCATTAACTTATAATATGATTGGTCATATGAAAACAGTTTCGATTCTTGTCGGTGGTTTTGTGCTATTTCAAGATAGTTTAAATTACAAACAATTTCTCGGTATTCTCTTAACATTATTTGGCTTATTTTCGTATACATTTGTTCGTATGCGTGAACAAAATCAATTGCCATGTTCACGTTGGAATATTAATTCAAATTCAAACGCTTAACAAAATTCGTTTATGATTTCGATATAAACATTGTTTTCAAGTTTCATTTTATCTTTCAATCTCTGGATACGCTCGTTCCTTTCTTGTATCTGTACTTTCTTAAGAATAAATCAGTTCGAATTCTTTATTTATACATATTCACTGAGAACAGAATGAAAAAAAAAGAATATGGTATGTGCGTGTTTTTTTTCTCGTTTGTTTGTTTATTTCTTTCGCTGAGTTGATATGTATAAAACATTGTTACCACGAATAAACGCATCGCCATATTTATTTTTTAATATTCCACCGGAATATTCTTCGGTTTGTTCGAGAGCAATATTCATATAACCATCAAGACACGCGAGAACGCCACGATAATCTAACGCAAGAGAAAGAAAAACGATTTCCGAAAGGAGAAAAAAATCTACTCAATTACCGACTCCGCTGTTTAGTTTAACGACAACAGGTCGACCGATGATTTGTTTTAAGAAATCACTTGGAGTTTGTTTTCTCGAAGTCATTTTATCTACAAAAACAATTGTATTTTCATCATTGTTTTTTTTTTCGCTAACAAAACGTTCTTTTTCATTTGAGTTTATTTGTTAAAAAACAACAAATAATAACAAAATTGGAAAGTGAACTAGAGAACAAAAAACACGAAACAAAAACAGAAACAAGACGTTCTTCTAAACCACTTCCATATTGTTAACACCTTCTTCGAGCGCAGCTGTACCGTGACCGGCAGCAGCAGCTTCAGCTTCTTTTCGTCGTTTTTTTTCTTTTTTCTTTCGTTTCTTTTCTTTTAATAAAATTTGTTCCCGTTCAACTTCAGCTTCTTCTAAAGCTACTTTCATAACATCGACATTCTTAGCTGGTAATTCGCCGCTATCGTAGAATTTCAAACGATCTGATACTTGTTGTTTCAATCGATCGCCAAAGACCGATGTTGGAATTTCTTCAAACAAAATTATTTTATTCGAACAAAATGAAGAAAAAAAACAAGTGTCAACTTACCGGAGAAACAATCGATTCGTGATGCAATCGCACATTTATTGGCAAGATAACGAGAGATACGACCTTTGTTTTGTGTGTTCGCCTTGCCAATATGTGATGAATGATAAATAAGACCATATTTTGGCGTATTACCTCGAGTTTTCAAAGCTCTACAAAGAGAAATTTGTTTGTCTATAGAAAATACGTTTTTATTTTCGTTACCGAAAGAGAGCCTTTTCAGCTCCGAGAATTTGAATAGTCGATGCAGGATATTTAGCAAGATTTGTCAAACTACCAGCATGAGCAATAAGTCGAGCACCGACTTGTTCACCAATTAAATTTGCTAAATTCGGTGCTACTTGTCCCATTTTACTTTGAAGATACTGAACAGACACAAAACAAATTGAGAATAACTTCAATCGAATGAATTCTTTTACTTCTTGTAAACTTTTTCGGTATTCAAATAAATGAATAACACGATTAGCAAATGATTCAATATTAATCAAATCAATTGGCGAAATATCCATGCCAATTGTTGTTTTCATAGCTTCGAAAATAGCTGCTGTTTTGCCACTATCCATGGTGATTGCTTCGAGTTCATCTTCTTGTTCATTCGTAAATTCCTTTCGATTTTTAATCAAATGAACAACACGTGCATAGGTGTAGTTATCCGAAACGATTTTAATTAATTCGGGAAAATGATAACCATACCATTCTCTGATGAGAGACAAAAACAAGAAAAAAAAAGCCTTTCGAAAGAGAATAAAATTTTAAAAAATTCATACCGAATACGCATAGCAAATGTATTGATATCTTTATCGAGTTGATCGAGTAGAGCAATCGATTGAATGATCATATTGTCGACACGATTGACATTGAATTTAACTTTAGCACGTGAATAAGCATGACCAAGACCGAGTTGAGCTTTATTCTGGTTTTGATCAGTTAAACCTTTGACCAAATTAGGAAAATGAAGTCGAAGACCTTTGAAAAGCAACGCAAATCATGTTGCTGTTTGTCATTTTGAAATAAACAAATCCTCTACCTCGTAAAAGTTCAGGTACAACACCTGTGTGTTGACATGAAATCGAAAAAAGTTCGTTGATTGCCGAAGCAATACGTGTGTCAGCGACACCGAGTATCATCTTCGCTCGTTTCTTTTCTTTGGGCAAGTTCGTATCGAGAAACGTTCGAAGATCATCATGAACAAGACCTTCCGAAACGGCATTGATATTATCAAGTGCATTGACACCCGATTGAAACGGATGAAATGCAACAAGTTTAACAACGGTGGCGAATTTGGTTAAATCGACAACACTTTCTTCGACTTGAGGCAGACTCATTCCGATTTCTTCAAATTCACGAACACGAAATAAAGCATAACCAGATGCATGCTCGTACAAAACATACAGATTCGACTAGATCAAACGAAAAAAAAACACGATTCGAATGAGTTATTTATTTGAATAGAATTTACCATTGTTGTTTATGGACAAGACTGAACCACAAATATGAAATCTAAACACAAAATGATAACAAACAATAGACGAGAAAATGTTTCGTTCGATCGATTAAGGAGGAAAGATATGTGTTTTATTAGTGGTTTGAGATACTAGTTCGTAAGCAATCGTAGTAGAGGTGATTTTAGATGACGCTAGATGACAACAAACGATATTCTACTATTTCAACATTTTACAATGATAAAAAAATTCAATAAATAAATTTCGTTTTTGGGTATTTAAATGACATAGATTTGATTTGTTTGCAGACTCTAGATTGATAGATTTCGAATGAAATAATTTCGAAATCCAAGAAATAAATTCGAGATTTTCATCGAGAGATTTTCTTCTGTCGATTTTGAATTGATATTTTCATGAGAAAATAGATGCCGCTATTCATCATTGATTTTCGGAGGATCTAATAAACTCTGGGATAGTATCGTCGAATGACGAATCATTTTGTTCTGTTTTTTTTCTATTATTCATCTCAACACAACCGTCCGGCTCACGTCCGTTTGTTTATCAAATAATCATTTGTGGCTTTCTTTTCTTTTATCTTCGCGTTTCATTCCTATTGTTTCGTTTGCAAATAAAAAATGACCCAACCAGCACCGCCAGCTCGAGTATGTCGAAATAGTTTGAATTTTTCGTTTGACACTTTGTTTTCGGCTTTTCTCAAGACATCAGCTCATAAGCCATATCTCGACGCTATTCGAGCGACTCTTCAAGCTGCATTCTGCATCGAAAACTTCGAATCACAAGTTGTCGAACGACACAATAAACCCGAAGTTGAAGTCAAGTATGTTTAATCGTTCGATTATCCAATCGATCTTGTTCTTTTTCGTATTTGACAGATCATCGAAACAATTATTACTTAATCCTGTTGTGATAAGTCGTAATCAAAACGAAAAAGTTCTTATCGAAGGTTCAGTTAATTCCGTTCGAATTAGTGTTGCTGTTAAACAAGTTTGTCCTTGTGTTTCTAATTACTAGCAAATCTCGAATCTGTTTTTTGTTTTGAATATCAATAGTCCGATGATCTTGAAAGGATTCTTTGCAAACGTTTAATGCGTTTCATGATGCAACGTGCCGATGATTTTCACATCCTTCGTCGAAAGCCAATACCCGTATGTCAAATGAAATCATTCGTACGAATCCATTGAGCCTTTTCGTTTCTAGGAATATGATATTAGCTTTTTAATTACGAATTTTCATGCTGAATCTATGTATAAACATCGTTTAGTTGATTTTATTATTTATTTTCTCGAAGAAATCGACAAAGAAATCAGTGAAATGAAATTGGCTGTTAGTTCTCGTGCACGAATGTGTGCTGAAGAATTTCTTAAAAAATTCAACTAATTCAATTCTAGTACAAAAACATAGGAATACCGCTTTTATTTTCTTTATATATTTCCTTATTACAGAAACAAACAAACAAACTGTTCATTTTTTTTCTTCGCTGCTAAATCTTTCGTTTTTTTTCTTTTTGCATATAAAATGATTTTCTAAACTCGTCGATTATTTTTTAAACATTCCAAATTTATTGATATTTTGATTTCAGAAATGCGAACACTGACAAATTGCGTATCATTTATTCTCGTTGTATTATTTGTTTATCTATCACTAGGAGAAAACGGCCTATTTAAATTTCATCCATCCTTGATGGCTATCAGTGTAAGTCTGCGATTGACAACAAAAAAAAAACGAAATTTAACTCAATATCTACATTAGTATCTCGGCTGTATGTTTCATGCGATTTATATATTTTCAATGGATGATTCGGCCTATTCACGTTCATTAACACGGCGAAAACAGATATTAATTCATTCGATTTTGCAATTTTCAATGTTGTCCTGTTCGATTCTTGCTTTTCTCGCTATTTATTACAATAAACAACAACGAAATAAACAACATTTTACGACTTGGTAGTTTTCTTTGGCATCTGATTTCTTTAAAGTTTTGTTGTTTTTCGTTAGGCATGGATTATTCGGTCTCATTGCGTTCTGTTGGTCGATAGCACAAAGTTTTGCTGGACTTTTTCTAACAATTTTTCAACGATATATTCGATCGTTCGGTTTAACCTACGGTCAACTTCGTATCTATCATGCAACGTCAGGCGTTCTGTTATTTACACTTTCTTGTTTTGTTATCGTGCTTGGTTTAGCATCGAATTGGTTTCAAAATCAGGTGCCAACGAATAAGATTCTTTCGTCCATCATTTTCTATTTGTTAACTTCGAGTGTACTCTTTCTTGCGCATAAATGTGTTGAACAAGTTAAAAATCGTTATGTTAAAAGAAAACAATCAAATCAATAAAACTGCACGTGATATTTTGTAGATCTTTCGTTTTTTTTCTTATCAGAAATGAAATCAACGAGACTTGTTTATTCGTATGTTCGCCATCGACGTTTGTTTCATATCGGTTCACCATTGATGAAACAATTCGACGAACAACCTCACATGAGAGTCGAAAACAAAGGTTTTATAATGCTGAGCATTTTATTTGTCAATCGATCTATTTGATTGTCTGTCTAGATCCGAATAATTACATGATGGATCATGAAATCTATTCAAAAAAAGAACTTGAACAAGTGAAAATTACACATAAACAATTCGAATCATGGCACGATCGTGTTGCTTATGCTGCCGTGCAGACCTTACGATTTTGTTTCGATAAATGTACAGGATATATTCATGAGCCGATTGGTTCGAAAGCCAAAGATGGAGCCGAAAAACATCCATCGAAAAATGCGATGACTGAAACACAATGGTTGAGAAGAATTATTTTCTTAGAATCGATCGCAGGCGTGCCAGGCATGGTCGCCGGTATGAGTCGACATATGAAATCACTTCGTAAGTTGTTCGATAAGTTGTAATTGTTAGGAAAGATTTGTTCGAAAAGGTACAATGCAACGCGATCATGGGTGGATTCATACGCTTTTATCCGAAGCTGAAAACGAGCGAATGCATCTGCTTACATTCTTAGAATTACGAAATCCAGGGTGGATTTTTCGAAGTTTTGTTCTCATTGGTCAAGGTGTTTTCTTCAAGTAGAAAGAAAAACAAAATATTCTCGTTGATTTTCTATTCTGTTTTTAATTCAGTGGATTTTTTCTCACATATTTAATTTCTCCGAAAGTTTGCCATCGTTTTGTCGGCTATCTCGAAGAAGAAGCTGTCATAACCTATACCCGATGTCTCGAAGAACTCGATGCTGGACGTTTACCCGTGTGGTCTAAGACATCAGCTCCTGATATTGCGAAAAAATATTGGAAATTAGCAGATAATGCAATGATGAAAGATGTTCTATTAGCTGTACGAGCTGATGAAGCCACTCATCGACAGTTCGTCAAGAAAAAAATTCTGTTTTTTTGTATTATTTAATCGAACGTTTGATTTCAATTTAGAGTAAATCATAAATTAGCTGACGTCGGTCCCGATGCACCGAATCCATATTTATATCCAACAAAAGACGAACAACAGAAACAGCAAGTCAATACAGCTAACAAAAAATAGACTTCTTTCTACGAAACAGTTTTTCTTATCTATTCCAGCAAGACATCTCTTCATAAGTCAATTTGATCTGTAAAAAAACAAATAAATAGACGCTAGTTTTTTCTTGTTTAATTTCAATTCACAAGAGAGAAAAAAACGTAGAAAAATCTATGGAGTTTGTTGAAAGATCGTTATAAACCATCGAAGATTAGTCTCTGTAATGCCTAGATATCTGTCTTCAAAAACTGGACCTGCACTTTGCCAAGTACCAATCTCTCCAATAGTGACACGCCAATTTTTTCCATAACAATCTTCGAGCCATTCTCGTACCACTGAAGCGATCTGATACTTGTCCGATTGACCATATTTATCAATGGCATCACCTAATACTGATAATATATTTAATTTCATAAGATGTGTAATACCTTTATATTGATAATCAACATTCCATCTATTCATCGCGACGAAAAGTTGTAAAAAAAACTTTCGAATAACACAAAAATTTTGTTCGTCGCGAAAAAGAAATTAGATCTTGCAATGATCGGCTTCTTTTTCATAATAAAACAACACATGCTTTTTTCTCGTTACTTGGATAAGAAAATAGCAAAATATGTAAACAAAACCAAAATCGAACAAGTAAGTATTCATCTATCGAAAGAAAAAATCAATCAGTCAACTCTTCGAAACGAAGAAAAACGTTTTGTAATGAAATTTGCTTCTTCTTTTATTGTTATACTGTCGTTATCATACAATGTCGATTTGCATTGATTAAAAAATAGGACAACTAATGTACTATAAAGAAAATTGCTCACATATAAAGTAATAATATACTACTTCAAATGTTCCGATGCATAGAAATGCATCCATAGACAAAACAAGAAAGAAAGGAAGAAACAAACAAACAAAAGAAAACGACAAACGAAGTGAAATAGAAACGAGAAAATTAGAATCATATGTATTCTGCAGTAGTTTTTAGTAGAAAAGAAAAACGAGATCACATAAACCGGATTAACCTGCATCACTATTATTGAATTTTTGCTTTTAATATGGAACATATTTTCGATCATTTGTGTTGACTGATGTTTTGTATGTTGTTGTTTCAACAGTTCGTTGATTTGTTCCTGATGAATTCGGATATTGTCGAATAGGACTCGTCGAAAAATCTCGACTATATCGATGAAATTCCGGTGTTGCTGCTGCAAAACCACTACTACGAGGTGCAAGCCAATCGACTTGTTTCTCATTGATTCTTAAACTACGTAGATTTCCACGGAAAAAGTCTGTCGTACGAACGGATAAATAAGTCGGTGAATATTGTTCGGAATAGCCAGCCAAGAAAAGTGGACCACGCATATCGATTGAATTAACACGTGGTTCAGTTTTTGTATATTGTCGTCTGTCGACTTTCATGGTCAATAGACTTCCATCGAGTCGAACTTGTATACAATGCCAATTACCATCGCAAAGACGATTTTTAACAAAATCTGTTCGAACACTGAATGGTTGGCCACGTACAACGGCTCGAGCAACAAGCTGAAAACGAAATAAAAAATGAATTCTAGTGATTCAATGTTGACATTGAACATTATTTACTTGTCGATTTTGTATTTCAATTGTAAAACTTGATTCTGGCAATGAATCACTAATCCAAAGGATTAAACCATCATGTGCAAATGTCTGAATTTGAAAATTAATTGTTAATGTATCATGAATTTTAAAATTTGGTTCTAAATATACAATATAACAAAAAAAAACGGGAACATTTAATCAAATGTCAATCCGTACCATAAAGTGCATATGCACGTCCATCGAATTGAATACCTTCGATTGAGTTAAGACGACTGACTAACGACGGATTGCCGTAATCAAAATTATCCATAATATGTTTCCTTGTGCTTCTCTGTATATGTTTATTACTTTAGTGAGACAATCAACAATTTACATCTAGAATATATCGAAGAGAAAGCAAAATGCGAGCATTGCTGCTAATCAATAGAATATATAAACTAATGATTAACGATTGTCTGAAATTTCTTTCTTTTTCTCCTTCGGGTTCTATTTTTCTTTTCTCTGTTGTCATTATTATATTTAATATGTCAAGAGAAAGAGGGAGAAAGAGTGATATTACTTTTTTTTCCTAATTAGTAAAAAACCTGAAAACTAACCTTGTGATAATACGTATTATTCATATCATCAATCATTCAACAGTTGTTAAAAATATATATGCAGGTGAAAAAAAACGTATGCACAGCTATATTTATGGCTATTGTACACCTCAATCAATTCTCTTTTTACATCGATAAAAATCGCAACATCATATTCCTTCAATTCTCTCTCTCTCTCTCACTCACACTCATTCTCTTACTCTCGTTTTTTTTATGTTATACAGTCAAATATTTGTTAAGGCACTTTATCATTTGTATAATACAGCGGAAAAAACTACGTACGTATATATGTACATATATACTAATTTTGATATGGCAAGCATCCGCTTGACAATACAACGTCAAGGTTATATCTTGTATATTTCATTTCTATTCTCAAGGTAGAGAGAAAAATAAAATGGGAAAAACAGGAGAGAGAGATATGTACCTAATCTAAATAATTTCAAAAGACAAGAATCGATCTGACGAGATTTGTTTTTGTCATCATTTGATTAACTAATCGAACGAATAGAAGAAGAAAAAAACTTGCTCTTCATCGACGAAAAGTGCTCTCAACAAATAGCCACGAGCAGACAATTTAGTTTCTTTTTCTGTTCTTTTCTTCTCTTCACTAGCATCTTGGAATGACGAAGAAAAAAATGCATGCACTCGTGAGACCAAGATACGGACGAAGAAAAAAACCAACGATGACAATCTTTGCATATATATATATATATATGCGTATACGTACATGCGTTAATAGCGAAAAATGACAGGGTGCGGAAGCGATTGTAAAGTACAGACGTTAAAGATCATCGTCTTTCTTCTTTTTTTCACCATTCTCTCTCTCCTGATAGTAACCTGCCTTTGAGATAAGAGAATAAAGGCGAACAAAAAAGAAGAAGAAAAAAATGACGTTACATGTGCATATGTAGGTTGGCACTCGAGTGCAACGGAACATGACTCTCTCTCTCTCTCTCTTGTATACATTCTCATTCATCGACCTACGCGTAAGGTTCAAAGTTTGATCGCATTGTATCGATTTACATCTCTTAACTCGAATAGTTCATTTGAAATGCCGAATCAGATTTTGTTTTTCTCGAGCGTTTTTCTTTTTTACTATTAAGTAGTGAGAACGAGAAAGAAAGAAAAAAGTGTCCTTTTGTTTTGACAGAAGATAGAAAAAACAAAGTAAGCTAAATGGGATAATTATACATGATTGACCCTCAAATGCTCGGTATGTGTTAATAGTATTGTAAGAAGACGACGACGAGAGAAAAAAAAACGAAAGAGAATAAAAACATGTTACGTTGTATTCTAATTGCTTTTCCAAGGCTCTTTATATGTCTGCTTCGACAACAACAAAAAAACGAAAATGTTTATTCTTTCTTTTTTCCTAGCTGTATATATACATTCATTCATTCATAGATGTATATCGAAAAAGAAAAATACAACCACTCGCCATTTATATGTATACTAGATACACGTAGACATAACGAAGCCTTTCTTCATCGGTCTACTTAGACGTTGAAAGACATGCAATCAACATGCACTAACATTAATCTACTTAAGAATATGCAAAAAAGAAAACATTTCAATCATAACGATGACCGATTGGTAGTTAAACTATAAACATTTAGTCGAATGTCGGAAATATAAAAGCGCGACAAATAAGTGGTCGATTTAATTGTTGATAGTGAACATCATTTTGACAAATATATAATTAAAAAGAGCAATTATATGTTTCGTTGTCACCGACAATGAAAAATTTCAACGTTGACTGACATAGAAAAAAAAAGTGAACTTCTCGCGGTTTGTTTGATACGTGAAGTCATATAATATGCTTGATTACATAGCACTTATCGATTGTAATTTACAAGTAAATTTCGTTTTTACTTTCTATGTCAAACAATAACGTGAATATATAAAATGGGATTCCTTTGAAATTTGAACAGATTTTATAGATCTTACGTTTCAAGGATAGAAACATTAAAAAAAAAGAAAAGAAAGACGTTTTTTTCTTTCGAGAGTAACGGTCTGCTATTCAAATATTGAATATTTAATGAAAAGAAAAAAAAAGAAATTGTTTTCAACATTGAATATTAAAAAAAGAGAGAGAGAGAGAATGTTCTATGTTTGTTTAGCGAATAATTTCAAAGCATCATCAATTCCGATGTTTCCATTTCGAGCACAGAAATCAAATACACGTTGTAATCGATCTTCGTCGAGTCTCAAATCCCAAACATGATTGTAAGCACGAAATAATCGACGAGCTTCTTCTCGAGGCAAAACGAAATCTTCTGAAAAAAGCAAAACTAAAATCTGATAAATTCGTCGTTTGATCAAATTCTCATACGTTCGCGATTTGTACTCGTACGATGACCGTACATTGCATTGGCAAGACGAAGAAAACGAGTAAACCAAGCCGATGGAAAATGACCCTCCTATGGAAAGAAAAATGAATGTTTTCGTTTGCTTTTCGAACATTGATCGAGTCATTTTACTGATCGAGATCCTTCGTTGTTTTTTATGTATCTTTCGATAATTTGTAATCGATCTTTTTCGTTATATTCTCGTCGAAGTAGATCGAGCCATTGATTACGAGTTGGAGCAAATTTCTAGAAAAAATTAATTTCAATTGAATTTTTTATATTTGTATTTGAACGACAAGGTTTTACTTGTGTTTGAAGAGAATTCGATTGGTTTCGATCGTCTTTTACATCGAGAATTTGTTCTTTTAAATATCGAACAAATGATTCCCAACTAAAAAACAAAGAAATAGTTTTTTTTTCGTTGAAAATAAATCATTCAGTATCGTTTTTTTTTGTTGTACTTATATAATCTTGAATAAGCTCGACAATGTCTTTCCAATATTTGAAATATCAACGAACGTTGTATTGGTATTCGTACTTTGTAGACAACTTCTTCGATTTGTTGTCGATTTAAGACTCCACTTTGATTTCGATCGACTGATTCTAATTCTCGAGTTAATTTATCGAAATCAATTGAACCATTCATATCGTAAAATTGCAGATTCTGTTTCAATAGAATTCGTATTTGTCTTTCATCGGGATCGAAATTTGAATTATCGTCATTGTTAACTAAACTACTCGAGCCATATCTCGTACGTGTCTGATTATCGTAAATGGATCGTCTCGAATTCGACTGTTTCGATTGACTAAGATATAAGATTTCATATGTTTATTTAAACATTAATCGAACACAAAAAAAAAGATTCAATCCCATGCGATGATCAACATCAAAGCAAAGAAGAACAAGGAGCATGCAGAGATTTGATGAATTTGAGAGTTGTTACCTACCTATCATGATACAAATTATGATAAATAGAATGCAGTGACCAGAACCTACCATGCTGGTACTGTCGGCTCCTATAAAGTGACAACTGACGACACCAAGATAAGAAAATTTGTGCTACAGATCGGAGGTATTTACGTATGTTTTTTGTATTGAAAATGAGAGAAGAAAACACTTCACTGCACTCAGATTAGACTTTTTCAAATTTAGACAATTAGGGATAAGGGTGATGAATAGGACATGGAGGATGAAAATAGGGATTATGTTCATGTCGACACGGACATTCGGTTTGATGATAACCGTAGAATTTTTTTGAAGAATTGGAGAGACTGAAGGAAAAAAATTCTCGTTTTTAAAATGTTTATCTGTATCGATTGAATGAAAACTAAACGTCAAGTTAAAACAAGTACTCACCCGTACGCATTCCCACTAACTGATGACAAACATTTGCCAAAATATCGAATCATATCTTCGTAATGAACAAAACCACGACCTCGTTCAGGTGCAACGAATTTACACATAGCAAAACGAAGTGTATCCTCTTGTATATTTAACTAGAACAACACCGCGTATCTCTCATTGATTTCATATATATATATGTAGTTATTTACCCCAATTTGTGAAGCAACTAATTGTATATTTGAATAATGTACATAACTAATTACATTGGGATCATAAGCAGCTAATTCTTGATAGAATAATTTCAGTTGTTCGACATTTGTCGAACTGCCTAATTGAGTACGAATTTGTTCGGCAAGGCGATCTTCTTCGTAATCAGTTAAGAGAACTGGTTCGGCCGGAAGATAGGTGTCTTCCATTTTCGTCATTGGTCGCAGCAATTGTGATGGAGGTGGAGCCGGTGGAAATGGTTGTTGATAGAAATGTTGTGCATCATTATTTAAATTTAATGGTGGCATATCATTAGATTTCGGTTCGTTGATTGGCACATCGGAATTTTTAATTGAAAGTGCAGGATCTGTTCGAGTACTTCGAGCAGAATTGACGTTACGAGGTTGATTGTTAACGGTCGAGATAGGAGGTAGAACTGAGTATTGATTTAAAGAACTTTTTGAAATTGGTTTGGCTTTGATGTTTGAATCCTACGAAATGTTGAACAAACGAAAATTTGATTAGAAATGATGTTTTTGCACGAAAATTTCATGATGAATAATAAAGTACGTGTGCGTGTGTGTACAGACGTTAAGTTGATAAATATAGTCTGCTATTATATTGACGAGAAGAAAGAAACGTTTTCTTTCGTTTTCATTATCATTGAAATATTTTCAAGTAGTTTTCTTTCTTTTTCTATAAGTGGTTATTAAAGTAGAAAAATTATGCGACTAATTTTATTGCTTTTTTCTCGGGTAACTAGGATTGAAATGTGCAAAGAAAATGACTTTTTTTTTAATTATCAAGGAATAGAGGGCTCAGTGAGTGAACATTGGGTGATTGATTTACCGCAGGTATTTGCTGATACCATGGAATATATTCCTATGAGTGAATAGGATTTAATTGAAATTAATGAATAGAAAAACAAACAAATCAAGATTTTCGTTTTCGAAAACAATACGTACGGGATGTCGAATTCGATTGATAAATTCTGTTCGATATGTTGTATCGAATCGTGCGCGTGGTTGCTGTTGCCAATGCGAGTCGTCTAGTGCTTGAATATTTTGAATGGCTTTCGTTGGTGCTAAAGCAGGATCACTGAAACGAAGAAAATGAATATACGAACAAAACAAGTGATTTTCTCACTAGATCATAGGAGAAATCGCATGAAATTTAGTGAACGACATTTTCTGTCAAAGAAAAAAACAGCCTTGGAATTTCCTTCTGGTTGTTGATTATTTTAAAAAAGTGAATGATGCTTTCAACAAAAGTCTTTTCTAGAGAACAAATAGTTTAATATTTTTCTTTTGGTAGGTTGTCGATATATTTGAAAGGAGAGAGAGAGAGATGAAAACGTGTTTGTTGTTGTTACAACTCAGCTTCGTCTCTTTTTTTTATTGCCAACAAAGAATAGCAAAGTCAGTTGCTTGGGCAACTTCTCTTTCTCTCGATTGATTGATGTGCGTGTGTTTCATATCGGATTCAGGAGGAAGAAGAAAAAGACGAAGAATATATTTCGGTGTTTGTGTGCGTGTGAGTGATTTCTTTGTCTACTTTGGCAGAAAAATTACGGTATTGAAAGATTTTGTTCTCTTTCTCGTACGAAAAAAAAGAAGAAATGAAATCAATCGTAGATTTTTGTTTCGTTTTTCTTTTCTTTTGATGAATTATTTTCATAAGGAAAAAGAAAAGAATAATTGGACAATAAATGAGATCTTATACATACTTTAATGTTGATGAATCCTTCGGCGTCAATGGTGGAACAGATTGTAACGAAGTTGGAATCAATATGCGACGTCCACCGATAATTTTTGTCGTATGACTAGGAGTATATTCTGTACCAAACGGTGCAAATGTCGGTACAGCTGCTGTTGCATAATTAACCGGCATTGGTAACTAAAATAAATGTAATTCGCTTGATTCATGTATGGCAAAGGATTTCTAAGTTTTCATTTCACTTGTTGACAACACTTTATACTCTTTATATTCGAATATGTTTCAACCGTTTGGTTGATTTAGCGGTTGCGATGGTAAAAGTATTTGTTTATTCTAACGTAATTATATTGAGCTTCTCTCTGTCTTCTCAAGTATTTTCGAAGACATTCGATACTTACGATGGGTCGTAAATGCATTCGTTTTTTACTGAAAGCTCCATGATGGTCAGCATACGAGGGCATATAACTCATGTTCATCTGTGTCATTTTTCTTTGTATCTGAAATCAATCATAAACACATTTTTCTCACTATCGTCGAGCAATTGACTTACTGACAAGAAACAAATTTCGATTATGATCGTTTTATTCGAAATGATTAGTCTCAAAGAGAAGGAGTAAACAAGAAAAAAAAACAAATCTAAATTTCACGTTGACATTTGAATCTGCATATACGTATATAAGCAATTTACTTCATCGATTTCTGTCGATGAAATGTAAATGATTTAAACCCACCAACAGAGTTTTTACTTAGACGTTTCTCTTCATTCTCTATTTCGCTCTCTTTAACAGTGTCAATCTTCATTGGCATGTTATTTCAGTTTTGAAAATTAAACTTTTTTTTCTTCTTCTTCATTCTGATGAAAATGTAATAGGAGACAAACTTCACTGGTTATTTATATAATCAAAAAGAAGAGAAAACGTTGAATGTGCTCTCACCTCTATAAGAATTCTTTCGTTTTCTTTTCTCATTAAGGTGTCTACTTTCATCTATTTCAAGTATTGAAAATATTATCTTTTCTTATTTTTATTCTTAATCATTCAAATGTTTTTTCTTCTTCCTCTTTTCTCAAACATAAAGAATAGTTAAATCCGAGAGAATAATCGATGAACGACAATGTGGACACATTGGTTTTGAACCGAAGTAGACATGTCGAAGGCAAAGAGAGCATAAAACATGACCACAACCGAGAGCTAACCATTGAAATGATGAATCCGTACTATTGAAACAAATGGGACAACGATAATCGAATAGAGCAGATGAACGATAATGATTATGAGATGATGATTGATGAAAAATCTTTTGGATTTTTAAAAGCATCAGACGACGAACAGAACTTTGCCATGGAATATTCGATGTTTTCTTTTTCCTACTTTTTAATATTGATTTGAATGTTTGAATATTAATTCTACGAAATCGATATCGTAAAAACAGACCATACATTTCAAGAATGAATACAATCGAAAACATAGTTATAAATAAATATGTATAGCATTTTTTAAATAGATTAATCCATATCAGTACAAGTATTCCGGTGAGAAACATTTATTTATAAATGAAAGTCTCAAGAAATCGCGCTTTTTTATGTTTATTTTTGACATATTGTTTTAAAAATAGTTGAATGGTTTAATGGAATTGATGCATTTACTAACATTCTCGAGTTTAAGCAAACTTGCCTTGAAAAATGCAAAAGTATTTCGTTCGTTTGGTTCACAAAACAAACTCAATTTGAAGAACGAAAAAAAAATCAAGGATACATATCATTCTCTCTCTTTTATGCACGCGTGTTAGCTGATGATGCGTAACAGGTAGAAGGTGGATCGATAATATATCAATGAAACAAATCATGTCTCGCCTGATTCGAGTCGATACACATTCATTCATAGGCATATTCGGTTTTTGATTTCAATAAATGAAGAAAGTGCAAACAAACGCACAACAAGTTATTCCACCTCCACCTCCAATAGCATCATCGACAGAAAAGCCTTTTATTCCTCCAATACAAGGGTTTGTTTAATAAAAAGAAAAAGAAAATTTCGGCTTTTTTTCTCTCATGTTCTACGTTTTCATTCAGTGACCCAGCAGCACAACGATTTGGACTGGTTTTTTTTACTGTCTTAGCTTTTGCAACTATTGGAGCTGCTGTCGGTATTGGTGTTGGAAATATATCACATTATCGTTCGTTAAATCGAGTTCAATTCAACATTTAATTCAAATTATTTCTGTTTTCAATTTAGGTTATTTTGGTCCTACAAATCAAACATTCGTTCCCAATAATACTGCTATATTTGATATTATTAATCATAGCACTCGTCCACATGTATCCCTCATCTTAATTTTATCAAGTACAATATGTGTAATGAAAATTTTCTGTGAAAAAAATTTTGTTTCTTAATTAAATCTTTTTTTTTTATTGTTGTTGTTGTTGTTGTTGTTGGTTTGTTAGTTTAAAAGAAAATAGAACAATGCAAAGGCATGATTAGATTAACAATAAGAACAGATGAGGATAAATGTTGTTTGTATCAAGCATAATAATTCAAATTGGTTTTCTTTTTCGCTTGAACTTCAAGTATAGCATCCATAAAATCTTCATGTTGAACTTCAACTCCACCTCGACGTAGAGCAATCATACCAGCTTCGACGCAAACCGCCTTACATTGTGCACCATTAAAATCATCTGTACATCGAGCTAATTCTTCGAAATTAACATCCTCATTTGTAGTCATTTTTCGACTATGAATTTGCATGATTCGTGCACGAGCCTGAAAAGAAATTCAATGTAATAGAAAGAAAAAACGAGAGTTTTTACTGTTTCATTTGGATGAGGAAATTCAATCTTTCGATCTAAACGACCAGATCTTAAAAGTGCTGGATCAAGAATATCGACTCGATTTGTTGCAGCAATAACTCTAGTTTAAACAAAACAATGTCTTCTTCTGTTTTTTTACAGAGATAATTATCTATCATACTTAATATCATGATTAGGTTGAAAGCCATCCAATTGGTTCAATAATTCCAACATCGTTCGTTGTACTTCTCGATCACCTGCTTTTTCACTATCGAAACGTTTCGTTCCGATAGCGTCCAATTCATCGATAAAAATAATAGCCGGTTGCTTTTCTTTAGCTAAAGCAAATGCATCACGAACTAATTTCGCTCCATCACCGATAAACATTTGCACTAATTGTGGTCCAGCTAATTTCAAAAACGCCGATTTGGTTTGTGCCGCACAAGCACGTGCTAACAATGTTTTGCCTGTGCCCGGTGGTCCATAAAGTAAAACACCTTTCGGTGGTTGAATACCCAAGGCTTCGAAACGATCTTTATGTGTCATTGGTAAGACGACAGCTTCAATTAATTCCTGAATTTGTTTGTCTAGACCACCGATATCACCGTATTGTTCTGTCGGTCGTTCATCGACTTCCATTGCTTTAACACGTGAATCATATTCAACCGGAAGTTTTTCTAAGACTAAATACGAATCTTTGTTGACGCCCTTTGGAAAAAGCAAAGACAATTGAATGGATAACATGAAAGAAGAAAAAGAACGTACGACTAAGTCAGCTGGTTTCATTTCTTCGGGATCGACAAGACCGATAACGGGAAGAAAATACGTCTACAAAATAAGGATAACACAATTGAATTATTCGCGAAAATAGTCGATTGAATTACTTGACGTGTGGATGTTTTAATCACAGCACATTTTCCCTGACGCTGTGCGTCGAGATCAATATTAGCTCCTTCATCTTCTTCACCTTGCGGATCAAGATCAAATAACTAAAAGTTCAAGATTCGTCGTCTCATTTTCTTTTCACACACAAACAATCTTCTCCTACTTCAATCACATTCGAGACTAGATACGGTAAAGTTTTATTGACTTTAATTTTATCTTTATTTTCCTTAATTCTATCTCGTGTCGATTGAGTTTCATGTGATATTCTTACAATATCATTTTTCATGATCTACAAAAGACAAGTTTCTCGTTTTTTTTCACAATCAAAGAAAAAAAGCTAATTAACAAACTTTGATTTCATTGTCTAACAAACGTGTTCGTGCAATGATATCTTCTGTTGATAATCGCGACACATCAACTCCTTGAAATGCATCGAACTACAAAGCAAACAATAGAATCTATCCATGAACATTGCAGATTTTTTCGTTCATACTTCTGATTCATTTGTATTGGTTTTAGCTGTCGAAGACATTTTAATCTAGAATACGAATTTCTTCAAACATCAACATCAATAACAAAAGAAAGAAATAAAGAAATAAAGGAGAAAAAAAAACAAACAACCAAAGACCAGTTAGCCCTTCATTTCTTTTGCTTAGAATTCCAACTGGGACACACACGCACGCACGCACACATACACACATCAAATTTATATACACCAAGACAGAAAAAAATATATATTTTTTTATTTGGTTTAGTCAAAGACTGAAAGACATAATAGAAAAAAAAGAAAGAATTAGTTGAGGGTGTTAGATGAATTTGTATATGTTATTGGATCGTATCGATGAAGATTTAGTAATCGTATGGCTTGTGTGATCGGCGATGTGACATCAATTTTATTGATTAGACCTTGTTTAAGTATTAATGAAAATAAATCTTGTGATTTCGATTGAAAAAAGATCGTAAATCTAGGAAAATGTTCAATAGCTAATTGAAATACAATTGAATTCGTTGATAGAAGACATTGATTATAAATTGAATAGAATCTTGATGCATGTTGAGGATATTTATTTAAATATTTAAGTAGAATGTCATATGTTTGATCGATTAATTGTTTATTTCCTGAGAGAAGAAACTTTGTCAATTGATCGAAAATAGTTTCTGAATGTTCGATTGGTAATTTAAATTCGTTTAATATCGAATAAATTTCATCGATATTCATTGATGAATTTAGTCGATTAAGATGAATATCGAATACATCTGTTTGACAATCGATTTGAATCGAATCGAAAAGTATTTTCAATTGTTTTAAATAGAATAAAATTTTATAATTTCGATTCTTCGATAGATATTCATTGATGTCTTTATTTGTTTGCATTTTCTCTTGTAATTTCTCAAAAAATCGATTCGGTATTCGTTTAAGCAGTGAACTATCATGAAGATGAGATTGTCTCGAAAGAAAATACTCATAGATTAACATGAGAATATTATCGATGAGATAAATATAATTTTGAAATATATTTAATGAAGAAAGATTTTGTTGATTCGCACCACTGAATAGATTCGAATGAAAATGTATTAAACGTATGTAGATTTCGAGTATACTCTGAAAATCTTCGTGATAAAATTCATCGTAAATAAACGGTTTCAAACGATAGATTAAATCGAACGTGCCGAGAAAGAATTGTCGAATTTTTGAATTCTTCTGTTGATATTCATCGAAATTCATTGTTGAAAAACGAGCTTGAAGATTGATTTTTATCATTGGCAAATATCGAAGAATGATCAATGGTGATTTACAAATGTATTGTTTTAATAGAAATTGAATTTCTTGATAGTTTTCTTGTTGTATAACATCGTACGAATTCAAACGATTGAATAGATCATGCAGAATTGGATCGATATTCGTCGATAGATGAAAACATTTGTGTGTTGTTTGAGTAAAAAATTTCGTTAGATTTAAATAAAAATCATCGGCAAAGAGATCGATTTGATTGAGATACAAAATGAAATAAAATGATTGAACAATCGAATTCGATCGATAATCGAGATAGATCTTTTGAAGTATATCAGGAAATAGAGCTTTTTGTTTCGGATTTTGAATGATAAATGAAAGAAGATTATCGTAACGTTTTTGATATTGTTGAAAACGTTGTGTTTCATTGGCTGTTTGTTCACCTTCATCAAGAATAAAGAAAATTAGCGTACGAATTTGTTTACAATCGAAATCAATAAGAAATTCATCGTGACAACGATTGAACATTTTCGATTCTCGACTTGACCATAATGGTGAAAGTTTAATAAATGCTTCGAACATATCAAGAACTAATGTACTATCGAAATGAGTCGAGAAGAAATTATTCGAATAGATATGAGAATTTCTTGCAACAAGAAATCGATCTGTCGATGAAGATGAAACGGTTATCGACGATGGAATCGATGAATTTTCAATGTTGAGAAGATTTGATATTGAAGTAAGAATGATCGGCCATGGACATGAATGAAGAAATTGTTTGAGTAATAAACGTTGCGAAATCGACGTATGTGTACGTTGAGAAAAAAGAAGAAGATTCGAATAGATCGATGTTTGACTATCGAATAGCGCTAATCGATCCAGAATCATGCCGATACTTGATTCACTCAATTGATGTTCGTGTCGAACGAGAATTTCAATAAGACATTGTTTGATTTGATCCGTATTTTGATTTGTTAATCGATAGAAATCTTTTTCACGTTCAACTCGATTTAATAACGATGGTCGATCGATTAATTCTTTGCAAGTTAATTCGATGAATTTCGTATTTGTTGTTGATAATTGATTTGATAGATCTTTTCTCAGGAAAAATTTGAAAATATTCGATGATTGAATGGTTTGTTGTCGTGCAAGAATCTGCGAACGATAGTCGTTCGATTGATGCATTAACCATTGCAATTGGAGAAGATATTGATGACGTTGAATTCGATCGGATTTATTGTCGAGAATGAATCGAAGAAATTCATCGCATTCGGACGATGTTTTCCATGGTAAATTGAAATTGACTTCATTGACATCCATTTGATTGTCATTGGATGCATTTGCTTTTGAATTCATTTGAGTGATTTGTTGATCGAACGTTTGCATTTGATCACAGATTGATATTGTCGAACGAAACGTTGTCGGAATGAGATCATGATGTAAATTCGGATATTTTTTCTTTTTTTCAAGAATTTTTTTCAATTTTTCACCTAATTGAATTGCTTCAGGTAGTTTTTCGATGATCCAACGATTGATCAATGGCAAGATTAAAGTTGGTTGTTTTAAATACGGTTGTAAAGATTTCGATGACGATCCAATAAGATGATTGAGACGTTTGCAAAGATAATCGATGATTTGTTTTGAATCAATTGAATATTTGAACATTTTCAAACAGGTTGCCATCGTCGCTTGATCGATACATTGTCTAACAAGAAGAAAATGATTTGATTTGAGAAGAAAATATTGTAAATGATCCGAATGAAAGATCGATTGTTCAGTTTGATTGTTATCCATCGAGATGATTTCGTAGGAACATTGATTTGTCGATGAAAGAAAGATCTTTTCAGTTTGATTGGGTTTTTCCGATAGGCGACGTTTACGTTTCGAATTTTTATCTTCGACATCTTTTTCATCGATAGAAAATTGTTCGAAATGTTTGGTTTCATCCGATGTTTGTCGAATTGGTTGTGGCCGATTGAGTTGTTTCAATGTTTGAAATGCAAGTGAGCCATGTTTTTCGAGAAGAAATTCTTGAAGAAGATTACCTAAGACGTGCATTGCTGGATTATCGAAATAGGCAAGAAATATAATGAGAATTTCGATAAGTATTCGATCGATGGGCAAATATTGTCGATCCAGTTTTGTTTTCCACGAAATTTGTTCATTGAAATGAATTTGTTTTGCTAGATTTTCAATGAGTTTTTTCTGTTCAGCATTCAAATTTGTTAAAATCAAATATGTTTGAATATTATTTTGATTGATTTCAGTTGTTGTTGTTGTTGTTGTTGCTGTTGATGTATCGGAATTAATCTCAATTGGATTCACAAGTGCATAGACGAGTTTTCGTAGAATAATCGAAAGAATTAATTGAAAATATTTCGTTATTAATTGATAAGATTTATCTTTTCGATCGTATTGAATAAGTAAATAGAAGATTGTTTGTCGACGTATTAAAATTCGTGAAAGATTGCCAAGAAATTCTTCGTCTTCATTCGAATCGATTTGACAATGATTGAGAATGAAATTAATGGTCGAATGAAGAAACGATATGTTGGTTTCATATTGACATGTGTCGATAAATGTTTGTTGAATTAATCGATGAGTTTTTTCAATCGATTGAAATTTTGAAATTGTCGAAAGAATTAATTCCATATTGATATTGGTTCGATTGAGAAGATCTTCGATTTGTTCGGATTGCGATTGATTATCGAAGATAATTGTCAAACAAAGCCAAGCATTCGAACGTATATTTGATATATTCGAATTTAAACAATTGAAAAAATAAGTTAAAATCGATATGAAATCATCGATTTGATTTGATTGTAAGATTTGCTTGTGAATTTCTTGTTGAACATGACGAAAAATAGTTTTAAAACGTGAGAGAATCGTTTCTAAAGCTTGATAAGTTCGTTTTGTTAGATCGAATGTTTTCCGTTTAAAAATTAAAATCATATGTTGAAAATAATCGCATAGACAAACAATAGGAAAAACATGTAAACAATCAATATTCGAATCGACGAGACTTGTTAACCATGATGTTTGATTATCGAAATAAGTTTTACTTTGTTGTTCTTGTCGATTTAACACATCGAGTATGAAATCTGGCTCACGACATCGACATAACATCGATGAAAGTTTGTAATTATTATTGAGACCTTGAATAAGATTGTAGAAATGTTTTTCATTTTTATCATGACTTATTGGACGTTTAATTTGTTGTAGATCGAGTACAAGTACTTTGCCGAGCAGTTGACTATTCGTTTCATCGATAATTTTCGGTTGAGCAAGATATTGTTCGAATTCTAAGAGTAGATCTTTTTCTTCACGCAATTGAATTCTTTCATCATGATAGAGTTTTTCAAGAGATTGTTTATTTTCAATCATAGATCTTGGTGGATAGGTATAATCACCTGTTAATAACATTTCAAGAAATAAACGTATCTGAGGTATTGATGTCCATGTATATCGGCCGAATGTTTTAGGAATACGGCAAGCTAAGAGCAAACAAATTAAACAAGTTTTCCAGAAGATTTCAGTTATCGAAAGATTCTGTGGAATTTGATAGTCAGGAGGAAATTGTATTTGTGTTGGATAATGATAACGTGTTAGATCGAAGATTTTCTTGAAAAATAATTCACATTGTTTGTCTGGTAGATGAAGATAATTCGAATTGTAATCACTGGGCATTTTTTGTTCGATAGATAATGTTCGTCGAATAATAATATCGATTAGATCGATAATAATCGATGAACTTATACGAAAATGTGGCGTTAGACCAATTTGTACAAGTAAATATAATGTTTCACCGAGAACAGGAATATCTGATGACAAACGAAATAATTCATTTCGTAGGCCAAATGGTTCTTCAGGCGGCCAATTTTCAATTCGTAGATACGAATTAACAACAGCTGTAAATAGAATACTATACAAACAAGGTACATAACTAATCGTAATTGTTGAATCGAATAGACGTGGCAATGTATAAAGAAAAAATAGACACGAACTACATTGAATTAAAGCTACACGTTCAATGAAAACAAGCCATTGTTTAGTATAAGTTGTTGAATTCTGAGGATTGACTGACGATTGAAAGATTTGTGCTGATGCAAGAATAATCATTGGAATAAGATCGCAGATAGCACAGAGAAAACGTTCACGTGTTGATATATCACATTTGAGAAGATTTTTTAGTAAACGTTCAGATGTTATTTCACTACTTGGCAGCTCAGTTTGCTGTATCATTGTCCAGAATTGTGATTGTAAATTCTTCGAATAGTGCATATCGATGAGATACATGGAGAATTGTATGGGATCGAAATCATTCTTAGCAAATTTCATAAGTTCTCGAATAAATGGTCGAATACTTTTCAGTAGATTATCATAATCTTTCGATGTTGTTGTTACTGTCATGGATAGAAGTATGTTTTGAATGGACAAAGCTAGTGATTGACATGTAGCTTCTTGTTGTGCTTGACAACATGTATGAAGTAATGATGTATTATTGGGATTTTTCGGTGATGTCGATGAAACATTTTGTTGTAATTCATTTTGAACAATCAATCGAACGACAGTATCAACAAGATTGATATCATTTCTAAGCATTTCACGTATACATGACATATGCATTCGAACTGTATCATTCGAAGCACGAACTTTAAAACGTAGATTAATCAATTGTTCAATTGAACGTTCATCGATATAGGATTTCTCGTGACCATTCGTTAACGAAGAATTCGATGGAGATTTAGTTAAATTTTCACAGAGTGTTAACATAAGTTTGCCTGATGTGCCTGTAAGTTTAGGATTTTGTAGCCAAACTTCTAATTTCGAAAGTATATACGAACGAATCTCTGGCAAACCACAGAGTTGTTCGAGTAGATAGAGTAATTTTTCTGTTTCATGACCTTGACTTGTTGTATTCGATGTTGTCGAATTGGGAGTTGTCGCATTTAGATTTGTCGTATTGCCTATGATTGATTTCAATTTTGTATTTGCTAATAAGAATGCATAGAGAGATAAATGCTCGTATCTCGGATAGATTAATTGATGATCAGAATTTGAAAATACGGATTCATCGATAATTTGAATCGATGATTCAGATTCCATTGGACCTAAGGACTCCGAATTCATGTTACTATCATTGCTGGTATCATCGGTTAAATTCAAAGGAGTTGATAATGTTGTTGTTGTTGTTGTTGTTGATGGAAGATTGGACAAGATTTTTGAACGTTCTAATTTCCATGTTGATGGACGTGTATGAAAGGCTGTTCGAATATTAGCAACGAATAAATGACAATCGGGATTTTTGATCCAATTTTGATCGCCTAAAGCATCATCGACATATAATTCAATGAATTCATCGGGCCAAATTTTCTGATCTTTATATGCAAGCCAAAAGATTTGACAAAGAAGTGTGTACGGTGTCGATGAAACGACATTATTATTAGTATTATTATTGGTATTATTTGTATTATTGATTGGCAAAGTTTTGATTGTTTTCGTTGCTGTTAAACCTTTGAAAAGTACGCACATTGCTTTTAAGATTGCTGGCGAACGAAATATGGAACTATGTAGTGAAACAGTCCAAGCAAGAAATGTTAAAACTGTATAATCGATGAGTTGCTGCGATGAACGTTTGGATGTGGTGTGAAAATATGAAATAGCATTGAGAATTAATTGTTCAATACGTTTGATATCATCGTGATTGGCTTTGATCTCTGAACGGAATTGTTCAGCATCGAATGTCGTAATTGGTGTTAGATAGTTCATATCGATGAGTCCACTTTCAATTCGTAAATTCGAATCGAGTTCGGGATTTGTGATGATATTCGACGGACGAAGACGAACGTTACCAGATATTTGATTGAGTGAAATTGGAATCGATGTAAGTGTTGCTGGTCCACGACCTAATGGCGTTAGAACTTGATCAGGTATAGGAGCCGTTGGTCGAGGCCGTCCTCGGCTAATTCCTTCGCGATTACTCATTGGCAAGTTTATTTTCAATTGTTCATAAGACTATTTCATTGAATGTTTTTTCTTTCTTTTCGAAACGAAAATAAAAAAACAGCAAATCTAAAAAAAGCCAATAATACTTGTCTTTATCAACTAACTATCTTCGAAAAAAGAAAACAATAAAAAAAATACTAAAGAATTAGCCCATTACGCCATGTCAATTATTTTCTTTTCAAAATTCTATATGATACGTTATTTAAAATCAACCAGAAGAAAATCAAGTCGCTTGTATACATATCAATAGAGGTCGTTAAATATCAATAAGGAGATATCATTTTTTTTATTAAAAAGAAAAGTATATCATGTATCTTTATTATGAAATCCGTAATGCATTCGATCGATTAAATATTGATCGTCAGCAGAAACACGATGAAAACTTATTGTTCCATCACTGCAACAATTCCAACCCTCAACAAGAAGAAAATATATAATGATAAAGCATAAATAAATGAGTAAATAATCAATTATCTTACAGTGACAGGTTTATTTTCGGAGTAGGTAAATAACCAATCTGCTGGTAGATTATTGAAATGATCTTTGAATGAAGAAGCATGAAAACGTTCTCGATTGTATCGATCAGTTGAGTTTCCCATATAGACACCTTTCTTTCGAAGACAGCGAGCTATTTCAACATCTTCTGGACCGAGATCTTTTGCACAACTACTATTTACTTCATGATGAGCTTGGTAGAAACGTCGAAGAGATTCTCTACTTAGAACATATCCTGCACCACCCGAATGATAACCTTTCGAAACAATAACCTAAAAAAATGCATATATATATATTTCTATATTTGTACTTTTCTACTTTAAAATTATATCCAAATGTAATCGGTTCGAATGGATTTTGTGTATTGAGAAATGCTTGCAGGTTATCAACAAATATATATGTATCATCATCGGCTTTCAAAAACCAATCGAACTCATTAATAAAATGTTGATATGCATAGAAAAAAGCTAAAGTTGTTTTTTGAGTTAAATGATTATAGCCAGGTGTAATATTGGCAATAGGTGCAATTGGTAAACCTTTTGTATCATTGACATATTCGGAAATAAAATGATATTTATCACAACGTGGCGCCCAAGTTAAATTAACCGCACGTGTTTTAGTGTCGAAATGTTTCGGCGAAGTTAATATGAAACAATAGATACGTTTTAATGAATAATTTGAATGTGGTAGATTGATACTCAACCAAGTGTATGATTGAGAATGAGTTACGACAATAAAATAAATAAATATCAATCCCATAGATAAAATGAAGAATATTAGTTTCACAGGATGATTTAATAGTAGAGCATTGATTGATCGAACTCTGAACGATCGACTTTTGATCATCTTCGAATGATCAATAATTTGTAAGAAGTGATAAAGTATAACAATTCGTCTTTGCGTTTCATGAACTTACCGAAATATCGAAATTATCCTTATTGTCTGAAAAAAAATCAAACGATATTTTCAGTTTTATAGACATCTGGAAGAAATCGAGACAATCGATGTCCTGTAATAAGATTTTCGGGATTGTTTCATAGGAATCGAGTTTGAATTTACACCTTGTGTTCTATAGATCACATGTTTTACCTTCAAGAAAAAATGTTCAGATAATTTATTACAAATGTCAAGCA
>Ga0209914_1000124_pt1 | contig 118290 bp, 102 predicted proteins | sample ThiBiot_500_plan_FD_183949 | JGI IMG/M metagenome (GOLD analysis project Ga0209914, IMG submission 183949) | Wastewater bioreactor microbial communities from Cape Town, South Africa - Thiocy_cont_500_plan (SPAdes) | ecosystem: Engineered > Bioreactor > Thiocyanate-remediating >...
AATTTAATAAAATATGCTTAGGTGCGCCATTTGCACTACATAAAACGTATTTGACTGTAATAGGGTTTTGTCTGCACATTGCAACTTTATGAATTCAACAAATACAAAACAAATATTTTGATCTAGATATTTCATTTTGTATTCTTAAAGAAAGGCCAATACATCTGTGGCAAAATATGAGTGTTGGTTCATGTCTTTTGTAGTATGTATCGGATAATCAGTTATTCTTCCATTATTAAAAAAAATTAGAAAAATCGTCACGTAGGCGCTTAAAAAACAAATTTTTTTCATCATCTTTTATCAAAATAAAAAGTTTTGCTACGAAATTCATAATAATAATGTTCAATGACTTACACATCGATCTATCTAAATAATACTAACCAATCGAGTCTTGCGCCAATTCGATCTTCAGCTTCAAGTTTACATACCGGCTCGCATTTAACTCCTATCTATTTAAATCTCTACGATCTTGGTCAATGTCATAACAATCTTATTCATTCATTAGGTTTTGCTTTTTATCATTGTTCTGTTCAAGTTCATTCGTCTGAATACGGGTAAACACGATAAATTTCTACCGAAAATCAGCTGAATTTTGTCTTGAAAAAGATATTTGGGTCATCCATATGGAATGACTGGTGTTTACAAAACATCGAAGCATGATTCACGTTTTCATTTGTACAAAATTCGTCAGTCGATTGAAATCAGTTGGACTTGGTTCAATGAAAATGAAATCGATCGACTTGTTACGGATCTCGAACCGTTCTATCTCGGTTTTGATTATCATACAACGAACAAGAATTCTCTTCATTTCGCTAAATATCTCATCGAACAGCTTTCGAATGATTCACAATTGAAATATCTCGAATCGATTCGAATCCTTCGATTTCCATCATGTAAATTCGCCGAAATGATTTGAGCCGTTTCAAGATCGAATTGATTTAGATGTCGATCGAATTCGTCGACTAACTCAAACACTTTCATTTCTCAAAACCTTCGATACAGAAAAAGATATCGCAGAAATCAATATTCTCTATTTTCTCTACACGAAATTCGAAGGTAATATGACACGAATTTGTCAAATTGTCAAATGTGACACCATCGAAAAAGTAATCGACTCAAATTCTCCTTTCAATTTCACTCGAAACGACATTTAGTTAACTCGAATTCGAACTTTAATCTACGACGGAATCAACGACAAAAAACTGCCAACATTTCCTCTATTTTCGGCGTTTAATATCCACACACCTCAAGTTTATCTCGTCGAAAATCGATCGATAGATAATCAACCGTTTACATTGACGGATATTTTCCATCAATTCGACACGATAACTCTTCGTGGTCGAACGAGTATCGATCGATATTTGAACATGAATCAAGAGAAATCAAATCAGTTTTCGTCGTTGAATCAATCGGTTTCTCAAAATCAACATCGAACACGTTCGAAGCAACGAAGAAAATTACCGCGTGATTTCGAATTTACAACTGATTTATATCGAATCTCATAGGAGAAAATGTATTTCTCAACTCGTTATGTCTCTTTAGTGATTTACATTTGCTTCTATTGATCTCTTGGGTAATATTTATGCATTCTTTCTTTTTATTAGGACAAAGTTCGTTTGTTTATCAATAATCAACGATGAAAATAGATATTTGTTTGTTTGTTTTTTGTGGTCTTCAGAAGGAAAATTGAAACTCGATATTAAAACCAAAGATAAATCGTTTCGTTCTGTTTGTTGTTGTTAGTTTTTTTCTATCTAAATCTCGATGATATCCGTTAGAACATTAATGTCTATTGTACATGACAAGCATCGTTTACAGTTGTTTCTATTTCTTCTTCGTCTTAACCGCTGACAGTTAAGTGTAGAAATTCTATTAACACGAAAAAACGATTTGATTCTTGAAATATCCTGTTTGATGTTCCCACATCGAAAGACATCAAATATGGACTTTGCTTGTCTGTTGTCCAACGGAAGAATAAATCAGTTAATCAAAGATTTTATGTCGTCTGTGTGTATGTGCGTGTGTGTGTGTAGACAGTTCTTTTTTTAATAAAAATTTCTGATGAATAAAAAAACGAAGGCGATGAATAATTGAATAGATTTTTATTTCTAATGCGAAATAAATCTAAATGATAGATATTAATGAAGATAAATAAGAGTTTATCTATTAGTATTTAGATAATAGAAGCTGTGTTTTGTCGCAATTCGATCGATTTAATTGATTTATGTGAGAATTTGCCTTTCGACATCAAAGATGATTTCATTTCCTCGAAAGACCATCAACTGTGTTTCCTTTTCATATAGAAAAAAGTCCGTCATTGAGCTGCTTCGGATGACTAGAAACTGCCATTGATGATCTTAGTTATGTTTAAAAAAAGAAACATAAATATACAAAGATCTCGTTTTTTTTTAAATATCGTTTCTATTTTGCTTCGATAAACATCTGCTAAATAAAACCATATGGCACCTTTGTTTTGCCTCCATTGAGTAAATATCTTTGAATTTTTCATACGCCGTTAGCACTTTCGTAGATGATACATGGAACTCGAGTTTTTTTTATTAGATTTTTAGTATAACGAAAGAAGACGCTATTTTTTTTTAATAATAATCCAATTTCAAAGTCATTATATTCAATTATTTAGTAATGAGATAATTCAAGTAAATAATATTTCCAATAAGTAATCGGATAGCCTGTTTTTGTTTTTTCTTTTCTGAGGATACGCGAGCGAGAGAGAGAGCGATGAAAGTAAATATAAAACAGAAAGAAACAAAAATCATATGTTTATTTTGGTCGGATATATTCTGTTTGTTTTTTATTGTCATCATTTCTCATCTAAATCTGCTGGATGACAGGGTAAAGAAAGACAAGAGAGTAAATTGATTGCGCATGTGCGACAAGTCGTTTCTCGATTTACGAGTAACGTTGAGAGTGTAGATAAATATTTCTGCAGATTCTTCGAAATTTAATTACGACATAAAAATGAGACACGTTTTTTCTTACAGAGATTAGCGTTGTTTTATAAATATTTAATGAACAATAATAAATAGCCCGTGACATTTGAGTTTTATTTGAAAATTCTATTCAATGAGAATTAATTAGACTTGACAAGTGAACGCACATTCTGATTTGACTAAAGTTCGGCGTGTTTTTTTTATATTTGTGTGGCATTGATCAGTTATTTGTTTTCATTTTGTTTTTTTGCAAATCAAATCTTGTCAAACCCATTTTTTTTTGTTATGATTGAATGTTAACCAGAACATTAGCTAAGGAAAAGAAAGGAGAGCGAGAAAAAGAACGAGTAGTGATACTTTCTGTTTCTTGTTTATATCAGTGTGAAAGAGAACGAACGAGAAAATGTTAAGTATGTCTTTATAGAGTTCTTTTTCTTTTCAGTTAGTTTAAAAAACAAAAAAAAAAGAAATAATTGATAATATATACTTGACTATTTCGTCATTGAAATTCAATATTTAGAAACTTCCAGACAAACAACAAGAGAAAAAGTCACGTTTAAGTGTTTTAGTCATATTTTGTAAAATTACAGAAGTTGTTTGAGGTTAATCTGAACTTTTTTTTCTAATTTAATTATCGTCTCGATTATATTAACGTAGGTATTTTGTTTCTTCGTAATAGGAAAACAACAGAATAGTACATTGTAAGTAATTAAATTTGTTGTTAATGAGTTTTTTTTTCTAAATAAAAAATTGCAAAAAAAAGATAAGCGATTGCTCGAGTTTCGAATGTCTATTAATAATTCCGAATATTTTCGATGATTCACCGAAAATTTGTCTATAGGGAATAGATTGGTTATATAAAAGGAAATGTTTATTGTAATAGGTTTGATAGTGATCAGAAAGAAAAGGCCATGTGTTTGATTTTGATCTTTAAAAATGAGAAAGAAGAAACGAAAATAGAGAATTTATTACGTTTGATATATTGTCATTATTGGCGATTTATTTGCATGCATAGTGATTGATTGATTGATCGAGTTTAGTAGGCATCTCACGTTTCGGTTTATTGATTAAACAATATATTTTTTTGATGTTTTTGTCAGAGATTAAGCGAGAAGTCAATTTGGTTCTTTATAATTCAAATACTTGTTTTAGATTGAAACCCGTCCATATACGTATGCTTATTGAATAAAATCGAATTTCAATTCTTCAAGATAATCAAACATCCGTTGTCAAGATGTCGTTTTGTCCAGCTATAAAAGGACGTCTCTGTTGGCCACAAACTCCTGTCGATCATTCAGTAAATGTGTCATGTCAACTCATCGATCATCCAGGAGTCGATTCATCGAGTTTGTTGATTGATTTCATTGGAAAATCCAACTAAATTATTGCTTTTTATCTTCTCTTCAAAGAATATTTCAGCCGTTATTGTCTTTCATCAGGAAATTGGTCGATTTTAGATGTTACTGGTTGTCTTTATCCAGATGTATTAGCTCTATTAAATAATTCCTATTTACGTCGACCGTACAAAGAACGAATACTCTTCGAGCGAACTCTTCGTATTCTCCGTTACATTGAAATAGCAGGTCTCTCCGTATCATTAACAAGTATTCTTATTTCATTATTTATTTTTTTTACAATTAAGTAACGAACGTCTTTTTTTATCGAAACAAAAAAACAAAAGAAATGATGTTTTTTTTTTCTCAAAGGTCTTTATACAATAGTCGAACGAAAATTCACATCAATCTTTTAATAGCTATTCTTATTCAAATTCTTGCTCGAGTTGTCACTTACGGGTTTGATTTGATTTTGCACAATAAGAAAAATATTCAATAAAAGATATTTTTAGACTTCAAATGTTTCAAGTAAAACATTCGTCACACGACGAATGTACGAATATTACAAATATATTTTCATCTCGTCAAACCGTTGTATTCGATAATGTTTGTTCAATATTTATCATTTTATTACAATTCGGTATAACAGCGATGTTTATGTGGATGTTATGCGAAGGAATTCATTTGAATACGGTATTGACTTTTAAAGTTTTTAAAGACGATGCATATACCGGTTTTTATCTTATCATCGGCTGGGGTACGTCAGCTCAAGAGTTATTTCGATTTGAAATCATTTTTTTTTAAATTAGTTGTTCCGTTTTGTTTGACACTGAGCTGGAGTTTGGTTATGTTTATTAAAGAACGGCGTAGGAGGTAAAAAGGACGGAGATTATTTTTGGAAAAGAAAATAAACGCTTATCATTATTTCAGATGTTTTAATAATTATAATCATTTGAGTTATTATTGGATTATCGATGGGCCGCGATATGCTGTGATGATTGTAAATTTATTCTATGCTAAATAAAGCAAAAAAAAGGAACTATTAATCTAATTTTAGATAAATATCGTGTTCTTATTGAATATAATTCGTGTTTTATTTGTTAAAATAAAAGAAGGTTCAGAAAAACAAGTTCGCGAAGAGTAAATATTTATTTCTAATAAAAATCTTCGTTTTTTTTCTCTAATTTAAAATAAATCTATTTAGAAAACGGCGTAGTTCGATGAACACAAAATTCGTCCGGTAAAAAAAACATTTATCTCATCATAGAACTCATTGCACTCGTCGATTGTTTTTTCAGAAAAGCGGTGAAAGCAGCGATATTTTTATTACCACTATTAGGCATAACTCATGTTCTCGAAACGTTCATCTCTGTCGGTAAATAGAAACACGAAACCATTGAAAATCTGAAGATTAATTAATTTTATTTTTAAATTCAAAGATGACAAATCATTGCGAGTATTTTTAATCTACAGTTCGGCAAGTGTTCTATTAATGACACTTCAAGGATTCTTCTGTTCGTTATTATATTGTTTTCTCAATGGTGAAGTGAGATAACTGCTGAGTTCTCTTGTGGCTTTTGAGTTTTTTCTGTTGAATAGGTTCGAGAGAAACTCTCGCGACGTTTTCGATCGACACGATTTTGGTCTTCGTGGAAACAATATTCGAGCAAGAAAAGTCAATCTGTAAATGAAAAGAATCTAAATAGTACAGAAGTACCTTTGCGAACGAAGTCAACATCATCGGCAAAGGTGCGCTTTGACATTTAGAAAATGAGAATTCACTAACCTCTCGTTGATTTTTCTTTTAGAACAAAAATCCTGTGGCTTTCGAAGAAATTCGATTGACATCGAACGATGCCGATAATTCGGCATGAAAAGAAAAACATCGTTCTTCTTTTGTTTTGAAATAAATTCGAAAGGATTTTGTACAGAAAGTTTATTTTTTCGAAATTCTTCCGAAGAATTTTTGTGAAACATAATCCGACAGAACATGTCGATCGTGACAATCGTACGTTAGAATTGCGTTGATACGCGATTGATTCGATTGAGAAATTCGCGTTATTCGATGCGAATACGCTCGACCATTGAAAAGAACTAAACCGCCCGATTGAAAATCATTTCGAGAAATAATCGGAGAATTTTCATTGATTTTATATTGAAAAATGCCTTCAGTCGATTGTTGAAAAAGTAAATTAACGAAAAAATGCGAATGATCTTTGTGCCAATTTAATTGATCCGATTGTCGGTAGATGTTTACGTACAACGCACCTAACGGATCGCGACTTGGATAGAGTTTGGGATAGATTTGAATAATATCTCGAAGGAAATCGATAAGATGATTCGAGAGATAAATTCTTCGAAGAAGAGAATTCAAAGGAATTTGATCGTAGGCTATGATCGTTTTGCTGCTGGTTTCGTTTTCGTTCAATTGGTTCGCTGATGTTTCGTAGAGGTTTTCGGTGTGTTGAACAACCGATTGAAAGAGTTCGTTCGATGAATTAATTAGAATTTGATTGATTTCGTTTCGAACGTTGACTACCGTTTGTTGAGTTAGAAAATGAGGTAAATATAAACAACCGGTGTCGATAAATTGTTTTCGACTGTTGGAAATTAAATTCTGATAATCCGACGATCGATGATTATCAATTGGATAGATTTTCGAATTGATCAATTGATGAATTTGACGAACATTTACTTTCGTTTTGCACAACATTTTTCGAATAAATAGAAAAAAACGAAGAAAATTTATCTAAAAAGATAAGAATCTGTATAAGATTTACTAACGACAAAGATACCGAATAGATTCAATGTCGATAGCGAAATCTGACGACTCGACTTTCTCTTTGCACAAATTCATTTAAACTTTGACTGTTCGATCAAAATTTATTCATTCGAATATTTTGTGCAGAAATATTTTTTCGCTTCTCTCGAGTAGATTCGATCCAACTCAATTTCCTTCTCAATCAATTCAATCTAAAAAAGCTCTTTGTCTAAAATGTAGAAATCCGTTGTTATTTGTTTGTGTTCGACGAACAAATTCGCATATATATACGAACACATTCGTCTATTTTGAATCGAATAAACAAAGAAAATGTTTGGTTTTGATGATTTACCAAATGAATTGTATTTAATTGTGTTTTGTTATTTGACAAAAGATGAATTAATCGAATCGTTTTATCAATTAAATCAACGGATTAACTCGATTTTATTGAAATATTTTTCGAGAATCTTTTTACAAACGAAATTAACTCGAAAACAAATCGAACAATATCAACAAATCGATGCGTTTATTCAAAATTTAACGATCGAAAATTATCAAATAGGAAAAGAATTCATCTGTGAGAAGATTTCGTTGAAGAATTTATCTCGAATTCAATTTATTGATTCAGCTCTCGAGTTGTACGAGAACGTTATCGAGAGAATTCAACCAGAAATCATCGCTTTTGTTTCGACATGTTTTTGTCAAAATCAACGAAAATTTGATTTTCAATCGAAATCAATTCAAAAATTTCAATTCGAATTTCTATCAAACGATTACGCGACGAAGTACGACGATTAAATGAACAAAAAATTCGACTTTTTGTTTTGTTTGTTTAGTTTTTTATTCGAAAAAATCGATCTGAAAAATGTATCTTCACTCGTTGAAATTCGTTTGATGTTCTCGAAATTATCAGAATATTTTCAGTTATTTGAAAATTCGTTTTGTTCAAATGTAAACAAACTTTATGTTTCGATATTTTCAATTGATCAAACAGATTTACTCAAATCTCAAATTGAATTTCGACAATTAAATCATTTTCAATTAGAAATCTGCGAAATTCCTTTCGAATTACTCAATTCAGTCTTACCCAAAAGTCAATCTCTTCAACAATTCGCCTTCATCGGTCGAACAACGACGCTCAATGCTAAACTTTGGAAATGTTTATTAAACAAATATTCAATTCTCGAGCAATTTCATTTCTATTTCTCGAATATCAAATCGATTTCTTGTTCAGAAATTCAACAATGGAAATTCTATTTTCCAAAGTATTCTTTTCATTTCAATTCAGTTCATCATTCGTTTAGCAATTGTTATCGATCGAAATTCGAACATTTCAATCGAATTCTTCTCAATGAATCGATTGTCAATATCGATCATATCGAATATTTAAGTCAAATTTCACATTTAATCATTCGAAGTCAATATTGGTGTTCGTATGTCGAATTAGAGACAAATCTTTGTAAACAATTAGTCGAACGTTTTCATCGAATGAAACGTTTGTCAACAACGACGAGACAATTAGAATTAATCGATAATCAAATGTTTTTCAATCGAATTCAACAACTTGATCTCGAATTTTCAGAACGATATTGTCAAATTAATAATAATCTTAGTTGCAAATTGAATCATATCGAATCTTTATGTTTAACATCGATTTACGATGGTAGCCATCAAATTTCACTTCATTCGACTGTTAAACATATTTTATTAAAACAATTTCCTCGATTAGTTTATTTTTCAATTGATTCAATTGAAATCATCGATGAAGAACAAGTTGAACAAGTTATTGCTCAATGGTTTTCATCGCGTATTGGCCAACAACCTCGAATTCAATATATTCAAGGGCAAATTCTCTCAATTTGGTTTTAAAATTTCTTTCTGTATTAATTTCTTTGTGATGAAATCTTTTCTTTTCTGTGTCTGTGAATTTAATTTAAGAAAAAAAATTAATTTATTTTAAGAAGAAGAAAAAGAAGAAATAGAAATTTTAAATTGAAATTAATCGAAATCGATGAACTTGTGCAACCTTCACGAAATCGATACTCTCCCCAACATGCAGCATAAGCCATTTTATGTGCAATGGTATGTTGTTCCATTGTTCCAATGAATAAATGACTCCATGGTCCTTGAGCATAGACCGGTACGTCTTCTCCGCCGTGGGTTTCAGCTTTCATTGGCAACGCTGCTGGTGCTAAATATTTCGTTGAATTCGTATCTAATGAATAGAGATAAGTTCGATTTCGACTCGAATGATAATTCGGTCCGTTGCCGTATGCAATTATATTAATCGGTAAACGATCAATATCGCTGACATTCAACTGTTCCAATGAGCCGAAACCTAAGATATTTAAACCACGTGAAGCATAAGCACCGAACGTAAAAACATGCGAATGATCGGCTGTAACAACGAGAAGTGTATCGTCGAGAACATTGTATTTTTGTAGGATTTCTTTGGCTTTACCAATTGAATTGTCGAATTGTACGAATTCATCGAGAGCCTGTCGTGGACGTGTGTCATGATGACCATGATCGATTCGTCCACCTTCGATTAAAAGAAAGAAACCTTGATTAAATTTAAGAAAATGTTCGAGTGCAAATTCAGTCATTTCGACTAGACTTGGCTCGTTATTTCCATTTTTCAATCGATCAGTATCGTATTGCATATGATCGCTTTCGAAAAGACCTAAAATCGGTTTGTCTGTTCCGTGTTGAAGTTTATCCATTTCAGTTTTATTCCAAATATATGTTCCTCGCCAATATTCTTCAACTAACGATCGTCCATCGGTGCGTGTATTTGATATCGATGCATTTTCGAAATCTTTCGTTGAATTCGGATAAAAAAATCGACGACCACCGCCAAATAACAAATCAATCGGTGGCGAATGTAACATCAACTGATGAGCTATATCGACACAACCTTGTTTGGCTTGTTCAGCGCCGAAATAACTCGTATCGTAACCTTCCCAGTTTCTTTCAGGCACGTGTGCATAGGCTGCAGCTGGTGTTGCGTGTGTTATTCGAGCGGTTGTGACTATGCCGACTTTTTTGCCTAATTGTTGACCCCATTGAAGAATACTTGAGACATTACCGCCGAGTGAACTCGTACAGTTAGTTCGTTTAGCTCGACCGTCGAGTCCGATTGTGCCGAGTTGAGCTTTGACACCGCAGAGATAAGCTGTGGCTGTAGCAGCTGAATCGGGCGTTTGATGATCGATGTTGTAGCTGAATGAAAGGAAAATAAACGAAATCGATCGTAAGGAAAATATTCAACATACGTTTTAGCTAAACCTAAATGAGGAAATTGTTCCATTTCAGTAAGAAAATCTTCGCCTAATTGCCCATTGACTTGTCCTTTTCGTATTCGTCCAGCTGTAACTGTTGTAACACCCATTCCATCGCCAAGAAACATAATAACATTTTTGGCAATTCGAGTATTTTCACGTCTTTTCAATGCATCTTCAATCGATTTTCGACCTTCATCATTCCAAAATTGTGCATTCTTTTCAATTGCCCAACTTGTTCGACCACCATCAATTCGATTATTAATCAAATGAACAAATATCCAAATTGTTAGCAGAAACTGTGACAACAAAAAATACATATTTCAGATGCGGTTCGACTATTCAAATCAAATCTGTCGCCTTTTATTTCCTTCTTCGTCTTCGTATCGTTGTCATCGAGTTAATTGACCTTAACGAAGTTGTGATCTTTTTAAGAACTATTATCAACATATCGATTATCAACAGATAAATACACATAGATAAGAAAAAGGAAGATCTTCGCTAATTTTAATCTTTTGTCGAAAGATAAAACTATCATCTACATAGGCAAAATATTATCGGATCATTTCCTCGATGTACTTTTATCCATTAGCCTTGATTCTCATTCGATATCTTAAAAAAAAAACGACGGTTTTTTTGTTTTTTATGTACGTACTTGCATCGTTTCGATCAATAAAAATTATGAGGTTTCACTCGATATCAACACCTTTTTTTAAGAGATAATAAAATTTTATTACCAATCAAGTGATAATCTCATAGATTTCAGAAAAAAAATACAATTGTTTATGAGTCGATTAAAAGAGAGATTCTACTGAATATATCACCGCTAATTGTTGATAGCCCTGGAGTTAGAATGGCTTGACATGGAGGATATTTTCAGAAAAATAATTATTTTAGAAAATCAATAGAAAACTAGTGATGAAAAAAAAAAGTTTTTCATTGTCGTTTTTTGCAAGTAACAGTAACTGAAGAGCCAAGATATTGTTTGATTGTTGGTAAAGGAATAGTTACATCTGTACTTGAATCTGATAAAGCAGTACATCCTGTTCCGAATCCAACTCGATCAACATTAACTGTAAGACTTTGACCGATGACAATTGGATGTGAAACTGTTACAGAGAATTCTGTTGATGTTTCATTGAATAAATAAATTCCACTCGATTTAATCTCTGCTGTAAGTTTAAATGATGAACTTTGACAGGTAAATTTCGTCGGCGTACCATTCCAGAGAACGAACGAAGCACGTTGAATTGTCGACCAAGCAACACCATGAAATTGAAGATTATTTGAAAAACATGAAAATATATTTTCACTTTCATAACGTTGAATTATCTGTGGTAACGATTGAACATCAACATTCGGCACAATCATATAACTATAATCACGAGTATAAGGTCCAACACCATGATCCAACCATACGGTTACTGTACGTCCAGTAACAGTTTCATTGTAAGGTCCAATTGTACTGTATGATGCTGATTTTGTACTAACTTCTGCACCAACTGATGAATAAACGCCTTGTGTTTGTAAAAGATAAGCGATATTATTTTCACTAAGATGTATCCATTGAACATTATTTGATAATTTATTAGTTACATATGGAAACGTATAGTTAATTCCATCATTGAGAGTGACTGTTGTACCATTGAAAAAGCCAATTGTAACAGTTCCAATTGCTAAGAAACGACTTGCAAGTGTTGTCCATGGCGTTGTTCGTGTAGTTACTGTTAAATTACTTGCCAATGCAACAATCGCTTCATCATAGAAATGCCATGATCGTAGTACAGTTAAATTATGACTACCTGTATCCATCGCTGCTACACCGTACTGACCATCACTAGCAGCACCAACAAAACTGAATTGTTTCCATTGAAAATGTCCATTATAACATTTTTCTAATGGGATATCATGTTCAACGGTAATGCCGTTGATTGCTTGCCAATCCAAGAGAGGAAATATATTTCGATAGATTGTCGCATTGTTTGTGTAGAGATTTAAAACACCTTGACCAACATTTTCAGCTTTTTGATTTTCTAAATTGATGCATTCAGTAGGAGTCGTTCGAACAGATTGCATTTTAAGTGCACTAGTCCAATTGACTCGTCGATGAACATGAAAATCACTGACATAGAAATGTTTATTGCCAATTAATGGTACAGCATCTGGTTTTTTATCGAGTCGATCGGCATAATTCATTAGATCTTTCTTAAGATTCTCGTCTTGAACGGCTTCGGCTAACGATCGTATCCAATCCGGTTGAACTTCGAATCCTAACGAAGCAAAAACTGTTCCCGGTCGATCGATAGCTCGACCTTGTGTTCCCCAATCCCAAATATTGTCATTCATCATCCAAGCATCACCTTTCGTCAAGAAATTCGCAAATGTTGTCAATTGTTGTTGACTTGCTTCATATTGAGTTCCACGTGCACTTGCCATTGCTACGATAATCGCAACAGCCCAATCTTGTCCGTAACCTGCCGAATATAGAACTGATCCATGAAAATGATAGGACCAATCGGTTTGAATTCCTTGTCCGCCCAAATCCAAAACAGTTACATCTCGCCACATACGATCGATCGATTCTGTGATACCGGTTTTATTGTTTGTTGCTAATGAACGATATAATTCGATTTGTAACATCCAAACAAGATTTGCACCTGTTCCAGGATCGTGACTCCACCAGTCCGAACGATAGGAGATTTCGACGATTTTTTGAGTCTCAAATGCTGTTGCATTGTCACCTAACATTAACAATTGGCTGGTGATGAGAAGTGGAATACCGATTTGATTAAACCACCAATTTGGATTTTGAAAATCACGTACTAACCAAACATTTAATGCACAATGTGTTAAATTCGATAGTTTGGAATCATTTTGTAGACTTGAGCCAGGTATTGTCAATGCTTGTAACAGATAATTCACTCGTATTAGATGTTCTTCGGTTGCCCAAGTAGCTAAAGTCTTATCATAATAATTAATATCTTGCCAATAACATGAACTATTCATTGTTTCGCTATATTGTTTGGCTAAATCAACAATACTCGAGAGGTTAGTTTGTGTTGGCCAATTTGCCATTTCTGTAGCACGTTGTCGCATAATTGCGATATCATCATTGATCGATCGACAATTAACAAATATTACACAAAAACAAATTAAAACAGCAACTATAATATTCGCTACAGAAGACTTCATATATTCGTCTTTTTCTTTTTCAAAATAATGTTTTATGAATGCACCTTGATACGACCTATTTATCTCTTCACATCAAACATCACACCTCTTCTCATATTACCACATGTATTTCTCTCTCTCTCTCCTATGCCTATATCTTATCTTCAATTTAAATAGAACAAAAACTATTAATCTATCTTCATTTTTCAACATCGATTCTCGTCATGTTTCGTCAAGTTGTTAACGGTGCACAAAAACTTCGTCATGTCGTTCTTTTTAAATTCCTCGATTCAGCAAATGTTGCCGATGTTTCCAAAATCGAAAATGCATTTCGTGCGTTAGCAACAACGAAAGTTCCTCAAGTTCGTGGTTTCGAAAGTGGCGTTCATGTTGGCAAAGAAAGTTCGAATCAAGGTTTTACTCATGCTTTTCTCTTAACATTCGATAACGAACAAGATCGAGATATTTACATGGCTCATGATGATCACAAAGCATTCGTTCAACTTCAACAAGGAATTGTCGAGAAGAAAGTTGTTGTGGCTTTTTGGGGGAAATAATAAGAATAAGAATAAGGTTTTTTTTTGTTTTTGTGTCTGTCGTTAAAAGTAGTTTGTAGAGTTGCTTGGCTTTTTATTTGTTTCTTGAATAAATAAATTGAAAGATTTGATGGATCTATTCGTATGAATAATGAAAATATGCGACCTCTTTTTTTCTTGTTGTTCTGTCATCGGAGGATGATTGCCTAGGAGAAGAATTCTTATTATGCAGAAAAGTTTGCTTTTATGTTGGCAACTATGACGTACGCGTCTGAAAGAAAGCAATTATTTATAAATTATGAATATTTGAAATTTTTTATCGACAAATAAGCCTATTGCTCTTTTCCTATATCGTTTATCAGCTACGAATATCTCTCTCTATGCAAAATTCAAATGGCAATCCGCAACATGTGATTAATCTCGTAAGATTTTTGAAATAATTCGATTGATGATTCGATAACTATGCGAAATATTTAGGCTTTTCGACCGTTAGATAACGATCTATCACGTGTTGTTCATCATCAATTAAATATCAGACGACGAACATGTACTACATTTATTCCAAAAACGAACATAGAAGATCCAACGTATGTTTTCTTTTTACAATTCTACAGTCAAAGAATGTTTTCTGTTTGGATTAGCGTAAATATTGATGAAGTTCAATGTGGTTGTAAACGTTTACGTCGTGAACATTCGTGGGATGTGAATACAGATCCAAAAGCAAAATGGAATCAAGAAAAACATACAAGAGCAGCATATAATAATGCGTTTGGTCAGATTCCCGATTCGACAGCCAAATATTTACGTTGTGATATTCAAACAGACCCGAAAATTCTTTCGAATTTTATGTTCGACACGTGGAAAATCAAAGAACCCCAATTAATTATGTGTATCATCGGTGGAGCGAAGTATTTTAAATTAAGTGAACGACTTGAACGGGAATTTATGAAAGGAATCATTCGAGCAGCTTTAAAAGCGAGTAAATTATATAAATTCTCTTCGATTCAAAGTCTATCTCTTTGTTTCTGTTCAAAAAGATGGTTGGATCATCACAACAGGCTTCAAAACCGGCGTCGTTCAACTTGTTGGCGAAGCTATTCATGATCATAAAGTTACTGATCGAAACAGTAATATCATCGCTATCGGTTGTTCGAAATGGGGTGCGACCAAAGATCGACATTCGTTAGTTATGGTAGATCGACTTCTTATACAAAAAAAAAGCAAAACAATCTATTGAATGATTTAGAATAATCGTTTGAAAAGTAAACCAACAGCAGAAAAAGGTCAACAAGCTCTTGAACCGAATCACACGCATTTTCTATTGCTCGACGATGGTACTTATTATGGTTATGATACCGGAGATTATCGAACGAGATTCGTCACTGAGATTTCAGAGTATAAAAATAAAGATAGTAATTCAATAGTTTGTTTTTTGTTTGACATTCGTTTGAATTTGTTTTGTTTTTAAGTTCCAATTGTAACAATCGTTGTCGAAGGTGGTCCCGATACTCTACTAACGATATATCGAGATCTTCGTTCTCAAATTCCGATTGTTTTAATCGATGTACGAATAGAAAAGAAAAGAAAAGAAAAGATTTGAATTCGAATTTATTTGATATTTAAGGGCAGTGGTCGTGTGCCGAATCTCCTGGCGAATTTCTTAGCTCGAACGGAATCGATGATAAATCGATTGAAAAAAGACGACGAAGAATTCAATCAAAAGAAAGAACTTGATATTCAAAATGCAAATGATATTGAATTGTAAATCAATATTTATTTTAGCCAAACAAAAATAACACCAAAGACTTCTGTTTTTATTATTATCTGAAGGTTGAAAACGCGATTTCGTTCGTATGAAGAAGAAATTCTCGAAGGTTTAGCCGAAATAGAAAAAGGAACCAAAGACAAGAAAGACAAAAACAAACGACTCGATGAATTGTTTCTCGTTTTTCTCTATTGTTTACAACCAGCTGTTCGAAGTAAAATTCAAGTATTCAGTCTCGATGGAGATTATGATCTCGATGATACCATTTTTCAAGCGATTATTCAAGGTAAAATCTTGATTTTTTGTTTGTCCAAATTGACGACCAACGAAATTTGTTTTAGCAAAAAATCAGAAATCTTCAAATGAAAAGAAATCGAACAAAGCACAACTGCTACGATTAGCTCTCGCTTGGGACGCGATTGAAATCGCGAAAGAACACGTGATTAAAGATGATTTAAGTGATCTCGATGTAAAATTCATTTGACTAAATAATCACATTGAAACAGACAGCTAACAATTTCTGATTTTTAGGACGAAATGAAAAAAGAATTGTTATTACTCGCACTTAAACAAGATCGTCCGCAATTTGTTCATACGTTTTTGAAATTAGATTTCAATTTACCGAGTATTTTCTATCGACATCAATCGAACAGAGAATGGACTTTGAATCAAACGCAATTGATCGATCTTTATAATGACGAGGAAATACGAAATGTAAGAAGAAGAAAAAAACAAATCAATTCGAAAGAATTTTGTTTTTGTAGAGCAAAAATTTTTATCTTTTTAAACAAACTCTCGGAGAAGAACGTGTCGATTCAGTTGAAGATATCGATCGAGTTTTGAGGAAATTAATTGGCGATTATATGAAATCGATTTATACACATACGACGAAAGGTGCTCTTGGCAAATGTCAAGTTTGTTGTCGATGTTCGAAGAGTCGAGTGGCGGATAGTCGAGCTGAATTGTATCGAGAAGATGAAGAAAATGAAGAAGACGAACTTATCAATGATGAAGAAGCGAAGAAACAAGTTTCGGAATTAGTTTCTCGAGATTTATTCTTTTGGGCGGTATTAACAAATCGTGTTGAAATGGCTAAAGTTTTGATTAGTCACATGCCAACACGTATTTGTGCTGCATTAATTGCCTCGAAAGTCTTCAAATCTTACGAAAGTTTAGCGAGTAACAACGAATCGAAGGATCTTCTCACTGCTCAAGCCGATCAATTCGAAGAATATGCAAACGAATTACTCAAATGCTGTTACAACTACGATGAAGAATTAGCCTGTGAAATCGCCATTCGACGGATTTATCCGTTCGGTGGTGTGACTTGTCTTCAAGTAAATCACCTCGTTGTTTTCTTTTGCTTGAAAAGATCGTTTTTTTCCTATCGAGAAAAGGTCGCAGTCGATGCCGATGACAAGACTTTCGTTGGTCAGCCCTGTTGTGATCAATTGTTGAACAATGTTTGGTACGATAAAATGGAACCATTGGGATCATCGAACTTCGAACAAGTGAAATTTCTCTTGAGTATATTTTCATTTGGTTTATTGGCACCGGTTTTACTGACATTTCGTCAACGAGAATCGAATTCGAGTGAAATGTTTTCTCAATCGAAGAGACTCGAAATGACAGTTAATGAAACCGAAGATGATGATGAAACGTTGAAAGAAAAATTATTTCTTTTATCAAGAAAAAGGTTTTTTTTGCATTAAGAAGAAAAACAATTTGAGTTGAAATTGCGTTTAGATTACATTCTCGCGGAATAAATTATTCGGAAACTCCCGTCATGCAAAAGAAATCATCCTGCATAACCCGTCTGCTTTCGTATTTGCGAAAGCTGAAGCACTTTCACGAATCTCCCTACGTCAAATTTTCGTACAATGCTATTAGTTACATATTTTTCCTCTTATTATTTTCGTATTATTTATTATTCGATTTTCGGCCACCGACGGATGATGTGCCGAGTATTCATTGGACGGAAATTTTAGTTATAATTATTGTTTCGACGATGCTCTTTGAAGATATTCGAAAAGTAGATTTCTTCGTATTCGATTCGCCTTTTTTTTAACGAAATTGAATTTTTATAGTTTCTATGCCAAGAAAATCGCTCGTTATTCGGCAAATTTACGAATTATTTCATAAAAAATGCATTTTTCAGTTCGATGCGTATTGGTTCTTATTTATTGTTTTATCTTGGTTTGATTTTTCGGTTTAAAGTTGCGGATAATGATGAGGATCTTTCACTTGCCAAGATAATTCTTGCTTATGATTTGGAAATTTGGTTCATTCGTTCGTTATCCTTTCTTGGCATTGCCAAAAAAATGGGACCGAAACTCGTTATGATCCGACGAATGGTTCGAATTCTTCTCTATTTCGAATAGATTTCCTATTTTTGATTTTAGATCGTTGATTTAGCATTTTTTATTTATATAATTCTGATTGCTATGATTGGATACGGTGTTGCATCTCGAGCGATGTATAATTTCAATGCAGATGAAGACTTAGATGATTTGACATTCGATGGACGATCGGTTTTTCGACATATTCTCTATCCTGTTTATTATCTTATGTACGGATCTCAAGACGATGAACTCGAAGCACTTAATCGTATAGGAGAAAAAGATTTTTCAAATTTAGAGAAAACTGTTGTTTTTTGATAGAAAACCCTGATTATGCAACATCGATTGCAACTCAAGTTTTATTAGCATTTCACATGTTATTTGTGAATATTCTTCTTGTTAATTTGCTTATTGCTATGTTCAGTTTTACATTCGAAAGTGTTCAAACGCAAACCGATCTCGTTTGGCGTTATGAACGATATCTATTAGTTCGAGATTATTTCGATCGACCGCCATTATTTCCACCGTTTATTTTCTTCACTCATATCATCGAAATACTGAAATTGATTTCACGACATTTGCCAAATAGAATTTCGAAAAATTCGAATCAACGACGAGCAAAAACATTCAGTAGGAAAACGAATCATTTTCTCTCTTAGAAATCAATCGAAATTTTGTTTGATTTCGAAAAGAAATGATCGGTTTCAATCGTCGAATTGATAAAGAATGGTCGGAATTTGAAAGCTACGCAACTAATTTGTATATTCGATCGATCATAGCCGGTCAACCGGCATCAGCAGCTCTACTTGTTCCATCGATTGCACATCAACAAGCTGCACAAGCGAATTCCGATTCGAATAATGTTTCGTCATTATCAACAAATGTCGATATGAAAACGATCACCGATGAACTAACATTGATCAAACGAACAATCGGAGAGTTGAGAACTCATTCAGAAGAAGTTCGATTTCAAATTGTTGACTTTTAAGAAAAACAAATATGTTGAAAACTTATTTTAGATGAATCGATGTATGATGTGGATGATGGACGCCATGGAACGAGTTAAAATGTCAAGAGAACCGAAACCGAAACTACGATCAGCATTAACAACCAATGGTTAAGAAAAAAAAACGATCTAACAAATAATTTTCATATATTATTTCTATTTTTTAGAAGGAATTCGAACTGACGAGTGAGAATCTACATCTATCTGAATGAATTATAGATTTTTTTCAATAAATCTCAACTCATTGTTAACTAAAATCGTTTGTGCTCAATGATTTTTTTTGAAAAATGACAGTTTTATACGAATGGATTTGTTTTTTATTGAATAAATCTTTATATATGTCTTATATTGTGATTAGTATTGGTTTTCCAGTATCTTTTTGAATGTCTCCAAAGGTGAGCGTAGATAAAAATGGATTTAGCGAACGAATCGAGGGTAAATCAAGATCATTTCGATAATATTTGATTCGAATTCGAACCTTTTCAAGGATCGAACATTGTTGAAGTAGAAAAGCAAGTTTAGTGAAGTTACAATGGCCATAAAAATCGATTTTTAACTGATAGATATGCTGAGCCATCGCGTATAAATGTGAATTCTTTTCACGACCAGATAAATTTACCGATGAAAAGATTTCATTGAAATCCGTATTATTCTCATGACGGATTTTTGCCGCAATCAAACAAGGATCTGCTGCACAATCATTTGCTAGATAATTAACAGTAATTAAACGAAGTCCTGGTAAATATTTAAGAAACTTTACAGGCGTTGATTCGATTCTTATAGCTACGAGATGAACATGTTGAATGTTTCGATTCACAGTAACAGAATCATCGATGTAACAACTCAGAATACGACCAACAGAACGAAGATTAGGAAAATATTTTTCTTGATCTTTTCCAAGCAAATATTTTTTGAAGAAATCTCCTCCAACAGAATCACAAGGAAGTGAAAGATAAGTTAATTGATGAAGATTAAGAATTTGTTCGAATTGTATTTTTGAACAGCTATCTAAGTACAGTGAACGAACGTTGATACATGACGACAAATCGATTCGGAATGTAGACGTATATTCATTTCTAATAGAAACTAATTGCGATGAGAAATGATTTACTATGTTCTTATAATAAATGTTTTCTTGGTTTTTATTTGTAATGTAAATACTAATATATAACGAACAAAGAATTGAATTGATACGTGAGTTAAGATTGTACCAAGCAGAATAAAGATCATGTGTTGGTGTATAGGCAAATATTTGAAGCCATAATTCGTCTGGTAACGATTCAATGTACGGTTTGCTCGGTGTATTCATTTCGGAAGTAACTTTGAATTCTTTTTTCAAATAAACTAACGACAAAAACACAAAATGCAAGAGCCAATGAGAAATTTTTTTGCTTTTATTTCCTTAGTATTTCTGTTATAAAGGTAAAATAAAGTATTAAACGGTATTCGTCATTCTACTTATCGAATAGAACAAAGAGTGTGTCAATCAGTATTTTATTTTTACTTCACGAATGAAAAAATCGAAAAGTTTCAATGTCAATTGAATTGATTAGTTGAATTTCTTTTTCATAATTTCATTATTAATTAATGTTAATGCAGTTAATGCGTCGAGAGTGAGTTCAATTGTTTGTTTTTTTGGATTTTGTTTATAACTAGAATGAATTGTTGCATGCTCTTTGAGTGGATTGATTCGAATAAAATCAGCTGCCCATTTTGAATCCTTAAATATTGCTTGACTTTCTTGACGAACTGTTGGAACAGCTGTACCAGCGCCTAATTCAATAATTAGTATTCGACAATCTTCAGACAAATTCTTGAAAAATTTATTATAATTATCCATTTGTTCATCTGATCGATTAGGTACAAATCCATAATCACCAAACATAAGTACGTTTGGTCTTGCTAATTTTTGACAATTTCGACATTTAGGTAACGGACCAATAGCACAATCAGTTTTGGGATCAACTTCTAATTGTAAAGCATCATTTGTTTCCCAAATATCTTCTGAACATTGTTCAACACATTGCATATAATGAATCGAACCGTGACATTCATAAATAGATGATTCGTTCCAACTTGATCGAATCCAATGACCATCAATATTACTTGTAAAACTAAACGAATGTTTTACATGATCCATTTCACTCCATTGTTTAGCTATTTTATAACCAATATGTGGCTCCGATGATGCATAAGCATTATATCGATATGCCCAAAAAGCATAACCAAAATTCGCTGTATTGTGATCAACAGTATTTCCTTCAGGTTTACAGAACCATGAAGGATTACTCATATCAGTAAAATCTAAGTTACGATGTTTCAATAGTGGTGGCCAAACACCAGCAGCTACGCCACGGAATGTGCCAAGTCCACTACCGACACCCATTCCTGCACCACTTGTAAATAGAATAGCATTACAATTAAGTACCAAGTCAGCTGCTTTACTAATTAATGATTTCATTTCATCATCGATTGTTGCATTTTGTGATAAATCATTGGCTGATGCCATTCAGCTGCAGTAGAATTATATTCTATTATTTACTTCCGATGAAAAACGACAAAATAAAAGTGACTGACATGTTGGTATTTATATATTTATATGTTTGCGAATGAGTCATCGATATTTGTCTTTTCTTGTTTTACTTTGAAAGTATTTGAAACAAGAAAGATACAGAAGAAGAGAAACCTAAGAGACTTTATAGTATGAGAAACAGTGGCGCAATCAAGGGGGAGGCAAATGGGCAATTGCCCATTTCATTTAGAAGTTTGCCCATTGAAATTTTTATAAGTAACTTTTCGCCCACTGAAACTTCTTTTTCTCTGAACCCGTGTATATATGTGTTTTTGCTCTACCACTTCCTATAAAATTCTCTCTGAAATCCTCAGGTAAGACATGTGCACAGTTATAAACGCCTATTATAAAAGACATCTCATTCGTTTGGTTGATACCGTATACGATTATATTTCATCGTGTGTAAAACGTCGTAAATAATTGAATATTCGATTATCAGTTCCCTTGATCGTAGTTGTAAATAGGATACGATACGGTGATATATGATCGTAATACGATTTCCCCGAAATGTTTCATTTACGAGCAATAAATCATCGTCCTATGTAGTGTATATGTATACTTGTTGTTTTGTACTATTCGCCCATATAAAATTCTCTCTAGTTTAACTCTGATAGAACTCCACAGTTCATTACTTGAAATAGGCTAAAACACATCTAACTCAGGTTTAAAATCTACGTGTTTAATGCATTTTTTAATTAAAACAACCTCATTTCATTTTGTTTTGTATTTTTTCTATGTTATCAATCCTTCGTCGAACCAAGAAATTTTTGCCTATTGGTAAAATTACCGCCCATTTTGCCCATCGATTTTTTTCGATACAAGAGAAGTTTGCCCACTACCCGAAAAATCTTGGTTGCGCCACTGATGAGAAAAGATCAACAAAGTAACCCTCAAGATGTCGTTATATATTATTTCGAATTTTCTCTACTCTGTATAATGAACGAACAACAGCAGTTGAATATGATCTTTTTCCTATGATAAACGTACGATAAAATTGTTCGACAGATGAATAATAGGAGATGAACAATCAAGTTGAGTAAACATCTAAGCTATATAAATACAGCAATAAACTAACTAACTTTTATATTTGAAAGAAAAATGATACGAACATTACTCAAGAATTTGTGGAAACGTTTTCTTCAGTTGAATCTTTATAAAACACCACTAAGTAACAAAGAAAAAATTCGAAAAGAACTTCTAGCAACACGCATTTATGTTTGCTCGTTCATTGGATTTACTCTTCTTGTTACAACTATTTCAGCTTCTATTGCTCGAACTGCGAGTATCACTGAATATTCACCGTCGTATATCGATTTTTTACGATTAAATAATCGATACGGAACTAAACTGAATTGTCCATGTACTAAAATCGGTATTGCTTACAACACATTCATCACAACCGATGTAACTTTTCATCAAGTTTGTTCAAGTCAATTCGTTGAACAAACATGGATTGACATGATCTATTCTCAACAACAGAACTCGTCATTAGAATTCGATGATTTTCGTCGAGTTGTTAGTTTCTTTTGGCAAACAATTGCAGGCTTTTGTCTCATTAGTAAACGAACATGGAATGATACGTTAGCAGATTTTAATCGGTCACATATATTTAGTCCAACGGTGAGTCCTGAAAATGTTATTCGAGCACAAGTTCAAGCAACTCTCGACAATCGTATTAATTCAGCTCGAATAAGACTCAATCGAAATTTACTTGCTCTTCGAAAAATAACCAGTGGAAATCAAATGATATCAGCTTTATCAACAAATTTTTATCTTCAATATCCGTTCAATGACTCAACTTCTCTAATGATGGCATCGAGAACAATTAACAATTGTTCGTGTTTAAACGCTCAAGGTTGTCCACATGCTGTAGTTCTTACTACTGATCAAAATCAAACAATCGTCCTACCAGGAATGATTACTGATTGTTTAATTATCGATGGCACACTTGCTTCGACACTCGAAATTTACTACAGTCAAACAAGTATCTCTCTTCTTCATCAATCATTACCGATGACGATCGAATCTTTATCAAATACTTCAAATAAATACTTTCAAATAAATTCAACAATCGAAACAATTCTGAATTCAATCATGATTGACGATCTACAAACAAATACTCAGTTCGATCTTTTTTATTCTCAATGTAATCCTGCTTATTGTACTTATTCATACTCACAACGGTTCAATAGACTCTTTGTCATTACTACATTAATTAGCATTTTTGGAAGTTTATCATCGATTTTAAAATTTATGGCACCGATTGTTGTGAGTCTAATATTTCGATTGAAACATAGAAATAAACGTCATGATCCAATAACAACTACTTATGTAGACAGATTTCGACACCTGACAAAATATATTCAACAGAAAATAATAAATCTAAATTTATTCGAACGACATACATTGTATGCATCCAATAACAGTTCTCGACAACGGTTTCTAACTCGAATTTTTCTTTTTCTTCTTCTAATTCTCTCAATTGCTGCTGGATTTTACACATATCTTACTGTTGAAAATCAAATTATTACAATAACTAAACCATCATTATCTATCTACGAACAATTGTATCAAAATCATTCCGATACATTACAATGTCCGTGTTCACAATTATCAGTTCCATATGAAAGTTTTCTTAATGTAACATTTGTTTTACATCAAATATGTTCGAGTGATTTAATTTTATCATCATGGCTTAATTATTTAGCATCATTTGATCCTGTTCTTTTACCTTCATGGACAAGAACAACGTTCTCACGAGATTTTCGTGTCCAAGGTTCTTCTTATTTTCAATTACTTGCTACTTTCTGTTTGATAGCAAAGAATACTATCGACGATAGCCGACAAACATTCATGAATACTCAATTCATCAATGATCATATTCTTGATTCATCATTCTTTACTCAACAAAGTCAAACTATCATTGATTCATTTATCAGCAATACAAAAAATGATTTTCAACGAACAGTTAATTGGATTATGATTGCATTTACTGTTAATTATATTCTCTCGGGTACAAATACGAATTTTATGATCACTCTTACTGATAATCGTACGGTGAATTTTCAAGATCAAACATATTTTCCTGGTGTTACTATTATATCTAATTGGATCATATTTCCACCTTACAGCTACTGTTCATGTGCAACAAATCCTACCAGCTGCTTTATATTAAATCTTTTATATACCAATGGATCGAATCTTGTTGAATTCGAGCAAAATTTTAACGAAATACCAATGGGTTGTACACCATTAAATGGACTTCTAAGTTCAACATTTACTTGGTGGTATAACAGCACGTATCTCGAAAATATTCAATGGAGTTATTCGACAGTTATTGATTCACAATCATTGCCAGATATTCAACCACTTAATGCATCAATATTAACTCGATTTGACAGTGATCAATTAGAATATTTAATCCAAGAAATGTTTGTTGAAACATCGATTAATAATGAAACATATTTCGATCGATTTTATGCTGCATGTGCGCCTGTTTCTTGTTCATATACCATTGTAAAACGTGGTGATATCATTGTTATTCTATTTCTTTTTATTTCGATTTGTACTGGGATAAATAAAATCCTTCGAATACTTTTACCAACTATGGGGAAATCGATTTTCTTATTGATCGACTGGAAACGTAATCGAAATAATCATAACGAAGATAATTTCGCCATCACTCGTCTCAAACAACTCTTTCAATTTATTTATAAATCAATTCTAAATCTAAATCTATATCAACTAACATCAAATAACGATATAACTCTACGACAACAAAGACAACAAACAAGAGTTTATATTATACTTTTTATAAGTTCTCTCATTATTCTACTTTTTTATACAGCAATGGTTGAACAAAGTATCACGAAAACAGTAGTACAACCTTCAATTGAAGATTATGAACAATTACTCAGCATATATTCGGATGTATATTGTCCATGTACACACTTATCAATACCTTATAATGATTTCATCACGGAATTAAATGTCAGTAGTTACTATCAAGCATGTTCAAATGGAGTTATTTCTACAATTTTCACGATAGGTACGACTTATATTCCTGCAATTCTTACAGTGTATGAAAGAGATTTTCGAAATTTTCAAAAACAATTTATTCAAGGTTTTGATAAACTTTGTTCATTAGCTCAAGGAACTGTTGATAATAGTATTTCGTTGTTTCTTGCATCGACTATGCTTGTCAATCGAATGATGCCTCGTGTTCAATTTACTAAGGAAATTAACGTAACACTCAATCATTTCATAGAAAATACTCCAATCGAATTCATTCAAACACTAAATCTTATTCGAACAAGCGCACAAGGAAATGCATTACTTGGTTTATTTTCATCAAACTGGAAGATAATTCAAGATGAAGATCATACTTTTTATAGTGAACCCATGGGTTACACCGATACACAACAAAATACAAGTTGTTCATGTGCGACATCACAAAGATGTACGATGCCAGCACAGATATTTATCTATGAGAACACGTTACATTATACATTAGAAGGTATTATATTGGGTTGTTATCCACTTGAAACTGTGTTACTCTCATCGTTATCTTGTTTCTATTCACTAACATGTATTCATGCCTATCGACAAGCAGTTGGAATCGATTTTATTGATCTCGAGGAATATCACAATTCAACAGGTATACCTATTCAATTGGATGAAACAATAACACGATTTAGTATTAACGATACAATTGAGACAATAGTTTACAATATGTTTATTGAATCATGGCAACAAAATATATCTTATGAAAGATTCTTCAATAGTTGTCAGCCGAACTATTGTAATTATAAATATTATTATCGATTTGGTTCACTTGAATTATTGACGACATTTCTCAGTGTCTATGCTGGTCTGTCAACTGTCATTCGATTTATTGTTCCATTACTTTTTATTCTCATTCGAAAGATTCGTAATCGATTTCGTGTTACACCCTCAGCGAATAACTCTACTCAATGAACATTCATTTCTATTGTAACGTAAAACTTTTTTTTTGTTTAATAAATTACAAGTCAGAAAGAAAAAACATAGTTATCAAATACTGATACTAATGACAAAATATAAATATTAACAAGACTATTCAATTAATTATTCACTGATCTTCTTCTTTTATCCAAATAATTTTTGCGTTCTAATTTGGGTGTAGAAGTTCCATTAGGTGGTTGTTTCTTCTTTGATTTAAACAATTTATATAGAGCACTTTTATTTTCAGGTTTCGGAGGCGATGGTTGATTTGGTCTTTGCATCGGACTACCTAGTTTACACGGTGTATTTGACTCTGATGAACATTTGTCGTAGGTCGAATGTCTTCTTAAAATACGCGAATCGCGTGTTATTCTCGATTGACTTATTGGTTGAACTTCGTCAGGATCAAGTGCCAATATATTATCAATTGAAACTGAACGATGAAACTCCGATGGATATTCTTCGTGTGAAAGAAATACGTCGGTTTTTTTCCATTTCTTTCCTTCGTAACCAATCCATTTACTTAACTTAATCATAAATTTACGACCGTAAACTTTGTAAATCCATTTCTCTGGAAGTTTCTCATAACCATAATATGCACCAGCTAATTGACCATAGATAGCAGCTGTCGTATCGGTATCATCACCTAAATTAACTGCAGCAAGAACACCTTTTTCGAAGTCATTGTCATCTGACCAAAATGCCCAGAGAGCTGCTTCGAGTGCATCAACAACATAACCTTTACCTCGAATTCCATCATCATATCCGCCTGATTTTCGATAAGAACCTTGAGCAATCTTTCGAATTTCATCACAAATTGGTGTTTCACCAAACCAAGATCGGTGTTTATCAAGAAAATTAACATCGAGTAATTCATCTTTAGTAAAATTATGCAGAGCTGCAACGATAAGTGCTCCGAAATATCGACATGCATCATAAGCTTTTTGATCTCCATGAGTTATTTTACCACTATATCCTGAAAATTCAACGGCTTCTTTGATATGTTGATGGAAGAAGAGAGGAACAGGTGCTAAACGCATGAGAGAACCATTGCCTGCAGCGTCCGTCTTACTGCAATAAACATCGAATTTTCGTAGAAGACGATGGTCTGACAGATAATCTAGATCGTTTAATGAAATTCGATATTTTTTCGAAAATAATCTTTGACGACGCATAAATTCTTCCATTGCATTTTTCGTAGCTGTTCCAATATCAAAACATTCGCCAATGGACGACATATATCCATGTTGATACCACCATTTATACCGAACTAACTGATCGTAAAGTACAAAACCACGACGTGTTATTAATGAAATAGCTAAGCAAAGAGCCATTGATGTGTCATCAGTGAACTAAATATAGAGATGTTTTATTTGCTTATGTTTCTCTTTCTGTTTGTGAGATTATATTTATAGCTCTTCCGTTTTTTTATAAGCTGCATGTTATTATATGTTTTCGACGAGAAAGGAAGAAAAAAAACATGTGAGAATTAAAGAAATAAATATAGGACTTTACTTGTCCGGGTGCAAGACCCCATGTTCCTCCTCCTTGAAGATTTTTAACTGGATTATCAAGTAAATATTCTCGTGGTCGAAATTCGACATGAGCTCCAAGCGCATCTCCTAATGCCATTCCGATTAAGGAGCCTTTGATACAATTAAGAATACGTTCATTAGCTTTATCAAGAGGAGGATCTTCAATTTCTTGTTCGAGTTCATTTGGTCTTCCAACAATTCCATCCTCTCGTGGGTACAAATGACTCCACCATTTTTCTAAATTTTGCCATCATAATTAAACTCAATTCACTGGAGAAACATTGCTTACCCGTTCGAAATTGACAACTGTCATTTCCGTGTTTGTCTGATCCTACAATAATCAAACGCACTTCGTTTAACTAAATGACAATATCGACGTTACTTCCAAAAAGTTGATTCGCAAATTGTAGAAAACGATTTCGAAAACCGTCCATTTTGTATTGATATACAGCAAAAAAATACGCGCTGCAGCGTCGTTTTTTTTTTGTATTTTGTTTTCGTTCTACGGTACACACTATTGAAAAGCAGCACTCATATTTGTCAACTCTTTATATGCAATTTTTTACGAAAAACGTGACATACTATAGAAATCACGTAGATGTGTTTATGAAAGTATCTCTCATCGATGAAAGAAAAACAATAATAATGGAAAAAGAAATAAAAATCGCCAATGTAAGGAGTTGAATCATGTCGTTCTGTTTATTATCGTCGAATAAAAAACCATATTTGGCGTGGAAAGATGACGATAAAAAGAAAAATATCACATTGTTTAGACAAAAAATGTTCTTTTCAAAAAAAAAAAGTCAGACGTGACTTCTTTGCATTGAGAATACTCGAAAATTTGTATTTCGGTAAACAGTCACTATAGTTTGACGTGACTCACATGTTTATTGCCGCGTACTGTTTGCTCTAGATGAATTTAAAATCGAAGAAAAAAGAGAAAAAACACAAGTGCTGTTCGTGAATGTTGATGGACGGCTTTTTTTATTGTTGCTGAGAGAACGCAAAGAAATTTTTCGTTTCTGCAAAGAAAAACAATTCGAAAAAAATTGAATTGTAAAATGCACTTTTGTTTACTCTGTTTTTGAATAACAATATCTTTCATGGAAATGCTTCGTAAAAGTATCAAAGCGTTCAAATGGTCTTTACAGAAAGGTCAAATATTTCCTCATTTTTAATTGTTGATAATTCTGTTGAATAATTCTAGAATCTGATAAATCAAATGAAAATTCCAAATGTCAATTCAAAGGAGGTTTGCAAATTTTGTTGTTTGTTGAAACGAAAAACAAGAAGATCAATGATTGTAGGACAAGAATGGCTTAACATACAGACACATCCAAATGATTCTATTAAAAAACCAAATGAATTAGAAATGGATGTACCAGATCCACCAGAAATAATCGATTGGAGAGTTCTTGATAGAATTAAAGGCTCTTTGATCGGATTAGCTATTGGTGATACTCTAGGAGCTCATGTTGAATATCAATCTCGACAATATTTACTTGACAATCCAGTGACAGATATGCAAGGTGGTGGTAAATGGAGTTTAAACAAAGGAGAAGTACGATATCATTTTATTTGAAATTATATAAATCTATTGTTTAGTTTACGGATAATACGGCTATGGCTCTTTGTTTGGCTTGTTCACTCATAGCTCGTCGTAATTTCGTCGCCTATGATCAATTAGTTCGGTATAAATGGTGGTATCAATACGGATATATGTCATCGAATGGAGAATGTTTTACCATTGGTGTCGCTACACGAGAGTCGTTAGATGAATTTATCGATCGACAAAAGATATTTGCTAAACAACATAAACTTCCAATTGATTATATAGATTATCTTTCGGATCCTTTCCTTCTTGCTAAATTTAATGTCGAATGTAGCAAACCAGGTGTTGCAGGCAATGGTTCTCTCATGCGTTTAGCACCTGTTCCTCTCTTCTTCCATCAACATATCAAAGAAGCCGTTGAATTTTCAGGATATAGTGGCAAAATAACTCATGGAGATCAAAAAGCTTATGATGCATGTCGATATTTCGGAGCACTTATCGTTGCAGCTCTGCATAATTTTACTAAAGATGAATTACTCGATGTTAATTTTCTTGATAAACACCGATCTTGGTTTGGTGAAACACCAATTTGTGATGAAATTCGAAAGATTGCTCAAGGTTCTTATCGAAAATCAGGCGGATATGATGATGGAATTCGAGGTAAAGGTTATGTTGTTGATGCACTCGAAGCAGCTCTCTGGGCATTTTGGTCAGATGACAATGACTTCGAAAAAGGTGTTCTTGCTGCAGTTAATTTAGGTGATGATACCGATACGACAGCTGCTATCTATGGTCAATTAGCTGGTGCATATTATGGTTATGAGAAACTTCCAGAGAAATGGATTTACAAAGTTTACGGTCGTAAATTTATGATTAAGTTAAGTAAATGGATTGGTTACGAAGGAAAGAAATGGAAAAAACCATCATCAATCTTCACACACTATCATCCTACAACTGGTGTAACTCGTACACTTTCAGTTGAAAATTTTTCAATGAATACAATGGAATCATTTTATAGTATGCCAATGCCACAAAAACATTTTGATACAGCACCAGTCGGGAAAAAAACGAATCGTCTTACGGTTTTATGTTCTGAGACAGAGCAAAATGAACGGAGAAGTTCATTGTCTGATCCATCAATTCTTGATAATACTGATTTCGGTTCAAATAAAACTTCAAAAAGTCAACTTACCACTCCAATTGGCTGGATACCATTTGTCTATCCATCAAATACCGAAGAATCATCAGCACGTATGCCAACTCCTATGTCCACATCACAAAGTAAGACAACGAGAAATGAATTCTCAGCATAAACGTATTTGTTTCGTAGTTGATGTAACTCTTTGCAATGAATGGACGTCACAAGATGTTTGTAAATGGATTCAAACATTAGGAGCGGCTTACGAAGTTTATGTGGATAGTTTTAAACGTAATAATATCGATGGACATCGTCTTTTAAATCTAGTTCATGATACTGCATTGCAGGAATTCGGAATCGAAAGTGTACATCATCGACAAGTGATTCTCGATGGAATCAAACGATTGAAAGGTCGATCAAGTGTATCTTCATCAATAACGACAACAAATTTCTATAGTGAATTCGATGGAGATTTTGTTTTACCACTATGTTTACAAGATACAACTTATCCCAATGCAAAATCTTGTATTTTAAGACCTGAACAAAATAAAACTCATCTGAAACTCTATGAGAAAATCAGCGAATGGATTGGCTCATTACCTTCGGACGTAACTATTGATGCAATTGAACTTGTACATAATTCTGATTCATATCGAATGTTTCTTCAACAAATCAATCGAGCCGAACGAAAACAAACTCAAGACGCATTTCAACCTCACTTAGAACGCGAAAGTAATCCAACTGAACGATTGAAAGTTCTCAAACGACTGCGCACAATCACTGACAAAGTCGGTCACAATCGAGAAGCATCCATCGCACGTGTATGGCACGGATGTAAACATGCGAGTGTCTCTAGTTTAGTTTCCGATGGATTCTCTGCGTTAGGACGCTTAGACAACGGTTGGTACGGAAAAGCCATGTATTTCACATCATCAGCTGAATACGCAGCTAAATATACGAATTCCAACGGATGTTTAATTATGTGTTATGCTGTTTTATTGAATCCGTTTCCTGTTATTGTCGATGATGCACCGCACGGAGAAGCGAGTAGAAATTTTCGATTTTATGGATCAGGAAATCATGCGAATTATCAATGTCATTATATACCTGTAGCACCGGTTAAAAATGATACAATGTGGAATTTTCGGCCGCCGATCGATGGAGTTGAGGATGCTCCCTATGATGAATTTGCGATTTTTCAACAGGCTGATATTTTACCGCAGGTTATCGTTCATCTCAAACCAGCAAATCCAACGGCATCGACTTGCGAATTTTCAGAATTCGAACAACGGGATAAATTTCTCGCTAAAGAATAAACACTCTTTCGATTTTTTCACATTGTAGCATAGTAAATAAAACTTCAACAATTTTCTATGCCGATCCATTCTATACCATTTCATTTCTTGAAGTAGAGGTAATCATATATTTTCTTATTTGATGAAAAGTATGACACACATTTCTATTTTTCTCTCGGAAAATAACGCTTTCAGGTTACTGAGGTTACAGAACGCGTTATATTCCGTTGACGTTTCCATGACTCACGATGTTTTTTTTTGTCACTCGCTTTAATATTTCTCGTATCTAGATGATAAATTTCGATTCAAATAATTTTATTTTCAATCAAAATCCAATTGATACAATTGAAAATTGTCTCGAATCGACCGGTTACGTTCGTATTCAATTTTCTCCTTGTGATCTTCCATCGAATATCGAACAATTCTTCATTGACATCATCGAAAAACTCGGTGGTCAATGTTTAACTCACAATGAAGACCAAAATTCTCTCGTTTGGCACGTTCATCCAACCGAAAAGACTTCAAACGAAACCGTCGCTCGTTCTCACACGTCCGATGAATTTCCATTTCATACCGATTGTTCGTACGAAGAGAAACCGCCTGAATACATGGCTCTATTCGTTCTCGAAGAAGATCACTACGGCGGTGGCCAATTAGAAATCATCTCTCTTCAAGATATTCTCGAACAATTATCCGAACAAACGAAAGAAATTTTACTCAACGAAAAATTTCGAATTTTAATTCCCAATGAATTTCGTAAATGTTCGAACATCGATCATATCAATGCGTCGATTCTATTCGAACGAGATAAGATTCGATTTCGATCGGATATTTTACCCGAACAGAATTTTAACGAACATCTCAATGAATTGAACTCGATTATCAATAAAGTCAAACGATTTCAACCGAAATTAAGTCAATATTCGATGATTATTTTAAATAATCAAAAGTATCTTCATGCACGAACTCAAATTCTCGATTCGAACCGACATTTACTCAGAATTCGATTCAATCGATCGTCATCGTTCGATGTTCATTCGGTTTATGATCGAAATAAATTCAAACGCGACTATTTAACTTTCTCCAACGAATTTTACGATTATTTCGACGAACAATTTGAGAATCTTTACGAAATTTGCAAGTTGATTTTGAAAGAATATTTTCAACCAACGGATTTAGGTGAATTTATTCGAGAAACTTTCGATTTCGACGAGAAAATTCAATGGATTCTGAATGAATTGAACGTTCACCGAGCAGAGTTTTCATTGGGAAGCTATCGGCCCGATATTCTATTTACTCAAGGAGATCGATTTCAAATCAATGGAAAATATTCATTCGAACCGAAGATCTCGGAAATCAATGCTCGATTTACATTGAATGCCTTCTTTCTCGCAGCTGCTCTCTGTTCAAACAATCGACAAAATCGTTATTCCAACAGATTCTCTTCGCTAATCGAAACAATCATTGAAAAATCGCAGTTCGATCTCGATAAACATATGTTTATTCTCAAATCGAAAGAACATGGCTATGATATTCATTTATTTCAACAATATTGGCAGCGAAAATCATCGAAACAATGTTTTTTCATCGAGCCAACTCAATTGATCATTCGAAATGATCGTTTAATTGATCAAAAAACGAATTTTTCTATTGAACAATGTCTTTTCGAATTACATCAAAGTGAACTTGTCGATCTACCGAAATCGATTCTCGAATATTTCATTCGAAATCGTGAAATTAAATATTCAAACGATTTTCGAACGATATTTATTTTGCATGACAAACGTTTACTATCACTTCTATCGAACGAACAATTTCTCTATTCGTTGTTGAATAAAACCAGTCGACTAATTGAACTTATTCCTAAAACTTTCATCATCAAAAATCTTTCGAATTATTTTCTCCGATCAATTCTCGAGACAAAATCCAATTGGATTGTCAAAGCGAATTCATCTGGCAAAGGTCAAGATGTTTATCTCGGCAAGAATCTTTCGACAATCGAATGGACAAATCTACTGTCGGATAATTCTCATCGGCAATGGATTGTTCAACAATATTTCCCATCGATTCAATACGAATCTCTGAATTTGTCCGGAATGTTATTTTGTTTTCATAATCAAACATTTAATCTCGGCATGATTCGCATCTCGCCCAATGATATCGTGAATATTTCCGATGGAGGTTTTTACATTCGGCCGTATGTTCATCGATCGGAAATTCATTCGAATCGAACGATTCTCACGAAAGATGAATTGCATGAGCAGTTACTTCGAAATCAGTCGATCGATTCGCAATGGAATCGAAGTGTTTATGTTTCGTCGTCGGGAGGATCCGGAGGCAAACGTTTGTTTTTCTTAACGGATATCAAACAAAATCGATTGCAGAGAAAGATGTTAGCTGAGTTGATGATCGATGAGAATGTTCTTTCGCAGAGAGATATCTGTTTGAATTTATTCCAAACGGAGAATGTTTATCGATCGGCAGATATTTTCAATGATTTTTGTGGATTTGTCAATTCAACAACGATTCCAATGGGCGCAAATGCCAATGATCAAAATGTTTTAGAGATTATTCAATATTTTCAACCGAATATTCTCATGGGTTCGCCCTATCGACTTATGCAATTCGCATTTTTTCTTGACAAACAAAAGAATTTCACGATGAAATTCGATAAAATTTTTTTCGCTTGCGAATCGTTGACTCAAATGAAACGAGATTATCTCGCCAAGATGTTCAATTGTTCGATTTTTATTGGATTTTATGGTTCAGCTGAAGCAGGAGTTTTTGCATGTCAATCGGCTAAATATTCATCGACGAATGTTTATCTTTATCCGAAGGATTTAGTTCAAATTGAAATCGTCAATTCGAAAATTATCGTTACAAATTTAATTCGAAAACGAAATCAATTAATTCGTTTCGATGCCGGTGATCTCGGTGAGTTAATTCCAACCGATCATCTCAATTACGGATTACTTCGAGTTTTTAATAGTCAAAGATTAATTATGATTGAAAACGATGTTCTCTCGAAACGTGATTTCGAACAAATTATGAATCAATTCGATTTCATTGAATGGCAAATTGTGATTGATTATGTGCCAAATACGGATAGAAAACAGATATCAATCTTATTTCGATATGTCGTCGAACAATCGACTGTTTCACAGGAATTTATTCAAGAAAATATTCGAATTTGTCTACTGAAATGTTTTAAACAATCTTTAAGTCAACTTCACGATAAATTGACGATTCTATTTCAGTCAATTCAATTTGAACAATTGTTTCGAGATCAAATTTCAAATAAATTATTAAAAATTATTGACAAACGTTCATAAAATTCTTTAGACACTTTTTTTTTCTTTCAATCGAATACAATTTTATTCATTTATCGAAATAAAAATACTTCGCAAATTGCTTGTGCCTACTTCAATTTCAACACAATAATCTCCAAACAGTACACCTTGATTATATCTGATTATTTTCGATTCCAATATGAACAAATAAACTTGAAAATGTCGATTCATGAGCTTTATTTTTTAAATGAATATGACGATAACCTAAAACAAACGAATCAATGTTTCTCTCTTAAATATTTCATTCATCTAGTTACCTGTCTGCATCATTGTCATGGGCAAACAAAAATAAGCCATTCGTTCATCTTTTCCAAATGTATCGTAATCGTAAACATCAAATCGAACTAAACACATTTGTGGAAAATAAATATCGAAAACAAAAGTTTCGTTCCATTCAGGATTAAATCCATTATTTTCAATAAATTTCGTTTTTTGCATCTGTTGATCACATTGAATTCCATGTGTCGACACTTGAACATAAGGATCAGGAATATCATCAAATTTCTTATTCGATCGACTCAAAAATTGTCCACTGATGATCGTCACAGTTAATCTTTTTGGATATTCGAAATGATTGAGATAACCTTTTGTCAACGCTTTTTGATTGAGATAATTCGATGGATTATAATCACTTTTCTGTAGATGAATTAAATAATTCGGTTTGAGAACATAACCACATAAGCCATTATCGAGAAATTTACCATAGCATAATGACATCATTTGATCGGTGTTTTGGTAATTTAAAGCTACCATTTGAACACCGAAATTCCAAGCAATGATTGGATTTGGATTGCTTGAGTCTTGTCTGAGACCATCGGGATACATTCGAAGTAAATGTTTGGTACTTTGATTTAATAAACCAAGTGAATCCGAACGAATGATTCGTTCGAATTGTCGTTCAGATATATTTGGAGAATGACAGGATAAATCTGGAAAACAAAAATAAATGAGAAAATAGATCATTATTTTGAAAAGTTACAATGTTGTTTGGCATATTCGTATTTCCGATACGGAACATTTTGAAGATAAACAAAAAGATCAGCTAGATGATGTTCGATGACCTACAAAAAAAAGAATCTTAAAAATAATAATTGACATGTCGAAGATTGACTTTGCTCTGCGAATTGATTTGATTTCGTTCATCTTCAGTTGGTTCAATTTGAGCACGTCTGATTGACGCTGTTGTTATTGGTGGTGGTGAAATTTTAATTCCCTGAAAATACAATTAGAATTGATTTACAAATAAAACAGATGAAAATACTCGAACAAGCACTCGATATTTGAGATCTTCAGGCGATGGTAATACTGATGAATTCTTGCCAATTAATGGTTCAGTTATCAGTCGATCTGAATCGAAACAATCTTTTGTCGATAGAAAATTCAAATTGAATCTAAATCAAACCTCGGAGAACTTCTTTTAATATTCTCGCCATTTCTTTTTGTTGTTCAATCGAACAATGATTTTCAATATCAAGAATCACTGGATAACTAAAACACACAACTTATTAACCAATTGAGAGAAAACAAAAAAAAACGAATTCGTACGGCGAAGCTTTAAAAAGATTTGGCTCAATAAAACGAATAATTGATTCGAACAAACATGATTTCACTAACGTATATCCATGTTTAACGATCGGTTGTCCGTTATCTCCATCATAACAATCAATTTCCACGGATCGACAACCGGCTCGTAACGCTCGATTATAAGCTTCAGGATTACTTTCACCGGATACTTGACTATCAAACAAATAACTAAACAATAATCGAATACAAATCGATTCATCTTTTTTTTCTTTTTCAATAGAATTCATACGTATTATGCGAACTGTTTATAAAATAATCACACAATGGTCTGAGAAAAAACAAAATCGTTGATTGAAAATTTAGGAAAATAGTTAATTAAATAACCTCGTCATATCTTGATAGGGTCGATGGGTACACCAAGGTCGAATTAATGAAAAATCTTCGAATAAAAGCATATTTCGAAAACCTATGAACAGTAAAAATTGAATTACGAAGCATTTTTCTAGGAGAAAGAGGGCAAACCATTAAGACTGATCGAAAGTTTCTCTTGTAATTGAATATTTGGTTCGAATTGATAGATTAATTGTTGAATTTGTTCCGTTGTCACAACAGGTTGTAACGAAAAATCGCCTCGTTTATCTTCAGATCGATATTTAATTATCGTTTGCTGATGAAAATAAAAAAAAAATTCTCGATTCGAATCGTAAAAACTAAATTTTACATTTTGAACAGTCCGAAGAAAATATAAAAGTTCATCGATATTCATTGAAATCGATTCCATCGTGTATTGTTCACTGTTTTTAACAAATCTAAATGAGAAATGTCGCTTTTGTTCTCGTGATAAAACTAAACAAACTTTTTCATAATTTGAAAAAGATCATTTCGACGTGTGAGAACGTGGAAAAAGTCGATAAATTCTGTTGGATTTAAAAGTCCTTCGCCACTTTCATCTGCTTGTTGAAAAAGTTGTTCAAAAACATTCTCAGGAACTTCAACATTTAATTTATCCGTTAACAATCTTCGACATTCACGCTTCGTCAATGTTCCCGATCGATCTTTATCAGCCAAACGAAAATATCCAAGAATCCAACTAAACCATTTTTCTTTCAGAACAAAATCAAATCACTTCAGTTTACCTCGTCTCATCAATGCTATGCTGTTGTTTTCGTTTCAGTGCCGATATATCTAATAAATATGTTAATCCTTGGATCCATAAATCTCGTGTTTGTTGGTTAATTGCTACGAGATGAAGTTCGTCTCGGTAGTTATTATAGAAGATTGAGAAAGCTAATTGTTCCTAGACAAGAGAAATGTTATTGTTGTGTGTCGAGATCAGTTTGTTTTTTTTTACGTCATTTTTCTCGATGAGATCTCGTCGAACGAGCTGATCGAATGTTCTCGTATGAAAACCTACTCGAACTTCATTGATTTTATGAATATAATCTTTGAAAACAAACAGTTGAACGAGTAATTTAGGAGAAATTAACAAAAAAAACTTACAACGATGCGATTGAGAAAAGACTTTCTCTGATTGATGATAGGATATAAAAGCTTCGTGTTCATCGAGAAAAAAACATCGAGAATATTTTTCTCCGTTACGTTTTCGTTTGGTTAAAGTCGAGCCAATTTTTAATTTGGCTAAAATTTGAATCGCATCTTCATCGAATCTCTCGGCTTGTGACATATTCGTCTAATAAAACTAAAAGAGAATGAAAAGTATTTTCCGCAAATTAACTAATCGATCTCGAGAGAAATATTGTAAAAGCATCACATTCGGGGATTTGCTATTATTTTATCATGAAAATCGCCATGATTTGCGTGCCTAAACATCGATTGGATTCCTTTTATTTTTTTTGTGACCATTGTTGTCTATGTGCCTAAAACTATATTTTGCAAATATTTATTTCTATTCGCATGCTGATCGTTTTTGTTTACTCAGTCTGGTCTCAAAATCAAATAGAATTTCTTTTTTCTACGAAAGGAAATGACTTATTTATATCGAATTAGAAATTTATTGATACTGCCGTTTCTTTATTCGTTCGTCAAATGTTCTCTTCAATTGACATTTGCCATGGCAGTCATCAACGAGTAGTGTCACTTATGTTCAACTTAAAGAGAAATAGAATCTATTCTGCTACGTCAACAAGAACAAAATGGTCGAGAAATGTACTCGATTTTATATTACTTTGGATAATAAATAAACCAAGATGAGATCGTTTTTTATAAGATAGAAAAGGTGTTAAAGAACTTTCGATAATGAATTTAGTGCGAGTTATTCATCACGTATTCCATTGATGATCGATCAAACACAAAGAGCGAGAATAAAAGAGAATAGAAAACAAGCTTCTGTTTAGTTTTTTACTATCGAGAGAAAAAACGTTTCCATCTAATATTGAATAAATTTTGACATACTCACAAAGAATGCGATAGTGACACGATCTGACAAGTCAGATAATATTCAGAGATTGAGAGGATGAGGATGACCTCGGTAGTTTTACCATTTATCTATTAATATTTATCTCGGGAAACGAAACCTTTTGTTATAAATAAAGAATATGACCGTATAAATGATACCCTCAGGAGATTTTTGCATATTTTTATTTATCTAAACACGTTCGTGTATTTTCGCGGAAACTATTAATTATCAAAATCATAAACTCCGATTTAAAAAAATTACCTCGGCTTTTATTTAGACATAATATGTTAAAATAATTTTATTGTTGTGACCGTTTCGAATAATGACGTTAGAAAATAGGCGTGACTTTTCTAAAGTCATTTGTATTCAACAATTCTCTTCCGTAACAATAGAATCATCATATTTACGCCCTCAATTTCTGTCTTAACGTTATTTTGACTGCTTTCATTACTATGGGTTTCCCCTTATGTTCGACAAACGATAAGAATTCTTATGATTATCATCCTACTACTGACAGTACTTATCATTACTGCAGCCTAAATCCTGATAATTGTTATATTTCCGTTTGAAATCAGATCTCCTGAATCAGTATTATTAAGCATAAAATGAACTTAAAAAACGAATAGATTAATTAGCTAACGATTTGACCTGATTTTAAAAATTCACTGAAAACACAATCAATTTTTATTTTAATACTATTAAAAACTACTACATGTTAATCACATTTAATTATTCGACAAATTCTCTATTGCAATATGAACAAATAAACTGGAAAATGTTGGATCATGATCTTTTGTTTTCAAATGAATATGACGATAACCTAGAACAAACAGATCGATATTTCAGTATAATCATTTACTTGTCTAGTTACCTGTCTGCATCATTGTCATGGGCAAACAAAAATATGCAATTCGATCATCTCTACTAAATGTATCGTAATCGTAAACATCAAATCGAACTAAACACATTTGTGGAAAATAAATATCGAAAACAAAAGTTTCGTTCCATTCAGGATTAAATCCGTTGTTTTCAATAAATTTCGTTTTTTGCATCTGTTGATCACATTGAATTCCGTGTGTCGACACTTGAACATAAGGATCAGGAATATCATCAGATTTCTTATTCGATCGACTCAAAAATTGTCCACTGATGATCGTCACAGTTAATCTTTGTGGATATTCAAAACGATTGAGATAACCTTTTGTCAACGCTTTTTGATTGAGATAATTCGATGGATTATAATCACTTTTCTGTAGATGAATTAAATAATTCGGTTTGAGAACATAACCACATAAACCATTATCGAGAAATTTACCATAGCATAATGACATCATTTGATCAGCGCTTTGGTAATTTAAAGCAACCATTTGAACACCGAAATTCCAAGCAATGATTGGATTTGGATTACTCGAGTCTTGTCTGAGACCATCGGGATACATTCGAAGTAAATGTTTGGTACTTTGATTTAATAAACCAATTGGATCAGAATTTGCAATACTTGCAAATTGTTTTTCGGAAAGTGATGATGAATAATGACCGACGTCTAGAGAATTCATTTGAATGGAAAATGAAAATAGAAAAAAAAAGATTTCGTATACAATGATTTGATGAAGGATTGTATTTCTGATAAGTTACATTTTCAAGATAAATGAAAAGACCTGATGAACTGTCAATATCATCGCTGTCGTTATCTGGTAAAATTTTCGTAACAGTAGAAGACGATGCTAATGGCTTAACACTCTAAATTATGAACTTTTCTGTTGAATTTTAATTATTAATCGAAACTGTGAGACTTACACGAACAAGAACTTTGTATTTGAGTTGTTCAGGTGACGGTAATTGGCCATTTTTTGTTTTTATATGTTTCGTTATTAAAGAATCTTCAAAAAACAAATATATTGGCCCCGATTTATTTATTTAGTTAATTACCTCCGAGAACTTCTTTTAATATTCTTCCAATTTCTTTCCGTTGTTCAGTCGAACAATGATTTTCAATCGAAAGTATAACCGGAAAACTAAAACACACAACTTATTAACGAATCGAGAGAGAGAGAGAGAAAACAAAAGAGAATTCCTACGGCGATGTTTTAAAAAGATTTGGTTTAATAAATCGAATAATCGATTCGAAGAGACATGGTTCAACAAATGTAAATCCATGTGTAACAATTGGCTGTCCATTATCTCCGTCATAACAATCCATTTCAACAACCCGACAACCTGCTCGTAATGCTCGATTATAAGCTTCGGGATTACTCTCGCCAATGACTTGACTGTCGAACAAATAACTAAACGACAATCGAATACAAATCGATTCATCTTTTATTTGAATCGAATTCGTACGTATTATGTGAACTATTGATGAAATAATCGGTCAACGGTCTAAAAATGATTTGTTTCTAAAATATTTGAATGTTGATTTGTCTGACCTGGTCATATCTTGATAAGGTCGTTGAATACACCATGGTTTTACCAAAGAAAACTGTTCGGATAACATCATGTTTCGAAAACCATCGAGACTCAAACGAGATTTTCTCTTTAAATTGATATTTGGTTCGAATTCATTGATAATTTCTTGAATTTGTTCTTGTTTTGTAATCGATTGAATATTAAAATCATCTCTGATTTGTTTTGATGAATAAACAATCACTTTTTGCTAGAAGAAAAATAAACTTTCAACGATAAAGAAAAAACAAAACTCGAATACATTTTGAATCTCAGTAAGAAAATCGAAGAGTTCATTGATATCCATTGAAATCGTTTCAATTGTATATTGATCACCATTTTTAACAAACTTTTTCATCAATTGAAACAGATCGTTTCGTCGAGCAAGAAGATGAAAAAATCGAATAAAATCTTCGGGATTTAATATTCCTCGATTATTTCGATCAGCATCTTGATAAATTTGTTCGAAAATCGTTTCATCTAATTCGATATTCAACGAATCAGTCAACAATTTTCGACATTCTCGTTTATTCATTGAATTCGAATTGTCTTTATCGGCAAATCTCAAATGACTTAAAATCCAACTAAAAACAAACAAGACAAATCGAAATAAAATCTTCATCAACCGAACTCATTATCTCGAATAAGAAGTCGTTGCCGTTTTTTCGAATAGAAATCACAAAGATTTCGTAAACCGAAAACCCACAGATCTCTTGTCGTTTTGTCCGTTGCCATGAGATGAAGTTGATCTCGATAATTATTATAAAATATCGAAAAAGCGAGTTCTTCCTAGAAATGAATAATTACAAATGAATTCAACATAATTTCGTTGATTTACATCATCAGATTCGATGATTTTCTGTCGAATGAGATCCGTGAAAGCTAATGTACGAAATCCGATTCGGATTTCATCGATATCTCGAATATAATCTTGAAACAAAACGAACAGCAAAGATTTGATTTAGCTTCGAAAGTCAATTTGACAGCTCACATCGACGTGGTTGGTCGAAGAATTTCTCTGATTGATCATAGGAAATAAAATCGTCATGTTCATCAAGATAAAAATGTCTCGAATATGTTTTTCCATCTTTTTTCTGTTTAATTAAAAACGAGCCAATTTTTAAATTCGCTAGAATTCGGGTCAGTTCTTCGTTGTTATTCGAAGACATTCTGTTTGCCTCTGACGAGCGTTGCTTAGCTATACAAACAATCGAGTTTTTTTTCGACGAATAGGAAAAGAATTATTGTTAGTCGTTCATTGATGAAGTTTTTTTGGAAAACGGACATACTTTGACGAACGCCGATCATCGTTTATGTTTTTTGATAAAATAATGAAGAAGAAGAGAAAAAAGAAATTTGTATGTCGATTGACGTCAGAGAAAAAGTCTATTAGCATTTGAAATAAATTCTGTTTGTTGTTGATTTTTATGATTAAAAATAGAAATCAAATTCTCAATGAAAGATTTTTAATGTAATCTTCATGTTTCTTATTTTCTTTTCTTTTTTTTTATTTCTCCTGAAGACGTAATCGATTCATTGAAGCATAGAAAAATATTCACGATATTTATCACTAAATGAGTAATAACTTTATTCGTTAATCAATCAATGATAATGTACTTGTTTGATGATTTGAAACTTTATTTACGAGAAATAGAATTCAATCGAATAAGTTTGTAATTAATTAATTTATTTATTTTTCTAATTTTGCCATTCAAAAGAAAAGATATTAATTTCGAATAAAATCAAATTCTATCGTCTTTTTTTTCTTACCTTGATTTTAGTATAATGGCCTATCTATTTATTTTTATTTAATATCTGTTGTTTTTCACGAAAGTACGACAAAAAAAAGAAACTATCTCAATTGAAAATCCCAATTTCGAAAGGATAGCTTTGACACATCGATTTATCGAGAGAAATGAAGAGAAAAAAAGAAAGGTAATTAAAATAGCGCTGTAGTAGGTGGCATGTTTGGCCTTATCGATGATTTATATTAAAAAAAACATCCATATACTCAATGTATATCAATGATCGTTGCAATGTGACTGCAGTAATTACGATGCACATCACAGTAATTACATATTTCTCACAGTTAACGTGTTCGTTTCATTTCGCATTTTCTTTTTCGTCGTAGGAATTGATGACCTTCTTTTCGCGTTTTTTTTCTCTTCTACTTGCTATACATTTTAGTAACGCAGACAGATAACCATGAATTAAATTGAATAACACATATTTTCATATGATAGTTGTATTTCGTCCTTTTCCTTTTTTCTTCAAGAGAAAAATGGTGCAATAGAATCAAAAATCGGCTTGATGATGTACCTAAACTCAGCGAATATTCCCCCACCAACTTCATTTGCTCCAACGCCAGTTCAATTTTCTGATATTAGTTCAACAGCTCATCAACAACAGCAATTGCATTATAATTTGCTGAATTTTAATGCAGCAGCAGCAGCTGGTTTGATCACCCCGACCCCGATTTTACCGACAAATATTAATAATAATAATACTACTACGCAAATAATCGAACCATCACAACAACAACAACAACAGCCGACATTGAATCATCAATCAATTGTTCATATCTTAACAGATAATTTTTATAATGGCGTATCACTTCGAGAAAAAAATCCGAATCAATTATATGATCCTCGGAAAACTCGAAAACGTTTATCAGAACCTGTGTTTTCCATCCAACAACAGCAACAACAACAACAACAACAACAACAACCTTTAATAACCAATCAATCACAACAACAAACTGTATTCGGTCAACAATATAATGTGCCTAATCAAGGTCTTGTACCTGATCTAAGTTCGTCTCATTCGTTAAATCGTCGTCGTTCAATTCGTTTTATAAAAACTCCGTTAACTCTGCAGACAATTCCTCAACAATCAATTCTTTCACGTGAACCACAAAAGTTATTAGTCGCTCGTCATGCCGAACGTGTCGACTCGACATTTGGTGCCGGTTGGATCGATCAAGTTTTCGACAAAACAACAGGTGTATACCGTCGAATTAACTTAAATTTACCGAAAAAAATGGTAACAAGAAGAGATTTGAAAGATTTTTTATTTGATCCTCCATTAACTGAATTAGGTTTACACGAATGTAAAATGGTCGGTGAGGAACTTAAAACACAAGGTGTGCAAATTCATCATGTTTACGCATCGCCTGCACTACGTTGCATTCAAACGGCTGATAAAATCCTCGAAGGTCTTCAACTTCGTGATCAAATTTCGATTCGAATCGAACCTTGTCTTTTCGAATTTCTCAAATGGTATCCTGTTGTACCGGTGAAATGGCCGTTTCTTGACTCAGATGAACTCATCAAAAATGGTTACAACATTGATCAATCCTATAAAGCATTTTATCCAATTGAAAGTTTGAGAAAAGACGAAGACGAACTGATGTATTACACTCGTAGTCATTTCATCGTGACTTCGATTTTAAAAAATCATCAAATCGATGCAGGAAATGTGCTCATTGTTGGACATGTAAAAATCGATCTCGTCTTTCTTTTCGAACACGAAAACCAAGTCTTTGTTTGTTGTTTTCTAGGCGCCGACAATTGAAGTATGCACTCGACAATTAATCGGTGGGCAACCTCGAATCAATGATTTGAAATTTCTTGTTCTACGCGTTCCTTTTCTTTCGTTACATTGTGTTGAAAAGCAAATCGATGGAACATGGAAAGCAACTAAACCACCAGTATCCCCGATAAAACATGCCGCTGTCGAACCATTTGACTGGCGTTTCTTCCGTTGAACTTAATGAGCACAAGACGACAAGCACGTTCGATTCTATTTTTCACTTTTCTTTTTTCTTCGAGCTTTTTTTTAATAATACATATTCTATCTGATTAACAAAATGAGAAAAAGAAAACTTCGTCTTTTCTTTACAATTGGTCGATGTAATTATGTGAAGTATCTGCTTATTTGAAAGAAAAAGATCAAGAAACTACTCATTTCCTTGAAAAGCTCATCAAGATAAGAAGAGCAAGAAAGAAAAACGGTAAGTTCCAACTCATCTATGACTTGAGATAAATTAAAAAGCGACTTCATTGTCGTGGAAAGTTTCTCCAATCAATAATGACCTTGATTAAATTGAATCGGATATGAAAGTCCTAATGAAAACAAAATCAATTTAGTTCGTCGATGATTTTCTTATTCTTAAATTCTCAATAGAAAACAAAAAAGTTGTTTGTTTTGTCTTCATTTAAAATATCAATATGAAACAAAAACCGTGAAGTCGAGTTTCATATTCATTACTTCTGACGTATTCTTAAGTATTCATTAATGCCTTACTTCTCTTTTTCTTTTCTTTTCTTTTCTTTTCTGGTAAAAAAAAAGCAAAAGAATGATTTATTTATTTTTACTTACTGTAAATCAAGATACTGATTGATGAGAAAATGACTTATTTTTCTGAAATCTCTATTTATAGTTATTCAATATTTATCTTGCTAAATTACCTTAGATTTGAATACACAAATCAAACGTGAACATATTTAATCGGTAAATCGAATCAATACGACACGTTCTTTCTTTTCTCAATGGTGAGTCTCAAGGAAAAACAAATATACCGATTCAATTTCAAATTTTAAAAAAATCGCTAAAATCCACTGACATTTTGCGACGTTATACTAAGAGAATTCGAGAAAAACGCAGATCTATTTCCATGAGAAATCAATAGAACCGTTTTTCTTTTTTTTTATTGCAGGAATATTCACACGATCCATCTCAATTACGACGTACGTCACTCATGCACAGTGCGCTAACAGGTAAAAATCGATTGAACATGAGAAAGATCTTCGTTTTCTTTAATTAGTTTTTCAGAAAACAACTGAAAATTCGCGTGATTTGTCGTTGAATCAGGCGAATCGAGCAACGAAAGTCTACGTTCGTTTAATGTTCGTACGAATCGGTGAAATCGATACATTAAATGAAAAGTATCAGGCACAAGCATCGATTGAATCTCGTTGGACGGTGGACTTCGATAAATTCGTTGGAAATCTATCTGTTGACGAACAACGCCGTTTGAATCACGGCAAATCGGTTTCTTTAATAAAATATTCCGAATTGAATTGGCATCCGGAATTATACGTTGAAAATGCTCTCGGCGAACTGAAAGAACAAATTCGATATAGTGCAAAGAAATCTCGAATTGATCATCAAATTTACATTTGCGAACATCGAGATATCAAAGGTTTATTTTGGGAAAAACTCGAACTACAACATTTTCCGTCCGATGTCCAAGATCTATCGATTTCAATTGCATCGTCATTGTACGATGATCGAGTTGTTCTACTCTCTGATACACATCGAACGAGTGGCGTCAATCGAGAAGCTTTTGTTGATCAACAAGAATGGTCTTTGTACGAGCATGTCGATACTCAGCAGAGATATATCAAAGAATTTCTCTTTCGAAGTGGATTCGATGAAGAAGAAGAGGAACAACAACATGAATTCGACGAATCATCGAGTTCTTTTACGAATAAAGAACGAAGACGTTCGGTTCTAACTGTTACTTGCCATGCTGGTTTGTTTGTTTTTAGTTTCTTTGTTTTAGAATTTGTTTTTTGTTTTGTAATTTTCAAGCTCGTCGATCGAATTACTTCTATTGGAATGGTTATTGTTTAGTTTTTTTAATTACATTAGTTTCATTTTGTATATTTGCTATTCCACCACAGTAAGAAAAAACTGACCATTTGTTTGATTCAATAAAAAAAAAACCTTCTTTTGACAAAGTTTATCAGCAAATCGTCTTCAAATCGCTTGTACACTTCTGCTAACATCGATTACATTTCGATGGACAGTCAATCGATCACTTGTAAGTCAATAAACTTCATAATTTCCATTAAAAAAAATTCTTCTCATTAAGCCAACTATTTCCTATTTAACAACCATGGACAAATACGCCATTATGTGTCTATTTACTCTCGTTATTCTCTCGATTTGGCACGCGATTATCGGTGCATTGATATTTTATAATACAGCTGATTTCCGTGTCACGCCCGACTCGTGGTTTGTCGATCTTGATCGTTATGTTTTATATCTGTCAGTTGGCGTTTATTTGCTAATTCATATCGTTCTCTTCGTTTGGTTATTTCGTGTGCCATTGAAATATCGTCGAGAATTGAAGAAAAAAGATCTTCAATATCGAGAATCGATCTCCAACGAACCATGTTCGGTTCCGATTTCATCGAAAAAGAGACTAAAACGCAGTGGAACATACATTCCCGTGTCAATCGAAAGATGAACACAGAACGTATTCGATTAGTTTGTTTGTTTTTTTTATTTTCATATGTGAATATGACTATTTGTAGCTAAAGATTTATTATGAATAGAAAGCAAAAAAAAGGGTTGATAAAAAAAAAGAACATGAATTAAATGAATTGAAGTTGATTTCTGTTGAATAAATAGAATTTATGCTTCATCATCTTTATGTTCTTTAGCAGATTTTAATTGAACTTGATCACGATAGTTGACTTTATCTTCGTCTTTTTGTTCTTCTTTGAGCGCGAATTTGTTGGTCGATTGTTTCAAATTTGCCATGCCGATGAAATTCGGTTCGTCTTCTTTGGGTTTTTTGATTTTGTTTAATCTGAATAATGAATCGACAGTTAAAAAAACAAATGTAAATCGATCAAAACACGTACTTTTGTTCGGTTTTTGAGACTTTCTTGAGTGATGGTTTGACGAATTTACCTTTGATATCGTTGATTTTGATTGTTAATTCGTTGATATCATAATCTTGTTTACGAACTTTAAATTCAAAATCATAACGACTTTCTTCACCTGTTTTTAATTGATTATGAAGATCTTGGCAGAGTGATTTCAATTGAGCTAAATGACAAAATGTTGTTGCTTTTTTGATTTCATATTTTTGCTTTTCTTTTTTACCATCACTCATTGATTGAAGATCATCGAGTGGTTTCAAACGTTCTTCAATGAATTTCTTACGAGCTTCTAAACGACGTTGTTGTTCGCCTTTAAGATTGTCCGTAGCCATTTTCATGATCAAAAGCTAATAGAGAAAAGAATTTCGGTGAAATGGTTGTCAATTGAGGTTTTCTTGTCGAACGAACCCGAAGTTTTCGTTTTTTTTCCGGTGTTAAACCGAAACGTTTCTTTTTCTCAGCTGCATCACGAGCTTCTTGACGTTTTCGTTCTCGATCAGCTTTCTTTCGAGCTTTTTTCTCGTCTTCAGTAAGCGATCGATCCTAGAAACAACAATGAACTTCTGCTTTTTTCTCTTCTCCTTCACAATCAATCGTCGACATGCTTCGTTTGGCTTTCACATTTCAAATCATTGTCCAATTTGAATCTTGATGTTTTTTTTGCTTCGTTCGTCAGCGTGCAAAATAAGAATAAACACAAAACATGCTGAATGCCGATCACGATCAGTTGTTTTTTTTTTGATTAAATATGAACATGCATTGCAGTTTTTCTTTTGGTTTTACCTCATCAGCCATTTTGCTTTGGTTTTATTTATTTATTTGTATGAGAAAACTCGGAGTTATGCGGTATGTCGTAGAAGAGCAAAAAAAGAACAGATTAGACACTTATTCTTCGCTTTTTTTTTCTTAGCGATATCAACCTACGGATATTATCCGCTAAAGATAAAGAAAAATAGATCGAGAGAGAGGCGAAGAAGAAAAACGTCGACCGATGATGATGATGATGTTGTTTTCTTGTTCCTAAAATATCCGCACAGATGAAGAAAAGAAACGACGGAGGAGTCTTTTTCTGTCCGTTTGCGGTGCTTTTTTCTCCTCAGTTTGCTTGGATTATTGTTCTTTTTCCTATCTCGTACAGTTATATACGGATACAACGAGATATGCAATTGGAGGAGAAGATACCAGCAGTCGTCCTCTTCTTCTTCTTCTTCTTTCTTTTCTTTTCTTTTCTTTTCTTTTCATCTCTTTCTAGTTATGGATATTAATTACAAATATAAATAATTATACAACAAACCTTTTTCTTTTTTTGCTCGATCTCGATGATTTTATTTTGAAAATCATACAAGACAAAGAAGAATCAGGCTAAACCATTCAACAGTCGATGATCTTTATCTTTCTTCACGCCTACGCGCTCATTTCTCAACGAGATTAGTCTTCGAAAGAAAAAGGCAAAAATATTGATGAGATTTTTATCGTTTATTTGTTCTACATGGTTAAAAAACTAAAGCAAAGAAATGTTGAGGGACCTGTTTGTTTGTTTGTTGTGATAATACGAAGTCTATTCGTCTTCATGATGATGTTCACCTTTAGTTGATTTAAGTTGAATTTGTTCACGAAAATTAACTTTATCTTCGTGTTCATCTTTGAGAGCGAATTTATTCGTTGATTGTTTGAGATGAGCACGAAAATCGATTTCTTCTTCTTTGGGTTTATGTAATTTTTGTAATCTATTCCAAAAGAAAAGATCATTCGAGAGAAATCAAAGACGAATATCTCGTACTTTTGCGTTGTTTTCGATACTTTTTTCAATGTTGGTTTAATGAATTTACCTTTGGCATCATTGACTTTGATCGTCAATTCATTAATCTAGAAGAAAAAAACGGATCTTTATTTTGCAAATCGATTCAATGATTTGATTATACATCGTAATCTTGTTTTCGAATTTTCATTTCGAGATCATAGCCTGTTTCTGCTGTGTCATTTAATTGTTTATAAAGATCTTTGACTAACGAAACAAGATTTGCTTCATTGAGAGAATTAAGATCGCTTGCTAATGGTTTCAAACGCTCTTCAATGTATTTCTTTCGAGCAGCTAAACGTTCTTCGGCGGCATTTTTTAAGTTGTCTGTTGCCATTTTCATGATCAAAAGCTAATAGAGAAAAGAATTTCGGTGAAATTATTGTCAAGTGAGATTTTTTTGGGTGAACAAACTCGAAGTTTTCGTTTCTTTTCAGGTGTTAACGCGAAACGCTTCTTTTTTTCGGCAGCATCACGAGCTTCTTGACGTTTTCGTTCTCGTTCGGCTTTCTTTCGAGCCTTTTTCTCTTCTTCCGTCAATTCACGATTCTAAAATCGATCGATTGAATTTTCAAAAAAAACAAAAGCAAAACAAAAACGCTTACATCGTCTCCCATGATTATTCTATGTTAATAACTGTTATAGTCAATATACACAACAGATAATCTTATCTGGATATATCACCAAGTCAGACAAACAACAAAACTCTTGCTCACTTTTTTCTCCTTTCGTCTCTATATTGTCGCTATTTTTTTCCTCTCTCTCCTAAATATCACATCTTGTATTTTTTTTGTGTTCTCATATCATTAAAAATACACAAGAGGAAAACCTTCTGATTGGTATTCTTTCGTCTCACAGCGATCCATATCATTTATACAAACATCACACATTTGTTCACGTATATCTTCGTCGATATCACCAGATGTCATTTACAATAATACCAAATCGATAAAAGATATCCTTCAAATAGACTGTTTACTACGTAGATGGGACAAACATAAACATGATTTGTCATAGTGCATCTTTATCTCTATCGAAAAAAGATAAAATATGTTCAAACAATCAATTGATACTTCGTTTTTTCTTGATTTTATTTTAAGATGAAATCTAGATTTTTTATCTATTATTTGATTTCTAGAACAATATACAAAGAGAATAATGAATATACACATGATAGAAGGTGTCGTTGCAGTTTGAATTGCCTTTTGAAGTCGGCTCCATACTTTTTGATCAGCATCCAACAGAACTGTGGAGCCATAGACGATGATTGTGCGTACTAATGGTTTGTAGATGTTGATCATTATCTTGTTGTTGGGTTCGTACGCTGATCTCTCTAACAGTTATTTGATTTGGAGCCAACGTAGGAAAGTGTTGTTCAATCGCTTCAATCTAAAAAAAGAGGCAATGTAATTGGATGAAATCAAATCAATGATTATATTAGATTGAAAATGCAAACAAAACTAATACTGAAACAACTTTTAGAGAAGATATTCTTCGACACATACTGTAAAATTATATTTGACATACACGACAAAACAATTATAATGATCGAAAGAACAACTGATGATGTCACTGTGATCGTGAAAAAATATCTCAATAAAAACGAAATCGGTATCTTTATTTCTATTTAAATGCCTCAACCGATTAACAAAAATAGCTCTATGAAACAGAGAAAAAAGAATAAATATCTAACCTTTTTTCCTGTTGTTGTCGATGATGGAAAAACTGTAGCTCGTGATGATTCAATTGTTGCCAAGGCGATCAATACGGCCACCGTGACGATACAAAATGATAGCGTATACGACCATTTTATGCAGTTTACAGCTGTATTTTATCGTAAATCACACGTTTGGCATGCACCGTATATGTCCCTTTCATTAGCGAAAAATGACCTATAATACAACATCTTATCAATGACAAATTCAGTTTCCTTTGTAGTTGACGATGGACATGGCACTAAATAAAAAGTAAAACATTTATTGATATAAAGTCATGATTTATATAGTGCTAAAAATAATTTCATTAGTGAAAGTATTTCATCCCACTTCCCTAAGTCCTCAAATCTAAAATGTTCTTTTACGCGCGTGGCCACAGATAACCAAATTCTTCTTCCCTAGTTCAAACGGTGTGACAAAGTTTTTTGCAGATTATTTCTATTCAGGAATGTAATGAAAAGAAATAGAATAGATTAGTATAGCTCTCTCTCTATATATATGTAGACTTTGAATGTAATCTACGCTGTCGAATGAAGCTAAATTCGAGAATTATCTATTTGATAAATGTTGGGATTTTCAACGATAAAAGGATTAGAGGGTGTTCTATGGATTACGATCTCGTTTTTGTTTTTTTTTCTATCTTTATTATATCAGTCACAAATAATACTAATATCGTGGACTTTTATCGAATTTAACACCAAAACTAGCCAATCAACCGATATCGAATTTATTAAAAAAATAATTTTAAAGTGTAAGATTTCAAATATTGAACAATACAGAGAAAAATAACGAATCATATTTTATTGAATTTTTGAAAAAAAAGTAGAACATTTTTTTGGTTTTAGTAAAATCTAACTAAAAATATTAGTGTTTGTACTAAGTTTATAATTAAAAATGTTTATTTTTCAAATCATGTACGATAAAGATAAAGTTCTCCGAGCTGCGTGCAATACTCAACTCCACGTTTTTCTTGAACAAGAAGTCTGTAACTTGAATATGCAATATCATTATATCGAAATCTTATTATTCGGCCAAGTTGATTACGTCCTGGATCGATCTCAAGTCCACTTGGACCATTGTAAATTAAGGTCCAACTCGAGCCGAGTAAAAGGTCTGAACCTGTACTATTTGTACCTTCAAGTGTTATTACTTCTGGATCACGATTGGGTCGATCATTTCCTGTGCAAACTTGAAAACTTTTCATTACAGCAGCACCACTGGCTAACGTTACAGTAAATCCAGTATTTGCACCACATTCAAGTGTCCACGTACTTACCTCACTGCAATAACCAAAGCTCAAAAATTTGTTATTGCAAGATCCATCAAAAGCATTGGGTGGTCCTTCGGCAGGAATATAGTTTCCTTTACCGTTGCCAGGTGTGGCGATTGTACCATCACCTCCTACAATAGTATCCCAAAGACCTTGTAAGATATCATTGGCACCTATTGACAAAGTTACCGCTAAAATGAAAATAAGATCATATAATTATATATCAACGCAACTATAGTAAATGTTAGATATTAGAACTTACGCTGAACTGTTGTCGTTGTTGGAGGAGGTAATGTTGCGGCTGAAAACGAGATGAAATAGATTTGCAAAAATAGAAAATACATATTTATTTTACTTACCAGTGTCTGTTTGAGTGATTCCACCACTAATACTAATAATAATGAAGTATGGACCTTGAAATGCTGTGCTAATCGCTGTCATGAGAGACGCAGAATCAATCGTTCCAGTATATGTTTTTATATTGATAGAAACTGAACTCATAAATTGTGCTGTGGCGAAGAAGTTAAATATACAACCATAAGGTAGGAAAATGTTGCCACCACTTGAAGGTAGAAATTGCAATATGCCATTAATGTTAAATTCAAATACATAAAAGAAACGAAAATTAATGGCAAGTGAACTTGATCCAAGTTGAAATGTCGCACCAGAAGCAACTGTAATTTGAAAGAAGTTGATGTTAAGTTCACCATTGAGACTCTCCGTTGATAAGACACATTGTGATGAAATATATAAACCACATCCACCAATTAGAGAACAGAAATCAGCTGTTGGAACGATGCCTCCTAACCAAGTTAAACTATCAGTGAAGCTTCCCGACTGACGAACAATAAATGTAACACTATAGAATATTTGGAGTTCTCCAGTAAGTAAAACGGCAAATGTAAATGGACCAGTAATACTCGATCCAAATGACTGCTGATTGCCAGGCATTATAGTAGTTCCAGACAATGTAAATCCATAGGCAGTAGTACTACTTCCAACGAATAATCCATCTGCTTTAAAAGTCAAAAGTGAACCAACAAGAAAATACAATGCATGTTGAGTCGATTGATCTTGAAAGATACCATCCATTTCAACAATGATATTGATAACATTGACGAAGGCTACTGTATCAGGTGACGAAACAATAAATATTCCTGCAATGGTTAATTTTGGTGTTGTATAAAAAAATATTGAGCCAGTGAAAGTGACCGTTTTTCCACCAGGAATAACCGTAGCACAAGTCTCAGATGGTATTCGTCCATTTTCCCATGTTGTTGGATTATTGAAATCACCACTCGCAATAGCTGTACAGATCGGACTTAATGTTGCAGTAGCAGTTGTTGTAACGGCCGGTGCTGCTGTTGCTTCTAAAAGAAGATGACGAAAAATGATTTAGAATTTCTATAGAATAATTTTGTTTACCTTCGGACGATTCTACTGCTACACCTTCAACCGAAACTGAAACATAAAATGTGCCACTAAATGATGAAGTAAAAGAAGATACGATGGTGCCCACTCCACCAATTTTAACATCATATGTTCGAACTTCGACGGCAATACTACTTGAAATTTGAGCACCACCAAAGAGGTTAAATGCACTTCCAAATGGTAGATAAAGACCACCGGCTGATGATACAAAGTTTAGAATACCAAAAATATTGAATTGACAATTAAATAAGAATCGAAAACCAGTGGAGGAACCAGTTGAACCTAATGAGAATGTACCACCCGATGCAATTGATATGGCATTGAAGTTAATGTTCAATTCACCACCGAGTTCAGATGTATCTAAATTACAACCTGATGAGATATATAATCCACATCCACCGATTGAAGCACAGAAATCGGCCGTTGGCACGATACCACCTAACCATGTACCTTTTGTTCCGAAACCACCTGATACACCAGCGATGAATGTCACTTTGGTGAATGTTTGAATTTCACCAGTGAGTATAATAGTAAAAGTAAATGGACCTGAAAGGCTTGAACCGAATGAAAAACTTGCACCCTGAATATTGCCACTTTCTCCTACTGTATACACATAAATCATAGTATTACTACCAGTAAATGATGAACCAGAATAAAAAGTACATGTCGAACCAGCAAGTAGATTCCATTGATGTTGACTTGTTTGATCCTGAAGTGAACCACCAGCTTCAATAATAATATTAATGATAATTTCGAATGTAATATCAATCGTTGATGAAAAGATAAAAGATCCAGAAATTGTAATTGAAGGTACTTGAATATTGAATACAGATCCAGTAAATGTAACAGTTATTCCAGATAAAATAACAATCGAACAAGCACCTGATGGTATTTGTCCATCTTCCCATGTTGCTGCATCATTGAAATCACCTGAATTGATGGCAGTACAAATTGCATTTGGTGTGCTAATAGTTGTTCCAGCTGGATTTGTTTCACCACCGGCTGCTGTCGTTCCGCCTGGATTAGTTTCACCACCAGCTGCTGTTGTTCCACCCGGATTTGTTTCACCACCAGTCGCTGTCGTTCCACCTGTATTCGTTTCACCACCAGCTGCTGTCGTTCCACCTGGATTAGTTTCACCACCAGCTGCTGTCGTTCCACCTGTATTCGTTTCACCACCAGCTGCTGTTGTTCCACCCGGATTTGTTTCACCACCAGCTGCTGTCGTTCCACCTGTATTCGTTTCACCACCAGCTGCTGTCGTTCCACCTGAATTAGTTTCACTACCGGCTGCTGTCGTTCCACCTGGATTTGTTTCACCACCCGCAGCAGTTGTTGTTCCGCCTGAATTAGTTTCACCACCTGCAGCAGTTGTTTCGCCTGTATTTGTTTCACCACCAGCTGCTGTGGTAGATGCTGCTGAACCCGTTTCACTTGTTAGACTATTAGGTGAAGTCGATGCGCCGGTAGGTGCTCCACCGGTACTTAGTGTTTGAGGAGGTAATGTTCCCTCTGAAATCAAAGTTAAACAATTCTAAAATATAAAACAAAATATATTTGTTTTCGTTACCCTCTGATGTTTGAGTGATGTCACCATCTAAACTAATAAGAATAAAGTATGGACCTTGAAATAATGAATCCAAAGATAATATGAAAATATATATATCAATTGATTCGCCATATGTACGTAGATCGATGGTAATTGAGCTTATAAATTGTGCTTCAAATAAGAAGTAAAATGAAGAGCCAAAAGGTAGATAAATACTACCACCACTTTCAGGTAGAAATTGCAAGGTACCACTAATATTAAATGAAAATGTATAAAAGAAACGAAAATCAGTGGAAACTGAAGTTGATCCGAGTTGAAATGTAGCACCGAAAGCAATTGTAATTTGAAAGAAGTAGATGTTAAGTTCACCATTAAGACTTTCTGTTGATAAGACACATTGTGGTGAAATATATAAACCACATCCATCTACTTTAGAACAGAAATCAGCTGTTGGAACGATGCCTCCTAACCAAGTTAAACTATCAGTGAAACTTCCCGATTGAAGAACAATAAATGTAATACTGTAGAATATTTGAATTTCTCCAGTAAGTAAAATGCCAAATGTGAATGGACCAGAAATACTCGATCCAAATGTATAACTTTCACCAACTGTAATAGTACCTGATACGAATGTATATGTATAAACTATTGTTTGACTACCAATAAATGATGAACCAGAATAGAATGTAAAAAGTGAACCAGCAAGAACATAGATTGTATGTTGTGATGTTTGATCTTCAAAGGAACCACCAGCTTCGATAATAATATGAATAACATATTGAAATGTTATATTGAATGTCGATGAAAAGATAAGGGATCCACTAATTGTAATGGTGGGTACTTCAATATCGAATAGAATTCTACTGAATGTAACAGTTATATCGGTAGGAATGACAATTGAACATGAACCAGATGGAACTTGTACACTTTCCCATGTCTCTGGATCATCAAAATCACCTGACTGGACAGCTTTACAAATGGGAATGGGTGTTGTTGTTTCAGTTGTTTGATCTTGTGATGTTGTTGTCATATCATTTGTTATGCCTACTGTTGTTGTCTCAGCAGAAGTTTCCGATTGTTTCGTTGTTGTGATTTCATCTGTTAATCCTAATGCCGTTGTATCTGTCGATGTTTCTTGTTGTTTGGTGGTTGTAATTTCCTGTGTCACTCCTAATGTAGTTGTGACTTCAGAAGTTTCTTCTTCGTTGGTAGTTGTGATTTCATTTGTGACAGCTAATGTAGTTGTAGTTAACGGAGTTTCTTCACTTGTTGGTGTTATTTCATCTGTTTTTCCGAACGTAGTACTTTCTGTTTGTTGTATTGTTGTTGTAATCTCATTAGTTACTTCTAATGTTGTTGTTGTTGTTGTCGTAGTTTCTTCTTGTTGTTGTTTGGTTGTTGTGAGTTCATTTGTGATTTCTAACGTAGTCGTAGTTGGATTTGTTTGTTCACTCGATGTTGTTAGTGTGGTAGTGATCTCACCTGTTACTTCACCTTCGGTTGTTCTTATTGTGCTTTCACTTGTTATTACCGATGTAGTGGTAGTTTCACTTGTTTGGTAATCCGATGTTGTTGTTATGATCTCACTGGTCACTCCTAATGTTGTTGTAGTTTCTTCTTCTTGTTTTGTTGCTGTTGTTAGTTCATCGGTGACTCCCAATGTTGTTGTCGTTTCTTCTTGTTCTGTTGTTGTGATCTCAGTGATAACCCCTAAGGTTGTTGTAATTTCTTCTTGTTTTATTGTCGTTATTTCATCTGTGACACCCAATGTTGTTGTCGTTTTAGCAGTAACTTCTGCTGTCGTGATCTCATTAGTCACTCCTAATGTTGTTGTACTTTCTTCTTGTTTTATTGTCGTCGCTTCAACAGTAACTTCTTTTGTTGTGGCGATTTCACTGGTCACTCCTAATGTTGTTGTTGTTGTTTCTTCTTGTTTAATCGTTGTCGTTGTTAGTTCATCGGTCACTCCTAATGTTGTTGTTGTAGTTTCTTCTTCTTTAATCGTAGTGCTGAGCTCGCTAGTCTTTCCTAATGTGGTCGTTGTTTCTTCGGTTTGTTGACCTGATGTTGTTGTGATCGTATTGGTTTCACCTGTTATTGTATTTGATGACGATTCTTCTTCTTCTTGTGTAATAAAAATACTTGTTGTTGTAGCAGGTTCAGTTGTTATTGCTTTTGTTGTTTCAGTAGGCTCAATTGTTGTTGTCTCTGCTACAGTTGTTTCAGAAGGTTCAGTTGTGATTGCTTTTGTTGTTTCAGTAGGCCCAATTGTGGTTGTTTCTGCTGCTGCTGCTGTTGTTGTTGTTGTAGCTTCAGTTGTTTGTTCACTTGCTGATGATTGTTCTGTTACTGTGCTGGCTGTTATTGTAACGGTTGATGGTGTAGATGTATCAATTGATTGTGTACTTGTTGTAGTCTCGGGTTGAGTTTGTTCCGTAGTTGCTGTTGAAGATTCTGTTGTGGTTGTGGTTGTGATAGCTTCCGTATGAGGTTGTGTTGCGACTGTGGCTACTGTTGTAGGTACTTCAGATCCAATCTCTCCAGGTGCTGAAAAAAACAATTCAATCACGACGTGATATAGAAAAGTAAAACATTGATAGAAGCTTACTTGTATAACTGACGCTGACACTACCAGATAATGAAATTGTGATATAAAATGGACCTGAAAATGATACACTTAAAGCGAATCTTGTTAATATTGCACCAGTTAATGGATCATAAATGATGAGACTAGTAGCTACTAAACTGAAGAAACTTCCACCAGGAAAAAAGTTGAGAGCACTTCCAGCAGGTATATAGATACCACCTGTGCCACCAGTTGACTCTTCCAAAACACCATAGATTTGAAGTTTCAATCGAAATTGAAATTTAAAACCAAAGGCACTACCAAATGTTCCCATTCGAAATCTTGCACTAGCTTCAATACTAATCAAATTAAAGTTCATATCTAATTGTCCGTTAAGACTTGCTGTTGATAATGAAAAGCCAGCTGAAATACTCAAACCAGCTCCACCTGCTAAAGCACATCCTGCACGAGTTGGTGCTCGACCACCTAACCATGTTGATCTACTTGAAAATTCCGATGATCCACATACCATTGATGTTACTTTTTCAAATGATTGTTGTTGTCCATTTGGTAGAACACCACATGTTCGTGGACCTCGACCTGATAGCAATGGGATACCTCGTTTGTTTCTTGATAAAGAACGTTTTGATGAGTCACTATTGATAACTGTTCCATCACCAGTAAATGTTCCACCTGGATAAACAGTAACTATTGAACCTTTGGCAAGATCAAAAATATGACCACCCGTATTATCAATAAGTGTTCCTTCTGGATAAACGATGAAATTAACTGGGTATGTAAATTGAATACTCTCGTTTGATGAGGAACCAAGAGTAAGTGTACCATTGATTTCAAATGCTTCAACGTAAAGATCAACGAGAGCTTTGGTGAGTGTAACTGAGATGCCAGGTGGGATCAGAATAGTACTATTACCATATGGAACAACTCCATCTTTCCATGTTGATGAATCAGTAAATTCACCTGATTGAACTGCAACGAATTGGCCAGCTGTTTCAGGTTCGATACCAAGACCATCAGGTGCTTTATCAAGTATTCCATCGAATACTAATGTTGCTATTGAAGATGTTGTTCCCGATTGTTTACTTGAAACACTAAGTGGGACATTGGAAAGTATTTCTGCTTGTTGAATTAATTTATTAATTCGTTTCTTTGCTGATGATTGACATGTTTTAGTTACACAATCTTTTCGAAATTTATATTCACCAAGGAGTACAATTACCGTTGAAATATCACGTCGATAACGATCAGACATTCTGAAAAAACAGACTTCTTCTTTGTATATTTTGATTGATAATATTAAATGACTTACAAACTACGACGACGACGGGAAAATTTTGTTTGCGAGATGCCACTTTTAATTGTTATACCTTCGTTTGATGATGACATTCCTTGATTGATCTATTTCGAATGGAAATGTAACACAATAGATTAATTAAATGAACGATACATACACGTTGTTCGAGTTGAGATAAACTCTGAGCATCGTTTATTGTACCAGTGAGACTTGTTGTTCCATCACCAGATGATAAATATCGAAGATAAACAACATTGTTACCATCTGAAAGTGAATCAAAAACAAAATAATATAGGCTCATGTCGAAATTATCTTTTTAATTATGAACTTACAGACATTGTTGACCGTCAGTTGTTTGTTTGGTAAATAAAGAGGTATGAGAGCAAGAATAATTGTTGTTGCAATCAAGAACCCGATTAAACCGAAACAGCAGAGACCTGCTAATGGCCATGCACGCCTAAAGAGAACTGTATATTAGCAGTTAAATAACTATTTGAACATACTTGATATTAGTTGCAGGAGCAACTGGTTGTGCTGGTCGCGTATACATTATTGCACTTGATTTTCACCGTATTACACCAATATTATCCAAAATATATAATATATTGAATCCTGCTGAGCTTATCATAAGAATTGGTCTCTTCTTATATAGGACTATAACTGGATGTGGGTTGTATCGAAAAAATATTCGAAATTTGATCATTCATCTGTGAAAAATACAAAAAACAAAAGAGGTTGACAACTATAAATGTCCTATGTGTTTCAAATCATTAGAATATGGGTGATTAATCGTTAATTCTACTCCATATATCCTATTTAGTTAGGACTCGTTGATCTAAATTAATCGGTGATTGATTAATCATTGATTCTATTGTACTGGTATCAGCATTTTATGTTTACAGGTAAATACACTGATAAATAAAAAAAATTGAGCGAGAACAGGATGATCACCAAAGTTATTCTGATATTGTTGTAGAACTAAAAGAAGCCGATAACGCTGACAAAATGAAGTAAACTACCGAGACAATCGAAATATTCATCATGTATAGAAGAAATTTACTTATTTTTCCTAATTCATCATCATAAATTCAACACATTGACTTTAAATAGAAATAATAACTCAAAAAAATACACAGAATCACCAATAATCTCTCTCGTTTGCACCGATTCATTGATCCAAGTCAATCTTCAAGTCATAAAATATTTGCTGTTATTTTTTGTCATCTATACCTTTTGTGAAAGTCGAACATTTGAGCAACTCATTACACAACTTCAAGCACTATCTCGTCATTTGTTCTCATTTTTCTCATAAATTGCAGAAAGATAAGAGAATGACACAATTCCTATTGAAAATATAAAATTTGCTTTTGATTTCTTTTCAGTCGAAAAAATAAAGAATCATTGCATGATCAAATCCCAGTGCAAATCAAATTCATTCACCTGTATCCATTTCTTTTCTTTTTCTTTTCTCGTATCTCATGTTAATAAGGTTTTATTCGAAAGATAAGAAAACATTACAATAATCATCGGTTGGATTGGCCTAACAATTGTAAATAAAATTACGTCTATTCAGCGTAAATGAAAGGGTGTTTTCGATTTTTCTAATTTCAATGTAAAGTTATTTATAGGGATGTAAAATCATCGCAAATAAATGACAACGAAATAAATCAGAGGCTATTTTTCTTTTTATATGATCATAACACCATTGTGTTATATATTTTTCTAACTCGTTTCGGAATTTTTTTTATCATAATTAGAACAATTAAAAAAGCTTGTCTTTTAATTAATTCATTTATTTATGTTAAAAAAAACTAAATTCTATCAAAATAAATATTTGTACTAGCAAGTTCTCGCACATTACAACTAATTGAATTGGCATTCAGAGATTTTCGTTATTTCATCAATGTTTAATTTGAAAGTTGAATTCAACTTTTAAGCTACACTTGCATTCTATCTTTTTATTGTAGAAGAAAATCATTGATTAAATAGGCAAGTACATATGTACTTCAAAACCATATTACTTCGTACAATCGATGGTGCTATAGACATAGACATAGACATATCTCTTATTCATTTATTGAATACGTTTCTCTGTTTTCGAATATTATAACTTGAAACTAATCTGAATATGAAAAAAAACAGAAGAAAATTCTGACTTTCGTAGAAATATACTGTGTGTAAGCATGAGCTTATTCGTGTTTATTGATCAATGTTCAAACAATGCATGAATCAATTGATACTTCCTGTTTCTAGTTTCATTTCATTTCATTCAAATATTGTCATATACTTGGCATATCAACAGATTATCTTTCAAGAATTTGACACGACACATTATTTTGATTCCTTTAAAACAAACAAAACTGTAGCTATTCGATGATTTGTGAATAATTGATTTCAATTCTTTGATCTTTGTTCACAGAGAAAATGATCGTATGTCGCTTTCGAAAACAGATTGAACATATTCTCATCGAGTTAAGTGAAAATGGTTTTAGGTTTGATAATTGATTGTTCAGAAGGGAAAAATCAGATCAATGATGTTGAACTTGTATATGAGACTAAATTCATCTATCATGTTATGACATGAATATGTTTCTTTTTTGTCTTTAAAATCGATTAATTCTGTCGTTTGACGATGACCGAGAAAGGAGAGAAGAGAAGAGAAGAGAAAGAGAAAGGAAAAGAAAAGTGGACGACGGCACTCTTCATCGAACACACAGTAGTTGATTGTTCAATGAAAAGAAACAGAATTATTGAGCGATGTTCAAGTAGTCTCCAAGTATCAAAGTAAAACATCGTTGAAACGATGTTCAATTTACGTTTTTATCAATTTCTTATTCAATTGAGTTTATTCAATTTGATTTTAATGAATTTTATTATTGAGAAAACATTTGATTCACCAATTGAAAAACTTCTTCTCTTCGACGATCATCTTTATATTGGAACCATTGATTCTCTTCATCGTTTATCATCAACAACTTTACAAACAAATCATCAAATTCTTCATTTTAATCAAACCTATCATTGGAAAATCTTCTCCTTAATCAATCAAAATCAACAGTTTTTAGCTTGTGGAACGATTAATCAAGGCATTTGCCAATTAATCGACCTCGATTTGAATATCATTTGGACTTCAACATTTCCCGTCGTTGCCAATGATCCGATAAACAGCACAGTGAGCTTAATAATTCCCGAGGAAAATCTGATTTATATCGGCGTAACAAATACAAATCACGGTTATACACGTTGGCAAATTCCGAATATTTGCGGGCGATCGTTGAATTCGTCGAATTTCTTACAAATCTATTCGATTGAAAATCAAAATGATGAACTTCTGTCCGAAGATCTTTCGATAAGATTTCTTCGTCGACAACAATTGACATACATTGTTCAATATATTTATTCATTTTCGACAACAAACTATATTTATTTCGTGACTAATCAACCGAATGAACATGATCAAACGCAAATCATAACAAAAATCGTTCGTTTTTGTCGAACAACAAACTCATCGATCTTGAAATCTTACTCAGAAATTCGCTTAAATTGCGACAATTCAAATTGGCTCATTCAATCTGCACAAATCATGTCCGATTCCAATGATCAACTGATTCTAATCGGGCATTTCAAACATCAGAATCGAGTTCAAGGCACGAAATTCTGCTCGTGGAATGTCCGAAAAGATATCGATCGAGCTTTTCTCGACAATTATCAAACTTGTTACTCGAGAGGTTTCGGTGAGACCGGCTTGCATTTCCTCAAACCAACACAATCATGCCGAAAACATCCGGTAGATCTTCGTTCTTTTTTTCAAATAAAAAACGTTTTTTTTGTTCTCGTTTTCTGCAACAGAATTGGTCGAAACAAATGAAAACGAACGACGACAATCTTTGCCCTTGGATAATCAACGAACATTTGCCGTATCCAATCGGCGGCAGAACATCAATTGACGGTTATTTGTTCTACGAAAATGTCTTCGAAACGACAAGCAGCTTGCAGATATATTCCTACGGTTCATCGAACCTTTTGTTTCAAGGCTTAATGAATAGTACTTTTAAATTGGTAAGAATGTCATCGATGACCTGTAGGGTGTCGACGAAAAGCAAATGTCTTTTGTTTGAATATATACGCGAATGCCTTTAGGGACATACATTTTCTTTCTCTTCTGCACTTAGAATAATGTATCGATTGAAAAATATTGACAAGAGCTCGAATGACGCGATTAAAAGACACATTGTATAGTTGGACTTGAGTAAATAAATTTTGTCTGTCTTTGAAAGGGAATTGTCGATGCTTTGTGGAAGATCAATTGGATCTATTCGAGTCGATTGAATACAAATCAACCGATTCTCAATGAAATTGTGTTTCAACATCAAACGGCGACGTTTTTTCTCGCCTCGGGATCAAAAGTTTGTCGGAAAAAAAACAAAGCGAAATCATCGTTTTTTTTTCTTGTTTTCAAGATTTTTCGGTGGTCATTAGATGAAATCTGTCAGTCGAAATCGTCGTGTGACGAGTGTTTATCATCATCAAATGAAACAATTTGTAGTTGGTGTTCGATCAACGAACGGTAAGCTCCATAAAAACGATCTGTTCGCCTCTGAGCACCCGTTGTGACATTGTCTATTAACGATTCTTTTCAAACATTAAAACACACATCGGGTGGTCAATGTCCTCTCTCTCGCTTCTCATTCCGCTTCGCTTTCTTATGCAACTGGAAAGAAGTGTCTAGACTCTAATGAAGATAATTTACAAAAGAAATCAAAATGTTAAATATTTCCGTTGATTAGATGCGCTTTGTCGAACAATTGTCAAAGGAAAAAAGATCAATGTGTACAAATAGTTAATGTTCAACCATTAAATTCTTCGATTGATCGAACTCAATGGGTTGGAAATTCTTTTTATTCGACAATGTTTGCATAATAATTTTTTGTTTTTTTCTCGTTAGATCAACGTCACTTTCTCGAAATTGCCGAATTTGGATTTCGAAGAAACGTTTCAATGTGAATTTGCAAAGGAAAAGTTCGTTGTGCGAACGCAGGCGATTAAATTCGATGAGAATCGAATCTCTTGTCCAACGCCAACGAGACAGATTCAGTCGATTGATGGTTTGGAATTGAGATTTAACCTTTCGGTTGTCAAATATCCGTCGAATGTCATTCTGCATTCGATTGGCGAGTATAGATTTTGGAGAAATTCGATTGAAATCGAAGATTTTCATCCGAAAATTGTTTCGATTGACGTCGAAACTGTGGTTCGAATTCGATTGAATAGGAAAATCAACGAGAAAATCAGCGGAATTCGTTTGGCTGATGTGAATTGTCGAGTTTTGAATGTGACTGAAGAGATTTTCTGTCGATCGGACAAATCGAATTCGTCGAAAATCGGTTCGATTGAAATCGATTTCGACGATTCGATGAGAATTTCATCGAAAGACTCGATCGCATTTCAGCAATCGAAGATATTTTCAATTGAACCAACGGTCATTTATCAATCATCACCGATAATTCTGCATATTTTTGGAGAAAATCTACTCATTGGCAGCTCACAAGCGATTTTCTTCGGAGATTTTCAGTGTTTTCATCTCAAACAAAGAACAACAACGAACTTTACGTGCGAATTCTCGGCGAATTCAGTTGGAACTTATAATCTAACGTTGTTTATCGATCAAAAATCAATTGAAAATACGAACGGATTCACTCTACGTGTCAAATCAAAGCCAATAATCGAAGATATCTATCCATTGGCCAGTTTTGCAAGGTTTTTCCACTGAGATTTCATTTCCATCAGTTGCTTTTTGCTCTGTTTTCAGTGGCGGAAGGTTAATAACAGTCCGAGGCAAAGGTTTTCAATCTGTCGAATCGATTCTCGTTCGATTTTCATACAAAAACTGGACGCATCAACTAACAGTTCGTTGAATTTCTTCGAAAATCGAGAGAAAATCCCCGTTTTTTTATTGTCTTCAGGTCGATTTTTCTTCGACATCGTTTCAATTTCGAACGCCTTCGCTTCCCTATCCGTCAGCCTCGATCGATCAACTCCCAATCGACGTTCACCTGTCCATTGACTTCGATCAATCGCTCGTCTATTCGAATCTCATCGAAGTCCATTATCTCGAAGATCTTGTTTTCAATCTCTCTCGAACTCTGCCGACTTTGCTCTACACCGGCGAACAACTCCGAGTACAAATCGAGAATTTAACCTCAGCAGCCTCGATCGACGACGTGCAAATCCTAATCAATTGTCACGACTGTCGAATCACCTCGTTTTCAGCTCGAGGCGTCACTTGTCAACCGCCTCGGCAATTGGCCTGTCCAACGGGCAATTCATCGACCGGCACAATTCGCTTTCGACTTGGTTATCGCGAGCATTTCATCGGCTATTTGTCCTACGAAAAACCGTCGGTCTCAATCGAACGATTCGTGATGTTGATCAGTTGTTTATTGACCATCGTCGTTCTTCTTTGTTCGATTGGTTTTTATGTCAAAATGAGATCGTTTCGACAGCAAACGAGTTCGATTTCCGAAGAACGATCGCGCGAATGTTGGTCAACGAAAACCTCGTCGGATGTCAACGCGTATTACCAAGTTTACGAGCAAATTCCTTCGTTATGTTCGACTTTATTCCCGAAGAATTTCCAAGTTCTTTCAATGGAAAATCAACAATTGAGAAAACTTTTCTTTTCTTCGAATTTCGAGTTCGAAGTCAATCCGACGGATCAATCGATGGAAATTTTCTTCGATCTGCTCAATTTGAAATCGTTTTCCGATTCGTTTGCACTCGAATTGAATCATTTGCATTTGATTGAATGTTATATTTATGTGTTTCGTTGGAATGTTCTTCAGCTCAAATCGTTGCCAACGATTCGACAAACTTCGTATTTGAAATTTATTTCGACGATTTTAATCGATTCGAAGGAAAATTTCGTCGAACTCTTCGAAATTTTCGATTATTTATTAAGTAATTTAATCGAATTTCTCGATCGAAGTCCAACGGATCAATTATTAAACCGTTCGTTGAATTCGTTTTCACCGTCAAGTTTACTAATTCATCCGAATTTATCGTTTCAATTGATAAATTTATCGATAAACTACGAGAATTTGTTTCATTTCAATGTTCAAGTCTTCGATTGCGATACAATCGATCAAGTCAAACAGAAATTAGTTAAATTTTTGAATTTTTATGAGAAGAAAATGTCGATTGAACAAATTGATTTGTTGATTCCGTTGAAATCCGATCGATGTTTAATCGAAAATCAAATTCCAATGATGAAAAATTATTCGATTAACTCGACGATTTTCTGTCGAAAACGTTTGACTCGACCGAATATTCGTTCGAATTATTCATTTCATTTGCTCAAAACCAATCAATTCAATGACAATCGGCAAATTCTCAACGAAAAATTAAAACAAAACTTTCAAAATTTCGAAAAAATCTTCGAAAATTTCCTCGGAAAACTTCTTCAAACTCGTCAATGTTTTTCCATTTGGCAAACGGAAATTTTCGCTGAACATTCAACGGATCTATTCGAATCCTACATTCAACTTGTCACCGATCTCATTCGACATTTAAATTCAATCAATTTTCTACGGCCCAACTGTCCGATTATTCAATCGGCACTGAATTCAATTGCTGATGGAATCGAATTCATTTTTCAAACAAAAGATCAAGTAACCGAGAAAATAAAATTCAACAATTTCATTTTTCTATTCAATAGTTTTCGCCGGAAATTCAAATTCTGTTCGAAGATCAAAAGGAAATCTTCGGTTCATTCGATCGAACTCGATTCGAAATACCTTCGTACTCAACAACGAAATCATTCGATCATCGATCGAAAATTCTTCAAGATCCGATAGCTGTTCAATGTCTCGTCGAACTCTATGAATTCTATCAATCGAATTCTTATTCGGTATAGATTTTCTCGACTCATTCGCGGTTGATTTTCGTTTGTTTTGAGTAGATTCATCAACGAATCGGACAGAATTCGTCGACAATTCATCGACTTCTCGTCGAACTTCATCAATCGAATTCAATTTCGAATTATTGCTAATAGAAGAGTATTTTGTATCATTCGAATATATAAATTGAATAAAGATTAGAAAAAAAAAACAAATATTTAATTGTTATTATCTGCTGACTTTTGAAATTCAAGTTCGATTGTCTTTTCATTTCCCGCATCTCGAAACGATAAAAGCCAATTTGTAACTAAATCTGATTTATTCCATTTATCATGAAATTCAATCGTCAAATAAACCGTAAAAACGCCCCTAAATTCAATATTTAGAAAAACAAATCTCAAACTGTCTTGCAAATATAATTTTACCATCCGATTCTTGTCAATCGAAAAGGTGATTTCTCGAGAACAATCTGCGAAGGTGTAAAAGTTGGATGTAGATTAACCGTAATCTGTTTAATGAATTCATCGATTTCGTTTTGTTGTTCGTTTTCGAATTGAACGAATAAAGTCCATTCATGTCGAGTGTAATTATAATCACGCGAGAGTAATTGATGAGTATTGCCGATGATGAGACGTTTTTTAATGAAATTTTTTCGTTCACTCTCGATTTCGTTTTGTCGTTGATCGTATTCGTCTTTGAAAAGTTGTCGAAAAAGATTGTGAAGAATTGAATTGGCTTTTAAATGATTTGTTGTCGAACGAAGATAAGTTAGATCTTCTCGACAAATCGGACATTGTAATAATTGATTTGAAGTTAATATCAAACGTTCGAGACATAATAAACAATAGGTATGACCGCATAGTGTCGAGATCGGTTCGAAGAGAAGTTTTAAACAAAGTGGACAATCTCGATATGTTTCAAGAATTTCATGATTCATCTGAAATTTATTCTTTTTAGTTTGCAAAATGAAGAAGATGCTCGGATAAGTTTTTATTTATGAAAGTAGAAAGAACTTTGAGAATTTCAGGTAAACTTTTCTGCAAATAATGATCATCGTCAGTTTCAGTAAGATCTATCGATTGTTGATCGATTTGTTTTTGAATAAATGTTCGACTAGCTTCGATCGGAACGAGACAATCCAATTTTCCATGAACAATCGATGTTGGACATAAAATTTGAGGATATTCGGGATGATTTTTTGTGATATCATCATAGAATTCATAATGCAATTGATGACCATCGTATGAATGTGAACCTCTTGTTTTCCATTGATGTAAATCATCGGTGGAGAGAAATTCTTGCCAACGTGCAACTAAACCAAATGCTGGACAAAGAAGAAGTAATTTTTTCACTCGATCAGGATGAAGTTCTGCATATCGTGCAGCAATATATCCACCTGAATTTAAATGAAATTTCCTTCGATTTCAAAATCAATGAACTTACCCATACTTGCACCGATAAGATTCATTTGAATTCGTTCACTCGAAGAATTTGCCTGTTTTTCATTGTATAATTCATCAATAACTTTAATTGCATTTGAAACAGAAAATTTCTCGAATGACGGAACATTCAGATTTGGTTGTTCGATATGAACTTGACATTGTGATGCAACACGTTTAGCTGTTTCACCGCCACCACCTACTCCACCATCTTGACTAAATCCATGAAGAAATACAAAGATCTCTGAGACAGATTCTTGAGAAGACATGACAATCAATATGTAACATGTAATGTGACTTGTTTAAAAACAAAGCAATAGTAAATCTATACATGAATCATCATATCATATCTTTCGAAAATCTTGTTTGTTTATTTTTCTGTACGTCGACGACATCTGGATCGTTTGTTTTCATCAGTATTATTCACGATTCACGAAAATATTTGCTGAAATCATACACATAGATATGAAAATCGAATGAATCAAGAGTAGCATGATTTTTGCTTTCAAATACACGTTTATTTATTTTGCGTCGAGAGAACTATTTCAACAGGAGCAAAAGCATATTCTATTGCTGACTTTCAATCCATTTTTTATATGTTTTCATTTTCTTTTTATTCGGCGAAAGGGAAAAAAACCATCGAAAATACAAGAGTAATTTGAATAAAATCACGAAAGAAAATGCTCGAATAACGAGAACACCGTCAAAAAGGAGAAAAACATCATCGAAGAAATTCGTATTTGACGTCGGCAGAGAAAAAAGCAAGTCAATTTGTTTGGTGAAATCTCTCGCATATATACTTATAAAAAGAACAGAAAAAAAATACGCCAATTTCAGACATAAAATATTACAAATGACGACGCCAACAGTAAGTGAATTATACTTAGCATGTCGAAACGGCGATATGGACACGGTACAACGTTTAGTCCCTCGAACGAAGCCGAAAGATTTAAATCGACTTGAATCCAATGGAAGTACGTGTCTTCATGCTGCGTCTTATCATGGACACAAGGATATTGTTCGTTATTTACTTTCACATGGAGCATCTCGTCGAGTAGTCAATCATTACGGTTGTACGCCTTTGGATGAAGCGAAAACACAAGAAATTGCTGATCTATTTCCACGTACAAACGAAGAAGCACATAAACGTTTCAGTGATACGAATTCACGACAACTTGAATGGCAATTTTTAAAAGGAAATGCTGAAGATTATGCACGTGCTGTTCATTGGAATTGTGTCAAAGATCGTGGAGTTAAGAAAACAGTCAATAAACTTTTCAAAGCACGTCTTTTAGAAGGCGACGATGAAAAATCCGCTGAACTTGTTGAATATTTTTTTGACAAAGCTGAAGCCGAAAATAATCCGATTTGGTTACTTCGAGCGTATACAGTCGAAAGTCAATTCTACAGACAACTTAATCGAGAAATGGCCACAGGTAATGATCGACAAGTTTACAAAAAACTATGCAAAGGATGGACAGGCTATTATACGGGAATTATTCTTCGAAATGCTGCGTTTGAACCGTATCGATACGCTGGAGAAACCTATCGAGGAATGGAAGTTACTCCTGAAGAATTTGAAAAATATAAAGTCAATCAAGTTCTCACGAATAAATCATTTCAATCGACATCAAAATCATGGAAAATTGCCAAATCATTCGCATGTCCAGATAAACCTTCGATTGGCAAATTATCCGTTATTATTATTCTTTCGATTACCGATCGAAGATCAGCACTTAGTATTGAAACGATTTCGGAATTTCAAACTGAACAAGAAGTTCTCATTGCGCCTGGTACTTTATTTATTGTCAAGAGCATTGATCACAATAGAACACCGTGTGAAATTGAATTATTACAATTAGCATGGACTAATGAATTTTAATTCATTTTTGCTTTTTCGAGAAATTTTTGTATAAAACCCAATGCGAAAATAAAATGTTATTTGAAATCAACGGATTTCATTCTTATTATTATGTTTTTGTCGATATTAGTATACAGGTAATTTATACGGTTAAGAAGAAACGATTCGCTTCTGTTCTGTTCTGTGTATTCGTATAAGACGACGAACGAAAAAAACATTGATAAAAGACATCAAGTATTTTTCTTTATGATCTTGTCAAATAAATGTGATTCGTTTGCGTATAGCAAAGAATCTTATCGACAAAGCAACTATTCATACTTTTCTCGATGTCAAAACAGATAAATTCGTCCTTTTGTATCAATATCGTGCGTGCATGACTTGTGCTACGCGTATCGTTGTTTTATTTTTCATTCAAATGTTAGAACAAAAGAAGACAGCTCAGTCATGACGTTTCATGATCAAATGCAAAAAGTAAACAATACAAATCGTACTCGATAAAAAAAGATTTGAAAAATATAAAAAATATTCTCATTGCAAATAGTACATTCTCTATATTATTTCGATTTAATTTGATTGAAACAAGCGAATGTGTACTGAAGCATATCACTGCAGACCAAAACATTCGATAATCAACAACACATACCTTTTTAGTGGGATTCACCTATTTATCTAGAATATTTTCAAATGAATAATAATAATGCATAATCCTTTATCTCAATGAAATATCGATGTTGATTGTATATCGTTGTCAAAATAATATTTTCTACAGGTGAATTATGTCAATATGCGATTTGAAAAAGATTCATCATAGTATAGTTTTGTTTTCCACCTACACAAAGTATTAGCATATCATGAAACACTTTCACCAATAACGTTGCTTTCCCGTCATTCAAATCAATTGTACTTTTTTGTCACGATTCATCAAATATATTGCACTTGCAATAATCTCTTTTACTATCTATTATTAGTCCCATCAAATCATACAATTTAATGTATTCATCAATCGTGAAAATAAAAGGTGGTATTCTCTCTTTCTCTCTCTAGCCTCTCCTCTATACAATAATATTCATCGAACATCCAGTATTTTTCTCTTTTATTTTGTTACACATGAATGGATTAAGCTCGACTGTTTCTCAATCATATATAAGAAGAGAAACAATCTTATGATTATTTCAGTGAGACTCAATACATTTGAGTAGTAATACATATCATAGGCATTGAATTATATTGTTGTACAAGGTAAAAATCAACAACAACAACAACAATGTATGCACAACCAGTACAGCCAGTTTCTACTGGATCTGCCGCTAAGTATGTTCAAATATTTATTTGACTTCTAATGCAAAGTTCGATTTAGACGTGCATGGCCGTTAGCAGGTGTGTGCTGTTTAGGTTTAATATGTTTAATGATTGCAGCAACAATTGTTCTTGCTCTTATACCTCTTTATTTACCAAACAAGCAAGTGACGGTCAACAATGTCTGTAAGTCAACAGTTTAACAGATAATGTCGACATGAATCTATATGATTTTGTTTTTTATTCACTTTCAGCTGGTAACAATGTTGTTTATCTTCGATATTTATCGTCCGGTGATGGAACAACAAGTCTCACTGGTACAATGAACGATGCTCAGAGTTTATCTCAACTTGAACAACGTGTATGTGTTCATCATTTCATAAATCTATTGTGTTACATTTCCATTTGAAATAGATTAATCAAGGAATGCCATCATCAAACGAAGGTATAACAATCAAAAGTGGTGTATCACAAACAAAATTTGCACGTCGTCGACGTACCTTGTAAGTATTGCATTTGAGAAAATCTAAGCAAATGTAATCACTAGTTAAACTAAATAGAGCGAGTCATCGTTATCGTCGTGATATTTTAACAACAGTTCTACTGACATGTGAATACAAATATGGAATAGGTTGTTCAACTGATATTTGTCGTTCATTAACAAGAAAACGAATAAATTCAGCTATTTCAAAAACAAAATCACTTTCCAATGTTCCACTTAGTGTTTCAAATAAACAATCGGGAACAACATCTTCAATAGCAACATTAGTATTTGATGGAATACTTGATAAAGCACCTGATGGTCTTGGTATCGAACCTGAAACAGCTGGCCAATTCGTTGCAGTTCAATCAGGTGAATTCACTGATTCGTCAACATGGAAAGATGGAGTTGTTCCATATGGTAATAGTACAGTTATTATTCCACCTGGTATTTCAGTTACTCTTACCAAAGCTCTCGTTGATCTTTACGTTGAAGCATTTGAAATAAATGGAACACTTACACTTGGTTCCTCATCAAATGATAGTATTCGATTTACATATCCAGTTAATTTAATCGTTTATCCAGAAGGAACACTTATTGATAATACAGGTGGTCATATTTTTGATCTTGCTAAAGGTTCAATAGTTACTGTTTATCCAGGTGGAACATTTACTGGTGATGGAACAGTTATTGATAGTGACTCATCAAAACGTTCTTTATCAAGAAACAAACGAAGGATACTATTGCCATCAGGTCGAGGTCCTCGAACATGCGGTGTTTTACCTAATGGACAACAACAATCATTTGAAAAAGTAACATCAATGGTATGTGGATCATCGGAATTTTCAAGTAGATCAACATGGTTAGGTGGTCGAGCACCAACTCGTGCAGGATGTGCTTTAGCAGGTGGAGCTGGTTTGAGTATTTCAGCTGGCTTTTCATTATCAACAGCAAGTCTTAACGGACAATTAGATATGAACTTTAATTTGATTAGTATTGAAGCTAGTGCAAGATTTCAAATGGGAACATTCGGTAGTAGTTTTGGTTTCAGATTTCAATTTAGATTACAGCTTCAATGTTATGGTGTTTTGTCCGATGCAACAGGTGGCACAGGTGGTATCTATATACCTGCTGGAAGTGCTCTCAACTTTTTTCCTGGTGGAAGTTTCTTCAGTTTAGTAGCAACTAGTCTTATCGTTTATGATCCATTGACTGGTGCAATATTATCAAGAATGGCTTTAAGTGTATCATTTTCAGGTCCATTTTATATCACAATTTCATTATCTGGTACCATCAGTACAAGTACCACAGGTAAGAAACTATGAAAGTTTTAAATTTTTGTGTTATTTCAACATTCAATTTTATTTTGTAGCACCTGGAGAAATAGTCCCTGATACAGCAACCACAGTGGCAGCAGGTACTGCTGCTCCTGAGACGGAAGCCCCAGCGGCAACCACTGCTGCTCCTGTAACCGAAGCCACAACAGCAGCCACTACCGCTGCTCCTGCAACCGAAGTCACAACGGCAGCCACCACGGCTGCTCCCGAAACCGAAGTCACAACAGCAGCCACTACTACTGCTGCTCCTGAAACAGAAGCCACAACAGTCACTACTGTTGCTCCTGCAACCGAAGCCACAACGGCAGCCACCACGGCTGCTCCTGAAACCGAAGCCACAACAACCGCCGTAGCATCAACAGTATTTACGGTTATCAAATCTGGTGATTTCAACGACGTATCGGTATGGGCAAGTGGTCAAATACCATTTGGCAAATGTTCAATCGTCATCCCAACGGGATTCACACTCACATTTACTGGAGAAATTCTTAACATTGAAGTTACAACTCTAACCATCGGTGGATCATTTATTATTTCATCAACAGTTGGATTTACATTTCAATATGTTATCAATATTATTGTTGAAAATGGTGGTACATTCGAAGATCAAACAACTACTCATATATTATATTTCTTTGCTGGTTCATTATGTACTTTCTATTCAAAAGCATCGTTCGTTGGTAGTGCCACAGTTATCTATCAATTTACTGCATTACCTGCTGTTGATAACTTGGGAGCATCTTTCACATTAGGAGCAAGCTTTACAGGTGCTTTTACATTCGGTATCTTATTTAGTGGTGAAATCCAATTTTTCAGCAGCGTTACATTCATTGTTGGAATCTCGGGTAGTTTCACTGTCGGTGGCACATGGTTGGGTGGAATTGCACCCACAGCTGATATTTGTAGTTTAGTTGGTGGTTGTGGATTATATATTCCATCAGGTTGTTCTCTATCAACAGCAACTTTGAGTGGTGAATTAAACATTAACTTTGTTGTCATTACTGTTGCTACCGGTGGTACATTTGAATTAGGTTCACTCGAATGGCAATTCGGTTTTCGATTCAAATTTGCATTCATTTTCAATATTTATGGTACATTAAACTTTATACCAACGATTGGTGGTAGTATTTATTTACCATTTGGTTGTGGATTCAATTTCTATGCTGGTGCTAAATTCATAAGTGTTGTTGATATTACGATTCGTTTTTATAATGTATTGATTGGTGGTGAAGGTACATTATTGATAATAATCAATTCATCATTTACTGGACCGTATTTTGTTACTATTACAATTGATGGTGAAGTGGTACTCAGTTCACAACGTAAGTTGAAATAATTTGTTTAATCTTTGAAGAAAGAGTTGATTTTGCGTTTAGCTGCAACAACGGGATCAACTACAATAACGTCGGAAGCGCCAACCGAAGAATCGACTGGAGGTGAATTGACTGTTACAGTATCATCAGGATCTACAGAGAGAACCACCAGTAGTGAAGTGGGACCAACTGGTGATATATCTACGGAAACAAGTACTGCGGTATCAGAAACTACAACAACACCTAGCATAACAGATGATATTACCATCACCGGTGAAACGACCGTTGAGAGCGTAACAACGTTTGGACAGACTGACGAGATTGTCATTACTGGCGAATCAACCACTGTCACCGAATCTACTAGTACTGAACCATCAACTGTGGAAACAGCAACAACAACGGAAGCCACAACTGTCACTCAATCAATCATTACTGTACCATCAACGGTTGCAACTACAATCACTGAAGCCACAACTGTCACTGAATCGACTAGTACCGAGACATCAACTAATGGAGCAACAATAGTTACTGAATCAACTGGCGCTGTACCATCCGCAGTTGACACTACAGCCACGGAAGCAACAACAATAGCAGCAACGACAACAACGACGACGACCACCACCACCACGACAACAACAACAACAACAACAACAACGACAACAACGACAACGACAACAACGACAACAACAACGACGACGACAACAACAACAACGACCACAACGACAACGACACGTGCTCCTGGTGGAATATATATTGTCATTAAAACTGGTCTATTCAGCAGTGTAGATACTTGGGATCGTGGTCAAATTCCTGGTGGCAATTGTTCCATCATTATTCCTGCTGGATTCACACTCACATTTTCCGGTGAAATTCTTAACGTTTGGGTACAAACATTAACTGTTCGTGGCACATTCGTCATTTCATCAACCGCTGGTTTTACATTTCAATATGTTATCAATATTATTATTGAAAATGGTGGTACACTCACAGATCAAACAACTACTCATATATTATACTTCTTTGCTGGTTCATTATGTACTTTCTATTCACAAGCATCCTTCGTTGGTAGTGCCACAGTTATCTATCAATTTACTGCATTACCAGCCATTAGCAATTTGGGTTCAACTTTCACATTAGGATCAAGTTTTACAGGTGCATTTACATTCGGTATCTTATTTAGTGGTGAAATTCAATACTTCCAAAGTGTCACATTTATTGTTGGACTAACGGGTAGTTTCACTGCTGGTGGTACTTGGTTAGGTGGATTTGCTCCAACAGTTGATCTTTGTAATTTAGTTGGTGGTTGTGGATTATATATTCCATCAGGTTGTTCTCTATCAACAGCTAGTCTTAATGGTGTATTTAATTTCAATTTTAAGTTGATTTGGGTAGCATTAGGTGGAACATTTGAATTAGGTTCAGCCAGTTTAGTCGGTGGTTTTCGATTTTCATTCTTCTGTCAATGGAATATTTATGGTGCTTTTAATTATTTATCACAAAGTGGAAGTATCTATCTTCCATTTGGTAGTGGATTTAATTTTTTCGGTAGTGCTACTATGACAAGTTCAGTTAAACTTAATATTCGAGTTTATGATATTTTGCTTAATGATGAAGGAAAAATATTGGTATCAGTGGGTACATCGTTTGCTGGACCATATTATGTATCGGCTTCATCTACTGGTACTGTCCAAAACAGTTCAACTGGTAAGTTCATGATGTTTATTTAAAATGATAATAATCGTTTTGATTTTGTTTTGTTTAGCATTCGACTTTAGTTGGAATGCCACAACAACTACCGCTGCAACGACAACCACAACGACTCCAGCTCCAGGTACTGTCTTTACAGTTATTGCATCAGGTGTATTTACCAATCCTGCAATATGGTCGGTTGGAGTTGTCCCAACTGGCATTTGTTCAATTGTAATTCCGACTGGATTCAAAGTTACATTTTCAGACAATGTTATCAGTGCACAAGTTACTACATTAACTATTGGTGGTACTTTAGTTCTGACATCGGTTGGCGGTTTGGCATTTCAATATGCTGTTAATATTATTGTTCAATCAGGCGGTACATTTCAAGATAGTACTGGTCTTGGCTTTCTCTATTTCGCTTATGGTTCAGTATTTACGCTTTATCCAGGTGCGATATTTTATGGCTCAAGCACTGAAGTATTTACTTATACATCATTACCTGCATCAGACAGTGTAGGTGAAAGTTTCACATTTGGATCATATCGAGGTGGTCCATTTACATTCGCTGTGCTTTCAACAGGATCAATTCAAGAATTTAGCTATGTAACATTTGTTGCCGGTACAACTGGAGAATTTTCAGTCGAAAGTACTTGGTTAGGTGGGTTGGTACCATCCGTAGATCTATGTAGTTCAGTTGGTGGATGTGGTTTATTTGTTGCATCGGGTTGTTCATTATCAACATCTAGTTTCAACGGTCAATTAAATATTAATTTTCAAAGTATAACTGTCGATGCTGATGCTACTTTACAATTAGGTACAAGTGGTAGTTCAGCTGGTTTCTCATTTGCATTTGCATTTACTTTCTCAATTTCTGGTAAATTACAATTCGTGTCAACTAGTGGTTCCGTACTTCTACCTTTTGGAAGTATATTTAATTTCTTGAGCAGTGCCAGTTTTATTAGTACAAATTCATTTGAAATTCGTATTTATAATGGAATTGCTGGTAATACAGGGTCACTATTAATAACTGCTAGTGCATCGTTTATTGGTCCATATTATGCACAAATTTCAGTGTCAGGTGGTATTACAACAGATACAAATCGTAAATAATCTATCATTTTTATAAAATATGATGAAAACATTTGTTTTCTTTTTCTTAGCATTCACTGTATCTACAGTTAGTACAACAGCTCCAACGACGACAACAACAATAAGTGTATCATCAGGAAGTTATACAGCTCAACAATCAGGCGCCTTTGATAGTGCATCAACATGGTCTGGAGGTCAAGTGCCTACTGGTACTTGTTCGATTACAATTCCAGCAGGTCTTAGTGTTACATTTACTGGAGAACTACTTTCCGTTCAAATTGAATCATTAACGATTGCTGGTAGTTTTATTATTTCATCAACTACTGCTATTACATTTCAATATAAGATTGTTATTACTGTTGAATCAGGTGGTACACTTCAAGATTCTACAGCTGATAATCAATTATATTTTCTTGCTGGTTCGTTGTTGATAGTCGGTACAGGTGGATCATTTGTTGGTAGTAGTTCAGAAGCACTTGTTTACACTTCGCTACCATCATCAGAGAGTGTCACTGATTCTTATTCATTGGGATCAGAAATATCGAATTCATTTACATTCACTATCTTATCAACCGGAGTTATTCGAGTATTTAAACGAGTTATGTACATCGTTGTAAATTCAGGAGCATTCAACGACAGCTCAACATGGTTGGGTGGAGTCGTTCCAACAAATGATGCATGTGGTGAAACTACTGAATGTGGTATATATATACCCTCATTTGATGCTCTATTAACAACTGACTTGGATGGTCAATTTAGTGTTAATATAACTGTTATTACAGTAGAAGAAGCAGGTATATTGAGTTTAGGCACATTAACTGCATCGACTGGTTTTCGATTTCAATATCCCGTTTATTTGAATATTTATGGTGTTTTGAATTATTTACCATTAAATGCATACGGTATATATTTACCTCTTGGCAGTGCATTTAACTTTTATTCATCTGCTTCTTTTGCAACTACTAAGACTATTAGTCTTCGTTCTTTTGATCCAAGTACAGGCATAACATCTTCGGGAACTGTAAGCATCGGTGCGTCATTTACTGGTCCGTATTATGCAACTATTGCCCAAAATGGTACTTTTATTACCAGTTCAGTTGGTAAGTAAATCTTGATTTTTTTGTGAAAGATTGATTTATTGTATGTCTTTTTCAATTTTTTTTAGCAACAATAGAACCACTAGGAGACAGTTAATAAAATAGTGATTGACACAATGGACATATGCTATACACTTTTCTTCTCTTATTTTTAAAATATTATACTTATTTTATTCACATTTCGTTTATGAATAATGCTAATTATTAGATTTCGCTAACATATAGTTTATTTTTTCATATACGCTTAACAAAAATGTTTTTTCTTTCTTTTATTTTTCAATAAATAATCGTATCATTTTACTTGACGTAACATCTTTCTTGTTTTACTAAAGCAACATCATTAAAAATGCAAAAATACTACGAGTAGATTCGCCGTTGTGTATCAATATGATGCATGCATGACTTGTGTTACGCGTATCGTTGTTTTATTTTTCATTCAAATGCTATAAGAAAAGAAAACAGCCCAGCCCTGACGTTTCATGATCAAATGCAAAAAGTAAACAATACAAATCGTACTCGATAAAAAAAGATTCGAAGGAAAAAAATATATGAAGGCCGACATTAACGTGAAAATACAAAAGAGAGAGAATGTTTACTTTTTTTTGTAATCATTCAACCAAGGTTATACTTTCAAGCACTTCGATGATTTTCTTAACAAAGTATCTTTTCATTCAGACGATGAAAAAAATATGTTTATCATCAATTGTCAATCTTCAATATCGTTTTTATTAACGCAAATGAATGTGTATCGAGGCATACCTTTACAGGCAAAAACATTTGATCATCGCAAGATATACCTATTTGGTAGGGGAGCGGGTTATCATATTTACCTAAAGTATTCAAATCAATAATAATACATAATCCTTTATCTCAATGACACATCGATTTTTGATTTTATATCATTGTCAAAATTATATTTTCTACAGGTGAATTATGCGATTTGAAAACGATTCATTATTATAACTTTGTTTTCAACCTGGACTATTGAAATATTATAAAATGCTTTCGTCAATAGCTTTTCTTTTTAGCTATTCAAATCAATTGTATTTGTTTTTTGTCACGACTTATAAAACTAGTAATCACCCTAGACATTTTACTCAGTTTTATTTTTCTCTCGATGTTTTGTTTTCGAATAAAAATTACGATAAAGAAAACACCAAAGACAATATTTTCTCTTCTTTTCTCTCTTTATTTTGTTACACATGAATGGATTAAGCTCGACTGTTTCTCAATCATATATAAGAAGAGAAACAATCTTATGATCATTTCAGTGAGACTCAATACATTTGAGTAAAAATACATATCATAGGCATTGAATTATATTGTTGTACAAGGTAAAAATCAACAACAACAACAACAACAATGTATGCACAACCAGTACAGCCAGTTTCTACTGGATCTGGCGTTAAGTATGTTCAAATATTTATTTGACTTCTAATGTAAAGTTCGATTTAGACGTGCATGGCCGTTAGCAGGTGCTTGCTGTTTAGGTATAATAGGTTTAATGATTGCAGCAACAATTGTTCTTGCTCTCATACCTCTTTATTTATCAAATAAGCAAGTGACAGTCAACAATGTCTGTAAGTCAACAGTTTAACAGATAATGTCGACATGAATCTATATGATTTTGTTTTTTATTCACTTTCAGCTGGTAACAATGTTGTTTATCTTCGATATTTATCTTCTGGTGATGGAACAACAAGTCTCACTGGTACAATGAACGATGCTCAGAGTTTATCTCAACTTGAACAACGTGTATGTGTTCATCATTTCATAAATCTATTGTGTTACATTTCCATTTGAAATAGATCAATCAAGGAATGTCATCATCAAACGAAGGTATAACAATCAAAAGTGGTGTATCGCAAACAAAATTTTCACGTCGTCGTCGTAGTTTGTAAGTCATTTAATATTATCAATCAAAATATACAAAGAAGAAGTCTGTTTTTTCAGAATGTCTGATCGTTATCGACGTGATATTTCAACGGTAATTGTACTACTTGGTGAATATAAATTTCGAAAAGATTGTATAACTAAAACATGTCAATCATCAGCAAAGAAACGAATTAATAAATTAATTCAACAAGCAGAAATACTTTCCAATGTTCCACTTAGTGTTTCAAATAAACAATCAGGAACAACATCTTCAATAGCAACATTAGTATTTGATGGAATACTTGATAAAGCACCTGATGGTCTTGGTATCGAACCTGAAACAGCTGGTCAATTCGTTGCAGTTCAATCAGGTGAATTTACCGATTCATCAACATGGAAAGATGGAGTTGTTCCATATGGTAACAGTACAGTTATTATTCCACCTGGTATCTCAGTTACTCTTACCAAAGCTCTCGTTGATCTTTACGTTGAAGCATTTGAAATCAATGGAACACTTACACTTGGTTCCTCATCAACCGATAGTATTCAATTTACATATCCAGTTAATTTAATTGTTTATCCAGGTGGAACACTTATTGATAATACAGGTGGTCATATTTTTGATCTTGCCAAAGGTTCAATAGTTACTGTTTATCCAGATGGAACATTTACTGGTGATGGAACAGTTATTAATAGTGACTCATCAAAACGTTCTTTATCAAGAAACAAACGAAGGATACTATTACCATCAGGTCGAGGTCCACGAACATGCGGTGTTCTACCTAATGGACAACAACAATCATTTGAAAAAGTAACATCAATGGTATGTGGATCATCGGAATTTTCAAGTAGATCGACATGGTTAGGTGGTCGAGCACCAACTCGTGCAGGATGTGCTTTAGCAGGTGGAGCTGGTTTGAGTATTTCAGCTGGCTTTTCATTATCAACAGCAAGTCTTAATGGACAATTAGATATGAACTTTAATCTGATTAGTATTGAAGCTAGTGCAAGATTTCAAATGGGAACATTCGGTAGTAGTTTTGGTTTCAGATTTCAATTTAGATTACAGCTTCAATGTTATGGTGTTTTGTCCGATGCAACAGGTGGTACCGGTGGTATCTATATACCTGCTGGAAGTGCTCTCAACTTTTTTCCTGGTGGAAGTTTCTTCAGTTTAGTAGCAACTAGTCTTATCATTTATGATCCATTGACTGGTACAATACTATCAAGATTCGCTTTAAGTGTATCATTTTCAGGTCCATTTTATATCACAATTTCATTATCTGGTACCATCAGTACAAGTACCACAGGTAAGAAACTACGAAAGTTTTAAATTTTTTTGTTATTTCAACATTCAATTTTATTTTGTAGCACCTGGAGAAATAGTCCCTGATACAGCAACTACAGTGGCAGCAGGTACTGCTGCTCCTGAGACGGAAGCCCCAGCGGCAACCACTGCTGCTCCTGCAACCGAAGTCACAACAGCACCTACTGCGGCTCCTGCAACAGAAGGCACAGCAGCCACTACTGCTGCTCCCGCAACAGAAGGTACAGCAGCCACTACTGCTGCTCCCGCAACCGAAGTCACATCGGCAACAACTGTTGCTCCCGAAACCGAAACCACATCGGCAACAACTGTTGCTCTCGAAACCGAAACCACAGCGGCAACCACTGTTGCTCCCGAAACCAAAACCACAGCGACAACCACTGTTGCTCCCGAAACCGAAGGCACAACAGCAGCCACTACTGCTCCTGAAACAGAAGCCACAACAACCGCCGTGGCATCAACAGTATTTACGGTTATCAAATCTGGTGATTTCAACGACGTATCGGTATGGGCAAGTGGTCAAATACCATTTGGTAAATGTTCTATCGTCATCCCAACAGGATTCACACTCACATTTACTGGCGAAATTCTTGACATTGAAGTTACAACTTTAACTATTGCTGGATCATTTATTATTTCATCAACAGCTGGTTTTACATTCCAATATGTAATTAATATCATTATTGAAGATGATGGTACATTCGAAGATCAAACAACTACTCATATATTATATTTCTTTGCTGGTTCATTATGTACTTTCTATTCAAAAGCTTCATTTGTTGGTAGTGCCACAGTTATCTATCAATTTACTGCATTACCTGCTGTTGATAACTTGGGAGCATCTTTCACATTAGGAGCAAGCTTTACAGGTGCTTTTACATTCGGTATCTTATTTAGTGGTGAAATCCAATTTTTCAGCAGCGTTACATTCATTGTTGGAATCTCGGGTAGTTTCACTGTCGGTGGCACATGGTTGGGTGGAATTGCACCCACAGCTGATATTTGTAGTTTAGTTGGTGGTTGTGGATTATATATTCCATCAGGTTGTTCTCTATCAACAGCAACTTTGAGTGGTGAATTAAACATTAACTTTGTTGTCATTACTGTTGCTACCGGTGGTACATTTGAATTAGGTTCACTCGAATGGCAATTCGGTTTTCGATTCAAATTTGCATTCATTTTCAATATTTATGGTACATTAAACTTTATACCAACGATTGGTGGTAGTATTTATTTACCATTTGGTTGTGGATTCAACTTCTACGCTGGTGCTAAATTCATAAGTGTTGTTGATATTAGTATTCGTTTTTATAATGTATTGATTGGTGGTGAAGGTACATTATTGATAATAATCAATTCATCATTTACTGGACCGTATTTTGTTACTATTACACTTGATGGTCAAGTGATAGTGACATCAGAACGTAAGTTGAAATGAGTTATGTGAAATTTTAAAAAATGTTAATATTTGTGTTTAGCTGCAACATCTGCTTCAACTACATCAACAACATTGACATCGGCAAGCGATATCAGTTCTACAAAGCAATCGACTGAGTTGGGATCTTCGACAACCAATAGTGGAGAATCTGAAAGTACAACATCATCGGCAGGAGCCAGTGAAATCACTACTGCTGGAGGACAAACTGGAGGTGAATTGACGACGTCTAATGGTGAAACATCTGAAAGTACAACAACATTAGGAGCAACAAGTGAAATCAACACTTCGGAACAATCGACTGGATGGGAGTTTACGACTACTGGTGCCGGAGCATCTGGAAGTACAACAACATTGGCAGGAACCAGTGAAATCACTACTGCTGAAGGGCAGACTGGAGGTGAATTGACGACTTCTAATAGTGGAACATCTGAAAGTACAACAACATTAGGAGCAACAACTGAAATCACCAGTTCAGAACAGTCCACTGGATGGGAATTGACGACTTCTAATAGTGGAACAACAGAAACTACAACAGAAGGTGACATCACCGGTGAAATCACTATTACTGGTGAATCAACTTCTGAAAGTACGACAACTTTGGGTGGAACAGGTGAAATTATTATCACAGGTGAATCAACAAGCCCTACCACAACAACCGTTGGAAGTACACAAGGCTCAACCGGTAGTACAGAAACGCCAAGTGGAGTCTTTATCGTGGTCAAAACTGGTCTATTCAGCAGTGTAGATACTTGGAAGGGTGGTCAAATTCCAACTGGCAATTGCTCTATCGTTATTCCAGCTGGATTTACACTCACATTTGAGGGTGAAATTCTTGATATCGAAGTCACAACTTTAACGATTGCTGGATCATTTATTATTTCATCAACAGCTGGTTTTACATTCCAATATGTAATTAATATCATTATTGAAGATGGTGGTACATTCGAAGATCAAACATCTACTCATATATTATACTTCTTTGCTGGTTCATTATGTACTTTCTATTCAAAAGCATCGTTCGTTGGTAGTGCTACAATTATCTATCAATTTACTGCATTACCAGCCACTAACAATTTGGGTTCAAATTTCACATTGGGAGCAAGCTTTACAGGTGCATTTACATTCGGTATCTTATTCAGTGGTGAAATCCAATTTTTCAGCAGCGTTACGTTCATTGTTGGAATATCCGGTAGTTTCAGTGTTGGTGGAACATGGTTGGGTGGAATCGCGCCTACAGCTGATATTTGCAGCTTAGTTGGTGGATGTGGACTATATATTCCATCCGGCTGTTCGTTGTTAACTGCAAGTTTGAATGGTCGACTCGAGATTAATTTTATTTTCATCACAGTGGCAGAAGGTGGAACATTTGAATTAGGTGAATTAAGCTGGGCTGGCGGTTTCCGATTTCTGTTCGACTTTACTTTTAATATTTATGGTACATTAAGCTTTGCATCATCAAGTGGTGGCAGCATCTACTTGCCATTTGGTTGTGTATTCAATTTCTTTGCTGAAGCACACTTCCAAAGTTCGATCCAAATCACGCTTATGACATTCGATGTCAAACTTGGAGATGTCGAAGGCATATTTGTTATCAACCTTAGTACCTCTTTTGTAGGCCCATATTATATATCAATATCATTTAATGGACAAATCACGCTTAGTTCACAACGTAAGTATCAAAAACAAGTCTATTTTTCGAAAGTATAAGACTCATACATTTATTTGCCATTAGCTGCAACACAACCTTCCACTACAACTACATTGCAAATCACTAGTACGACTGAAGCACCCGGTACAACAGCCGGTGCTGGATCTTCGACAGAAGCAACAGGTGCAACACCTAGTGACGGATCGTCAACTGAAGCATCCACTACAACAGGCGGTGCTGGATTTTCAACAGGACCAACAGGCGCAACACCTAGTGATGGATCGTCAACTGAAGCACCCATTACAACAACCGGTGCTGGATTTTCAACAGGACCAACAGGTGCAACACCTAGTGACGGATCCTCAACCGAAGCACCCACTACAACAGCCGGTGCTGGATTTTCAACAGGACCAACAGGCGCAACACCTAGTGACGGATCGTCAACCGAAGCACCCGGTACTACAGCTAGCGCTCCTAGTGATACATGTACTGTCGTTAAAACCGGTCTATTCAACAGTGCAGATACTTGGGAGGGCGGTCAAATTCCAAATGGCAATTGTTCTATCGTTATTCCAGCTGGATTCACGCTCACATTTGAGGGTGAAATTCTTGATATCGAAGTCACAACTCTAACTATTGCTGGATCATTTATTATTTCATCAACAGTTGGTTTTACGTTCCAGTTCGCTATTAATATTATTGTTCAAGATGGTGGTACATTCGAAGATCAAACATCTACTCATATATTATATTTCTTTGCTGGTTCATTATGTACTTTCTATTCAAAAGCTTCATTTGTTGGTAGTGCCACAGTTATCTATCAATTCACTGCATTACCTGCTGTTGATAACTTGGGAGCATCTTTCACATTAGGAGCAAGTTTTACAGGTGCATTTACATTCGGTATCTTATTTAGTGGTGAAATTCAATACTTCCAAAGTGTCACATTTATTGTTGGACTAACGGGTAGTTTCACTGCTGGTGGTACTTGGTTAGGCGGATTTGCTCCAACAGCTAATCTTTGTAATTTAGTTGGCGGTTGTGGATTATATATTCCATCCGGCTGTTCATTGTTAACTGCAAGTTTGAATGGTCGACTCGATATTAATTTTGGTTTCATCACAGTGGCAGAAGGTGGAACATTTGAATTAGGATCAATTGACTGGACTGGTGGTTTCCGATTCTTGTTCGACTTTACTTTTAATATTTATGGTACATTAGACTTTCCAGCAATCAGTGGTGGCAGTATCTATCTACCTTTTGGCTGTGGATTTAACTTCTTCGGCAGTGCTAAATTTGAAAGTGCTATTGAGATCGAGATAAAGGTATTCGATGTGTCACTTGGAGAAGTCGAAGGCACTGTCATGACGTCAATCGTTTCAGACTTCACCGGCCCATTTTATGTTGCAGTGTCAGTAGACGGTGAACTTACGAATAGTTCAGAACGTAAGTAAACTTAAGAGATACTTTATTTCAGTAGCAAATATTTCATTTTGTTCTTTTTCAGCGGTAACAGCAGTACCTGATACAACCACCACCACAATAACATCAACAACCACTACGACAACAACAACAACGACGACGACGACGACAACAACAACGACAACAACGACAACAACGACAACGACAACGACAACAACAACAACGACGACGACAACAACAACGACCACAACAACAACAACAACGACCACAACAACCACGACAACAACGACCACAACAACCACGACAACAACGACCACAACCACAACGACACGTGCTCCTGGTGGAATATATATTGTCATTAAAACTGGTCTATTCAGCAGTGTAGATACTTGGGATCGTGGTCAAATTCCTGATGGCAATTGTTCCATCATTATTCCTGCTGGATTCACGCTCACATTTTCCGGTGAAATTCTTAACGTTTGGGTACAAACATTAACTATTCGTGGCACATTCGTCATTTCATCAACCGCTGGTTTTACATTTCAATATGTTATCAATATTATTATTGAAAATGGTGGTACACTCACAGATCAAACAACTACTCATATATTATACTTCTTTGCTGGTTCATTATGTACTTTCTATTCACAAGCATCCTTCGTTGGTAGTGCCACAGTTATCTATCAATTTACTGCATTACCAGCCATTAGCAATTTGGGTTCAACTTTCACATTAGGATCAAGTTTTACAGGTGCATTTACATTCGGTATCTTATTTAGTGGTGAAATTCAATACTTCCAAAGTGTCACATTTATTGTTGGACTAACGGGTAGTTTCACTGCTGGTGGTACTTGGTTAGGTGGATTTGCTCCAACAGTTGATCTTTGTAATTTAGTTGGTGGTTGTGGATTATATATTCCATCAGGTTGTTCTCTATCAACAGCTAGTCTTAATGGTGTATTTAATTTCAATTTTAAGTTGATTTGGGTAGCATTAGGTGGAACATTTGAATTAGGTTCAGCCAGTTTAGTCGGTGGTTTTCGATTTTCATTCTTCTGTCAATGGAATATTTATGGTGCTTTTAATTATTTATCACAAAGTGGAAGTATCTATCTTCCATTTGGTAGTGGATTTAATTTTTTCGGTAGTGCTACTATGACAAGTTCAGTTAAACTTAATATTCGAGTTTATGATATTTTGCTTAATGATGAAGGAAAAATATTGGTATCAGTGGGTACATCGTTTGCTGGACCATATTATGTATCGACTTCATCTACTGGTACTGTCCAAAACAGTTCAACTGGTAAGTTCATGATGTTTATTTAAAATGATAATAATCATTTTGATTTTGTTTCATTTAGCATTCGACTTTAGTTGGAATGCCACAACAACTACCGCTGCAACGACAACCACAACGACTCCAGCTCCAGGTACTGTCTTTACAGCTATTGCATCAGGTGTATTTACCAATCCTGCAATATGGTCGGTTGGAGTTGCACCAATTGGTGTTTGTTCAATTGTAATTCCCGCTGGATTCACGATTACATTAAGAACTGATGTTCTCGATGTGGAAGTTACTACATTAACTATTGGTGGTACTTTAGTTCTGATATCGAGTGGTGGTTTTGCATTTCAATATGCTATTAGTATTATTGTGGAATCCACTGGTACATTTCAAGAGGAAACTACTCTTGGCTTCCTCTATCTCCGTTTTGGTTCATTATTTATACTTCATCCCGGTGCAACATATTTTGGTCAAGATACTGAAGCATATACTTATACATCATTACCTGCATCAAACAGTGTCGATGAAAGTTTCACATTTGGATCATATCGAGGTGGTCCATTTACATTCACTGTGCTTTCAACAGGATCAATTCAAGAATTTAGCTATGTAACATTTGTTGCTGGTACAACTGGAGAATTTTCAGTCGAAAGTACTTGGTTAGGTGGGTTGGTACCATCCGTAGATCTATGTAGTTCAGTTGGTGGATGTGGTCTATTTGTTGCATCCGGTTGTTCATTATCAACATCTAGTTTCAACGGTCAATTAAATATTAATTTTCAAAGTATAACTGTCGATGCTGATGCTACTTTACAATTAGGTACAAGTGGTAGTTCAGCTGGTTTCTCATTTGCATTTGCATTTATTTTCTCGATTTCTGGTAAATTACAATTCGTGTCAACTAGTGGTTCCGTACTTCTACCTTTTGGTAGTATATTTAATTTCTTGAGCAGTGCCAGTTTTATTAGCACAAATTCATTTGAAATTCGTATTTATAATGGAAATGCTGGTAATATAGGTTCACTATTAATAACTGCTAGTGCATCGTTTATTGGTCCATATTATGCACAAATTTCAGTGTCAGGTGGTATCACAACAGATACAAATCGTAAATAATCTAATATTTTATAAAATATGATGAAAACATTTGTTTTCTTTTTCTTAGCATTCACTGTATCTACAGTTAGTACAACAGCTCCAACGACAACAACAACAATAAGTGTATCATCAGGAAGTTTTACAGCTCAACAATCAGGCGCCTTTGATAGTGCATCAACATGGTCTGGAGGTCAAGTACCTACTGGTACTTGTTCGATTACAATTCCAGCAGGTTTTAGTGTTACATTTACTGGAGACTTAATTTCCGTTCAAATTGAATCATTAACGATTGCTGGTAGTTTTATTATTTCATCAACTGCAGCTATTACATTTCAATATAAGATTGTTATTACTGTTGAATCAGGTGGCACACTTCAAGATTCTACAGCTGATAATCAATTATATTTTCTTGCTGGTTCGTTATTGACAGTCGCTACAGGCGGATCATTTGTTGGTAGTAGTTCAGAAGCACTTGTTTACACTTCGTTACCATCATCAGAGAGTGTCACTGATTCTTATTCATTGGGATCAGAAATATCGAATTCATTTACATTCACTATCTTATCAACCGGAGTTATTCGAGTATTTAAACGAGTTATGTACATCGTTGTAAATTCAGGAGCATTCAACGACAGCTCAACATGGTTGGGTGGAGTTGTTCCAACAAATGATGCATGTGGTGAAACTACTGAATGTGGTATATATATACCATCGTATACTGCTCTCTTAACAACTGACTTGAATGGTCTATTCAATATCAATATAACTGTTATTACAGTAGAAGAAGCAGGCACTTTTAGTTTAGGTTCATTAATTTCATCGACTGGTTTTCGATTTCAATATCCCGTTTATTTGAATATTTATGGTGTTTTAAATTATTTACCATTAAATGCATACGGTATATATTTATCTACTGGTAGTGCATTTAACTTTTATTCAACTGCCACTTTTGCAACTGCTAGTACAGTTAGTCTTCGTTGTTTCGATCCACTTACAAGCACAACATTGTCAGGAAAGGTAACCATCGGCCTTACATTCACTGGTCCGTATTATGCAACTATTGCCCAAAATGGTACTTTTATTACCAGTTCAGTTGGTAAGTGAATCTCGAGTTTTTTGCGATAGATTGATTTATCAAATGTGTTTCTTTTTACTTTGTTTGTAGCAACAGCAGAACCATCAGCAAACAATTAATTAATTGACTGACTGAGTGAAACAATACATAGAACAAATTGTTCTATTTTCTTGTTATGTTAATCATTAGAGTTCACTAACATTTAGTTTACTTTTTCATATACGCTTAACAAAGTTTATCGTCTTTTTTTTGGTTTCTCAATAAATAATCGTATTACAATTTAACTAACGGGCTTTTATGGTTATATTTGTTTTATTTATAATAAGGGCAACAGTCGAAGGTGACACACTCCCGCACGATTTTTTTCTTTCTATTTGCTTTTCTTTTTATTCTTCTCAGTTTACAATTTACATTATATAAGCTACGTTCGTATTTCGAATCGAAAAAGAATAATTATAATGTCGCAGCAACAAAATCCTACTCAAGAATGCAGTGTTTTACATGGTCTTGAAATGTTTAGTGGTCAAACAGTACCTAAACAAGATTCAAATGCAAATGATGATCATAAATCAACAAACAATTCAACTCAAGTAGAAGCTGCTAAACATGTTGGATCAAGCAGGTTCGTTTGCTCGAAAAATCTGATTTTTTTATTATATTTAGTCATTTTTTTCTTTGTTGATTAGACTCTTCGTTCCAGTAAAAAAATAGTTTTTTTTTGTTTATTCTTTTGCGGAAGAACTGAAATAAATTTATTTTCGAAATAAGTCTCTCTGTAAAGTAAGAGAGACTAGCCAAAAATTGCATCAATATTGAGGATATACTAATGCGATAAAAATATGTAATGTGTCAGCACAATTGTCCTCGCTAGACGCTCCTTGAACAATCATGCTCCCCAAGACAAGGACTAAAGAAATTTCGAAAACTGTCTCTTGTTCTTATATCATTGAGTAACTTGCAAAATACTTCAATGATTGGTTGTTTAACTATTCATACTGAATGTCAGTGACATCTACGGTTAATATTCGTCGTTTTATTTATTTTTGTCGTTATTAATAATGAGTTAAATGAAAGCACGAGTTTACAATAGTAATAAAAATAGAATTAAAAAGAAAGAAAAGAGATTCGAATTGATTTACTCTTCAAGATCATCACGATTCCAAGATTGTTCTTCTCCATTAAATAAAATACAATAAATGAAACAACCAAAAAGAGAAACACCAGCTGACATATTAAAAATCGATCTCCATGCTGATAAAGTTTGCTAATTTTCAAAAGAAAAGAAAAAAAATCTTATTCTATTAAAACTCAACAATCATTTTTTTCCTAATCTCTTACATTATCATCTGTAATCCATCCAACTATTGTTGGTCCAACAAATCCAGGTATTGCTGCTAACATATTCGTTATTCCCATTAGTGTTCCTGCATAATTACTCGCAATATCTAAATGTGAAATTAAACTTCCAGATGCTTGAAAACCGATGAATCCAACAGATAACGATATGCATAGTACAGCTAAAGCATGATTACATTCGACATAACCGACTAAAACTAGAAAAACCGATGTTCCAACTGAACCTGAAAGATTTGACAAAAGAAAACAGGTTGTTTTTTTTCCAAAGAGAAATCATATATTAAAGTCAATAACTAACTGACCGATAATTGTTTGCCATCGTCTAGTTGCTGTTGTCGATAGAATCCCTCGTGCTCGTATTCGATCAGCGAATTGACCAACAACTATCGTTACAATCAAATGAAATATATAAGGAATAGCAAACATAACCCCATTCTGTTTTAAATTGAAACGAAGAATTGTCGAAAAATAGGTTGGTAGCGTTGTTAATAATATATAAAACACAAAATTTGTACAGACATGCTGCACAGCAATAGCATAAAGTGGAACACTCGTTAGAATTTGATACCAAGGAATTGGAGACTAGTAAACGACATGTAGATCGAATCAATTCGTAAATATGTCTTTCTACTTTCTTTTGTTTGGGAATACATCGAAGCAGATAGAGTTTCTCCGAATATGTAATACGAGGATGTTCAGAAGGAGAATTATAGGCATAGTATGACCAACCAATAAACCAAATACAACAAACAAATCCTAAATATCAAATGTTTAATTGTGAATAAAACACAAAATGTCAAGATTTTACCGAAGACATAGAAGACTGATGGCCAACCACCGAGAAATTCCGATGCACATAATTGACTTGCAACAAGTGTCGTTATGACGATACCAATTTCTTTACCTGTACTCGCAATAGGCGGAATCATACTTCGTTCTAATGGAGGAATCCAACGACCCCACAATGCAGTTGCACTTGGAAATGCTGGAGCCTATTGTCAAATCATGATTCAATTATAGATATCGTTTCGATTTCTTAGTTTACTTCAAAAGCACCAATTAACAATCGAATTGCAATCAGAAAATTAACATGTAAACGAGCAGCAAATGGAGTTAAAAGAGTCAAAATTCCAGCAAGAAGAATACTACCACCGAAAATCCATTTAGCACCGAGTTTTTCAGCTAATACACCTAAAAGAAATATACAAACAAATGAATTTGTTCGATTTTGAAAGTCATCGTTCGTTTGTTACCTCCAGCGATTTGCGTGAGAACGTAACCATAGAAAAATGAAGCTAAAACAATGCCTTGAGATTTAGGTGACCAATCGAATTCACCCTTCAATTGATTTAACAAATAAAACAATCGAATTATTTTGTTTTCCCTACTTGAGTTGTCGGAATGTCTGACGAACTGTTTGACACGTCCATCGGAGGACAAACATCAACGGTACTATTTTTAGTATTACTTGTCTTTACCATAGCCACTGAAACAACAAAAAACAACGATGAAAAAAAAAACTAAAATTTCAATGAGATTGTTTTTACCGATAGCTACTGATAAATTCACTCGTACTGCATATAAACAAAGAAACCCGAGAAAAGCCCAAATAGCTATAACCTACAACAACATATCAATGCTCTTCAAAATACAACGCAAAACGATCGATTTACATAACGAGCCGGTGTACCATCTAAATCAAAACAAAAAAAAACAGAAGAAACTATTTGTTTTTGGAAAACATAATCGCGTTGAAAATGTTTTACTTGCAAACGTTGAAGATTCATTTCTAGTTTCATTCGGCAATAACGGAGCTTGCAATCCATCATCATTGATCAATGGTTCTTCGGATTCATCCATTTCGTTTCGAGAAGAAATTTAACAAGAATCCGATCGAAGTATTTATTCGTTGGTTATAAGACACGTCCATATTTTGATTAATAACGATAGAGGCACGGGAAAATGAACGGAGGAAAGAAAATGGCCAAACCAACCGAATCACTAGATCAATAGTAGAATCCAAAGAATAAGAGGAAGGAAAAGAAAAAAAATAGTTGTTTTCATTGTTAACATGAACGAATGAGAAATGATGTGCTCCGTATTTCAATCATTTATCAAAGAGTTTTCCGAAGTCGTTCGTCTATTCGAATCGATTACAATCGAACAACAATAAAAAAACGTTATTTCTACGGGGAATATTCTTTTTATTTGTATTTTTTAGATAAAACTTCATTGAAACACAAAATGGAAATGAACCCTCAAGGAACATCTTTAGCACAAAACGATTCTTCAACAGTACCAACGACAACAACAACAACAACTCCTGTGGTCATCAACATTCATCCATTTTTGCAAACAACAGCTTGTCAATCGATTGCTGGTCTATTTACATGGGCAGCTATCTTTATCACCGGTTATCATGTAAAATGATGATTTTGTTTTGACTTAAATCATTTTTTTTTCGTTTAGATTTATCTTCATTTACGTTATTATACGGTTCCTTCCGAACAGAAATGGATCGTTCGTTTATTATTCATCGTTCCGATCTATTCATTCGTCTCGTGGTTAAGTTTAATCATGTTTCGAAACGATTATTATTATGTTTATTTTCACGCAATACGAGATTGTTATGAAGGTGAATTTTCCTTCGACTTTTTTTTTTGGAAATAAAAATTCTTCTTCGTTTGTTTTTCAGCATTTGTCATCTACAGTTTTCTCTCGCTTTGCTATGAATATTTAGGCGGTGAAGGAGCGATAATGACTGAAATTCGAGGAAAATATATTCAGTAAATATGCTCGACTTGTTGTTGTTGATCATTTGAAGAATGTTTTGTTTGTAGACGAAGTTGGTGGACGTGCACATGTTGTTTGTCGCATCAAGAATATACAATTGGATTTTTAAGATTTTGTAAACAAGTAAAAACGAACATTTTCAATAAATTTAATTGCTCATATCGCTTTTTTTTTTCTTTAGGCAACATTACAATTTTGCTTAATTAAGCCGTTGATGTCAGTTGTCATTTTAATCTTGCAAATCTTTGATAAATATAAAGATGGAGATTTCTCTCCGAGTGGTGGATATCTTTATATAACAATTATTTATAATCTCTCAGTTTCAATTGCTCTCTATGGTCTATTTCTTTTCTATGAAGCAACTAAACATATCTTGGCGAAATACGATCCGGTTTTGAAATTTTTGACAGTTAAATCCGTTATTTTTTTGACATTTTGGCAAGGTAACAATCTCAAAAACAAAAACAACACGAAACGTAAATCTTATTTTTCTAATAAGGTGTTCTTTTGGCTATATTCGAACAAATGGGAGTTATTCAAGCATTTCAAGGCAAAACACTTCTCAGTGTTGGAACTGTCGCTGCTGGTAAAGAAAAGCAAAAGAAAAAGGCAAATATTTGTATAGATTTGTTTGTTTGTTAGGTTGGCAAAACTTTTTCGTTTGCATTGAAATGTGTTTGGCAGCGGTTGCACTTCGTTTTGCATTTCCGTATCAACCTTACATGGTTCAAGATGTCTATTTTCAATCGTCGACGAATTCTGGTGATGGTTCATCGAATTCCGGCACGGGACGAGTTGTGACCATGCAAACGATTTCACACAATCTTAAAGAAACAATGAATCCGAAAGATATCATGCACGGTTGGTTTATTTGTTTGACTTTCGTTTCGAATTTACTCTCTTATTTTAGATGCAATTCATAATTTTCATCCTCAATATCGAGATTACACACAATACAATCCACAAGTGAGTTGTTTGACTTGTCGAGATTTTGTTTTAAAAAAAAAAAGAAAATTTGTTTAGACAAACGATGATCGTTCACCAGCGACAGGCTACGGGATAAATCAACATTCGACAAGTGCATTATCTTCATCGACGAGTCCAACACCTGGCGAAGCATCGTATCACGAAGGTGGAACACCTTCAACACCCACTGGATTTCCTGTGCAAGCTCCGCCTGCACTATCAAATTCGTCTAGTCAAAACTTCGCGTCGAAATTCATTTCGAAATCATCAACGAACAAAGATAATGAAAAAAATATGTTATTAATCAATGATGACATCTAAATCAAATTCTAATACTTACTTATTTATTTATTTTCTTTCTTCTTCATCATTTCGCAAATCAAAAAGAAACAAAGACAAATCAAAAAGGATATTCTAGTCATTTTATCGAATTTATTTTTGATGTTGTTTATTTTTTGTTGTTGTTGTTATTGTTGTATAATCATAAAAGTTTTTTCTCTGAAACATTCTCATGCATAAATATATATATTCAACAGATGATGTTTTTTGTTGTCAATGTTGTTTAGTCTGTTTAATCGTATTTCATTATTTGATAATCAGACAACTAAATTTAAATGCGTTCAATATTTGTTGTGACAATGATTGTTCTTCTTTTCTGTGTTGTTGTTCTTGTGTCGAGATAAAACAAAAACACATAAAACAAGATCAATTTAGATATTTATTTCAAAATAAAACTCTATTCTAGACGATGAAATCCATTTTATTGATTTGTTTGATCATGCAAATCGATGGTCAAATCGATTTATGTTTAAATGGAAATGCAAATAGTAAAACAGTGATCGATTTCTGTCGGAATTCTTCAGGAATCTTACAATTTCGATGTTGTTATAAAAACAGTTCGACCAATGTCTTAGCTATCGACTTAACTGAACAAAATCTAAGTGAAATTCCAAAATTAGATCAATATGAAAACGTCACATTAATTGATCTTCGTTTAAATTCTCAATTGAAAGCTTCGATTAAAACTGATTTCGTCGGTTTGAAACTTCTTGATGATCTTTATTTACCTGAACAATTTGCGTGTCCAGGTGGCAAACGTGTTTGGCAAAATATCGATCGTGTCAACGATACCGATGGAATTCGATGTCAACATCAGAAAGATTTCTGTACTAATTCGACTGATATGTGCGTTCGATCGACATCGATTTGTGTGACAAATGGTCCTGATCATTTTTTATGTTTATGTAAAATGGATTATTATGGTTATAAATGTTTGAGACACGGACATTTTTCAATGAGCAAACTTCTTGGTTTAACTTTTCTTGTTACGGTTGTTCTCAGTACATTTTTCTATTTTTCTCATCGAAAAAATGTTAAAAAAGACTGACAACAGTGTGAATATTCAATTAGATTCATTTTTGATCTGAAGCTTTTCCATGATAATACTCTCTCGAATTTTTCTATATGATTTTTTTTCTTTAATGGAATGAATAAAAAGCACTGAAAAAAAAACATCGTATTCCTAAACTAGAACATCGAGGGTGAAGGTTTACACCCACTGTCATGCGGCGAAAGGATGATCGAAATCACAGGCCGAGGCAACAAATCTATCTCACAACATTTGGAAATATCTCTTGAAGATAGATGAAAAGAGAAAAGTAGATATATCCTTCTCTGTTATTCGTAGAATTCGGTTGATTATTTCAATCCAACTAAAACTCTTAGTTTTATGCGTTTGTTCTACTTACATGTGATGGAATCTGGGATGTGATGACAAACGAAGAAGTAGCTTCCTTTGTGAGCGCTTGTTCAGCAACAACTACTTTGGAAAATATTGCATCACAATTATTGGACGAATGTCTTCATCGAAATAGTACAGATAATATGAGTGTTTATATAATTAAACTTTGAATCAAATTCATTCTTCGTCTTTTTTCTCATGTTGCTTTTTACTCTACTGTATATTGAAATAAAATAATTATTTTCGTGATAAATCAACTGCATTTCTTTTTTTTTTCAAGGTTATGAAAACTGTCGAAACAAGGTTTCGAGAGAAAAAACTTTGATATGATGACATGACCAGATAAAATCTGTACTGTTATTACCTTCATGTTAAAAACAAAGGTGTTTGTTCTTCATTTGTTGAATTTACTGGACTTTCGTATTTGTTTGAAAAGATGTAATAAACGACGACACGATGCTTACAAGATCGTGAAGATCAACCAGTTTGGACTAGCAGTGGATTGACTCAGTTCAATCTTGATGATTGACCCATAAATAACACTTATACCATGCACAATATCGGCCATCACTATGAAAAAAACTTGAAAATTGCGATCAATAATTCGTATCTACTAACATTGCCACTGATTTCCCTTTGTATTGAGAATTCGGCCATAAGCACGACTAGAACAATCTCAGATTTATCGATACGATTGTCCGTATTTGGTCATAATTTTGCCGTTTATGCATCGCACTATTAAGTAAACGGTCAGTATTTGCCAAAAATCTTTGACACAGTAATACGGCATCGTATACGAGACCGTATACGGACCGTATTGTTTGACATGGGGATATTCAGAAACTATCGTAATGATCGAATGAAAATGACTTGATATATATGTGTTTATCGATGATATGGACTGAAGATTTAAAGAATATTTTTTTCGTTTCTGTTTTTCGTCATGCATTGCAGACTAAACGTTACACGGAGAAGAGCGTAGAAAAAAACAAATGCGACGTGACTAGCCAACGTTAGTTGTTATTCGTTCTAAAGATGTGCATCCAATTACCTCCAGCGAATGCATAACAAAAATCGTCTTTGTGACAAACAATGGTAGTTTCAGCTTTGACAACGCGGATGAGTCAGAAATTTGCCTGCTATAGATATAGATTCGCCAATACGATCGAACGATAGAAGAACAAAAAAGAATGAAATAAACGACTTTTATTTCTTTCTCTATATTTAGAAAGTTATTCATTTAAATTGACCATGGCTGCATCAAATGTCGAAACATTTTCAAAATTCCTTTGTATGATATGTTTTGAAAGTCCTACAAATCCAGAACATTGTTTTCAATGCAGTCAGTTTGTTTGTAAATCGTGTATTGATGTAATTATTGAAATTTTAAAATCAATTCTATTGATTTGATATGTATTTAGACTTGGTGTCAGAAAAGTGCAAATCGAGGACGTTTTTCTTGTCCAAATTGTGGGTAAATCAATCTCTCTTTTATTAATAAAATTGATTTTAAATGAATATTACTAATAGATGTGTCGGTTATCGAAGTAATTTAAAAAAAACTTCCATATTTTCAAGATCTTTTAACATGAACAAACAACAAAGAAAAAAAGTAAAAAGTTTTAGAAAAGAAATCTTTTGCTCTATTACTAATTAGATATTCTCAACATGTCAAACAATCATTATGTGTTTATTGTTCCACTTGTACAAAAGCAATTTGTGCACAATGTATTTCATCACTATTCAATGGACAAGTTCGACAATGTTTTATGTCTTGATTCGAAAACTTCTTGTTTGATTTTCTCTAAAGCATGTTGATCATACATATACTCAGCTTAACCCTTCTACGATTATCAGGGGTCTGGTGAGACCCGCGATGTTGTTTTTCGTCCTTTTCTGGATGAAAGTCTGTTAATCTCAAACCCATATTTTTGCTAATCGTTACTGTTTTGATGATGTACAATATTCGTATAAAGCTTCCCATGAAACCTTTATTATTAAAAAATTGTGTTATGGGTCTCTGTAGACCCATGAATACTGTTGATGTTAGACACAGTTTTTTTTTCGTGTTATCCAAGTACTCTATCGATATAAGAGTTTGTTGACTTATGATTGGTCTTTTCAATATAACCAATATTAATAAATGACGTATTTTTCTTTCTATGATCGTCTTTTTTTAATTTTTTTAAACGATTTCTTATATTATTCTTGTTCTGAATACAATAACTATATACAAAGTCTTTTATTGAACGTATTTATCTTGACATTTTTTTACAGCACATTGCTTGATATTGTTGTGATTTTCCAGATTAGAATGACCACGAAATCAGATTTCAAATTAAACAAATTCGTTGTGCTTATTTTTAGGAGTGCATGTCATGAATTTACTCGTTATGTGATTGGAGGTGTGATTGTTGCAGGAAAAGTTCTATTTCATGAAACTGTTACATTTTCCAGCAGGAAAATTTATTGGTTTAGTCATAGCTGTGACAGTTCGTTGTAGTACAGTCTTCTATTTCACACATCAAAAATATGTGAAAAAAGATTAAAATAATCGTATCAATTCGAATAGATCTGTCTTTCATCTCAGCATTCTCAAAGATATTTATATTAATCATTGTAGATGAATGAACTTAATCAATTTCAGATAGTCGAACAGATGAAAGTTTCTATATTCATATAATAAATAAGCATACGTTTATCTAAGTGTTTTCTATGAATAAATCTCAAACGAGAATTGAAATATTTGTTTAATGACACACGTTGAAGTGTACTTTTGACTTTCTTATCAAGAATAAACGAGATATTACGCATTTTCATTGCTTTTTTTCTTCTTGTTTAAGATCCTAAAAATGTCGGAAACAATTCCGCCTGTAATGAAAGCAGCTCAACAAAGTGGTTTTGGAAATGTTCGTGAAGTGTTAACATTGCGTGACGATGTTCCTGTTCCACGTGAACTATCATCAGGACAGGTTCTTGTTCGAGTACATGCAGCTTCGATCAATCCAGTCGATTGGAAAACATTGAATGGAAATCTCTCACTTGTGACTCGATTTTCTTTTCCTCACGTACCTGGAAAAGATGTTGCCGGTATTATTGTTGACAAAGGTTCGAAAGTTCAACGTTTTCAAATCGGTGATCATGTTTACGGAAATCTTGGCATGGCTGATGGATCTTATGCTGAATATTTACGCGCAGATCAATCCGTGTTTAGTCTTAAACCAAAAAATCTTACAATGGAAGAAGCAGCTGCAATTCCGTTAGCTTGTGAAACAAGTTATCAAGCTTTATTTAGTAAAATTTCGCCACCGATTGGCAAAGACAGTAAACTATTAGTCTGCGGTGGAACAACCGCAACTGGTCTATTTGCAGTTCAATTGGCGAAAGCAGTCGGTGCTTCAGTTACAATTACATCTTCACAAAGAAATTTTCGATTGTTAGAACAACTCGGTTATAATTTAATAGAAGATAAATCACAATTGAATCCCAATGATGATAAACAATTGTATGTTATCGATTATACGCAAAAAGATTTTGCTATTGAATTAAAAGGTGAACAGTTTGATGTTGTTTATGATTGTGTTGGTGGACAACAACAATGGATATCAGCACAACAAATATTAAAACCTCATGGACAATTCATAACGATTGTTGGTGATGATACGAAATCGATATTATCTGCTAAAGCAATAGTTTCAACGGGTTCAAGTATTGTTAATCGAAAATTTTGGTCAGTTTTCGGTTCAGCACATCATAATTATACTTTATTTCTTCTTCAAGCCAATTCTCGAATTCTCGAAGAAATGACAACGAAATTTATCGAAACCGATCAAGTCAAACCTGTAATTGATACAGTTTTTGATTGGAAAAAAGACGGAATTGAAGCTTTATATTCAATGTATGAGAAGTCAAAAAGTGGCAAAGCACAAGGCAAACTCATTCTTAAAATAGCTGACGAATCATAAACTATTGACATTGTATTTTCTTTTTATTCTTTCTCGTTCAATAAAGCAAATCCTAATGACAACCTTGAATTGTCACAAATATTTTCTTTTTTCAAGCAAACTTTGTGTTGAATATATTTCTCCCATGTTTTATTAATGAAGAGAACATTTTTCATTCTTTGCTACGCTAAAAGTCAATGATCTTTCTTTCGAAATAAAATAAATATCAAAGAACGACTCACATCGTCTTTACAAATGTCGTTCACTCGATAAACAAAAGCACATTGCGCAAATCAGTTTTTCTTTTCATGGATCAAACGAAAAAAAAATTCTCTATCATTGAAATATTTATCTCTCAAGGATTCATTTTTGTTCTTTACGTTCGAAAAGATAATTTTCCTGTTGAATTGATAAGCCATTGTTGCTGAAGAATCATCATGAATGACAAAAAAAGGCGATGGCTATTGCTGAGAAAATCTGCTAATCAAATTAGAGAATTTCTCGAAAAACAAACTGTCAGATATATTTTGTTAATAAATAAAATAATTAGTTTTTTTTTCTTTCTCGTCACATGAAAAAGTAACAACATCGAACATCATACGAGATCAGCTTATATTCAAAGAATCTTCCTGTTGGATGTCGAACTGATTAACATACCAATTAGTTATCGCTTAACTATTTGCCAGAAGAAAAAAAACGAGACAAGTCACAGACGATTTCTATCGTTCGAAACTAATAGATCCATCTATCAATAAATGATTGATTATGAGACGAATCGACTATATTTAGGGTACATGTTATTGTAAGAAAATAAATATTAATAGAAAAGAAGAAACGATCACGAGAAAAACTATATGTTCGTAATAACAATAGCGAAAAAAAAGTGATCGACGCAATGCTGATCAAGATTGAAATTGTACGCTGTAACTCGATTTCTTTTTTTACACTCTATATGTCTGTCTCGTATGAAACATACAAAGAAAAAGAAAGAGAATAAGCAGATTCTAAATAGAAGAAAAGAAAAGAAAGGAAAAGAAAAAGAAGAAGAAAAATAAAGAAAAGAGAGAAAAAAAACGTGACATGGCAGCATGCCGTCTTACTAACATACATTGCTCCTCATTGCGTCTCTCACACGCACACACACTCAAAAGCAATTGTGATAGGTTTCTCTTTCCATTCGACGAAGAAGATATTCTCGTTTTTTTTTTTCGATTGATATCTAAATTTGATGTTACACGCGGGCATAGAGGCGCTGTTTGGTCGCAGTCGTGATCATCATCGAAAACGACATTTATTTAGTTTACTTCGTCGTCACAATAATCACAAAGATGAAGACGAAGAAATTGCCAATCTTTTCTCCGATCGAGCTCACACGGAAAAAGATATTTTACAAGGCGAAAACTTTGTTTTCGCTGCAATGCAAGGCTGGAGATCGACAATGGAAGATAAACACAAGAATTTGATTTCGTTCGATGAACGATCTTGGAAATTATGGTCTTATTTCTCGATATTCGACGGTCACAATGGTAATCAAACTCGTTCACCTTGTTTTTTTTTCAATTTGAATTTGTTTCTCCAAAGGTACTGACACAGCAAAACATGCTGCTGATCAACTTGATAAACATTTATTAGACTCATTGAATGAAATGCTTGTTCAACACGATGATGAATCAATTAAACATGGCGAACCTGTTCGTTCATCTCAATTAGATCTCTCAAAATTACGTGCAGTTATTAAACAAACTTACTACCAATTGGATAAAGACTTGAAAAAATTAGTTAAAGATCAAAGTGGATGTGTTTGCGTTAGTTTGTTTGTTTGTTTTTTCGTTCGAGAAAATTTATTATTTTCCTCTCTTCTATTTTCGACAGATAACTTGTCTAATCGGCCCTGAACAAATCTATTTGATTAACATCGGTGATTCTCGTGCAATTGTATTTTCAAACGAAGGACACGTATTAGCGTACACAGAAGGTAGAAGAAGAAAAAACAACACGATTTTTGAAAGAAAAAAAATCGATATTTACTTTTGAGATCATAAACCTGATGATCCCAACGAACAAGAACGGATTCACGAAGCAGGAGGAAGAATTTCTAAGCCAACTGCAGGTGATGTCTTGCGTGTTGAAAATCAATTAGCAATGACACGCGTTCTCGGCGATTTTGCCATGGATAAACACATTGTTCCACCAATGGCTGACATCGTCGAGTATCCGAGAGATTCTCAAGCGGCATTTATTGTTCTCGCATGCGACGGTATTTGGGATGTGATGAGCAATGATGATGTTGCTTCGTTTGTTACGACTCGAAGTGCAACAACAACGTTGGAGAATATTGCGTCACAATTATTAGACGAATGTCTTCGTTTAAACAGTACAGATAATATGAGTGTTTATATTGTTAAGCTTTAATCGCGATCGTCTTTTGTCTAATATGTATTTAAAATAAAAACAAAAATCTTATTTTCATGCCGAATGATGAGCTTAGTTCGAGAATAAGACCTTGTTTTTCTTCGTGTTCTCAAGGACATTAAATAGATCTTTGAGAAACTTTGATATGACGACATCATATTGATAACAACACAAAATATCATATCAAATAAATACTTTTATCTTCATTGTTCTCGTTTCAATAAACGCAAAAGTACATCTGTTGAGTTATATTCGTGAAAATTATACAATGAATTCTCCATCAGAAAAATATGACACTCAAGGATCGTTTTATCAAAGAATCAAAGCTCGATATGGTTGATTTTCTTTTTTAATTTGTAAATAAATTCAATTGAATTCTTTTTCCGTTTCAAATCTAGTTGTTGCAACATGGACATTTTTTGGTTTTCTCTGTTTATATATGTTACGTGTTAATTTATCAGTTGCCATTGTTGCAATGATTGTACCAGTTCAGAAAAATGAATCCGTTCAGGCATGTGAAAACTATGCCAATCAATCGCATAGCAATTCAACGCAGGTTTATTCAAAACAAAGAAAAAGAGACGATTGTCTTTCATTTCAATTTTAGCAAGGAGAATTTCACTGGGATACAAATACACAAGGTTATGTACTTGGCGCTTTCTTCTATGGTTATATTCTTTCACAATTTATTGGAGGTGAGCAAATAATAATTAATTAATTAATAGAGGAATTTGTATGAGATATTATTGAATTATTTAGGAACATTAGCTGAACGATTTGGTGCCAAATGGATCTTTGGCATTGGTCTTTTTATGTCAGGTATTTTAACTCTTCTGACACCCGTTGCGGCAAGAACTCATGTTGGCCTTTTGATTTTTATTCGTATTTTAATTGGCATTTTTGAGGTGAATGATGAATTGAATAATTGATTTCTATTAACAATTAAATTTTCAGGGTCCAGCATTTCCAAGTACGGGCGCATTATGGGGTCAATGGGTTCCACCTATGGAACGAAGTGTTATTCCTCCGATAGCTCATGCTGGTATGGGTTTCTTGAAAATCGATAGAAATAATGCAATATTTTGCTTTTTTTTATTGTACAGGCAAAGAAGTTGGTGTTATTGTGACAACACCATTAGCTGGTATTCTCTGTGCATCAACATTTCTTGGCGGTTGGCCAGCAGCTTTCTATGTTTTCGGTATGAAAAAAAAACCGCTAGCAAAAATGAAAAAAAAAAGTGAATAACTGATCTATTTAGGCGTAATAACATGTCTATGGTTTGCGTGTTGGTGTTATTTTGCTTATAATTCTCCATCAGAACATCCTCGATGTTCAAAAGAAGAACGAGATTATATTGTTTCTTGTCTACCAAAACCGAAAAAAGTTTGTTTGTTTGTTTCTTTTGTCTATTTGATATGAATTCAACCTTGAAATCTATTAGTTGAAAACTCCATGGCGATCAATTCTTCGTTCAGCAACATTTTGGTCGATTGGCATTGCAATAACATGTATTCAATTCGTTTATTATATTTTATTAACATCATTGCCAACGTATTTTTCAACAATATTAAGATTTAATTTACAAAGTGTAAGATTTTGTCTTTGATTCGATTGAATAAGAAAAGTAAAATTGTTTTTTTTTTCTTTGAATTAGAATGGCTTGATGTTTGCAATTCCTTATGTATTCATGATGATTGTGATTGTATCGAGCGGACAATTAGCTGATCGTATTCGAGCAAAGAAAGTTTTATCAACAACTGCTGTACGAAAAATACAAACTCTTGTTGGTTCGATTGATTCATTTTGTTTTAATTAATAAAGAAGATTTTTGTTTGTTTTTTAATCAATTTAGGTGGAGTCGGTTCGTCATTATTTTTAATATTAGTTGGTTATGTTGGTTGTAGTCGAGTTGGAGCGATGATTTGTATAACCTTAGCTGTGGCATTCGTTGGTGTACATTCACCTGGATGTCAAATTTCTCATCTTGATATTGCGAATAACTATGCTGGTTGGTTTTTTTCTTGAAATATTCTTCATGAATATTGTATTTTAATTTTATTGAATAGGAACACTTGTTGGTATAACAAATACTTTAGCGTCAATTCCAGGTTTTGTTGCTCCAGCTGTCGTTGGTGCAATTACTTTCAATAATGTATGAGAAATAGAAAAAAAATTGTTTTTTTTTCTTCGAATGTCGTTTGATTTGTTGTTTAGCAAACAGTTCATGCTTGGCAAACGATATTCAATATCTCAGCTGGAGTTGGTTTATTTGGTTGTATCGTTTATTTGATATTGTTCGATGGAAATGAGCAAGAATGGAATCGATACGGAATCGAAGAAGCTGAATATATACTTGATGATTAACAATCGTCAAATTTTGTTAGACAAAATAAAATCTAGATGAATGTTAATGATTTCCTTTTATTTAAAAAGATAAACTCGGTATTGAAATCACAAAATATTCAGTTAAAACTATAATTTTCTGGTAAACGATAAATAGGATTAATTGATAATGGAATGCCATCGATTGTTTTCGTTGGCGGATGTTCAGCTGATTTGATGCGATCTCTTAAACGTTTCTCACGAAGATATTTCGAAACCGAAACAGGCGGTAGACGATTGTTGATATTGAGAGTTTTCGGTGGAAGTTTAAATGTTAAAATACGATCGAATTCAGATAATTCCTAAAAATCGAAAAAGAAAATTTTTCAAACAACAAAAATTAACAAATCGAACTCGATTTCTCGATGGAGAATTTTTCATTGTTGAACCTAAACACAAGAAATTCAATCGAAAAATATCAATCGAACGTGTGTATTACCTGTACTAGTAACTCGTTTACATTCATATCGATGAAATTGATTCCATCCGTTGTCTTTACAAGCTTTCGAACAAAACCACGCGCGTTGACAACGTTTGCAAATCGAAAGATGAACACCGACACCTCGGCCACATGTTGCACAATGACGAAATTCGTTTGTTGCCTTCGTAAATTCCGATGATTTGTCTTTAATCATCGATGGGACTCGAGATAGAACATTCGGAGTTGAACTTTCCGAGAAATTCAATGCTGAAATCGGTAAACGTAAGAAATCTTCATGTTTTGCTACTTCTTCACGAAATCTCTTTGCCATGTAACTTAATAAATCTTTTCGTTCGCCATAAATCGTTCGTTCTTCCATGGATAATGCGTGATAAGGTGTCTGAGAGATTCGTGTGTCCGAATTAAACATATAATGACCAAAATCAACACATGAACCTAAAAGATTCTTAGGACCGAATCGAATTGGATAGAGAACTTGAGGATTTTTCGCAATAAGACGTTCGATCTAACGAACAAAAAAAAAACAAAGATTTTCATTTTTTGAACTATAAAATTACTAATTGAATTTTCTTTTGATAAGTCCATCTAGGTTCAAAAAAAGTCGACAAAAGTAAACAAAGTGCATTGGCATGTCCAAATCCAAGTGCAGTTGCTGGATCAGTTCGTTGACAATTCAATAACAAATCAACGAGCGATTGATTTCCCAAAACAATCGCCAATGTCAACGGTGTTTGACCGTTACAAACAGCATTCGGATCTGCACCATATTCAAGTAAAACTTTGACAATTTCTAATGTTTCCTCCGATTCATCTCTCGAACAAGCGATATGCAATGGTGTTCGTCCAAAATCTTCATTCAAACTCTAAAACAAACCGAAAATCCTTTCGTTTTCGAGAGAAAACAAAACAAACGATTCGATTCGACTCGACGATCAACGGATCGATCAAAGACAAATATTCTTTATTTCCACTTGGTGATTGAGCATTGACATCAGCGTGATGTTCTAAGAGTAGACGAATAATCTCAACTGGATTCGACATCAAACAACCGCATGCAATGTGCAGTGGAGTTAAATTTGCGTGACGATTTAAATTCAATTGACAATTGACTTGAGCTTTTTTCTTTAGCAATAATTTGACCATTTGTTCGTCGTTCGAACGAACGGCAAGTGCGAGAACTGGCAACGGCCAATCGCTGAACGTTGGATCGGCGCCACGACGAAGAAGAAGTCTACAAATGATTCGATTTGATTTGGAAATATGATTAAAAAAAAACAAGAAAACTCATTACGAAATAACGGAAAATATCTTCTGACGAAATTTTTCATCGCGAATACGATCTTGTAAATGATTTGTTAATCGAAATCCGTAGGAAGTTTTCGATTGAAAATCGGATAGTTGACTGAAGACAGATGATGAAGGCAATTTAATTTCATCTGGAAATGCCGAATCAGTTGTTAAAAAACTCGACGAGTGAACGAAATTTTGTCGTGAGAGAAACAAACTATTCGATTCCGTGGTCGTCGTTGATCGAGGATTTAAAACAATTGGATCTAAATGTTCAAGAGCGAGATTTCTCGTCTGTTGAGGATTATTTCCATAGTAAAGTAAAAATGCAAGTGAAAGTGCTGTTAAACCATCATCATTCAATTGATTTACATTGGCACCGAAGTCTAAAAGTGTGTTTATAACTTTGATATGCGTATTATAAACAGCGAAATGCAACGATGTTAAACCATGACAATCGCAAACGTCGACACAGACTGAGCGTTCCATTAGGATATTTCGAACTTCGTTTTCATCACCGTTGAACGAACATTCGAAGAGATTTAATGAAGCAGTTTCTAATGGACCAGGACTTGGAAATGATGAACGAATATCTAAATAATTCAATTGAACGTCAATAGCGATTCTAATTTTCATTTGAATTACTTGAAAGAAGATCGTCAATTGAAAATGTAGCTCGTTGTTTCAATGGCCAAAATTTATTAATAAAATAAAACAATTGCTGTTGTTCATAAGTTTGATTCGGTGGAATGACGTCTGCTTGTCTTTCTTTGGATAGTTGATCTTTAATCGATTGTTGATCGTCAATACTCGATACATAAGCATCTAATTGAGCATATTTATCGTGCATTATCTCATGAATACGATCCATATAGGTGCTGAGAAGTTCCTGTTTGTCATTGAGATTCTTACAGAAAAATGTCGATGAACGTTTTTGCGATAGAAAATTTGAATTTGAGATCGTTGTGAGAATTTCCTCGGGCGAATACCACGAAGCGATTTTCGAATGTAAACTTCTTTTATCAGTTATTTCGATTTCTAATCGTAGATTTGGATGTGAATAAAGGAGACGAATTAGAAATTCACCTAACCAAAGACCGACATCGGCAATGTCAAGTGATTTATACAGTAAAATTCCCGGTCCAAATCGTTCGTCATGACAATATAAGCCCTGATGAAAACCAATCATTTACTTTTATTTTGAACAAAAAAATGAATTAATAACCTTAAATTCGGATTTATTAGGCATATCGAAATCTCCGAAACCATGACGTTTATCGGCAAAAAAAGCTCCACGATATGTTCGACCGTCTGAATACGATAGAATTCCTTTGCCATGTTTTTTTTCTGCATACATATCACCAGTATATTTCTGGAAGTTGTTTTCTTGTTTTGAAAATTAAATTTAATTAAGAAGTGAAAACTTACACATTCGAGAGTCTCTATTTCTATTGTTGGAGTGTTTCTTTCAGGTCCAACGCCAATAGAAACAGTCGTGTTATCATTTGGAAGCATGAGATTGACTTTTTTCTTCGTGACCAATGGAAGTGAATTAACGGTTATTAAATCTAAACGCACGGACAAGTTCCTCATCGTAATATTTGAGAAATAGACGAGTTGATTTTACCATTTTGTACAAAGTCTGTCATTTGTGCTTGAATTCTCTCGTCAAAAACAGGAAGATCTTAATTTTATTCGTCTCGTATCAACAATTATACGAAAAAAAAATTCAAGCTAAAATGAACATTAAGTTAATCGGCAAAGCTCTTTTTTCAAGATGTTAAAAGAAAAAAAGTGTTCCACTTCACTCAAGTAAGCCAATGACTCATCCAAATAAAAAGAAACAATCTGCCATTTTCTCTTTTCAATTCCTAGGAAATACGATGGCTTACAGTGATTTTTATTAAACAAACATCAACAGATGCCGCAATTTTATTGAACAAAAATTTACTCGATTGAGAATTCAATGAAAAAACTGCAAAAATGAATTATTTTATAGGCAAATTTTTGAGCGTGAAGGTGTACAACATATTGGCTAGTGAATAAAGCGAAAAGAATTTCAATGAATTCAATTAATAGAAGTCAAACATATTTGAAATATTCATTTTCGGCTGAACTGCAAATCGATACGGGCAAAGATATGTAAAAATACGTTTGCTGATGAGTAAATCATGAATGACGAACGGGTTTCGACGGTATATATCTTGTTTACCTGAAACTGCACTCATTGATACGAATGAGTAGAAAATTTGATTGGCGAGAGAGAGAGAGAGACATGTGTATCGGGCGTATAAAATGAAGAAAAAATACACTGAAGGTTAAATTGTATTGATCGAGAATCTAATATGATATCAAACGACAATGAACAAGTCAAAATTGAGTTTAATCACGATTGGTTATGTCGTGCAACTGTTGAAAGTAGTTCTGATATTTATACAAACGAAGATTACACATGGAAATCTATAGAATTACCACATATTATTTGGAAAAAAGATGACGAATCCGATACGAATATTGATAATGTTGAACAAAATTGGTGGTATCGCAAAGAATTTCAATGGAAAAATCGTCGTACGAATTTCAATCAGAAGATTTCTCTACTTTTCGAACCGATTCAAAACGACAACGATGATCATCTGATCATCGAATATTTGACAATCTGGTTGAATAAAATTCAAATTTATTTTAATACATATCAATCTTCGAAAATCGAAATCGATTTAACCGAATATTTGCTTTATCGAGATGAATTTAACGAAAACATTGAAACAAATCTCTTGTTAATCTATTGTAAAAACAGTTCACTTCATTTACGTAGTTCTCTTCTTGTACCACTCGATCAGGAACATGCTGTTTCAATTGCCGCAGAGCCATCTCATGATTTACCTCAACGAAAGAATCCTGTACTCGATCATATGATTGGTTTCAATCCGTGTGAAGGTCGTTTTGATCTTCTATTTAATTCGAATTTAAAATATCCAATTCTATCTCAACTTGTTGTTCCTTCAAAAATCATCACTACGGATAATAATCAAGATCGATTACAAACAAAATCAAGTGAAAAAAAAGAAAATGCCGAAGAATATCGTATACCTCGTCTGGCCATTGTCATGCTTATTGTTGGTACAAGAGGTGATGTACAACCGTTTATTGCGTAAGTTTACATTTCATCGACATGAACTGCACAGTTTTAAATTTTAGTTTTGGTCAGACACTTGTTTCAGCTGGTCACCGTGTTCGTTTAGCTACACATGAAAAATTTCGTCAAGTCGTTCGTGAACACGGTTTAGAATTCTATCCAATAGCATCGAATCCCGAAGATTTAATGACATTTATGGTTAAAAACGGCGGTGTTTTCCCATCGATCAGCAGTATTATGCAAGGAGATTTAGAGAAAAAACGTCGTGATATTTCGAATATTCTTCTTTCAACATGGCACGCATGTACATTCGATGATGATGAAACACGAGCACCATTTACAGCTGAAGTTATTATTGCTAATCCACCATCGTTTGGTCATGTTCATTGTGCACAAAAATTACAAATTCCTTTACATATGATGTTTACCATGCCTTGGTCGGCTACTATTGCGTTTCCTCATGCATTCTGTAATGTTGATTACGCAAGAATGTCAAAAGAAAAAATGAATCTATTCTCGTATCGAATTATGGACGCTTTCGTAAGCCGTTTTTTGAGCTTTATAATATCGATTTCTTGTCTAATCATAGACATGGTCTGGTATACGTGATCTTGTTAATGAATTTCGTCAGAAAATCTTAAATCTTCCTCCATTACATACACGTCAAGCAATAAGTTTATTAATTGATGAAAAAGTACCACATACTTACTGTTGGTCACCGTCACTTGTTGCTGCACCATCTGATTGGCCATCATATATTAATGTTTCCGGATATTTCTTTCTTGATAATGATATTGATCGATATCAACCAACAGATGATTTAATTCGTTTTCTTGATTTAAATAACAGCGAGAAACGTTCACCACCAATTTATATTGGTTTTGGTTCGATAGTAGGAAATGATTCTCATCAATTATTTCAAATTGTAATCGAAACTTTGAAAAAAACAGACTATCGTGCTTTACTGTTTGGTTTTGATGACGAAGATATCGAATTATCAGATCAATTTTTAAAAATTGGTGATACACCACATGATTGGTTATTTCAATATGGTAATTTGATTCAATTTTCTGATTCGAATCCTATAAAATTGTTGTCTGTAGTTTCAGCTGTTTGTCATCATGGTGGAGCAGGTTCAGTTGCAGCAAGTCTTCGTGCTGGTAAACCAACAATAGTCGTGCCATTTTTTGGTGATCAATTCTTTTGGGGAAATATGGTTGCTAAAAGTGGTGCTGGTCCCGAACCAATACCTGGAAAACATCTGACAGTTGAGAGATTAGCTCAAGCATTTCGACAAGTTCATGAACAAGAAATGATCGATGCAGCTCAACGTATTCGTCATGCTCTGCTAAGTGAAAATGGTTGTCTCAATGCATTACGTTTATTTCATATTCAATTACCTCTTGGTCGCATGCGAAGTGATCTTGAATCGACGTTTCCTGCGCGATATCGTGTTGAGCAATTCGATTTACAAGTATCGAAACCGGTTGCACAAGTATTGATAGCAGCAGGTTCTCTCGATGAATCTCAATTCGAAAATCATCCAACTCGAATTTGGTCGTCGATCTACGATCATCGTGCTCGTGTGCCAACGAGTGGCGTTTTCAAACATACAGGCAAAGCTTTTTCACATATATTTATTCACAGTGCAAAAGATATGAAACATGCGACTTCGAATGAAAATGTATTTATTGGAACAGCCAGTGGTCTTGGTCATGCAGCTCAAAATGTTGGCAAAGGTATTGCTCATTTACCTGTTGGAATTTTATCCTTGTACGGAGAATTTACTGACGTTCTCAATCGTATTCCAACATTATACGATAAATCCAAGTAAACCATTGAAAGTAAATCACATGTTTTGTTTGTGTGTTTGAAATTTAGTGATTCAAATCACGAAGAATTTCCACCGGTTGTTGATTTCAAATCCGGTGTACAAGCTGCTGGTTATTCGCTTGGACACGGTTGGAAAGAAGGTCTAACAGGATTTGTAAAAAAGCCACGTGTCGGCTATCATCGTAACGGAATATTAGGCGGTGCAACCGGTGCAGCAATAGCAACTGCAAATGGTATCGTTAAGCCTCTAGCTGGTTCACTGGCATCAGTGACATGGGTTGGCCGCGGTGTATATGCTGATATTATTAATAACAAAAATAGATCCAAACGAAAATCAAAACAAATAAATACGATTATTGATCAAATTGCTGTTCCTCGTACATCTTTATCAACAACAAGAACACCCTCAACATCAACGAGTGATGATGATGATGATGATGTACCGCAATGTATTCAGTTTGCTGCAATAGTGTCGGGTTATTCGACGAAAATATGTCGACAGATTTTAGATGAATTTGAAAAAGTGAAAAAATATCATGAAACAAATTCTCTCTCGTCAAATCAAACGCACAGACATCAACACAAGAGATTTCAACGATTTCGACGACATTCAGATTCTGCTCTTTAATTTATCGTGTTTTTAAAACTTTATTGATTTTAAAATATAAATAAAATAAAAGTTGTTTAATATTTTGTAGCACTTTTACTGTTAATAATCGCAATAGAAACATCGACTTGAGCTGCAGGCATATCTTCTTTAGCCAATCGAACTATTTCCGAGCCAAATGCACCGAAAACTTCGATACATTTCGGTTTTGGACAAAAGATTCGACGAATAACATAACAAGGCCATAGGCAACTCAATGTCATCCAAAGAAGAAAGAAAAATGTCGGCTGTTCACCACGGCATTCTCGCATTTGGCTTATATCTCGTAAATAAATCGCCGAATCCGTATGTGATGATTCTGCACAACATCGACAACAAACAAATTCTTGATAACGAGTTATCAATCGAATATCAGTTAAGATTGTTCGATATTTATCATCACAACAGCAAACACCATCGACAAAATTCCATTCACGATAGATTTTTTCGCCCGACAATAATGTAAACGTATTCTCAGTCGGAAGAATTATACCTTGTGGTTGTTGAGATGTGACACGAGCTGAAATTGTACTCCTAAATAATGAAATAAAATTAACTTTTTTTTTATTAAATTATGCTCTAATCGTACATCGTATTTGTTGAGACAATCGAATGTTGATCGAACTCAAAAATGAAATTCTTCTGTAGAAATTGAAAAACACTCACACACAGAGAGAGAGAGAAAGAAAATCAACAATGACTTTTTATTTGTTTTATTACTCTCTTGATCGTATGAGTAGGGATTGATAATAGAATACGTAGGTAGTGCGCAGAGTAATCTCATTATTTGGATAAAAGAAGCCAAATTATATTGATGAAATATTTGATTTGAATTTCATTTTTTTTTTCATTATTATTTCAAACAGAAAAATCGATCTTTGCTAATTAAAAATGTTTCTTTATGTAATATCAATTACTAATTTGAATATAGATTTTAAAAAAATACACTGTTTCATAGGATTCCAATGCTGGATATCATAATTTTCATTCTTCCAGACTATCGAATAGTTTACAAGGATTTCCTTTGTGATTTTTGTTTCCTAAATTAGATGGTAAATCCAAAGTAAATGCACGAGATACCTTATTTTTTGAATAATAATGTTATTATTATTAAATTTTTATTATAAATACTCAATGTTTTGCTATACTTATACTTTACATTCACAACGTTTGCCTTGAATGATTATACTTATTTGCTAAAAATTGAGCAATGAAATATCGTCATCATTCAACAATTGAAAAGAAACCCAGTACTATCATTCATGCTGTTATACAACGTTCAAAAAGTTTGCAAACAACAGTTGACCAATTACAACAAAAAAATGAGCAACCTCGAAAAATCTCTGTGGTTAATATTCCTAAACAGTCTATTCGAAAGAAAGATTCAATTACTGAGAGTCAATGTGAAACGGAACGTCGGAGTTCAGTTCATACAAATATACCAGTTAAGTATAACTTTATGAGGATTTTACGTAAATAGCAATACTTTATTCTAGTCGGAAAAGAATAATAAAATAACGCTTGAGGTAGCTGAATCTATTCAACGGCGATCATCATCTATCACAAAAAACCAAAATCAAACTGATCAGGACGGTGAAAAATCAAAGTTAAAGCGCCTGAGAAGGTAACATTTTCGAATTCGAATTAGATTTATTTAAATCGACATAGAATTGGTGGCTACGGTTGTTGTTCATGTTCACGTTTATGTCTAACTGCATGTATATTCGCTTGTCTTCTTTTAACCTTTGCTATTGCTGCAATCATTACTGCACTGTTAACTGCAGTAAATAGTCCTAAAGTGGTAACAGATACAACCATAATATTAACAACGACAAGTACAACATCGACAACAGCAACGTCAACAACGACATCGACATCGACAACAACATCAACAACGACATCGACAACAACAACAACATCAACAACAACATCGACAACAACGTCGTCAACATCAACAACGGCAACAACATCAACAACAACGACAACAACAACATCAACATCAACATCAGCAACAGATACATCAACAACGACATCGACAACAACGTCGTCAACGTCAACAACGGCAACAACATCAACAACAACGACAACATCAACAACAACAACATCAACATCAACATCAACAACAGATACATCAACAACGACAATAACATCGACAACAGAAACATCAACAACGACAACAACAGCGACAACTACATCGACAACTACGTGTGAGTTATGATATACAATGAACTATTTGCGTTGATATATCATTTTATTTTCATTTTAGCGATAACTTTGTCTATAGGTGGTAATGATACTCTACAAGGTGTTTGGAATACAACTGCAGGAGGTGATAGTACGATCGCTACAGCTGGTACTGGTGTAGGAAATTATATTGCTAATGAAGGGCCACCAAATGCTTTTGATGGAAATTGTAATACCAAATTTTTGAGCTTTGGTGAATGCGTTGACAAAGGTTCGATGATACCTGAATGTGGTAGAAATACTGGATTTCATGTAACATTAGTCAATGGTGCTGTTTTAGTAAGAGGTTTACGGTTTTGTGCAGCAAATGATGCACCCAATCGTGATCCAAAAACAATAACATTTGAAGGTACCAATCATACTGGTTCAGACCTTTTACTTGGTTCAAGCTGGACTTTAATTTATAATGGTTCATGTGGACTCGATATCGATCCAGGACGCAAACAACTTGGTCAACTGGTAACATTTTCATATAACAATTTGACTTATTCCAGTTATAGAATTCTTGTCACATCAAAACGTGGAAATGACTACTGTACACAGTATGGAGAACTTCATCTGTTTGGTTGAGAATTTCTAATATATAAATATAAAAGTTAAATCACTATTCTTGAAGGTGATTTGATTACGATCATTTATTTTAATACTCGATAATTTCACAAAAAATGTGGGAACGAGACAATTATCCTTTTTTCTCCGGCTATAGATAAAAATCGATCGAGCGAAACCTAATAGTATAACATATTAACTGGGACATTAACTGTCTTTATTGTTTGCTTTCAACGAGTATTCTTTGATCAAAGTGCATATACATCGAGATAAACAAAAGGCGATGAAAGAAAAAAAATCTGGATACAGATGAGTAATCTCATTTAATCAAGCAATTATTTGTTTTTTTTTCGAGTAAGAAGAAATGAAAAACCTATGAAGTAAATTTGAATTTTTGGACAAAAACTCGACGATATAAAATATTTGTGTCGATTAATGATCAAATTATTTCAAATGAAAAATAAATTCTACTTATTTTCATTTCTCACCAAATCATCAATGTACCTAAATATGAATTAGACAGGGTCGCTTATTCATCAGTGTCTTCAATACAGGTATTAACGTCATCAACATTTTTTTTCTTCTATTGATAAATAATATGCTTTGGCGTATATTCAAAAAAAAACATTTTGTTTCTCTTTGTTTTTCTCAATTGCGTATCAAGATACTTTGATGATTAATCATGATAAAGAAGTGAAATGAAAATGAATTTATTCTTTATTTTAATCTGCTGTCTTTGTTTGAATTGACATTTTGGAGAGTATCTTTGATTCTCGTTTTAGTTTAAGATAAAAAGATTTTGAAATAGAATAAATTTATTTTGAGTTGTATCGTGTTTGCAACCTTTTCAAATGATATTTCAATTGAAAATTTTGTTCATATTTAGGAAATAAAAATGATCATAAATATACAGAAAAATATGTGCATACTTGTCGACCAATTCGGATCGATTAAGCTTAACTCAACGAGATATATAGACAAAAATCTCTGACTTATCCTCAATATTTCAACGATTTCAAGGGTTCGGACGTAAAACATGTCAACCATTGTTATTTACTTTCTTGTTTTTGTCACAGATGAATGATCAAATTTCGAATATTTTTTTGATATAACCCACATCCTGCCCTAATCCTATATAAGAAGACACCAACTTTCGCGATAAGCTCAGTGGGACTCAATACATTCAAAAAATCACATATACTATAGACATTGGATTATATTGGTGTACCAAGTGAAAATCAACAGCTAAAATGTATGTACGGTCTGTACAATCAGTTGCACCTGCAACTAATATCAAGTATATTCAAATACTCATTTCATTTCATTTCGAATACATAATCCCATTTAGACGTGCATGGCCAATAGCAGGTCTCTGCTGTTTCGGTTTAATCGGGTTCTTGATTGCAACAACAATTGTTCTTGCTCTTATACCTCTTTATATACCAAATAAGCAAGTAACAGTCAACAACATTCGTAAGTTAACATAGTTGTTGCTTACTTCGACATGAATATATCTTTTCTAGAGGGTAATGATGTTGTTTATCTTCGATATTTATCTTCTGGTGATGGAACAACAAGTCTCACTGGTACAATAAACGATGCTCAGAGTTTATCT